>OLVX01002650.1_pt1 | contig 12716 bp, 11 predicted proteins | sample 1673271 | NCBI WGS metagenome assembly OLVX01 (sample SAMEA3178939, study PRJEB25190) | human gut metagenome | biome: human gut; feature: human-associated habitat; material: faeces | place: Austria | collected 2013 | reverse complement strand
GCGAGAAAGCAATCCGGTACTACCACTACACTAGGAGGATTAAAATATCATGAAACACGGAAAAAAATATAATGACAGCCGCAAGGCTGTAGATAGTGCAAAGCAGTACGCTTCTGAAGAAGCACTGTCTTTGGTTTGCACAAATGCAAAGGCTAAGTTCGATGAAACCATCGAAGCTCACATTCGTCTGGGCGTTGACTCCCGTCACGCAGACCAGCAGGTTCGCGGCGCTATCGTTCTGCCGCACGGCACTGGCAAGAACGTTCGCGTAGCTGTTTTCGCGAAGGGCCCGAAGGCTGATGAGGCTCTGGCTGCCGGCGCAGACATCGTAGGCGCAGAGGACCTGATGGAGCGCATCCAGAAGGAGAACTTCTTTGAGTTCGACGTAGTTATCGCTACCCCGGACATGATGGGCGTTGTAGGCCGTCTGGGCCGCGTGCTTGGTCCTAAGGGCCTGATGCCGAACCCGAAGGCTGGTACCGTATCTATGGACGTTACCAAGGCTGTTCAGGAGTCCAAGGCTGGTAAGATCGAGTACCGTCTCGACAAGACCAACATCATCCACTGCCCGATCGGCAAGGCTTCCTTCGGCGCTGAGAAGCTGCAGGACAACTTCGACGCTCTGATGGGTGCTATCATCAAGGCTAAGCCGGCTGCTGCAAAGGGTCAGTACGTTCGTTCCTGCGTTATTGCTTCTACCATGGGCCCCGGCATCAAGGTAAGCACCGCAAAGATGATCGGCTAATTCAATAGCATTTTACTCGGCGGTTTTCCGCTGAGAGTCAGAAAGACAGACCGATGATTTCGATTGTTGGTCTGTCTTTTTGTAAAATAGCGTGGATTTTCACTGCACCAGGCAGCGTGTGCCGAACAATACGAAAACTCTCTCGATTTCAGAAAAATAGCAGGAAAGGCAGGTTAATTATGCCCGGTTTAGTCTTAGAAGGCGGAACCTTCCGCCCGGTATTCTCCTGCGGCGTGATGGATGCGCTGCTCGATAATGACATCATGTTCGATTACGTCATCGGCGTTTCCGCCGGCATCACCTATGCGGCGTCGTATCTCTCGCGGCAGCGCGAGCGCAACATTAACATACTGCGGCAGTATCGTGGCGACAAGCGCTATTTCGGCGCGCGCAACCTGCTGCACGACCACTCCATTTTCGGTACGGATTTCGTGTTCGATACTATCCCGAACCAGCTTGTGCCGTTTGACTGGGACGAATTTCACAAATATCAGGGTAAATATTTGGTGGGTGTTACCAATGCAAAGACCGGTAAGGCCGAATACCTCGACGGCATGCGCATGGATCGTCCGTGCACGATGCTGCGAGCGACCTGCGCCATCCCGATCTACTTTCCGCCGGTGCAGATGGACGGCGAGACCTATTACGACGGCGGTCTGGCCGACCCAATCCCGATTCTGCGCAGCCTGCATGACGGCAACGAGCGCAATCTGATCGTGCTCACGCAGCCGGAAAGCTACCGCAAAACGCTTGGACGCGGCGTGCAGTTCACCGCAAAGTGGCTGAAACGCAAATATCCGGCAATGCCCAAGGTGCTGCTTGAGCGTGCCAAGCACTACAACGAGACAGTTTGCTTCTGTCACCGTCTTGCGGAGAACAAACCGCAGGACACCGTGCTCCTTCAGCCGGAAAAATCGCTGAACAGCTTTGAAAAAGACGTGAAAAAGCTGGAATGGGGCTATGAAATGGGGTATAATATGACGTGTGCCCGGATGGAGCAGATCAAAAATCTGTTCCGCTGACGGGTTTTGGAAAAAGAGAAATATTTTAGGGGGAATGAAAAAACGATGCAAAGCAACAGAATCATTCAGGTAGAGGAAAAGGTGCCGCCGCGCCTGCTCGTGCCGCTGTCCATCCAGCATATGTTTGCGATGTTCGGCGCGTCCGTGCTCGTGCCGTTCATCTTCAAGATGAACCCGGCGATCGTGCTGTTCATGAACGGTATCGGCACGCTGCTGTTCATCCTCATCACCAAGGGCAAGGCGCCCGCATACCTCGGCTCGTCGTTCGCGTTTATCGCTCCGGCGACCATCGTTATCAAAAACTGGGGTTATCAGTATGCGCTCGGCGGCTTTGTTGTTGTAGGTGCGTGCGGCTGTGTGCTCGCGTTCATTATCTATAAGTGCGGTACGGACTGGATCAATGTCGTTTTGCCGCCTGCTGCCATGGGTCCGGTTGTTGCCCTGATCGGCTTGGAGCTGGCAGGCTCTGCGGCTTCTACCGGCTGCATTGTCGGTGACAGCGTCACCACCGGAACGGTTATCACCTTCCTTGTAACGCTGGCCGTTGCGGTATTCGGCAGTGTGCTGTTCCGCGGCTTCTTCTCGACTATCCCGATTTTGATCGCCATTATCTGCGGCTACATCGCGGGTGTGCTCACCGGTGTTATCGAAACCCAGACCATCATTGATGCGCTGCACACCAGCTTTATCTCCATTCCGAATTTCCAGACCCCGAAGTTTGACATCAACGCGATTTTGATCATTCTTCCGGTCCTTCTGGTTATCGCAAACGAGCATATCGGTCATCAGCTGGTTACCGGCAAGGTCATCGGCCGCGATTTGCTGAAAGACCCCGGTCTGCACCGTTCGCTGTTCGCGGATAACTTCTCGACCATGATCTCCGGCTTTATCGGCTCGGTGCCGACCACCACCTACGGCGAGAACATCGGTGTTATGGCTATCACCAAGGTGTACTCCGTGCGCGTTATCGGCGGCGCGGCTGTGCTGAGCATCATCTGCTCGTTTGTCGGCCCGCTGGCGGCGCTTATCCAGACCATTCCGGGTCCGGTCATCGGCGGTATCTCGTTCCTGCTGTACGGCATGATCGGCACCTCCGGTCTGCGTATTCTGGTTGACAACCATGTGGATTACAGCAAGAACCGCAATATGATCCTGACCTCGGTTATCTTTGTTACCGGCCTGTCCGGCGTTACGCTGGCGCTGGGTGATGTGTCGCTGTCCGGCATGACCCTCGCCGCTATCGTCGGCATGATCATGAGCCTTGTGTTCTATGCGTTCGATAAGTTCCATCTGTCGAATGATGCGTAAGTGAATATGGAAAAAGCGTCTGCGTGAGCAGACGCTTTTTTATTATGAAAATCATGAAACAGGTGCGGAATTGGACGAATCAGCTTGTGCAATCGCTTCCAGATGGAGCAGGGTTTGATTTAACATATTCAGCTGTGCCGGTCCGATCGACGTCAGAGCGAATGGAAGCGATGGAATAGCGGAGAAACGCTTCCGAATCTTGATATCGGTATCGCAGCCTGCATAGGAAATGCTGAATTTAGTCTCGGTTTCAAAGATATTTCCTAATATACTGGAGGTCTGAAGGCTTTTCCACATTTCAGATACCGCGGTATGATTAGAAAAGTCTAATTCTATATATGGGTGATAGGGATTCTTGCTTTGAATAACGATTGCTAATTTGTCATAGACTGTTTGCCCGGCGGCATGCTGTTCGGCGGCGTCTTGAGAAATGCCGCCTTTCGTTTTCATTTGCGTATAGGCGTGCTTTGAAGTAATAAGCTGTGCCTGGAGAATATCGGAGTAGGGAAGAGAAAAACACTCAAATGCTTCTAACGGATGAGCATTTGTGCATTGAAGGGCATGTAATTCCGGCAAATCCTTTGTTTTATAATAGAATAATTGCTGATTGGCACTGTCCAGAATAATACCTTGCGAACCGGAAAAGTTGATACGGCATCGATCAATAACAGCATGGGAGGGGCATGTGATTTCTATGCTCCAGTCACATTTGCTGCACTGTGTCTGCAAATGCTGGTTTAAGGCGGTATAAGCTGCTTCCAACCATTTCGGTAAGTCTTGATTAAACAGATGCACAACATCCTGTCGTGCCGCGTCATGAAGCCACTTATTGGATAGTATGGAACGAAGGGCAGCATAGATTCCCCAGAGTATGAGAGCTATAATTAGACATACTAAGAGCGTTCGTAAGATTACCATGTATCGTCCTCCTGTTATCTTCTTTAGTATAGCTGGAAGAAATATGTATGTCAATTATGAATATCATAATGATATCGTAATATCATCGTGATTGGCATACCCTATAATAAGGTGATTGCATGCTGATTATAGGGGAACGAATTAAAATGCTGCGGGAGAGTCACAACCTCTCACAGGCCGCGCTGGCAAAGCGGCTGGGCATCACACGGTCGAGCGTAAATGCGTGGGAATTGGGACTGAATGTACCGAGTACGCAGTATATTATCGAATTATCCGAGATTTTCAAGGTTTCGACGGACTATCTGCTGTGTGTTGCAAAAACGCAGACGCTGGATTTAACAGGTCTGGACGAGGAGGATATCGCCGTTCTGTATGCGCTGGCGACCCATCTGCGTAGAAAGAACCGCGAAATGAAATTATAAAAATAATTTGAAAGGTGTCTGCTCATGCAGATGCTTTTTATTATCCCATTGTTGAAAACCGAAAATCCTTACTATATAATTGTAAATATCCTGACAGATAACGGAGAAAACACAATGCAGAACGAAAAAACATCCGTTTTGGTGCTCGCGCAGTGCGATTTGACCATGCGCGAGACATTAAATACCCGATTCGGCACGCAGTGCGCGTTCACGTTCGCGGAGAACGGCGAACACCCGACCGCAGAGCAGCTTCGCGCGGCTGCGGTTATTTTCGGCGAACCGAGTGAAGCCCAGCTGGCGCAGACCGAAAACCTGCGTCTGCTGCAGCTGACCTGGGCGGGCGCGGACAAGTACACGCGCATAGAAAACCTGCCGCAGAGCGTGGTGCTGGCGAATGCGTCCGGTGCGTTCGGCACGATCATCGCGGAGTACGCGATTGGCAGTTTGGTGGCGCTGTACCGCTCGTTTGGACGGTACTGGAGCAATAAACAGGCGCATATCTGGCAAAAATACGACCATGCGGAGACGATTTCCGGCAAGACCGCGCTTGTACTCGGCATGGGCGACATCGGCGCGAATGTGGCCCGCCGATTGAAAGTCTTCGGCGCAGCTGTGCTTGGCGTGAAGCGCACAGCGGTTTCGGCCGTACCGGCAGACTTCGACGAAGCGCATACACTCGATGCGTTAGACGCTCTGCTCCCGCGGGCGGACATCGTCATTGGCTGCCTTCCGAACACGCGCGAGACCGCGGGTCTGCTGACGGCCGAGCGTCTGCACGCGATGAAAGCAGGCGCGGTGCTGGTCAATGTCGGACGCGGCAGTCTGGCAGGGACGGACGATCTGGTGTCGGCTTTGCAGGACGGCCACCTCGGCGGCGCCGCACTCGATGTGTTCGAGACCGAACCGCTTCCGGCGGACTGCCCGCTGTGGGACATGGAGAACGTGCTGCTCACGCCGCATATCGCAGGCCCGAGCTTCGGCGGCAGCGCGGATGTGCAGAACACGATCTGGCATATCTGCATGGACAATCTGGAGCGGTATTTGACCGGAAACCCGCTGAAAAATGTCGTAAACCGGTCGGAGGGATACTGATACGCGTTTCCCGCAGGTATAGCAACAAAGAGAAAACGAGCCGAAAGCCATGCTGTCGGCTCGTTTTTTGGTGCTCAGCAGTTTTTGAAAAACCAGATGATAAAGTTGATAACCTCTATGCCGAGGAAAATCAGGGCAACCACGCAGATGACAGCCGTTGCCGCCATAAACTGGATGGACGGTTCGCCCAGGCTTTCAATAATCACGCAGGTCAGCGCAATAAACAAGCTGATCATGCACGCCGTATGCAGCGGATGCTGCAGGATCCACTTGCTGATCTGACCGGATTCGTCGGATTTCGGTGCAGGCTCGGTTGTTTTTTGCTCTGCGGAGACAGGCCGGCGGCCGCCGGACGCATTCGGTGCATTGCGCGCCGCTTCCTGCATGCCCTGCCGGTAGTGCACATAGCCGTCAAGTCCCTTGCCGTAGAAGCCGTAATCGTCGTTTTTCATATGCCATGCCTCCCTTTCATGCTTTGAGTATCGCATATCGGGTGTCCGATAAAACGGACTCAGAAGCGGTTGAACACAAATTTTCCAAATTACTGCTTTTACCATAGCATAACCGGGCGCAAAACACAAGCGGTGATAATATGTACAAATACTGGCGGTTCCAATTGTGCAAAAGCAATGAAAAAGTTATAAATACACAAAACCGACACCAAATCGACAAAATTTTGTGATAAATATCATTGCAAAAAATGTAAAACAATGATATGATGTAGGCAAATAAAGTGGCACAAGGGTACCCTTGTGTCTGAGGTACTCGCCCTCAGACACAAAACCTTCCTAAGTACAAATTTTGCGAAGGAAAGGCGAAACGGCACCGCTTTTGCCGGAAAAAATAATTTTGAGGAGGATAAACATGAAGAAAAGACTGTTATCGGCTTTTCTCGCTGTGATGATGGTGCTGACTATGGCGCCGGTGGCATTTGCGGCGGATACGAGTGTTGACTCGTATGAAGGTCTTGTTGCTGCACTCAATAAGGCAAAAGATGGCGATACGATTACTGTTTCTGGCAAAATTGCTATTGATGCACCGTTGAACATTACGAAATCGGTAACGTTGAAAGGCGATTCGATTGTGCCGTCGGAGAATTTCTCTGGCAGTTGTTTGGTAAAACTGGAAACAGCTGGTGTAACGCTGACTTTAGGCGATATTAAGCTGGATGCAGAGAAGAAAGGTCGTGTAATTGTTTGCACGGCTGGTACGTTGGAAATTGATGGTGCCACTATTACTGGCGGTAAGGCTGCAAATAGCTTTATTGGCGGTGTCTATATGACAAATAGTTCGGAGTTGCATATGACTTCGGGTTTTATCACTGGTAATGTCAATGGTAATACCGCTTACACGAGTGATAACTATTTACAGTACGCATCCGACCTGTGGATTGGTGCGAACGCATCTGGTGTTGTAGAAGATGGCACTGTTGATAATGTATTTGTAAATGCAAATTCTTATTCTGCAAATGACCAGGGTGCATTTGCACAAGCAGGTGGCAAGGTCACAAATCTGTATGTAGAGTATGCTGAAAATAATGGCGCTGATGTGTTGTATGGCGGCGGCACGCTTGAAAACCTGTATATTTCTACTACTCAGGGCAATGGTGCTTGCAAAAAGGTTACGCCGGTTGTAGGTATGAAATACAAGGGCGGTGTAACGGATGATGAAGCAGTTGCTCCGGTTGCTGAGATTGGCGATACCGGTTATGCAACACTGGCTGCGGCTGTTGCAGCGGCTGCTGATGGTGCCACCATCACAATGCTGAAAAATGATACAGTTACTAAGGAAATTGATTTTACAGATAAAGCGATTACACTTGATTTGAACGGTGTGACAGTTACTGGCAATTTTTCGGAGCCAAACTCGGTGATTGAAGCACAGGGTGAAAATGGTTCTTTAACTTTAACGGATACCAGTGCTGATAAAGCAGGCAAGTTGGCATCTAATAAATACGGTCTCAGTGCGGCAGATGGCGGCAAGCTGATTGTTAATAGCGGTACTGTTGAGGCTGAATATGCGGCGCTGAGTGGTAATAATACTGCTGGCGATATGAACTTTGAAGTAAATGGCGGCACGTTGACTTCTAAACAAAGCGAAGCTATTTATATGCCTGGTCAGCAGAATTTGGTGGTCAACGGTGGCGTTATCAATGGTGGTATTTCTGCTCGTATGGGTCAGATTACTGTCAACAACGGCGTTATCAATGGTATGACCACGGCTCAGACAGCTGATACAATGTCTGAATTCTGGAATCATAGTGGCTCTGCATGGATTGGTGATGCTATCTATGTATGGGGTGGCACTTATAATTCTGAAAATGCCTATGGCAACACTACTAACGTAAAAATTTACGGTGGTACCATCAATGGTAATGCACATCGTGCGATTGCTGTTTATGATATTGGCAATAACTATGAGCAGAAAGTAAATGTTACTATCACTGGCGGCGAGGTTTCTGGCGATGTTGTGTTGGATAAGACTTATGGTCCGCACACTCACAAGGTAACCACGGATTTCCGAATTTCTGGCGGTCTGTTCTCTAAGGATGTTGCTGAATATTGCTCGGTTGGCTGGACTACTGTTGCCAACACGAATGAAGATACCAAGAATGCGTATCCGTATATGATTGGTGTAATCCCGGAAATTAATGATAATGAGGTTAAAGCAGACGTTGCTACTGGTGCAACCAATTCAACTGTTGATACCGAAAAGATTACCACTGAGGCTGCACAGAACGCAGCAACAACAGTTGCCAATACTGTTGCAACTACTAAGCCGATTGCGGATAAGAGCGAACTGACTGAAGACGATAAGAAAAATGCGGTTACTGCGCTGAAAAACGCAGGTCAGGTAACGGTTGGTGCAGATGGTACAATCAGCAAGAATGTTACTGTTATCAAGCAGACCTATCTGGATGTTACAGCAACTGAGTATGTGATTGGCGATACCGATGATACCTGTAGGGTAACTATGAATATCACTCCGAAGTACAATCTTGTTGCAGTTGCTACTGAAAATAATGAAGCAGTAGATGTAGCTAAGGGCGTTGCTTATCTGCAGGGTCAGGACCTGATGAATGCAGGCAAGACCGAAGTTACTGTAACCCTGCCGACCCAGTATGCAAACAAGAAGGTTTACATCACTCATAAGGATGATGTTTACATCGCAACTGCTGATGAGAATGGTAAGATTACGTTTACCACCAACGGTTTCAGCCCGTTCACTTTCACGCTGTCCAATCCGAAGGTTGTTGCTGAGGTAAACGGCAATGCGTACAAGTCTCTGCAGGACGCTGCAAACGCAGCGAAGGACGGCGACGAAATCACCGTTGTAAAGAACGATAAACTTGACTTGACCTTCAACACTACCAAGTCTGTTAAGGTAAAGAACGACACCGGCGTTGCTATTACCGTTAAGTTTAACGGCACGAACGAGGATGTTGCCAAGGATGCAACGAAGACCTTCTCCTACACCAAGCCCTCCTCCTCCGGCGGTTCTTCCTCCGGCAAGACGACCTACAAGGTAACCACCTCGGCGGTCAACAACGGCGGCGTAAACGCTTCTCCGTCCAACGCGGAAAAGGGCGCGACCATCACCATTACCCTGTCCCCGGACAAGGGCTACAAGCTGGACAAGCTGACCGTTACCGACGGCTCCGGCAAGACGGTCTCCACCGTTAAGAAGAGCGACACGGTTTACACCTTCACCATGCCTGCTTCCGCAGTGAAGGTTGGCGTAAGCTATGTTAAGGCCACCGAAACCCCGTCCAAGACCAAGTTTAACGACGTTTCCGCGAACGACTGGTTCGCTTCCGCGGTTGATTATGTAACCGGCAAGGGCATGATGAACGGCACCGCCGACAACACCTTCTCCCCGAAGGCGAACACCACCCGCGGCATGGTCGTTACCGTGCTGTACCGCCTGGAGAACCAGCCGAGCACCTCGGCGGCTTCCTTCACGGATGTGGCTTCCGGCGCGTACTACGCAAATGCGGTTGCCTGGGCGAATGCTAACGGCATCGTTTCCGGCTACGGCAGCGGCAAGTTCGGCCCGAATGACAAGGTTACCCGCGAGCAGCTTGCGGCTATCCTGTACCGCTACGCGCAGTACAAGAAGTACGACGTTTCTGTGGGTGAGGACACCAACATTCTCTCCTACGACGATGCACAGAGCATAAGCTCCTACGCGATTCCTGCAATCCAGTGGGCGTGCGGCGCAGGCGTTGTTACCGGCAAGTCCGGCAGCAAGCTGGACCCGAAGGGCAATGCTACCCGCGCTGAGGTAGCGGCAATGCTCATGCGCTTCTGCGAGAACGTAAAGTAAGCAAAACCTTCCTAAACCGCACAGCTTCGGCTGTGCGGTTTTCTTTTGCTTGCCAAAGACGCTTTTCTACGGTAAAATGGAAAACAGAGGAGAAGGGGAAAGAGAAAGAAGGAAATCCTATGCCAATCGGAGTAATTGTCAACTGTATCTCGGTGCTGGCCGGCGGCGTGATCGGTTCCGCACTGGGGCACGTCCTGCCGAACAGCCTGAAAGAGCATCTGCCGACGCTGTTCGGCATGTGTTCGATCGCTATCGGCATCAATTCCATTATCAAGGCGGTCAGCATGACAGCGGTCGTGCTGGCGATTCTGGTGGGGTTTACCATCGGGCACCTGCTGCACCTTGAGGATTGGGCAAGCCGGTTTTTTCATCGGCTGGTCAAAACCATGCACCTCGGCGGGGATAATATTGATATGGAGTTTTACATCACGGCGGTCGCGCTGTTCTGCTGCTCGGGCTTCGGCTGGTACAGCACGCTGACCGAGGGCATCGCGGGCGATCCGAATCTGCTGTTTGCAAAGTCCGTGCTGGACTTCTTCACTGCGATGATCTTCGCGTCCACGCTCGGCAAGGCCATCTGCGCCATCCCGCTGCCGCAGTGCGTGATTCTCCTGTGCGTGTTTACCGCAGGACGGCTGCTGTCCGGTGCGCTCACACCGGAAATGTTCGCGGATTTGTCCGCGTGCGGCGGCGTGCTGACTATGTCGGCCGGTTTTCGTGTCTCCAAGATTAAATCCGTGCCGCTGGTCGATCTCATGCCTGCGCTGATACTCGTTATGCCGTTCAGCGCACTCTGGACTATGTTGATGGGGTAAATTTAAAGCGGACTCTTTTACGGGTCTGCTTTTCTTTTACTTGACAATAGTCCCAAATCATACTATAATAGCGTGATACGATTTAGGACTATTGAGGTGCATTATGGATTTCCGCAGACAAATGAACGACTTTTTTGCGCAGATCTACCGGCAGAATGAGCTGTATGACATCTGGGCAAAACAGAATAGGATGAAACCGAGCACGGTAGCCGTGCTGTATCTGCTCGACCAGTTTGAAACCTGCACACAGGGTTGGATATCGAAAATATATCTGCTGCCCAAGCAGACAATTCACACGGTGGTGCAGGAGCTGGAGCAGGCCGGTTATCTGGAAAAGGTGAGCGTCTCCGGCCGCAAGGAAAAGCCGCTGCGCCTGACCGAATCCGGCAAGCGCTACACAGCGGACAAGCTATGCGGTCTGTACCGCGCAGAGGAACGCGCCGCCGCTGCCATGGGCGCGGAGCAGTTCGCCGCTATGGTGGAAATGACCCGAAAATTTACCGATTCTTTTGAAAAGGAGATTCGCAATGGAGCAGAATAACGCACTCGCGCGCAAATTCAACGCCGCATCGCTGCTCCGATTCGCACTGCCGAACATTGCAATGATGATGCTGCTCTCGATGTACACCATCGTGGACGGTATGTTTATTTCGCGGTTTGCCGGAACAACCGCGCTTTCCGCAATCAATATGTCGTATCCGCTCAACTGCCTGCAGATGGCTACCGGCATTATGCTCGGCACGGGCGGCAGCGCTATTATCGCCCGCCGGCAGGGAGAGGGACGCACAGACGAGGCGCGCCGCAACTTCACCATGCTGATTGCGGTTGCGTTGGGCATCGGCCTGATTTTCGCCGTGTTTGGCAATCTGTTTCTGAACCCTATCCTGCGTCTGCTTGGCACGAGTGAGCTGCAGTGGGCAGACTGCCGTATTTACACACGCATTCAGCTGGTGTTTGCACCCATGCTGTTTCTGCAGACTGCCTTCCAGACATTGTTCGTCACCGCAGGCAAGCCGGGCTTGGGTCTGCTGACCTCGGTGGGCGGCGGCATTACAAACGTGGTGCTTGACTGGCTGTTCATGGGCCCGATGAACATGGGCGTTGCCGGTGCGGCGATTGCCACCTGCCTCGGCTACTGCGTGCCGTCCATCGTTGGTCTGGTGTATTTCACCAAAAACCGTACCGGAAGTTTGTACTTTGTGCCCTTCAAATTTGACGGCGCAACACTGGCTGCCGCGTGCGGCAACGGCTCATCTGAGATGGTCAGCAACATTGCGAACGCCATCACCACGTTCGTGTTCAATACGCTGTTCATGTGCTACCGCGGCGAGGACGGTGTAGCCGCCATCACGATTGCAATGTACTTCCAGTTCGTGTTTACGGCGGTGTATTTCGGCTTCTCAATGGGCGTTGCACCGGTTATCAGCTACAAATTCGGCGAGAAAAATATCCCGCAGCTGAGGCATATCTTCCGCATCTGCATGACGTTCGTGCTGGCGTGCTCGCTCGGCACATATGTGCTCTCGTGGCTGACGCTCGAGCCGGCGCTGACCCTGTTTACGCCGCGCGGCAGCAGTGTGTACGAGATTGCCATGCACGGCTTTCCGATTTATGCGGTCAGCTTCCTGCTCATGGGCACGAGTATTTTCGCGTCCTCGCTGTTTACCGCGCTCTCGGATGGTCTCGTGTCTGCGATCATCTCGTTTTCGCGCACGCTTGTGTTTCTCGTGGCGATGCTGCTGCTCCTGCCGCTGATTTTGCAGGAAACCGGCATCTGGCTGGCTGTTCCGGTAGCAGAGGCGCTCGGCGTGATGGTTTCGGTGTTTTTTCTCGTCAAGAGACGGAAAAAGTATCAGTATTAAGGGAAAGAGTGCTGTTGAGGGAACAGCACTCTTTTGTTATATATAGATGAAATATAACGAATTGTATATAGGATGAAGGTGTAGAGTAAAGGAAAAGCGAAAGGGCCTGCCGCCTGTAATTCACAGGCAGCAAGCCCTTTCGGTCGCTTGAACAATTTTTGTCTGACTTTTAGAGGTCACTTTAAAAACTGTCTTGCTGTTGTATT
>OLVX01002644.1_pt1 | contig 12743 bp, 10 predicted proteins | sample 1673271 | NCBI WGS metagenome assembly OLVX01 (sample SAMEA3178939, study PRJEB25190) | human gut metagenome | biome: human gut; feature: human-associated habitat; material: faeces | place: Austria | collected 2013 | reverse complement strand
TTGGACGGTCACACCGCCCGTTTTCTTTCTCGGGAAAGAAAATGGGGGGTGTGGTGCTGCGGCGTGCATGCCGCATACCCTCCGCACCTGTGCGGAAAAGCAGATGCAATTTGGTAACAAATTGTAACTTCTTTTCCCCTCGCCTTTACAAGGCGAACGATTTTCGCTATAATATCTCCGTATTACAAAAAACCAAGCAGCCTTCGCTGCGTTTTGCCAATGGGAGGCATGATGAAAGCAATAAAGAGGATCACAGCTCTGGCGCTCTGTGCGCTGATGCTGTTGGGCCTTCTCTCCGGCTGCGGGGAGAAGAAGCAAGGGGACGAGAAATTCGTCCTGAACGTGAGCGTCTGCAACGTGATCGACTCACTCGACCCCGCGATGAACACCGACACGGACGCTGACAGCGTTTTCTACGCGCTCTATGAGAACCTGATGCGCGAGAGCGACGACGGCAGCGGCGAGGTGACGCTGACGAACGGCATGGCTAAGGAGTACACCGAAGAGACAAACTACGACGGCAGCGTGACCTACCGCTTCACGCTGCGCTCCACTGCGCGCTGGTCGGACGGGGAAAAGGTGACGGCGGATGACTTCGTCTATGCCTGGCAGAGACTTGCCGACCCCGCGACGGATTCGCCGAACCACGCGCTGATGAGCGTGGTGGCGGGCTATGACGACGTGCGCGAGACGGGCGACAAGACGAAGCTCCAGGTCTTGGCGAAGGACGAATCCACGTTTGTCGTCACGCTGAGTGCGCCGTGCGCCTATTTTATCGAGGGAATCTGTACGGCAGTCGCCACGATGCCGCTGCGCCGCGATCTGACAGAGAACGGCGGAGGTTTTGACACGCCGGACCTTGTGAGCAACGGCGCGTACCACGTGAGCGCGTGGACAAAGAGCAGTGAGCTGACGGCGGCGCGCAGCGACGAGTATTATGAAGCACGTCTCGTCGGCCCCGACGAGCTGCACTTCATCTTCACAGCGGGCGCGGACGAGGCGTGGCAGCTCTACGAGGCGGGCGAGATCGACTACATCGCCCACCTGCCCAACAGCGTGATCGCCGAGCTCTCGCAGGACGAGAGCTGGAAGCCGACGGCGGTGTACGCGACGGCGAGCGTCCTTTACAACAACGAGAGCGACACGTTCTCGAACGAGCACATCCGCAAGGCCTTTGACCTTGCCATCGACCGCGCGGCCGCCACGGCGGCGGGCGGCGCGGAGAACAGCCCCGCGACGGGCCTTGTTCCCTACGGCATTCCGGATTCCGGCGAGACGGAGGACGATTTCCGCACGACGGGCGGCGAGCTCTGCGCCATCGATGAAGAGGGCATGAGCGCGCGGGCAACGCAAGCGCAGGAGGAGCTGACCTACGCGGGCTATTACAGCACGAGCATGTTCCCGCCGGTCGAGCTTCTGTATGTGACCGGCACGGAAAACGACACTGTGGCGAGCGCGCTGCAAAGCATGTGGAGCACGACGCTCGGCGTGAACGTGATGCTGCGCGGCGTGACGCAGGCAGAGTACAACACGCGCATGGAAGCGGGGAACTACGAGCTCGCGCTGCAAAAGGTCACCGCGCTCTACGACGACGCGATGGGCTTCCTCGACCGCTGGTGCAGCGAGGATGAGCAGAACCTGATCAGCTATGAAAACGGCACCTACGACGTGCTGATGGGCGTCGCCAGAGCGTCGGAAGATCCTGTGGCGCGCACAGCGTTCCTGCACGATGCGGAGACGATGCTGCTCGGTGAGACGGCGCTCTCGCCCGTGTATTTTGACGGCACGGCGCACATGCTGCGCGACACGCTGCGCGGCGTCTACACCGACGGCTTTGGCAACAGCTACTTCGCCGGTGTGCGCGCGAACACAGACTGAATTGTGTGAAACGAAACAAAATGGCAGCTTTTGCCCAAAAAAGCTGCCATTTTTTCTTACTTTGACAGGAAACTTGCAAAATAGTGCTTGCTTTTTGCGAACAAACAGACTACAATATGAGCCTTGGGCGGCTCTGTTCGCCCGTACTTTTTCTGTTGTGAAGGTGTAACCATGACTGCGATTTTGAATCTGGCCGTTGCGCTGCTCGCAGGGCTTTTGATGACCCGTATTTTTAGCCGCTGGCATCTGCCTGATGTCACGGCGTTTCTTGTGACGGGCGTTCTGATCGGGCCGTTCGTGCTGGGCCGGCTCGGCATTCCGGGCATCGGCTTTGCAAGCTACGACCAGGTCGAGGCGCTGAGCATGATCTCCGATGTGGCGATGGGCTTTATCGCCTTTTCCATCGGCAATGAATTCCGCCTGAGCCAGCTCAAAAAGACTGGCAGGCAGGCGATGATTATCGGCGTCTTGCAGGCGCTGGCCGCGCTGGCCTTTGTCGACGTTGCGCTCGTGATCTTCCACTTCCTGCGCCCCGACGTGCTGTCCGTCCCTGCGGCCATCACACTCGGCGCGATCGCCACGGCCACCGCACCTGCGACGACGCTGATGGTCGTGCGCCAGTACAAGGCCAAGGGCGAGCTGACGGATCTGCTGCTGCCGATCGTCGCGCTCGACGACGCGGTGGGTCTCATCGCATTTGCCGTATCCTTCGGTATTGCCCGCGCGATGGACAGCGCACAGTTCAGCCTCGCAAGCATTTTGCTCTCTCCAATCATTGAGATCGTCGGCTCGCTGCTGCTCGGCGCGCTTGCGGGTTTCGTGCTCACGAAGCTTGAGACGATGTTCCGCTCGAACTCGAACCGCCTGTCGCTGAGCATCGCGTTCATCTTTCTGATGGTCGGCCTGTCCGCAGTGGACTTCACCGTCGTGGGCGTGGACTGCGGCTTTTCGCCGCTGCTCGTGTGCATGATGCTCGGCACGGTGTTCTGCAACATCTGCCCGCTGTCGGACGATTTGATGAACCGCGCGGACAAGTGGAGCACGCCGATGTTGGCGGTGTTCTTTGTCGTGAGCGGCGCAAACCTGCGCTTGAGCGTCTTTTCTCAGGGTGTGCTCGTGCTCATCGGCGTTGTGTACATCATCGCGCGCTCGGCCGGTAAATATTGCGGCGCGCGCTGGTCGGCCAAGGCGGTGGGCTGTGACCACACGGTGCAGAAGTACCTCGGCATCATGCTGCTGCCGCAGGAGGGTGTGGCGCTCGGTATGTGCGTGAGCGCACAGGTGCTCGGCGCGGATGGCGAGCTGATCCGCAACATCATCCTCTTCTCCGTGCTGATCTACGAGCTGGTCGGCCCGCTGGCGACAAAGGAATCTCTCAAGGCCGCTGGCGCGATCACCGAAAAGCCCAGGGAAGTCCTCGAGCGCCGCGAGCGCAAGCTCGCCGAGGCCGAGCCCAAGGAATTCCTCGAGCGCCGCAAGGAGCGCGCAAACAAAAAGTAAATCCGCTGAAAGGAGATGGCCTTGGTCATCTCCTTTTTTTGCACCGGGCGGGAACTTTTTGTGAATTTGCGCGTCTAAAGAGGAAAGGCACTTGACATAACTTGTGAAAATTATGTACAATAAAGGCGAACAAACCGATAAGGGGGAATCATTATGGAAGGACGTCGGGTCAGCCGCCGCAAACCGCGGCGCAATCCGCTTTATGTGCTTTTTATGGGACTGCTGGCGCTTTCGCTGGTGCTCCTGATCACGGTGGTCGTGCTGGGCTTCAAGCTCAAGAGCGCGCGCAGCGATCTTGCTGCGGCGCAGACGAAAATCGAGCAGCTGCGCGGCGGCCAGCAGACCGGCGAGGACGGCCAGATCACGAACGGCGAAGACGGCTCGCTCACCGGCGAGAACGATGTGAGCGACCCCGCGCAGGGCGATAATATGGGCGGCGATAATCAGACGGGCGGCGACACGATCGACTGGCTCGACCTCACGGGCCATGACGAGGTCTCCGTCAAGCCGAGTACTGTGTACGACAAGTATTACATCTACTACACCACCGGCGGCGTGAATCTGCGGAGCGGCCCGGGCACGAGCTATGACAAGGTCACGACCGTGTCGCTCGGCAGCGAGGTACAGGCTGCGGCCAAGCAGGATGGGTGGACGTTCGTCAGCGTGGACGGTAAGTTTGGCTGGATCAACTCGGACTTCCTCTCCACCACGCGCCCCGCATCGTAACAATATCAAGCAAAAAAGGAGCAAGCCGAAAGCTTGCTCCTTTTTGCTGTTCAGTTGCCGCCGCAGCCGCCTTTATCCTTCAGGGAGCACGCTCCCTTGAAGCCGCAGGCGTTGCAGTGGTTGTTCGGGTCGGACACGACGCTGCCGCTCAGAAAGCGCAGCGCGGCGTCGTCTGCCTTGCCGGAATAGCCGGGGAAGAGCATGATGCCTGCCATGCCGACAGCGGTGCGCTCGGTGTCGTCGATCGTGCCGCAGAGCAGCGCGTCGATGCCGTAACGCTCCAAAAGGCCGACGGCAGCGTCGGTGCCGCTTTCTTCCATCGGCTCGAGGAACTCGCGCACGATCTTTCCGTGGTCGTCCTCATAAAAATGGAAGGCTTCGGCATTGGCGAGCGGGGAGAAAACCTCCCCACTCACAACAGGGATTGCAATACGCATTGCTTTCCTCCTTTTACACCTCAACGCCCTTGCCGTCGTTCCACTTCCACGCGCGGACCTCGGGCAGATCCACGCCGTTGTCCTTGATATACTGGCGGTGCTCAACGAGCTTGTCGTTCATCTTCTGGATGAGGTAAGCACCGCGGTTGCCGAGCTGCGGCAGGCGCTGCACCGTGTCGATGACGAGATCGAAGCGGTCGATATCGTTGAGCACGCGCATGTCGAACGGGGTCGTGATCGTGCCTTCCTCCTTATAGCCGCGCACGTGCAGGTTGCGGTTGTGGCGGCGGTAGGTCAGCTCGTGGATCAGCGTGGGATAGCCGTGGTAGGCAAAGATGATGGGCTTGTCCTTGGTAAAGAGCGTGTCGTACTCTGCGTCGGTCAGGCCGTGGGGATGCTCGGTGTGCGGCTGGAGCTTCATCAGGTCGACGACGTTCACGACGCGGATCTTGAGCTCCGGCAGCTCGCGGCGCAGGATCGTCACAGCGGCGAGAGTCTCAAGCGTCGGCGTGTCGCCGCAGCAGGCCATGACGACGTCGGGCTCCTGGCCCTGATCGTTCGAGGCCCACTCCCAGATGCCGATGCCCTGCGTGCAGTGCTTGACGGCCTGCTCCATCGTCAGCCATTGCTGGCGCGGGTGTTTGCTCGCGACGATGACGTTCACATAGTTACGGCTCTTGATGCAGTGGTCAAAGCAGGAGAGCAGGCAGTTGGCATCGGGCGGCAGATACATGCGCACGACGTCGGCCTTCTTGTTGGCGACGTGGTCGAGGAAGCCGGGGTCCTGATGCGTGAAGCCGTTGTGGTCCTGCTGCCAGACGTTGGAGGCGAGGATATAGTTGAGGGAGGCGATATCGTGGCGCCAGGGGAGCTCATTGCACATCTTGAGCCACTTGGCGTGCTGGGAAAACATCGAGTCGACAATGCGGATGAAGGCCTCGTAGCTGTCAAAGAAGCCGTGGCGGCCCGTCAGCAGGTAACCTTCGAGGAAGCCCTCGCAGAAGTGCTCGGAGAGCATGGAGTCCATCACGCGGCCGTCGGGGTCAAGGTGATCGTCGATGCCCTCGATCTGCTTGTCGAGGAAGCGGCGGCCCGTGACGTCAAACACGGCCTGCAAACGGTTGGACGCCGTCTCGTCGGGTGCGAAGATGCGGAAGTTGCGCGACTCCATGTTGAGCTTCATCACATCGCGGATATAGGTGCCAAGGACGTACATGTCCTGCGCCTCGACCTCGCCGGGGGCGGGGATATCGACCGCGTAGTCGCGGAAGTCGGGCGTGCGCAGGTCGCGCAGGAGAAGACCGCCGTTGGCGTGCGGGTTTGCGCCCATGCGGTGCTCGCCCTTGGGCGGGAAGGACGCGATCAGCTCGACCGGCGTACCGTCCTCGTTGAAGAGCTCTTCGGGTTTGTAGGAGCGCAGCCATTGTTCGAGCAGCGGCAGGTGCTTGCTTTCATCCGCGCCCATGGAGATGGGCACCTGATGGGCGCGCCAGCTGCCTTCGATCGCGTTGCCGTCGACCTCCTTCGGACCGGTCCAGCCCTTCGGGGTGCGCAGCACGAGCATCGGCCAGCGGGGGCGGCTCGCCTTGCCGCTCTCTCGCGCGGTGCGCTGGATGCGCTTGATCTCGCGGATGGCCCAGTCGACCGCGGCGGCCATCTGCTGGTGCATCGTCTCGGGCTCGTCACCCTCGACAAAGCGCGGCTCCCAGCCGCAGCCGCGGAAGAAGCACTCGACCTCCTCGTGGCTCATGCGGGAGAAGATGGTCGGATTTGCGATCTTGAAGCCGTTTAAGTGCAGGATCGGCAGGACTGCGCCGTCGGTGATCGGGTTCATGAACTTGTTGCCGTGCCAGGACGTTGCGAGCGGGCCGGTCTCGGCCTCGCCGTCGCCGACGACGCAGGCCGCGATCAGGTCGGGGTTATCCGCCACCGCGCCGAAGGCGTGGGAGAGGGAATAGCCCAGCTCGCCGCCCTCGTGGATAGAGCCCGGCGTTTCGGGCGCGACATGGCTCGGGATGCCGCCGGGGAAGGAGAAGCGCTTGAAGAGCTTCTGCATGCCCTCCTTATCGCGCGTGATGTTGGGATAGACCTCCGTATAGCTGCCGTCCAGCCAGTCCTGCGCGACCATGGCGTTGCCGCCGTGACCGGGGCCGGAAAGGTAGATCATATCGAGGTCATCGCGCTTGATGACGCGGTCTAAGTGCGTGTAGATGAAGTTTTGGCCCGGGCAGGTGCCCCAATGGCCGACGATGGTCTGCTTTAAGTCGCTCTCGCACAGCGGGCGCTCGAGCAGAGGATTATCGAGAAGATAGAGCTGGCAGGCGGTCAGATAGTTTGCTGCGCGCCAGTAAGCGTCGATCTGTTTGAGCTCCTCGGGCGACAGCGGCGGCTTTTTCGACAGCCGTGCGGTGCTTTTTTGCGTAGGCATGGAAAGCTCCTCCTTTTTCTTTTGATTGATGAGCTTAGTATATCATTTAATTTTAAAAAATCAATAGTCAGACATAGAAAACGAGGCAAAATCTTAAAATCTATCAAAATAAGCGGAGCGCTATTTTACAATTTGCATGAATTTAAACGATAACAAAACGAAAAAATAGGGAAAAGACGGTGCAAGCGCACCGCCTTTTCCCTATATGAGAGAGATGAGAGAATAGCAAAATTAGTCGATCGGGCAGACCCAGCCGAACGGGTCGGGCTTTGTGCCCCACTGAATGCCAGTCAGCTCGTCGTAGAGCTTCTGAGACAGCGCACCGATCTTGTTGTCGTTGACCTTGTAGTCTCTGTCGCCCCAGCTCAGCTCGCCGATCGGGGAGATGACGGCGGCGGTGCCGATGCACCACGCCTCCTCCAGCGCGCCGGACGCCGCGGCGTCAAAGAGCTCGTCCACGCTCAGCAGACGCTCCTCGACGGGCACGCCCCAGCTCTTTAAGAGCTCGATGGCGGACTTGCGCGTCACGCCGCGCAGGATGGAGCCAGTCAGCGCGGGGGTGACGACGGTGCCATTGATCTTGAACATGACGTTCATGCCGCCGCCTTCTTCGACGTACTTGCGCTCCACGCCGTCGAGCCACAGGACCTGAGAGAAGCCCTTTTCGATGGCGCGGTCGCCCGCGCGGTTGGCCGCGCCGTAGTTGCCGCCGCACTTGGCCTCGCCCGTGCCGCCGCGCACCGCGCGGACGTCCTCGGTCTCGACCATGATGGGAACGGGCTGTAAGCCGTTTTTGAAGTAGCTGCCGGAGGGGGAGAGGATGATAGCAAACGTGGCCTCATGCACGCCGTGCAGGGCAAGCGTCGGGTCAGTGCCGTACAGGAACGGACGGATGTAGAGGGACGTGCCGGGATCGCTCGGGACCCAGTTCTCGTCGACCTTGACGACGGTCTTGATGGCCTGCAGCGCATCGTCGGGATCAAGCTGGGGCAGGCCCAGACGCTCGCAGGAGCGGTTCAGACGGGCGACGTTCTCCCAGGGGCGGAAGAGCTGCACGCCGCCGTCGGGACGGCGGTAAGCCTTCATGCCCTCGAAGACCTCGGTGCCGTAGTGCAGGACGCTCGCGGCCGGGGACATCGTGATGGGGCCGTAGGGCACGACGCGCGCGTCATGCCAACCCTTGTCGGCGCTGTAGTCCATCAGGAACATATGATCGGTGAACACGGTGCCGAAGCCGAGCTGGTCGGACGGGGGCAGCGTGCCGGGATGGGTAGTCTTAGTGATCGTGATATTCATATGGATGACCTCCTGTCGAAATTTGTTTGCTCTTTAGATTTCCTTGAGATGCTCCATGTTGTGGCGGATGCCCTCACAGCAGGCGTGGAAGGTGGCCTTCTCGTCGGCGGTCAGCGGCAGCTCGACGACCTGCTCGACGCCGTTTTCACCGATGACGCAGGGAACACCCGCGAACAGGCCCTCTTCGCCGTACTCGCCGCACAGCTCCGTGCTGGCGGGCAGGATGACCTTCTCGTCGTGCAGCACGGCGTAGGCCATGCGCGCGGCGGTGGTGGCGATGCCATACTCGGTGCAGAACTTGCCGGAGAACGTGACCCAGCCGCCGCCAATGGACTCCTTCTGCAGCGCGTCGCGGTCGAAGCGGAAGCGCTCGTCGGTCTTGGCCCACTCATCCAGCGGCACGCCGCGGAAGCTGACGCAGGACCAGGGCGCGAACTGCTGGTTGCCGTGCTCGCCCATCATGTAGCAGGTGATGGACTTGTGGTCAAGGCCGGTCTGGCGCGCCAGCGCGCTCAGAAGACGGGAGGTGTCGAGGCCCGTGCCGGTGCCGAACACACGGCCGCGGGGCAGGCCCAGATGCAGTGCCAGCTCGCGCGTGACGATGTCGCAGGGGTTGGTGATGTTGATGAGCACGCCGTCAAAGCCGCTGGCCTTGATCTTTTCCGCGTAGCCGCGCACAGCGGGGATGGTGAAGTCCATCTCGGTCACGCGGTCATGCGTGCCGCGCAGCAGGTCGATCTTGCCGACGCTGTTGACGATGACATCGCACACGCCAAGGTCGGAGAAGTCGCCGCCGCGCACCGTCACGCGGTGGGGCATGTACGCGACTGCGTCGCGCAGATCCTGCACTTCGCTTGCGAGCTTCTGCTCGTTCTGGTCGACGAGCACCAGCTCGTCCGCGATGCCCTGGATCGCCAGAGCGTAAGCCACATGTGCGCCGACATGACCCATGCCGACCACGCCGAGAACTCTTTTCTTTGCCATAAGAATACTTCCTTTCTCAAAAACGGTGTGCCCGTGTAGTTAACTGATCGTTTGTGCGGCCCTTACATGCCGAAGTTGGGGAAGAGCACGCAGGTATAAAGCATGGCGAGAACCATGTACAAAACAAGGATGATGGCGAAGGCCTTGAAGGTCTTCTTCATGACGTCGCTTTCGTTGCCCACCTGGTCGACCGTCGCGCAGGCGGCGACCGTGTTGTTCGGGCAGATCAGGTTGCCGAGCGAAGCGCCCGCGTTCTGACCGGCGAAGATCGTGATGGGGTTCATGCCGAGCGACGCCGCGGCGTCGATGTGCATCTGGGCGAACATGATGTTGGAGCCAAGGCCCGTGCCGGTGATGAACGCACCGCTCGAACCGATGAGGACGGCTGCCGCGGGATAGAAGCGGCCGACGACGGCGGCGATGTCAGAGGCGAGGAGATTCATCATGCCCGTGGAGGAGGACTGCATGATGTAGGCGACGATAAGGAGGCTGCCCATCGTGATAAGGACCGGCAGCACGCCGCTCGCGGTGCGCTTGCAGACCTCTTTGTAGGTCTTGAAGTTCACGCCCAGCGTGAGCGCGCCGAGGATGCCGCACACAAGAATGACAAGGTCGACCCAGAAGATGTAGCCGAATGTGCACATGATGGCAAAGCCATTTTCGACGATGGCGGGGAAGCCGTAGCGGATGAGCGGGAGCAGCACGAGCATGTAGACGTAAGGCGACATGGCCTTGAACGAGCTGTACTTGCGCTGATGGTTGGCGCTTTCATTGCGGAATTCGTCCGGAGTCTTCACGCCGACGAGCTTGACATACGCAACGGAGAGAAGGATGGAGATGAGGCCCGTGCCCATGGAGGTGACCTCTGCGCCGACGAAGTTGGAGAGGAGAAACATCGTGAGGCACGTGCTCACACCCGCGAAAGTGAGGTAGGGGAGAATGCCCTTGTAGCCCTTTTTGCCGAACGCCATGCCGACCATGATGAACGGGATGACGAGCACGCCGAACATGTGGAAGCGGCCGGCCATTGCGGCGTTCTGCGCAACGGTGGCAAGGCCCGCGTCAACGAGGGCCGCACCGCCGTTGATGGTCGTCAGGCCCGTCCGCCGAACGAGGCGGGCGTCGCGTCGCCGAGCAGCGCAATGGCGATGGAGGTGGTGGGGTTAAAGCCGAGGGCCACGAGAAACGGGGCGGCGATGGCGGCGGGAGCGCCCGCGCCCGCCGCGCCCTCAAGGAAGATCGGCAGCATCATGCCGATGATGACGACCTGCACGCGGCGGTCGTCGCTGATCTGCGCAATGGTGGCTTTCACATCCTCAATGGCGCCGGTCTCGCGCAGCAGGTTCAAAATGGTGAACGCGCCGAAGACCATCAGCACGATCTTGAGGCCTTCCTTGATGCCCTTCCAGACCAGAGGGTCAAGCACCTTGACGTTTTCAGCAAACGTGAGACCGTCGAGGTTAAAATAGGTAAAGGCAAGGATAAGCGTCCAGAGAAGGGCAACGGGCGAGACGGTTTTTGCGGATTTCTTGAAGCCCAGGATGCCGACAAGCACGACGACAATTGGACTGAGCGCCATGAGGAAGTTTAAAAAGTCCATTGGAGGGATCTCTCTTTCTGAAAAATGTGGAATGGGGGGATCTATTTCCGCTTTTTTCGCCGACCGAACGAGAAAAAGTGAAAAAGCTAAGAGAAAGAGGCTCCGTCGAATCGACGGAGCCTCTTTCGTGATATCAGTCTCTATCTCGTGCGGAGAATCGGGAGAGAAGTCGAAGTTGCGTCGTGATTCGGACGGGCTGTTCAGTTTTGTTTCTTACCAGTACTGCCAGAGGCAGAATAATAAAGGACGCCAGCAGAATAAGGCTGGCGTCCAGAATAATCATGCTGTTCATATCAGAACAGGAGAAAGCGGCACAGGCGGCCTGTGCGAAGTGAGATGCAGCTGCATTGGCAAAGAACTGAGTCATCAGACGTTTCTCCTTTCCTGAAGATGAACGCATCTTAACACACATTTTTTCACCCTGCAAGGGGGAAAGTGACTGATTATGCAAGATTGGACGAGTACACAAAAAACAGAAATACCCACTTTTCGACATTGTTAAAAAGACATAATGAATCCTAATGGTTCCTTCATGTCATGGAAAGAAGCACTGCATAGGGACTTCCCGTGCGGCCATAGGATGGAGAAAAAGAGGAGGCGTTTTTATGCTGTCGATTGCACTTTATCTGCTTACGCACGCCATGCTGCTCTCGCTCCACCTGTCGGGCGGCTCGTTCCCGCGTCCGCTCTCGGCACAGGAGGAAAAGAAATACGTAGAGCGCATGCTTGCGGGCGACATTGAGGCGCGCAATGTGCTCGTTGAGCACAATCTGCGCCTTGTCGCGCACATTGCCAAAAAATACTACACCCAGTCTGACGAGCAGGACGATCTCATCTCCATCGGCACCATCGGTCTCATCAAGGGCGTTTCGAGCTACCGCCCGGAAAAGGGTACGAGGCTCGCGACCTACGCTGCCAAATGCGTGGAGAATGAGATTCTGATGTACTTTCGCAGTCGGAAGAAATTACAGGGCGAGGTGTCGCTCAACGATTCGCTCGATTCCGACGCCGACGGCGAGTCGCTCTACCTCATGGATGTCGTCGGCGTCGAGGACACGATGTATTTGGACATTCAGGACCGCGACGACTGCCTGCGCGTGCGAAGGCTCGTGCACGAGTGCCTGACCGAGCGGGAGGAAGAGGTCATCATTTCGCGTTACGGCCTCGGCGGCCGGATGCCCCGCACACAGCGCGAGGTCGCCAAAAAGCTCGGCATCTCGAGGAGCTATGTATCGCGCATCGAAAAGCGCGCGCTGCAAAAGCTGGAGGAAGCCCTCGGTGAACGGGAATAAAAAACGCGGGGCGCATTAGCGCCCCGCTTATGGTATTAAGGAGATAAACCGACAGAACAATATCGCCCTGCTATATTATTACGCTGGCTCAGAAACTTTTTCATCGGTGCCGCCAAGTGCGGCCATAAGCAAGTTCAACCAATTGGAGATTTGATCGTTTCCTTGAGTATTATCACACCAGGCCTGATAAAATGCTGGAATTTTAAAGTCGTTGGAGTTCAGTGTGTTTCTGCCGGAGCCGTCGTTTTTAAGATATGTTTCTGCAAATTGCGCCACAAGTGTGGAATATTGTAAGATCAATTCGATGATGTATTCTTTGGCGCACTTTACATGGTCGGCGCTGTAATCGAAATTGGCAAACGAACGCTCTGCTGTTAAAGGCTTGCCTGCGTGGTTTAATGCATGCCGGATATGTTCTTGATACTTTTCGTGTTCGGTCATGGAAAATCCCCCTTTCTGAATAATGGCAGAGGGCGGCAGCATCTTGTGCTGTCGCCCTCTTGATTACCGAACAGCAAAGACGGGCGGGGCTGTCAACGGCGGCGCATTTGCGCCGTTCATCTTGACCGTTGACAGGCTCGGCTGGGTTTGCTATCTGCTCA
>OLVX01002643.1_pt1 | contig 12747 bp, 12 predicted proteins | sample 1673271 | NCBI WGS metagenome assembly OLVX01 (sample SAMEA3178939, study PRJEB25190) | human gut metagenome | biome: human gut; feature: human-associated habitat; material: faeces | place: Austria | collected 2013 | reverse complement strand
AACCGTCAAGGCCATGCGCAAGGACGTGCTCGCCAAGTGCTACGGCGGCGACATCTCGCGTAAGCGCAAGCTGCTCGAGAAGCAGAAGGAAGGCAAGAAGCGCATGAAGCAGATCGGCAGCGTCGAGGTGCCCCAGGAGGCGTTCCTCGCCGTCCTGAAGGTCGACGACGAGTAGTGGGGGAGAGCTTGACCCAGACACAGACGAGCCCTGCCGACGTCCTGGCCAGCTTTGGCCCGGGCGTCGGTTTGTGCGGGGACATCCATCCGTTCGCGAATGGCAAGAAGGACACGCCCCTGGCAGAGCGCCTTGCGGAGAACCCGCTGCTCATGGCCCCGATGGCTGGGGTGACGGATTCCGCATACCGCATGATGGCCCGCGCCGGAGGGGCGGACTGCGCCTACTCCGAGATGGTCTCATGCGCCGGGCTTCACTACGGGGGCAACGGCAGCTGGGAGCTCACCGAGTGCGCCGAGGGCGAGCCAGACCTCGCGGTGCAGCTCTTCGGCACGAGGCCCGAGCTCTTCCGTGAGGCGGCGGAGGGCGTGGCCGAGCGGCTTGGCACAAGGCTTGTGCTCATCGATATCAACATGGCGTGCCCCGTGCCCAAGGTCACAAAGAAGGGCGAGGGCGCCGCGCTTATGGAGACGCCTGAGCTCGCCGAGAGCCTCGTGTCTGCGTGCGTCGAGGCCCTGGCGCCTTATGGCGTCCCCGTGACGGTGAAGATCCGGCGCGGTCGCCGCGACGGGCGTGAGCTCGCCCCGGAGTTCGCGCGCCGGATGGAGGCGGCGGGCGCCCAGGCGGTTGCGGTTCACGGCCGCTATGCAACGCAGTTCTACCACGGCGAGGCGGATTGGGACACGGTTCGACGAGTCGCCGACGCGGTCCAGATTCCTGTCATCGGGTCCGGCGACGTTCGTGACGCCCATGAGGCGGTGAGGATGCTTTCCGAGACCGGCGCCAGGGCCGTCATGGTCGCCCGCGGAAGCTACGGCAACCCGTGGGTGTTCCGGCAGGCGAAGGATATCCTGGCCGGTAAGGAGCCGCTCACGCCGGGGCTCGTCACGCGCATCGAGGCCTTCGAGTGCCACATGCGCCTGCTTGCGGCCACCGGAGCTCACCTCAAGAGGGGTAGAAGCCTTGCGAACTGGTACCTCAAGGGTATGCCGGAGGCGGCGTTCTGGCGCGGAGAGGCAAATAAGTGCACCACGCTCGAGGAGTTTCTCCGCGTGAGTGCACGGATCAAGGAAGCGATGGCGGAGGCCGAAGATCATGGCTTCGAAATTCGATAACGCGCATGCTTGGGAGGCCCGCCTTGAGCGGGCCTCCGCCTATGCGCTCTATCTGCACGTGCCGTTCTGTGCCCAGAAGTGCGCCTACTGCGACTTCGCCTCATGGGCGACTCGCAGGGGCGATCCCCTGATGTCGGCCTATGCCGACGCCTTGGTGTCGCAGGTTCGCGAGCTCGGGGACATCGGTGCCCTTGAGGGGCTGCGCACCGCCTATATCGGCGGCGGTACGCCATCGCTTCTGGGGGCGCCTGCGCTCGGGCGCCTTGTGGCGCGCGCGTCCGCCCTTGGACCTGAGGAGCTCAGCTGCGAGGCGAACCCCGACTCGATGGGAGACGACGTCATCGATGCGCTTCTTTCCAACGGGGCGACTCGGGTTTCCATAGGCGTGCAGAGCCTGAACGACTTTGAGCTCCGAGAGCTCGGCCGACTTCACGACGCCGAGCTCGCGCAGGAGCGAGTGCGCGCCGCGGTTGATTCCGGGCTCGATGTCTCTTGTGACTTAATGTGCGCGATTCCGGGGCAAACCGACGCCTCTTGGCACGAAACCCTCGAGGCTGCGATCGCCTTAGGCACCACGCATGTGAGCGTTTATCCCCTGATGATCGAGGAGGGGACGGTGTTCGACCGCCGTTATTCGAACGAAGACTGCGACTGGAACTCCGACGAGGTGCAGGCTTGCCGAATGCAAAAGGCTCAAGTTGAGCTTAAACGTCATGAATTTAATCAATATGAGGTGGCTAGCTATGCAAAAAATGGAAAAGTCTGCAAGCACAACATCTCGTATTGGACTGGTCAAACGTATCTTGGACTAGGAACCAAAGCCTCAAGTATGTTAACCCTAAAGCTCTACTTGAAACTTAGCGAGAAGTGCGGAAGCTTGCCTTTGCCCCCTTCCGGAGTCTCCCGGGCGCGCCTTACGGTCAAGAACTCCCGGTCGGAGATCGCCTGCGACCCGCGAGTTGCTTCCCTGAGATTTGATATAGAGTTTCTAACTGAAGCGCAGGCCGCTGCGGAGGACCTCATGCTGGGTGCCCGCATGCGGGCGGGGCTCGATCCCGGACTCGTCTCCTACGCCCGGCGCGTGCTGCCCTCACTCGACGAATGCCTCGGAGGGCTTGTCGCGGACGGGTACCTGCAAACCCGGGGGAGCAGGCTTGCGCCCACACAGCGCGGCTGGCTCCTCGGCAACGAGCTCTATGAGCGCCTGTGGGGTCTTGCTCCCGGGGACGTGCTCCAGGTCTAACCCTTTTTTGCGCCTGCCTGATGCTGGCGGGCATTCGCCCCGCCCCCCGCGACGGTGCCCCTTCGCTATGCACAAGCCTTATGCAAAGCTTCCCATGTAGGAGGAAGCTTGCGCAGCTTGCAATAGCCGCCGGCTTGCGGCACCATACGCCTAGCGGCTTTCGATCCGTAGTTCAATCCGTCGATGGGGGAGCACATGCCGGGCAAGCGCGAGGGCGTCATTTCTTGGGACGAGTTCTTCATGAGGGTCGCGGTTGCGGCCAAGCTCCGTAGCAAAGACCCCAAGACCCAGGTGGGCGCCTGCATCGCCGACCGCAACCACCGCATCCTCTCGGTCGGGTACAACGGCACTCCCGCCGGCATCGACGACGACGAGTTCCCCTGGGAGTCCACAGGCGAGCCCCTCACCGATAAGCACAACTACGTGATTCACGCCGAGGCCAACGCCATTCTCAACTACCGAGGATCGAACAAGGACCTTGCCGGCGCCACCATCTACGTCACCCTCTTCCCGTGCCACGAGTGCGCGAAGACCCTTGCCCAGGCGGGCATCGGCGAGGTCGTCTACCTCGACGACAAGTACCACAGAACGGAGGACGGGCTCGTCTCGCGCAACATCCTCGACCGTTGCGGCATCTCGTACCGCCAGGTGGGCGTGGGGATCGCGGATTAACGCCGCAAACGCGGATCGCCGCGGGTTTGCGGGGCCTTGAAGCTGGATATACTTATCCCTGTTGACTATTTACGCCAGGACACGGGGAGCCCAGCCACATGGCCTCGATGAACGACAAAGATTACTACGCCATCCTCGGTGTCGAGAAGGACGCCACGACCGACGAGATCCGCAAGGCTTTCCAAAAGAAGGCTCGCAAGCTTCACCCGGATGTGAATAAAGAGCCGGACGCCGAGGAGAAGTTCAAGGAGGTCTCCGAGGCCTACGCCGTGCTCTCCGACGAGGACAAGCGCAAGCGCTACGACGCCATGCGCTCCGGCAACCCGTTTGCCGGCGCGAGCGCCGGCTACGGCTCTCCCAGCGCGGGAGGCTACGGCGACCCGTTCGGCGGCATGGGCGGCCCCTTCGCCTGGGGCCCCTTCGGCGGCGGGTTCAACACGGGAGCGGGCCGAGGCAAGCAGTCGCGCTCGTACAACCCCCGAGCCGGCGCCGACGTCGTGTTTGAGGTCAACCTCGACGCGGGCAAAGCGGCAAAGGGCTGCCGTCGCGGCGTGACCTACCAGCGCTACGCCGCCTGCGATGTGTGCCACGGCGCGGGGTCCGTCCACGCCGAGCACCCCGAGACCTGCCCGACCTGCGGCGGCCGCGGGCGCATCTCGCTCGATCTCGGCAGCCTGCTCGGCTTCGGCGTCGTCGAGATGGAGTGCCCCGAGTGCGAGGGGACCGGCAAGGTCGTCGCCGATCCCTGCGATGCCTGCGGCGGCTCCGGGCGCACGCTCACCGCGAGCGAGGTCGTCGTAGACATCCCCGCCGGCTCGCACGACGGAGACGAGGTGCGCGTGAAGGGCATGGGCAACGCCGGCACGAACGGCGAGGCCGCCGGCGACTTCGTGGCGCGCGTCGTCGTTCCCGAGGAACGCCTCGATCCCCGCGCGGCGAACGGCTTCTACCTCGTGGGATTCGCGCTGCCGTTCATCGTCTTCGGCGCTCTTTCCCACACGCTCGGCTCGGTCGCGCTTTTCGTCGCGTTCCTCTTGGCCTTCGGGCTCTACAACGGGTTCCGACACGGCATAGGCAAGGGTGTTCGCTGGTGGAAGCACGTTGCCGCTGCCATCGGCAACGGCGCGAGCTCGGGTCTCGTGCTCGCGCTCTTCTTCACATCTATGATGTCCTGCACGGTGGGAGCCGGCCGAGCCGGCTATACGGGCGGAATGCTCGTCTAAGGGCGCGCCCGGTGCTTCACCTCGCCCGCCCGCATTGCTTTACTTGCACGTGAACTTGCGTTTATTTGGAGATTGGTGACCTTGGAATCGAAGAAGGACTTCTACGAGGTGCTCGGCGTGGCAAAGGACGCCGACGCAAAGACGATCAAGCGCGCGTTCCTGAAGCTAGCGCGCAAACTCCACCCCGACGTCTCTGACGACCCTGACGCCGAGGAGAAGTTCAAGGAGGTCAACGAGGCGTACTCGGTCCTCTCCGACGACCAGAAGCGCGCCAACTATGACCGTTACGGCGACCCCAACGGCCCCGGCGGCTTCGGTTCCGACTACGTCGACGTCTCCGACATCTTCGGCGGCTCGGGGTTCGGCTTCGGCGACATCTTCGACTCGTTCTTCGGCGGCGGCCGCGGGGGAGCGGGAGGTCCGTCCGCCCGCACCCACGGCCGTGATATGGGCATCCACCTGCAGATTACTCTTGAGGAGGCCGCCGCGGGCTGCACGAAGACCTTGGCTTACGAGCGCCTCGCGCCCTGCGACGACTGCGGCGGCACCGGCGCCGCAGACGGCGGGCACATGACCACCTGCTCGCGCTGCCACGGCACGGGGCGCGTCGTCGAGGTCCAGCGCACCATCTTCGGCCAGATGCAGACCCAGTCCGAGTGCCCTGACTGCGGGGGCACGGGCCAGGTCATCGACCACCCCTGCGAGACCTGCGGCGGCCAGGGCCGCACCCCCTCGCGCGAGAAGGTCGAGGTGAAGATCCCGGCGGGAATCCACTCCGGCCAGACCGTGACCATCGACGGCAAGGGCGAGGCCGGCCTGCGCGGGGACACCTGCGGAAACCTCGTCGTGAGCGTCGAGATCAAGCCCTCCGAGCGCTTCGAGCGACGCGGCGACGACCTCTACTGCACCGTCAAGGTCGACGCGCTCCAGGCCATCCTCGGCACCACGGTCTCCGTGGACGGCGTCATGGCCGACGAGAAGGTCCAGATCGAGGTCCCCGCCGGTTGCCAGTTCGGACAGCAGGTCGTGGCCGAGCGCCGCGGCATGCCGCGTATGGGGATGATTGCCCGTGGCGACCTCGTGGCGGTTGTCCAGGTCGAGATCCCGACCGACCTCACAAAGAAGCAGCTCCTCACCGTGAGCACGCTCGTTGCCGAGCGCGGGCTGGGCGATGCCGCCGACTCCGCCGGCGAGAAGCTCCGCGACCGCGCCGAGAAGGTGAAAGACGAGATCGAGGAAGAGGTCTCCGAACACTTCAGCGGGCGGCGGCGTACGAGTCCTACATCGATACGTACGTGATGCGAGATATTCGCGACCTTTCGCAGGTGGCGGACGAGCTCAAGTTCAGGCGTTTTATGACTGCCTGCGCTTCGCTTACTTCGAAGCCTGTGGTCTACGCGGAGCTTGCCCGCCTGGCGGATATCGACCAGAAAACGGCAAAGGCATGGCTTTCCCTTCTGGTGAGCTCGTATCTGGTCAAGATTGTGGAGCCGTATTCGAACAACCTGCTTAAACGTCTGAGCAAGCAGCCCATTATGCACTTTACCGAACCGGGGCTTGCCGCGTACTTGTGTGGCTGGGACAGCGCCTCTACGCTTGAGCTGGGCGCGATGTCGGGCATGGTGTTCGAAACCTATGTATTTGACGAACTCTATAAAAGCTACTGCAACGCGGGCAAGCGCCCCCAGCTTTGGTTCTTCCGGACCAACGACCGCAAGGAGATCGACCTTCTTTTGGAACAGAACGGTACGCTGTTCCCGATTGAGGTAAAGAAGAGCGCTTCTCCCGTTGCGTCTGATGCAAAGAATTTCAGTGCGCTGGACGGCGTTGAAGCCGATGACTTGCCTTCCGAGCTCATGGCCTTTAAGCGGGAGGTGGGAACCGGCGCCATCATCTGTATGGCGGATGACGCGTTTCCGGTCAGCTCCCGGGCGTGGGCAATGCCGCTGTGGGCGATTTAGGAGCAGGGGAGAAGAACATGCTCAAGCTTGTATTCACCGATCTCGACGGCACGTTTGTGGACACGCAAAAGCTGGTGCCCGAGCGCAACGCGCGCGTGCTCGACCTCGCGGCGGAGCGCGGCGTGCAGTTCGTGCCGTGCACGGGCCGCAACGCGAACGGCGTTCTGCCCGAGCTAGCCAATCACCCGGCCGTGCGCTACGCCATCTGCTGCAACGGCGCGCTGGTGGTCGACCTGCGCGAGGACCGCGTGCTCCGCAGCGCCCCGATGAGCAACGAGCAGGTGCTCGAGCTCTACGATCGCGTTCGCGACCTGCATGTGTCGTTCGATGTCTTTATCAACGGCAAGGTGTACCTCGAGCGGAGCCGTTGGGAGATTCCGCACGAGGCCTCTGGGGGCGATAAGGCTGCGGAGAAGTTCTTCTACAGCCTGCGTACCCCTTACGACTGCAGCCTGGAGGAGCTCCTTCAGCGCGGCCCTGCGACCAAGGTGACGATGCTGCACCCCGGAAACGTCGACGCCCCCGCCGTGCGCGCGGCCGCCGAATCCGTCAAGGGCGTCGAGTGGACCTGGTCGCTGCCCATGAACACCGAGGTGGCCAATGCCAAGGCGAGCAAGGGCGCGGCGCTCGCGTGGCTGTGCGGATACTTGGGTGTGGACGTCGCGGACGCGGTCGCGTTCGGCGACGGGGACAACGACCTCTCCATGATCCGCGCGGCGGGCGACGGCGTAGCGATGGCAAACGCCATCCCCGAGGTGCTCGCCGCGGCCGACCACGTCACGTCCTCCTGCGACGAGGCCGGAGTTGCCGCCTACCTGGAGCCCATCCTGGTGACCCCCTGTACAAACTAACTTCCATATAGCGGACGCATCTGGGCCGAAAATGGCCCGAATGCGTCCGCTGTATGGGAGTTAGGCGTTGTGAAGGCTTCACAGGTGGCAAGAAGGACCGTTCGGCTAGATTCCGTACGCTTCGAGGGGGACCCGCTCGACCTCAACCGGCGCCGCTGCCGGCATCGGCTCACGCAGGTATGCGGGCAGCGAGGGGATCTCGATCGTCGGCCGGTGATCCTTTGGCACCCCGAACGACGAGAGCAGCCGGTTGAACTCGTACGCGCTCCCCACCGTCTTCATCGAGAAGCGCACCACGGCGTCGCAGCACGCGGTGAGCCTCGACTCGCGGATCCGCTCCCGGCGCATGGCGTCGACGATGCCGCCGTCCCCGGCCATCTGCGGGTCGGTGTACTTCTGCGCCCCGTCCAGCTCGCCGGCGATCAGCGTGCCGTCGGGGAGGCGCCAGCTGAAGTCGAGGTAGTACTTCTTTCCATCAAGGGGCTCACAGACCTCGGTTTGCAGGTCGGGTGCCCTGAAGCCCAGCTCCCACATGGCGACACGGGCCACGGACTCGCCGCCGTTCTGCGCCCGGCCGTCGGCGAAGCGCGCCGCGGCGATGGCCTTCTTTACGCCGCGATAGCCGGCCTTGCGAGACTCGAAGTCCGCGACCATCTCTTCTTTGGTGACGAGGCCCTGGCGCAGAGCCGAGTCGAGGACGACGGTCGCCTCTCGGAAGCTCAGCCAGCGGGCGCAGTCGAAGAGCGTCCGCAGCAGCGGCGTGCACGAGACGCCGTCGACAAAGACGGGCCGGTCGCCCGTCGTGTGGCGCGTCGAGATCACGCCGCCGAGGAGGCCGCGCGTCCCGTGCTCGTCGGCGATGGTGTAGGGCTCGTAGAGGTTGCGCGAGACGGAGAGGCCCTGCGCGAGCGCGGCGGTCGCGCCGCAAAAGATCCAGAGCTGGTGGATCTGCTGGAGGCCGCGGACCTTGTGGAGTGCCTGGTCGCGCTCGTCGAGCTGCTCCCAGTAGGCGGGGCGGGTGTAGAGCCCCGGCAAAGGAGAGACGACCGAGCCTTCCCTGAGGCGCCGCTTCAGGTCCTTGCGGCTCGCGTCGTTGTAGGCGGTGAAGCACATCCGCTTGTCCTCCGCCTCGTCGAGAAGTATGTCAACCTGCTCGTCGAACCTCTTTCCCACGGCGCCTCCCTTCGCGGACGGCGTTCGCGCTCGATAGTGGGCATATTCTGCACGATTGGGCGGTGGAGGTGGGCTGGGAAATCTAACTCCCATACAGCGGACGCATCTGGGCCGAAAATGGCCGAAATGCGTCCGCTGTATGGGAGTTAGGCGTTGTGAAGGCTTCGCGACCCGGCGACGCGGTGCGGGCAAGAAGGACCCGCGGGACCGTGCGCCCGCTCGCCGCGGTAGAATCGAGGGGATTGATCCGCGGCAAAGAAAGGCCACCCAGATGAGCGACGTCCTCGAGCGTTTCCTGCGCTACGTGCAGGTTGATTCCCAGTCCGACCCCGACAACGAGCAGGAGACGCCCTCCACGCCGCGCCAGCACGAGATGGCCCGCGTGCTCGGCGAGGAGCTCGGCACCATCGGCCTTAAGGACGTCTTGGTCGACGACCACGCCTACGTGACGGCCACGCTGCCGGCGTCGGCGGGCGCCGAGGGTGCCCCCGCGCTCATGCTCTGCGCCCACATCGACACCGCGCCCGATGCCCCGGCCGCCGGCGTGAAGCCGCGCGTCGTCCGCTACGAGGGCGGCCCGCTCGTTGCCGGCGTCGTCGACGGCGCGCCCGTGCAGACCACACCCGCCCAGGTTCCCGACTTGGCCAAGTTCGTCGGACAGGACATCGTGGTCACTGACGGAACGACGCTTCTGGGCGCAGACGACAAGGCCGGCGTGGCCGAGATCTGCGCACTTCTTGCCCGCTTGGTGGCAGAACCCGAGCTCGCGCACCCCACCATCAAGGTCGCTTTCGTGCCCGACGAGGAGATCGGCCACGGTGCCGGCCTTTTGGACCTCGACGAGCTCGGTGCGGCGTACGGCTACACCGTCGACGGTGAGACCCTGGGCGAGTTCAACTACGAGTGCTTCAGCGCGTGCGAGGCCACAGTCCGCGTGCGCGGCGTGATGGTCCACCCCGGCAGCGCCAAGGACGTGATGGTCAACGCCATTACCGTCGCCTCCGAGTTCGAGCAGCTCGTGCCCGCGTGGGAGCGTCCCGAGCACACCTGCGGCCGCGAGGGCTTCTATCATCCGACCGACATCGAGGGCTCCGCGTCCGAGGTCACCTTGAAGTACATCCTGCGCGACTTCGACGCGGATAAGTTTGCTGCCCGCCAAACCACGTTCCATCAGATCGCCGAGCTGCTCAACGGCCGCTACGGCGAGGGAACGGTGACGGTTGAGGTCCGTCAGCAGTACCGCAACATGGCCGAGCACTTCGAGGGCAAGGAGTTCCTCATCGACAACGCGCTCGAGGCCAACCGCGAGGCGGGCCTTGAGCCCTCCATCGTGGCGGTGCGCGGCGGCACCGACGGCGCGCAGCTCACCTTCCGCGGCCTGCCGTGCCCGAACCTCGCCACCGGCGGCTACAACGCGCACTCCGTCCGAGAGTTCATCCCCGTGGCGAGCATGGAGGCCACGGTGGACATGCTCGTCCGCCTTGTGGCCAAGTTCGCGGTCGCGCAGGGGGGCGTAGGCGCGTGAACTTCTTTACGCTCAGCATCCTCGCCGTGTTGCCCGGTTCCGCCGCCGCGCTCTTCGAGCGCGCCGGGGCTCCGATGCGGCTGGCTGAGCGCCACCACAGCCACCACGACACCTACCTTGCGCCGCCCGATTTTTTACGTTCGCTCGCCGTGGCGATGCTGCTCGTCGGGTGTCTTGGGGTGCTTCTGGGCACGTTTTGCGGCGTGGGCCTCTTTGACTCGGACATGATCTGCGTGCTGGCGTTTGCGGACGCGTTCGCGTGGATGGCGCTCGTCTTGTGGCTCATGATGGCGCGCTACAAGGTCTCGCTGTTCGAGGACCGCGGGGTGATCGTGCCTCTGGTCGGCCGCAGCATCTGCTTCTTTTACTCCGATATCGCTTCGATGAGGTGGAGCGGCCCGCGGCGCGCCTCCGGCTACCGTGACCTCGCGATCACCGACATCGACGGACGTAGGTACAAGATCAAGGGCATCGTCGACATCGAGCAGGTCCTTCTTCACGTGGACCGCTTCGACGTCCTCGAGTCGCTCGGCGTCGGCGGGCCTGACTTCACCGAGATGAAGCGCAAGCCTTGGCAGCCGTTCGCGCGCGACGCGCGCGACAAGAAGGAAAAAGAGGAACAAGTTGATTAAGCTCGCTCTTTCCGATATGGACAACACGCTGGTTCCCCTTGGTGCGCGCGGCGCGAGCCCCCGCACGCTGGAGGCCATTCATGCGGCGATGGACGCCGGGGTGCTCTTTGGGCCCTCGACGGGCCGCGACACCGTGGAGCTCATGAGGCTGTTCCGCGCGGACGAGTCGTGTTTCCAGACCGGCGTCCTCTCCAACGGCAAGCGCGTGCGCGCCCGGGGAAAGACGGTCTCGCTCACGCTGATCCCGCACGATGGGCTGGTGGCGATCGCGCGTGCGGTTGCGGATACCACCATGTTCCTCGTGTGCTACCCGGCGGAGTCGAACCTGCTCAACCCGGCCTACGCTGTGGGCGCTCCCTCCGAGGAGGTGCTCAACCGCTACGAGGCGCGCGTCAAGTTCGTCGGCGGCATGGTCGACGAGGTGCCCGACGTGGATTTCGTGGCAGCCACCATCGCGTGCCCCGACGGGCCCGAGCAGATGGAGGAAGCGCGCCGCATCGTGGCGGAAAAGGTGCCTGAGCTGCGCATTGTCTCGCCCATCCCGGGCTGGTTCGACATCATGCCGCAGGGTGTGAGCAAGGCTCGCGGTCTCCACGAGCTGCTCGATGCCACGGGAATCGGCATCGACGAGGTCGTCGTCTTCGGTGATGCCGAGAACGACCTCGAGATCCTGCGAGAGGTCCCGTACTCGGTGGCCGTCGCCAACGCGACGCCTGAGGTCGCGGCGACCGCGAACTACCACATCGGCGCATGCGCGGACGAGGGCGTGGCCGACGCGCTCTTCGAGATTGCGCGCGCAGCGAAGACCGGCCAGATGCCAGCCTTCCTCCAGGGGTAGAGCGTTATGGAGAAACCGCATCTGACCAGAAGATCGTTCGTCGGAATGGGCGTTGGCGCGCTTGCCGTGGGCGCAGGAGCGGCTTTTGGCGTGGCGCGCTGCTCGGCGAGCGACGCCGAGGTGCCGTCGGAGCCCAAGGTCGGTGACGCGGCGTCCGGTTCCGGTTCGGGTGCGAGCGCGGATGCCAAGGTTGGCGGCAAGCTCGTCATGTACACCTGTTGCGATGAGGCTCTGATCAACGCTTTCGTTCCCGGCTTCATGCAGGAAACGGGCGTCGTGGTCGATGTGGTGCGCAAGAGCGCGGCGGAGTGCCGCGACGGCGTGGCGGCCGAGGTCGCCGCGGGGCGTGTGATCGCCGACGTGGTGTGGGGCGGAGACGAGGACTGGTACTCGGCGGGGGAGGCGTGCTTCGAGAAGTACTTCTCGTCCGAGAACACAGGAGTGCTTGACGGGTGCCGCAACGCCGACGGTTACGTGACCCCCGCGACGCGCGAGGTGTGCGCCATCGCGGTGAACTCCGCGAAGGCGGCAGAGCTCGGGGTGGAGATCTCCGGCTACGGAGACCTGCTCGACGAGCGGCTTGCCGGGCTCGTGGCCGTGGCAGACCCGCAGACGGACGCCGCGGGCAAGTCTTCCCGCGAGGCGGTGCGCGAGGTGGGCAATCTGCTGCCGGCGTTCGTGACCACGGCGGAGGACGGCAGCGTCGTGCCGGGCGGCGACGCGTTCCTCGCGGCGATGGACGCGCAGACGGGCGGAAACGTGCGCGCCACCAGCGAAGACGTGCTCGAGGACGTGCTCTCCGGCGAGGCCGTGGCGGGCCTTGTGTACGAGCAAGCCGCCGCGGCGATGGTCGATCTCACGGGCGAGGTCGAGGTCGTGCTGCCGCGAGAGGGCTGCCTCGTTGTGCGCGGGTGCACGGCCATCGCGCGCGGGGCGACAAACCTTGCGCAGGCCCGCGCCTGGGTTGACTTCGCGTGCGGCGAGGACGCGCAGCGTGCTGCCGCCGGCAAGGTGCGCCTGCGCAGCGTCCGCGACGGCATTGGCGAGAAGGACGACTTCGCAAAGCTCGTCGACGGGGAGTAAGGTGGCCGATTTGTGGAGAACTCTCCACATCGTTGACGCTGCTGTCGACTGCGCGTATAGTTCTTTCTTGCGCAAACGCGCTCGCAAATATTGCGGGGTGGAGCAGTCTGGTAGCTCGTCGGGCTCATAACCCGAAGGTCGTAGGTTCAAATCCTGCTCCCGCAACTCACACATTAGTGTGTATGCCCAGATAGCTCAGTCGGTAGAGCAGAGGACTGAAAATCCTCGTGTCACTGGTTCGATTCCGGTTCTGGGC
>OLVX01002641.1_pt1 | contig 12756 bp, 10 predicted proteins | sample 1673271 | NCBI WGS metagenome assembly OLVX01 (sample SAMEA3178939, study PRJEB25190) | human gut metagenome | biome: human gut; feature: human-associated habitat; material: faeces | place: Austria | collected 2013 | reverse complement strand
ATATTTGGCGCCGCTCTGGATCACAAGCTGAGGGATCAGCCAGATATGGCCGGTCTTTACCAGATAGGCCAGACTCTTTTTCACCAGCTGCAAACGACAGCGCATGCACCGAAAAGAATCCTGGATAACGTGCATTACCATCTGCCAAGGCAGCAAGCAGTGCTGCGGCACAGTCGGCGAAACTGCTGTAAGCCGGTGCCGCCGTGAAAGGCCGGAAAATTTCCGTCCAGACACTTTCAATCGTTGTGCCTACCAGGGCGCCCTTTGAAGGGAAATAATTATAAATCGATCCCACTGCAACCCCACAGGCCGCGGCCACCGAGCGCATGGTCAATGCACCAGTGCCTTTTTCCAGCAGCAACGCCCGCGCTGCCGCGAGGATCTCTTCTTCCGATGTCACCGTCTTGTTCATACCTACCTCCGCAAAATGAACCTTGTTCATTATTTATGATACACCCTTTCCAGCCATTTGGCAAGAGCCAATCCATACCAGGCGCTAATTTTCCCTGCCAGCCGCGTTTATTGAAAAGTCACGATTTTCTTTCCTATTTTTTATTGAAAAGTCATGATTTTTACCATAAAATGTTATTGAAAAGTTTTTGAGAGGAGTCCTGCCCATGCTTTATCGGAAGATTGCTGCTGACATCGAACACCATCTGCGCACCACACCGGACAAAATTCTGCTCGTGGACGGTGCCCGTCAGGTTGGAAAAACCTTCATCATCCGCCACGTAGGCCAACAGCTGTTCACCCATTTTATTGAGCTGAACATGGTCGAAGACAGCATCAGCGAGCGGCTATTTGCCAACACCCACAGCGTCGATGATTTCTATCTTCAGGTCAGCATGCTTGCTGGCGACAAGATGCATGAGCGAGACAACACGCTGATCTTCATCGATGAAATTCAAGCCTATCCGCATCTTTTGACCTTGCTGAAATTTCTGCGCGAAGATGGCCGCTTCACGTTCATCGCCAGCGGCTCCTTGCTGGGCGTCACGCTGTCTCAAACGACATCCATCCCAATGGGGAGCATTCGAAAGCTGCAGATGTACCCGCTCGATTTTGAAGAATTTCTCTATGCCAACGGCATGAACGCATTTGCGATCGCCGCATTGCAGCGTAAATTTGAAGCACGGGAAGCGTTGGACGAGGCCACCCACAATAAAATGATGGATTTATTCCGCAAGTTTTTGCTCGTCGGCGGTATGCCGGATGCCGTCAACGCCTACCTGAATGAAAAGAACATCCAGCGTGTGCGCGACATCCAGCGGGAAATCCACGAATACTACATGATTGACGCCTCTAAATACGACGATGCACACAAATTAAAAATCCGACGCATTTATGAGATGATCCCATCCAACCTCGAAAACAAGAAAAAGCGCGTCATCGTCAAAGACATCGAAGGAAAAAAAGGCAGAACCTTCGCCCACTATCAAGACGAATTTGACTACCTCGTCAGCGCTGGCATCGCTCTGGAGGTACGCGCCATTTCCACGCCGGTGTTCCCGCTCATTGAATCCAGCGGGAAAAATCTGCTCAAGCTTTATCTCAATGATGTGGGCATTCTCTCCGGCATCCTCTACGGCAGCAACATCCGTGCCATCATGGACGACGAACGCAGCATCAACCTCGGTGCAGTATATGAAAGCGTAGTCGCCAGCGAACTCAGCGCCCATAGTTACCAGCTCTATTATTACGACAACCGCAGCAAGGGCGAAGTCGATTATCTCATTGACGACTACGACAGTCTGTCAGTGGTTCCGATCGAAGTCAAATCTGGCAAAGATTACTCCGTCCACAGCGCCCTCAACGCCTTTGTCAAGAATGAGCAATATCCCATCAAGCAGGCTTTTGTGCTATCCAACACGCGCGAAATCACCAGCAAAGGAAAAATCACCTATCTGCCTATCTATTTCATCCTGTTTTTCCAAAAGGACAAGCCTTTATTCTAACGCAAACAGCCGCCGTCTGTCGTTGCATCGACAGACAGCGGCTGTTTGCGTAATTTTGTTTTCAGTTTTGCTGCAGCATTGCCAGCCAATAAGGCGCCATTGCTGCGCCCCAACGATAGGAATACAGCGGATGTTCTGCATGCATGATGGGATTATATGGGCTGCTGTCATGGCTTTCGGCGAGCACTGCGCCTTGGTCGTCAACGATCATGATGCCATCTTCTGTGGCGGTGCTGCGAAACATCAGGTCACCGTCCGTGTCATAGGTTTCCATCGCGGCGTTGCCAAAATTGAGCGTGATATATGGCGCGCCAAGCTGTGGATCATCGACATAGCTTGCTGCAGGCGACGCGTTCAAAAACACCGCCTCAGTCTGTAGGCCTTCACGATCATCATGAACAATGTGGTAGGTCTCCGGCCCTGGCGCCTGCTCATCTGGTCCAGCGTTCAGGCCAACAGCCAGCACCACAGCCAAAAGCAGCAGCGTCAGTGCGCCCATGCCAATGCCTTGCCAAAAACGTTTTCTGCGTAGTACCATGGTTGTTCCCTTCTTTCATACCATTCTTGCTGCAAAAATGTCCACCGAAACGGCACGGCAACATCGTACCACGGATAAAAGGCGTCCGATTGCAGCGACGGCGACTGCAGGACTGCGTTGGTTTCTACCAGCAGCTGGCTGTCTTCCTCCGGCAGGCCGTCGCCCATGCGATTCATCATCGCCGTGCGTGACAGGCCGAAGCCATTGCCATCATACGTTTCTATGTATCTGCTGGCCAAGCTTTTGCCAAGCACAATCTTCATCACGTATCCGCTGTAATTGTCGTCTTGCAGCCACGCCGCCTCACGTGACGCGTTCAAAAACACGGCTTCGGTCTGCAGGCCTTGACGACCGTCCTGATAAATATGATAGATCTCCGGCCCTGACGCCTGCTCATCCGGTCCAGCGTTCAGTCCAACAGCCAGCACCGCAGCCAAAAGCAGCAGCGACAGTGCGCCCATGCCGACGACCTGCCAAAGACGTTTTCTGCGTGGTGTCATGGTTGTTCCCTTCTTTCGTTTAACCTTACATCGGTCACCGTTATATTATAATCTAATTATAAATGATGAAACCAAGCGCCGGCAATCGCTGGCATACATCTTCTCTGTCATATAGCAAAGATGCTTATTCATTAAGTGACAATATGTAACTGCAGCATAAAAAAACGCCCCACCGCAAGCGGTGGGACGCGGGACGTTATTCGGCGATCATTTCTTCCGGCGTTTCCAGGAAGTATTTCATGCCGATTTTTTTCAGTTCGCGCAGGCTGCGCAGCCCCGCGTGAGGCACATCACTGCCGGTCACACTGCGCACGAGGGCGCAGAGTTCGTCGAGGATGCACGCGTAGGCGTCATCGCTTTGGGCGTGAACCATGGTGTAAAAATTATAAGGAAAATCCGGACGCGGATTGCGTTTGTAACAATGGGTGACGGCAGGATGCGCGCTGACCGCTGCGCCAACGGCAGCAATCTGCGCCTCAGGAATGTCCCAGACGAGCATCACGTTGACCTTGTAGCCCACGTTTTTATGGCGCAGCGCGATGGAGATGCGCTTGAGGCAGCCTTTCTCCTGCAGACCACGAATGCCCTCCAAAAGTGCCGCTTCACTGATGCCAAGGTCCGCAGCAATCACGCGATACGGTTCCGGCACCAGCGGCAGCTCCTGCTGCAAGGCGCGCACAATGGCCTTTTCCTGTTCACTGAGCGGTGCTGACATGGCGGCCTCCTTCCTGGGCGGCAACGTCAAAGGTGACGTCGATCTTGAAGCGCTGGCTCATTTCAAAACGCATCATGCGCTGCACGGCATCGCAGGCCTCGATGCGGTCGAGAATCCAATCGCGGGTCGGACGGTTGATGGCAATGAGCGTGAACCAAATACTGTAGTCGTGGCTGCGCTCATAATTGTGGGTGATGCCAGGAAATTGGTTGATGAAGGCCACCGCCTCGTCGAAGGCCCCTGGCTCAGGCTTCACCGCCACAAGCATGGAATCATAGCCCAGACGGCGTGAGTCAAAAAAGCCCGACATGCGGCGGATGATGTTCTCCTCCTTCATGCGTGCAATGCGCGCAATCACTTCGTCCTCGCTGACGCCGCCAATTTCTTCGGCCATGGCCTGGTAGGGCCGGCTTTCAATGGCGATGCCGCGCTGCAGAATCATGAGGATCTCACGGTCGATGCGGTCCATTTCAAACATCGCTGGCCCCCTCTCGGTTCAGCACACAAAGCGGATCGGCGCTCATATAATCGCCACGGTGGTAATAGGCCGCGCGGGCACGACAGCCGCCGCAGGAAGTGCGATAACCGCAGGTGCCACAGCTGCCGCTGTAGTCGCTGGTGCGCAGCTTTCGGAACATGTCACTCTCCTGCCAGATACGATCAAAAGACACCTCACGCACATTGCCCACCGGCACATCCAGATAAGCGCATGGCTGCACATCGCCGCGCGGCGAAATGATGCAATAGGTGATGCCCGCCAGGCAGCCTTTGGAAAAGCGCTGCTTATGGCCAACCTGATCGGCCACACGGATGAATTGCGGCGCGCAGGTTGGCTTCACTTCAATCGGCACGGTCTTGGCCTTGCTCATGATGCGTGTCAGCACGTTTTCATATGCGCGGCGCTCCAGGGCTTGATCTTCGATGTCTTCGCCGCGGCCTGTCGGCACCAGAAAGAAAATGTGATGGCCGCGGGCGCCAATCTCGGCAGCAAAATCGGTAATGTGGGTCACTTCCGCCTCGTTCCAGTCCATGACGGTGGTGTGAATCTGGAACGGCAGCCCCGCCGCACGGCAGTGGATCATGCCATTGAACGCATCCTGCCAGGCGCCGCGCTGCCCACGCAAACGATCGTGAGCTTCCGCGCTGAGGCTGTCCAGGCTGATGCCCGCCGCCATAAGGCCGCAAGCTTTGAGGCGCTCGACCACTTCCAGGGTCAGCAGGGTGCCATTGGTGCCGAGCACCGGCCGCAGCCCCACTTCACGGGCGTGGCTGATGAGATCAAAGATGTCCTCACGCAGGAGCGGCTCACCGCCGGAAAAAATCATAATCTGAAAGCCAGCACGGGCGATGTCGTCGATAAGCTTTATGCCTTCAGCAGTGCTCAGCTCACCGGCGGCTTCTTGGCCGGAGCCGCGGTAGCAGTGGGCACAGTACAGGTTGCAGGCATTGGTGGTGTTCCAACTGACAATTTTCATAGCTGCACCTCCGGCGCCGGAATGGCGCACTCATCGTCCGTCAGATAGCAGGCTGGATCAAAGCCCCAGAAATCCCCTGTCACCGCTTCGCCGCGGGCGCGGAAATTGCCGTTGCAGATAGACAGCCAGCTGCAGGCACGACAGCGTGCATCCAACAGCGGCTTGCGATCCTTGAGCCCGGCCAAAAGCGGCAGGCTGGTATCGCTCCAAATCTCGCCAAAGGCGCGTTCGCGCACGTTCCCCAAGGTGTGATGCTGGGTGAATTGATCGGGATGCACGTTGCCTTCGTTGTCGACGTTGGCAAAGGCCATGCCCGAGCGGTTGCCGCCGCTCATTGACAGCAGGCGATAGATGGCCGCAGCACGTTCCGGGTCTTTGTCACGATACTTGAGGTAAAGATACGGCCCATCGGCGTGGTTGTCGACGAGGAGCACCTCTTTTTTCAAGCCGCGGCGATCAAAATCCAGCACGCGGTCAACGATCACATCCACCACGGCGCGGGTTTCTTCGGCGCTCAGGTCTTCAGCACGAATGGCAGCGCCACGGCCAGAGTAAACCAAATGATAGAAGCAGATGCGGTCGATGTCTTCCTGTTCAAGCAAGTCGAGCACCGCCGGCACCGACGCCATGTTGCTGCGGTTGATCGTGAACCGCAGCCCCACACGCTGACCCACCGCGCGGCAGTTGCGAATGCCTTCGAGAGCACGTGCATAGGCGCCTTCCACACCGCGGAAAGCATCGTTGACAGCAGGGTCGCCGTCGATGGAGATGCCCACATAGCCGATGCCGTGGTCCTTGATGGTGCGTGCCATTTCCGGTGTGATCAAGGTGCCATTGGTCGACAGCGTGGCACGAATGCCTTTTTCCCGCGCATAGGCGGTTAAGGTGAACAGATCCTCGCGCATCAGCGGTTCGCCGCCAGTAAACAGAATCACAGGCACACGAAAAGCCGCCAGCGCATCAATAAAAGCCAGCGCTTCAGCGGTGGTCAGTTCACCGGCGTAACGCTTGCCTTCCGAATTGGCGTAGCAATGGCGGCATTTCAAATTGCAGGTGCGGGTGCAGTTCCAGCTCACGACGGGCCCGCGCCCCACAGCGACCCCATTTGGGGCATGGCAACTTTCCGGCGTATAACGCAAATCATCCCCATAATAGGCGTCGCCGGTCAATAATTTTGTTAGACTAAGCATAATTTTCCTTTCATATCAATCCCTTGACGATAAATACCTTCCAAACTCATGCGCCCTGTGCCTGCTGTTCTCCATGCAGCAGTGCCGATCGCCAAGCGCTGAACGCCCTCGGCAGTACGGCAGACAGGGCCGCTCGTAATGAACATTTCTATTTCACGTTCATTTTGCGTTCTCAGTATACGAAAAAAAGCAGGCGCGGTCAACCATTGATTGACTGCGCCTGCAAATAATATTTAATGTTGTGTGCCGACTATCGCGTGCCGCTGGCCGACCTTTAGGCCAGCAGTGCCTTCATGGCATTCTGCAGATTGACGATATGTTTGTCGATGTCCTTTGGATCGATCTGATCAAACTGGCTGTCGGTATCGCTGACCACCGCATCCAGAAAATCGTTGGCGTTGGCAATGGCGATTTTCAGCGTGCTCCAGCGGTCTTGATCGTAGCGCTCTTCTTTAAGTGCAGAGCAGCCATCGATCATCTGCTGCAGGAAGCCCAGCTTGGCCAAAAACTGCTGATAATCGCGATGACCGATGAGCACATCCCCCAGGGTGAGGCCCATCATGCTGTCATCAGCCAGCACCTGATAGCCAAAGACGATGCCATTGTCGACAAGCTTGTCGAGGAACTTGGCAGCAGCGTCGTGTTCAATATCGGCAGCATTGAAGATGATGCCAGGATCTTCCGGCAGGTCTTCTGCTGGATGTGCCTTGGCTTCTGCAACACCTGCAAAAAGATCGCCCAACGTCTGACCAGCGGCGTCTTTGCCGACATAACGATGTTCCAGCCCTTCTTCAGCGAGGATTTCGCTCAAACGTTTGGCGCGGCTGTCTTCTTCTGGAATTTGATACAAAATTATCATAAATGGTATCCCCTTTACGTTCATTTTACTTCTTCAGTGTACGAAAAAAAGCAGGCGCGGTCAACCATTGTTTGACTGCGCCTGCAAAAAGACGTTGTTAGCTTTGTTCGCCGAGGGTAACTTTCACCTCGCTGCTCTGTCCGCTGCGGTCCACCGTCAGTGTAACACTGTCACTAGGCTGTTTGCTGCCCAGGTATTTGGAGAGATCTTCAAAGCTGGAGACTGTGGTGCCATCCACGCCGGTGATGACATCGCCCATGCGGATGCCTGCGGTATAGGCTGGACCGCCTTCGGTGACGCCGGCGACAAGGATGCCGCTGGTCTGATCAATGCCGACCTGATGGGCCAGGTCTTCATCCAAGCTGTAGCCGGTGATGCCGACCCAGGCTTTCTTTGTGGAGGTGTTGGTGTTGCTGCCGTCCTTGACGCTGTTGACGAAATCGAGCACGGTGTTGCTTGGGATGGCAAAGCCCATGCCTTCAACATCGTACATGCTGTTGGAGGACACCTTCAAAGAGTTGATGCCGATGAGCTGTGCCTGACCGTTGAGCAGGGCACCACCACTGTTCCCATTGTTGATGGCGGCATTGGTCTGGATGTAGCCAATATTGCCGCTTTCGCTGGAAATCTGACGGTCAATGCCGCTGACGATCCCATCGGTGACGGTGTTGGCAAATTCGCTGCCGAGAGGGTTCCCAATAGCGACCGCCAAGTCACCAACTTGTACCTGATCGCTGTCAGCGAAGCTCAGATAAGGCAGGTTCGAGCCATCGATCTTGAGCACAGCCAGGTCAAGGCTGGAATCAGCACCGAGCACCTTGGCATCATACTGGGTGCCATCTTCGGTGGTGACAACGACACTGTCAGCCCCTTCAATGACGTGATAGTTTGTGACGATCATGCCATCTTCACTGATGATGACACCAGAACCATAGCCCTGAGCAGTGTCTTCACCACTGCTTTGCTGCTGATTCTGTGCAAAGCCAAAGATGTTGGTGGACTGGCTGGAAGTCATATTATAAACGCTGACGACGGCTGGCATGGCTTCAGCTGCAATGCTGGAAACCGTCATGTTGCCATCGGAGTCGTAGGTAATTTTATCGGTATTGTGCGGCGTCGATACAGCCTGAATGGTGCCGCCGGAGCTTGTCTTTGCACCCACAAAGCCACCGGCTGCCCCGCCAATGATGGCCCCAATGATGAGCGCAGCGATCACTTTCACCATCCCGCGATTCTTGATGCGACGTGTCTTACCGCCAGGTTTCTTCTCTCCTTGATGGGGAATCGGCTGTACGAGCCCCACCTGTTCTGCTTCAACGTGCTCAGCTTCGCCGTCTGCGGATGCGGTCGCTGACTGTGCAGCATCCGTTGCTGTTGATGATGCAGCGTCTGACTGTGCAGCGCCGGCCTCTGGGGCTGCCTGTGCGGATGTCTGCTGCGCCGCAGCATCAGCACGCACATAGGTGCTGCCTTCGTAGGCAGCGCCGACAGGCTGTGCCAAACGGGTGGCATCACCAGCTTGTGCCGCATCTGCGCGTACATAACTGGACGCAGACCGTTCCTGTTCTTCTCCCTGGGAAGCATTATTGGTTGGTTTTTGATCGTTTTCCATATTAAAACAGCTCCTTCGCTAGTATATGAACGTGGTTTATCTTAAAGAGAGAGCGCCAGCGGCAGCTTTTGCTGCGCCACCCAAAGCCTGAAATGGGCTGCCCGCGGAGGGGTGGCATGCAGCTGGTCGTAAACGGTGTGGAAGGCACGCTGTGGCAGATTGTTTTTTTCACTCAAATGTGCCAGCACCACATGTTGGGTGCGGCTGCCAATGAGATCACTCAGCGCCTGCGCGCAGGTGTCGTTGGAGAGATGGCCGTGATCCGATGCGATGCGCCGTTTCAGCATCGCTGGATAAGGACCGGTGCGCAGCATCTCACGATCATGGTTGGCCTCCAACAGCAGCACATCGCTGTCGTTCAGCGCTTCCAGATTATCCTCTGAGAGGCAGCCGGCGTCGGTCAGCATGCCGATCTTTTTTTCGCGCCAGTGAATTTGATAGCTTACAGGGTCTGCCGCATCGTGACTGACACGTGTCCAGCTGATGTCAAAATCGGCCAGCGCCATGCCATCGCCTTCCAGCGGATGAAACAGGCTCCTATCCACCTTGCCGATGACACGTTCTTCGAGCGCTTCGAGTGTGCCGGCAGTGCCATAAACAGGCAGGTGATAGCGGCGTAAAAGCGGCCCAAGCCCCGCCACATGGTCGCGGTGTTCATGGGTGATAAAGATGCCTCGCAGCGCCTCCATGCCGCCAATCTCTTGCTCGTTGACGCCAGCCACCAGCCGCTTCAGGCTGATGCCGCAGTCAATGAGAAAGGCGCCTTCGTCGCTGGCGAGCACATAACAGTTTCCTTTGCTGCCACTTGCTAAACTCACAAATTGCACCGTTGTTCCTCCTTCAATTCGTTCATATTATACGTCGTTATCGATCAAAAGTGATGTGGGTCCAGTTACGGTTTATCGAGAAAGTATTAAGATTTTACCACACACAACAAAATATTATACCTGTTTATCGACACCTTCACAAGCGCCAGCCACCACCAGTCCCACACAATGAAAAAAAATTTTTTTCAACCGCTGAGTCTGCGTGCGTTTGTGATATAATAAAAGAATGCACAAAAAAGGAGGCCATTCATAGTCATGTCGATTCGCGATCTGATTCACGCATATACACAAGACAAATCGATCATCAGTCAGGGGCTGGCGCTTTACCAGCTGGGCAAAGTCCAACACATTAAGATCGATAACATGGATCATATTCCAGGCGGCCAATGTACGCTGTCCTATTCCAAAAGCATTCTTGCCGACGCCGAAGTGGGGGGGGAGAATCCTTTCGTCGTCATCCGCGGTGAAGACTTGCTCAATTTCCACTGTTCCTGCGGCGGCGACGCCGGCAGCACCACCTTCTGCAAACATTTGGTGGCACTGGTGCGCGCCCTTTCGGACATTCTCATGCCGCCGCGCACCCAGGTGGACCAGCGTGCCGTGACAGCGCTGCTCGATCAATACGAGCCAAAGGTCACCTTCTCACCCACCGGCAGCGGCAAAGCCACCACATCATTGGTGACACTGATTCCACAGCTGGATTTTGACCCTTACAAGCAATATTTCAGCCTGGAATTTCATATCGCGACACCGCGCAAAGCCTACGTGCTCAAAAACATTTCCGATTTCTACATGCATCTGCGCCGCGGCGAAACCGTCACCTACGGCAAGCAGCTCGTGCTTGAACACAAACGCGAGAATTTTGACCAGCCAAGCCAGTTCTATCTGGATCTCATTGATAACGCCTTTGAGTGGATGTGTTACAGCACCAACAAATACATCGGCGATCTGCCAAAAATTGGCCGCTATCTGCGTCTGTCTCATAATCAGTTCGACCAGTTGTTTGACCACATCGTTAAGCACGGCGGCGAAATCAATGCCCGCCGCGCTGGCGGCGAAACCATTCGCCTGCACATGAGCTGCCACACGCCAGAAACCGCCGTGCAGGTGGTGGCCCGCTCTGAAGACGCTTATCAGCTGGGCATTGTCATGGACGAATTCAACATCCTTTCCAATGCACAAACCAGCTATCTCTACAACGAACGCTTCGTACTGCGGCCAAGCGACGGCTATCAGCTCCATGTACTGCCGTTGATCCGCGCTGCCAAGCAGATGGGCAACGACTTCGTCCTCAACGGCGAGCAGCTCACCCGTTTCATGGCGCTGGTGGTGCCGCAGATCAACCCTTATGTGAAGCTCGAAATCGACCCAACCGTACAGCATGAACACATGCCCGATGGGCTCACCATTCAGCTCACACTCGACTATCCACAGCGCAACACCATCCGCGGCCGCCTGCGCTTCCGCTATGGCAAGACCGTGTTCAATCCGCTGACACCGGAAGAAATTCCACCACAGCTGCTGCGCGACATCGATGCCGAAAACAACTTCGCCGCACTGCTCGACAAGTACCGTTTCTCGGTCAATGAAGACGAGTGGCTGCTCGTCGGCGAAGAAGCCATCTACGATTTTCTCCACGAAGGGCTGCCGGAAATGATGCCTTTGGCGGAAATCGACATTGAAGACACTCTTTCCCGCGTGCGTCCACGCCAGGCCATGGCGCCAAACATGGAAGCCAACGTCACCCACGGCGTGCTGGAACTGAAATTTGATGAAAAAGTTTACGGCATGGAAGTCTTTCTCCAGGTATTGGCAGCCTATCGCGCTGGGAAAAAATACATCCGTCTCACCGACGACACCTATATCGATATCATCAACCCACAGGTGCGTGCCGTCAACGACCTGCTCGCTGACTGCGGCATTACACCAAAACAGCTCAGTGAAGATGACACGGTGACCCTGCCGCTTTACCGCGCCCTCACCCTTGATGCCTTCAACGATGCCGACAGCGGTGTTCATTTCGACCGCCGCGAAGCGTTCCGCACCCTTGCCGAAGAAATCACCGGTGGCAGTGCTGCAGTCGACACGCCGGTGCCGGAAGGCCTGCAGGCCACCTTGCGCAGCTACCAATACGCAGGGTATCAATGGCTTGTGCGGCTGGCGCGACTTGGCTTTGGCGGCATCCTCGCCGATGACATGGGGCTCGGCAAAACCCTGCAGACCGTCGCCTACCTGCTGCATCAGCACGAAGAAAACCCAGAGGCACGCTCCATCATCGTTATGCCGAACTCGCTCATCTATAACTGGGAAGCCGAGCTTAAACGCTTTGCGCCAAGCCTGTCTTACCGCATCATCGTCGGCAGCAAAAAGGAACGTACCGCACTGCTCACCGATGTACCGCCAGGCACCTTGCTGCTCACCAGCTACGCCACCCTGCGCCGCGATGCGTCGCTCTATGACGACATGACCTTCGATTCGATCATCTCCGACGAAGGCCAGTACATCAAAAACAGCTACACCCAAAACACGCGCAGCCTCAAGAGTCTCAACGGCCTGCACCATTTCTCACTGACCGGCACCCCGATCGAAAACTCCCTCGCCGATCTCTGGAGCATTATGGATTTCTGCCTACCAGGCTATCTCCACAGCTGGCGTGAATTCCGCCACCTTTACGAGATTCCGATCACCCGCTACGAGGACACCGCCCGCCTGAACCAGCTCAAGCGCCAGATTGCGCCGTTCATCCTGCGCCGCATGAAAAACGACGTGCTCACCGAGCTGCCAGACAAAATTGATACCGTTCTCTATGCCGAACTCAGCGAAGAAGAACGCCGCATCTACCACACCCAGCTGGCCCTCAGCCACAAAGCCTTCATCGAAGAAATCGCTGGTCACTCCCTGGCCCAGTCCCGCGTGCGCGTGCTCACGCTGCTCATGCGCCTGCGCCAGGTGTGCTGCTCACCAGCCCTCTTCCTGGACGGCTTCGACAAGCCATCGGCCAAGCTCTCCCTCTGCCTCTCGGTCATCGAGGATCGCGCCGCAGCGGGCCACCAGATGCTCGTTTTCAGTCAGTTCACCAGCGTCC
>OLVX01002639.1_pt1 | contig 12762 bp, 18 predicted proteins | sample 1673271 | NCBI WGS metagenome assembly OLVX01 (sample SAMEA3178939, study PRJEB25190) | human gut metagenome | biome: human gut; feature: human-associated habitat; material: faeces | place: Austria | collected 2013 | reverse complement strand
AGATATTCTTAATACCGCTCGCATTCATTGAACTGGCGGCATTTGCGATACTCTGTATGCTATTAGAAATGCTTGTCAGTTTGGACGTATCAATAGACAAGCTTTTCTGAAAATTCGTAAGGCTATTTGCCAACTTATCCAGTGCGTTACTTGCGTTATTCGCATCCGCTTTTATTTTAATCTGCAAAGAATCAATATCTGTCATACCGCACCGCCTTTACCGCAATAAAAAAGGAAGTGTCTGTCACTTCCAAGAAAAAGAGCGGCAAGCTGTGACACCTACCGCTCCTAAAATTACTTTTTGAGATATGCCCTTGTAACCGCACCGATTTTTCCGTCCACTTTGATACCGACACTCTTTTGGAATGCTTTTACTGCATCAGAAGTGGTTTTTCCGAAATATCCGTCAATGTTCTTCTTACCTTTCGCATTTACAGACGGCATAAAGCCTTTCCTTACAAGTTCGTACTGCGACCACTTGACATCATTTCCCTTCATCATTGCCAGACGCTTGTAATAAAGAAGTCTTTCCGGCTCTGTATAAGGGTTGCTATGGCTTGTAGAATCCTCATATACGGCATCTAATTCCTTGTACCATACATTCATGTCTACATTTCCTACAATACCGCCTACACGCCCTTTAGAAGTGTACTGCCATCCTACCATGTTAGGTACTTGCGGCTGATACTTTACATCACACTTGCCGTTGTTCTTTCCGTACCGTGCAATCCACATGGGATAACTCACACCGCCATAAGGCTTAATGTATGTCTTGTAAAAACTTTCCCCAGTGTATACACCGAATGGCAATCCTGCATCGGTGATTACCTTGCCGTAAGCATTGATAATAGAAATAATATTTTTGCCAAGACCTTTCATAACAGCATCTTCAACATCAAGATATACTGTCACTTTTCTGCCATTAAGAATAGTAAGCACTCTTCTTGCATCAGATCGTGATTTTGCAACCGTTGTAATATATCCGTATTCATATACTCCGTGCACATGGACATTGTGCTCTTTACAACCTTTCCAGTTCTCCTCAAACTTCTTGTCCGGGTTCAAATCCTTACGGATGACTTTCAGAATAGCAAAATCAATACCGTTCTGCTTTACCGCCCACCAGTTAATCGTCCCCTGGTATGAGGACACATCAATTCCTGTTAAACTCATGTTTGTTTCTCCTTTTTGGGATGTGATAATTCAAAATTAGCCTGCATTGCCATAAGTCCTGCGAGGAACGCTTTTCTTTGCTTCTGAATTTCTTTTTCATTATTAGCAATGTCCGCACGTTCTATAATAGGCTTGTCAATATACTTCGATTGTGCTTTTCGACCGTTTAGGCAATGGTCTATTGCAAAGATTAATGCAGATATTCCGTAATCTCCCCACCGTTGCCATGAATTCCTATCTTCTTCCTCTTTTTTGAGTTTATATCCTTTGTAGCACCACTCTAATTTCTTAGGATTCAGATGTTTGAACTCTTCTATCGAAATTCCCATGGAAAAAGCAAATGGAAAATATTCTTCCCATATTATTTTGTGCCAGTCGATTTCTTCTTGTGATCCTGTGGCATCTTCGTTACCTTGCTGTCCTCTTTCTCCATCTCTTCCTTGGTCTGCGTCATCATTTCCGTCAGACCCGACAGTTCGAAAAAACCGTCTTCTTTCATACAGTCTGTCAGTTCTCCATACAGTTTCACAAAAGACAGACCGTTTGTTTTCATGTATTCTTTCATTAAAGCATTGGATTCATCCGGTGTAATATCTTCATGGTTTTCGATAAGACCAGCATAAAAAGCCGTTTTGCATACATGAGGAAATTCTGCAAGCATATATCCGCTACCATCTACAATTTCTTCTGGTGTGGGATTCTGTACATTTTTTGCTTTTTTAGCTACATAGCCACCGGAAAGCATAAGAAACATCTTTTGAATCAAATCCTTGCACTCCACAGCACCGAATCCAAACTCTAAAGTATATTCAACATCATTAACTAAAATCTTCTTCATAAAAACATATCCTTTCCCCAACATTTTGTTGGAAAGGAGCCGCCCGAAGACGGCTCTCTTTTTGCTAAATCAATGTTTCGTCTACCGTTTCATCATTGTCAGCCACGGCAGTGTTATTTGTTTCTGACTGACTTGCTATTCCCCCGTTGTCAGTGCAACAGTGGAATCCAAACCTTTGTATTCCTCAATAGTAAGGTTCATTTCAATCGTCAGAAGTTCATTCTGTCCGATCTCTGGCTGTGGAATCTGCTCAGGTGGCTGTGCCACAACGAAGAAAGATTTCTCTTCTCCTGGAATTACAGTTTCAAACCACATTCTATTTCCACTAGTAAGAGCCTTATAGGCTGTGATAAGTGCAGTCCATTCATCCACGGTCTCTGATGTGAAGTTGACTGTGACTGCAAAAGATCCACCAGTATCTGCACGACCTTTTACATATCTGGTGATTGCATCTTCTAACGCAGAAGCATCAATCTGTTCCGGTTCAATGTTGATGCCGCCAATGGCATTAATTCTTGTAAGTTGCTTAAAACTTGTAGGTTTTGTTCCGGCGGTTGTCTCTGTACCATATCCGAAAGTAATACCTAAAGTAGAAATTCCGGCTGCTGCCATAATTTATACCTCCTTAAATTTGCATAAAAAAATAGAGCCGAATGGCTCTAATAGTTACAATTTATCATCAGCACCTACGCTTCTTCTGAACCGTGCAGTGCTTCTGTATGTGTCCTGCGAAGTATTATTGAACTCCGGCATGGAAGTTATCTGAAATCGCAAACGCTTAAAAAGTCCAGCAACCGTAGCCATGATAGCTTCAGCTTCTTCCTGACTTTTGTTGGTTATCACATCCACCTGGTATGATGCTGTGATTCCATTAACAGAACGTGCTTCAAGGTCTTGTCCTGTCTCTGCGAACGGCATAGCATGAAAGTACACCGTAGGGAATGTAGGGTCTGACAAATCCTTGCTTTTGTCCGTCACATAAGCTTTAGGATGGCTCTGTGGTATCTTCATTTTTAAGTACGATGCAATCTTTACTTTGAAATCTGATACCCACTGATATTCATTATCCACTACCAAACACCACCTTTGCTGTCTGTGATACAATATCACAAAGTTCTATTGCAGTCATGTACATAAATGGTCTTGACGGCATACCTTCTGTAAAATACCATTTACCGTCATCCGCAGGATAAAACCATCCATATCTTCCATCCGCAAGTTGCCTTATGGTTTTTCCGCTTGCATACTGCCAATCAACACCTTCCGGTAATTGATAAGGATATGGTGACTGCTTACCGACAATACCAGTACCAAACTCTACGAAAGCCGCATGGTCTGTACCGGCAACCACCGCCCAAACACCGCCACCCTTTACAGAGCCAACGTATTCCGCATGAATGCTTTGCAAAAGTTCCGATGTAAATATAGCATCAAGGTCAGCAATTTGGACTCTAGCAATCTCTACGCCCTTTTCTGCCAGTGTTTCAGCCAGTAGCCTACATTTATACTCTAAGCTATTTTCATAGTCTCTAAGAGCCTTTACAGCCGCTTGTATGGACTTTTGGTCAAACAGGTTGATATTGATTGTCTTTTCCATATCACTTCACAGTCTTTTGCAACAAAAACAAATCTGCTGTCAGTCCCTCGTCTGCAACACCTTTGACAACATAGTGCAGTCTTGTTGTCCACAAGTCCGTCATCGTCACGGCCTACTTCTGACTTCTTCCAGATAACGTCCCCTGCCTTAATCGGCAAATAGCCTTTGTCGGTCACAATCTGACAGTACGAACTGGAATCATCAATACCAAATTCTTTTACCAGTACTTCCGACAGCTTATTACTGATGTTGGCAGAAAAAAGGACGGGTTCAGAATATCCAGTAGTTTCTCTCAAAACCACTGGAATCCTTTCTCCGTCCATCTCGATGTACTTTATTTCTCCGTTTTCGTCCCGGTCATAAATCGTGACTTTTTCTCCCTGCCGTGAGTACTTCATTTCCTGCTTGTTAATGTCAAGCATCTTTCTTCACCTGCTTGTAAATCTGATTTACACCAGTACTTGCCAAACCGGAAACAATTCCGACCGCAATCGCATTCAGCACATCATTTGCCGGGAAATCCGGAATAACATACATTCCTACTACTCCGAGAATGCCACCGACAATGCCGACAACAACCGGTATGTAGTTATCCTTAATAACCGGAATCAGCTTCGCTCCAATACCGGCAAGATAGCAAATAACCACGATTGCAACACAAGTTCCTACCTGTGAAAAATCCATCATTCCTTACCTCCGTTCTCTTTAATGTTAAGTCTTTCCTCAATTCCATCAAGTCTATGATGCGCAGATGCCGTACTGGCTTCAACCTTTGCCAGCTTCTGTTCATGCTCTGCAAGCTCTTTCTTCATCTCTGAACGCTCGCTTTTCATTTCATTGATAGTATCAAGGATGGTGTCCAGTTTCATGTTGATGCGTGTGTTTTCTTTCACACGTTCCTCAATATCCTTTGTGTCTGTTCTTTTGCTATTTTTCAGACCAATGTAGACGGAAAAACCGAGTGATAACACGCTTATAATGATTGCTGTAGATAACTCTATAGTCACATCATATACCGCCTTCCTTGTTTGTTGGCACACCGCCCACCACCCTTAAAGTGTGCCGCCTGCAACCTTATTACTGGAATCAGTAACATGGTCACGCACAATCTTCTAAACCCCTCGATTTCGATGGGGTTATAAAACTTTTGCAAATGGGAAAACACCCACAAACAGTTCTTCCCGGTCTCTCCATGTTCTCGACACTCCATTCTCTGAATAGCTTGCCATGAAGTTTTCACCGGCTTGCGATCTGTCATACACGACAAGATTAACCACCACGGACTGAAATTTTTTCATATCCGCATCAATCTTTTCTTCCGTGTAACTTTCCGGGTACATTCTTTTTGCTCTGATGTCGGCTTCTGCTTGACTGATAAGTTGTTCCAAAAGAGGATTTTCTTCCAAATGGTCAAACACGACCTCGGAACTTTCAGAATCAATATGAAATTGTTTCAGACGGATTTTTACTTGCTTCAAAGTCGTATATTCTGCCATGTGCTACCTCTTAAAGTTCAAACTTTTCAATCAGAATCTTTTTCAGTTCCGCACCGCTGATTTCTTCCGCACCTGAGACACCGTGTTCTGCGGCTAACTTCTGCAAGTCTGCCGTAGACATACGGTTGATTTCCGTCTTAGTATATGCGGTTTCCTCCGGGATTTCTTCTTTTACTTCGGTGACGGTTTCCTCCGGGATTTCTTCTCCCGGAAGATACCATTTGCCTTTGTATTTGACTTTGTAATCAAATTTCATCAGCATACCTCCGATTAGTAGCACTTAATTACATAGGTGCTATCCATTCTCTCGTAGGAAGGAAGTACGATTTCAGACACGGTTGTCTTAGTCTGTACAGGGTCTTCAGAAACAGAAACCGCAACAGCAACACCAGTGTTCACAAGTCTTACATCTGTGGCAGGATTACCCATGAGTGTACGCTCTTCGGGAGTAGTGCCGTACCATGTACTACCCAGTGCACCGTTAGGAATAAGGGTCGCAAATCCATCAGGATAAAACTTATGAGCAGTTCCGCTTTCATCCTTGTACTGCTTAGTGTATACAATGATGCTAATGCCAAGTTCGGTAGAGAAAAGTTCCTTTACTCTCGCATCGGTCATAAATACATTTGCGGTTGTATTCTGTGCAAGAACAGCACTCTTGATCTTTTTGTTCTGTTTTAAGTAGTTCATGGTCTTCTTAGAGACAATCATGATGGAAGGTCTCTCGCCAGTAGCTTCTTCTACGGCATCAATGGCTACGGAAACATCATCCATAGGATCAGAGTTCTCGGTATCAGACCACTTATCGGTCGTAGTTGTAAGTTCTGCAAAGTTGTTGGCTTTGTAGGTTCCGTTAGGGTCATAGTTATAAGCGTAGGTTACACCGTCAGCCTGAATGGAAATCTTAGGAGATCCGTCACTGGGTGCAAGCAGCTGCATAATCATACGTTCAGGAACTACATCAGCACCTTCCACAAGAGTATTTGCATCATCAAAAATTCTGCTTAATACTTCTGCTGCGTAAGGGTCTGTGCTGTCCTTAATACGCATGATTTCCTGTTCGTCCTGTTCTTTGATAATCATAGATTCACGGAAGAATGCCATTTCTGTCTCTTGCATCTTGAATCCTTCACGGCTTCTGATAGTGGAAACTGCATCAAAATTAGATGCTTTCAGGGTAACAGGAAGTCCATTAGAAGTCTTAATCCACTTCAAATCCAGTCCCATTTTCTTCTTGGCGGGGAATAAGCCGGAACCAAGATATGCAATTTTATTACTTGCAACTTCTGTATGCACAAGTGCGATTGCTTTCGCATTGTAGGCATCTCTAATGTTCATTATTTCCTCACTTTCTACCGCTATCTTTCAGCGGTCAGCGGCTACATCTGTCTGTAGTCGGTTTCAGTTATTCAAATACAATCAGTGATAATCCTGTCTTTACACCATCGGCAATGGTAATACCTGCATTTGCGTTAGCATTTGCTTCATTTACACAGGCAAAAGCCTTAATGATAGTTCCGTTGGGGTTGCTATCGTAAACATCGTTAAGCAAAATACCTACTGCTGCATCATCGGTGCTTCCGCCATTTACTTTCTTTCCTGTCGCACTAATAGGATTACCAGCCTTGCACACACCATTAGTGAAAGCACTTGCATCCAGTTTAATAGGAACAAATAATTCACCGCCCAGCTTTCTCTTAAGAATTTCTAACTGGGTAGTTACACTTGTTTCAGAGAATTTCATTTTGTGTACCTCCTTATAAGTACTGGCTAACTACAGCTTCGGCTTCTTTGTTTGTTCCAGCTAAAGTCTTGCCAATCTTTTCAGCCGCTTTTTCGGCTTCTGTTTTTTTGTCATCTTTTCCACCGCCAGCAATTCCACCTCCAGGATTAGTAGATCCGTTTGCAATCTCCTGCTCCTTGGCTTGTGCCGCAGCAGTCTCTTTATCAGAGATAATTTTTCCGAGTACTTCGTAGTCAAAACTGCCGTCATCCTTGATAACCTGTGATGCCTGTTCAGCAGAAATGTTAAACTTGGATGCCGCATTGCTTCTCTGTTCCGCAATAGCCTGTGTCTTTTCAAGTTCTGCGATTTTTGCATTTGCAGAATCAAGGTCTTTTTGCAGTCTTTCCGAATCGGATAAATCCTTATCTTTCATGGCTGTGTATTCCTTTTCCAACTCACGCAGTCTTGTCAACTCTTCACTGTTTTTGTTTGCTTTTGCGTTTGCTGCCTGAACATCCTTGCTATTCTCAGCAATGATTTTTTCAATCTGTTCATCAGTCAAACCCATAGCTGTCAGTTCTTCTCTCTTCATAAATTACCTCCGTTATGTCCTACGAATTTTTATACGGTGCAACGACACCGGTTGACATTGCCGGTTTATACGCTCACGGCATTGCGAATTTTTATAAAATAAAAACAGCCACCTATTTCTAGGCAACTGTCTTATTTTGCATTTGTTTTACAATTTCCTGTGCTTTTGCCATCTGCCCTTCCATGTTGATAATGTCAGCAGTTTTCCACAGAGCATCAAGGTAAGGCTTGGAAAGGTTGAAAGTCTTTTCGCAATCTCCCCAAAGTCCAACCGTTTTGATTGCAATAAGCGGATGAATACCACACTGCAGAAGTTGCAGTAATGTCTGCGACTTGGTATACATATTATCTTGTGGACTGTGGTTAATCTGCACATCAAAATCTCTAAGAGTGATTTTCAGATCTTCTTTCTTAATGCGAATAACATTCAGCGCAACCTTGGCCAGTCTCTTCTCTGCTGTCTTAACAACCGGATCCTTAAGCCTTGCTCTTGATTTTGAAAAATCCCATCCGTTTCTCAGCTCAACCGCACCCTGCGTATCACCGCCAGTGTTTCCTTGCTTGTTCGGTATTCCCAAAATTGAAAGTGCGCTGTCTGTTAAATCGTCCTTGGAGACCTGTGTCTGCGTTTGGTCAAGTTCCTGTGACATGACATCCACATCAGACTTATTGTCTTTATTGATGGACTTTACAACCAATGCATGGTTCATCTTCATTTTTTTGAACTCTTCTTCGTCAATCTCACAGTTTACAAATTTGTACCACGCCTGGATAAATTGCTCTATGCCGTCCATTCTGTTTGACTGCGTATTATTGATTGCATCCAACAGATCTATAACAAGTTCAATATCAGACAACCGCTCATGGTTGTTCGGAAATTCTACAATCGGAATACCACCAAATCCGTGAAGTTTCCATGTATCAGGAACAACCGCACTGTTTTTTATCTTACATTCACAGGATTCCGTGTAGCAGAGCTTGTACCACTCGCCATTTTCATCTTTTAATTCCTGTACCGCCAAAATCGGTTCTTCAGAACTGCGGTTGTAAATAACAAACGTATTCAGAGGATTAGGTGCAACCACACGGATAGGCACATCTCCATTCACAATCTGAATAGCTTTGAATGATGTTCCGGTTGCCGACTGCCACTCACCAGCTTTTATGTCTTTCTCGTGCTTATTTGCATCTGCTAAGTAATCATTCAGTTCATCTACTGCCTTATTTACAGCTTCATCATCTTTTCTGCTGACAAACTGAATAGGCTCTCCGTAAGTCTGAGCGACCTTGAATTGCACCCATTCAAAAGAATGGTTCTCTACTACTCGATTGGTGATATCCTCATTTGACAGCTTTGTTCTGTATAGTACCGGTTGATCTCCTTTGTAGTACTCCCACAAGTACTTGATAACTGGCTTATTGTAATAAAAAACACCGATGCAATCACCGATAACCTTTACAATGTTGTCTTCGGTTATCTGCTCCACATCCGTATATGCAATTTTTCTACCGTGACAACCCTTTACAAGGTCTTGAAATTTCATAGTGTTCATATTTTCACCTACATAAATGTCATTCCGCTGCTCTGATCTCTTTTTGGAAGTTTCTTGATCTCACGTTCTCCGGTCTCCGTATGGTAAACAACCATCTTATCGCAATTCCGGCACTTATATGTCTTGTCGATGTGTGATTTTGAACTGCATTCACCGACTAACCGTCCGCATCCCGGACAGTACACTCTAATTTTTTGGTTAAAAATCATAAATACCTCTTTTCTGCGCACAAAAATACCGCCCACATAACGTAGACGGTATTCCCGGCTGTTTGCCTTTTAGGAGGATTAGAAAGCATCTTAAATATTTTCGTCAGTTTAACATTACCATTTTTTATATATGACATTCAATGACATCATTCATTCAAATATCCTTCTCCGTATTTCTTTTCAAACTGTTTCAATGCAGTTCCGTGAAGTCTTACAACCTGTCTCCATGAATATTTCATTTCTGTTGCAATCACTTCAAAAGTTTTCTTTTCAATGTACCTTGCAAACAGAATATTGTATGTGTTTTCATCTTCCATGCTGTCTATCTGCTGTATGATTTTCTCTTTTTTATCGACAAGTTCGTCCACCATTCCATCTATTTTCCGTTCCATTTCATCAATTTTGGCATATTTTGTTCCTATTTTGTCAAAATTCGGTGTAGTCTGTACCCTTTCACCGCTTTGCGTAGCAGATATGCTTACCGCCATATCTTTGAGTTGTGCGATTTCCGTGAGTTTATTATTTATCATCCGATTAAGGCGGCTTATCTGCCCTAAATATTCTTTGGTTGTCATATCAATACCTCCGTCCGAAAGAGAATGGGTTTTGAATTGCTTCTGCTCTTGCCATTCTTTTATTTCCGTAAATCATGTCACATAGTTGTGCCGTAGAATCTATCCCGTCATCATGCTTCATTTTCCCTTCAAAAGTAGCAGACAAAATATTTTGAAAATACTTTCTGTACTCTTTTGTTTGATATTTCATGTCCACAAAATGAAGTTTTCGTATGTCTGGAGCATGATTTTTGATTCTATCCATTTTTGCAGTCTGATTGTCTGCCGGATCATGACTTGTGTTAATAGGATATCCGTCTTTTTCCCATATCTTTTCACAATCTGTACGGTATGCTGATGTTGTCTTTGTTTCCTCAAAATGGACTTCTGCTGTCTTATTATTAAATTTATCTAAATGTCTTTCCATTCGTGAAGTAACTTCCGGTATGGTAATTTCCTTATCACCGTCATTGTAGACAACATCAGTGATATAATGTTCTCCGTCAATCTCATAGCAGATAGGCATTGATACAAAATCACCGCCACCATAAGCAGGGTCATTAGCTGCAAATATCCTATCAGGTCTTATTCCTTCAAGTTCTGCCGGATTAAAGAAATTCATCATATCGACATTGAACATCTGACCTTTTCTTTCAATAGGCTCCTGTTGATACTGTGCAAACCATGATGCCATATCGTCATTGTTCTCAAAAGATGCCATACGTCTTTTGTAATCAAGAGTTGTATATCCCAAATGATACGGATAATCAAAATTGCTATCTCCGTTTTCATTTAGTGCAGGAATAATAACCTCTCTGTGCCGTATGCCTTTGTATTCAGGATCATTTTGTAATAGGTCTAACCGTCTACCTTGAACGTCCTTTTTCGCCCAACGTGTTCCTATCCCCAACAATTTAGCCTTTCCAGGCTTAATTCTCGGCATAAAGTTGTTGTCGAATTTTCCCCATACAGTATTTTGCCTATCTTCACTCAATGCTTCATCAATACCGCTGAATAAGTCATCATAAACTCCAAGCCCGTCACAGTCACAAGCACCATTCAATGTTCCGTAAATGCTTCGCATGGTAAATGTTGGGTATGTCTTTTTACGGATAAGGTCTACTGTCAAATCTTTTCCATCAGTGACTAACTTTTTCTCAACTATGTTTGGATATATTTCAGCATATGTGTATGTCGGGTCTGTAATCATTTCTATGATGCCGTCATAGTAACCACCAGTAATTTTGTCCGAATATGCCGAATACAGATTAGACCGTTCCGGTCTGTTAGAGCCGAACCACATATTACCCATTTTTACTATTTGTGTCTTACCGATTCGTCCGGGACAAAACACCATTCCTTCATCAAGCACATCATCGTACAAATCTTGAATAAGCTGTGCTACCTGCCGTAATGGATTTATTCTCGGCTGATAAAATCTCTCTTCTACCGGTCTGTTCTTTTCCATGTATAGCATGAAGCTTTCAAATCGGTAATGTGCTTCAATCAGAAGCGTTTTGTAATAGTCATCAACAAGGCTGTATTTTTCTTCATGTTGTTGGCTGTATTTTTCAAGGTCAAGTATTCTACCTCCTGTCCTATCCATGCAGAAACGCTCTATAATGCCTTTAGAACGGTTTGTTATCTGTAAGCCATAAGTTATATCCTTTTCACCGTTTATAGCCACTCTACAGGCTTCTATGTACGCATCAATGACCTGTTCATCAATTCCCTTGCGTTGTATGTAATTGTCATAGCTGTTTACTGCCGATATAAGGCTCTGACTTGCCAATATAAAAGAGCCTCCTTCCCTAAAATTTTGGAAATTTGGCTCTCTGCGTAGGCACTCTACGACTGGTGCTCTTGAAAATATTCTATTTGCTATGCTAAGCAGTCCAAAACACAACATAACACATATGGTTTGTGTCAAATGTTATACTGATAATTTGTTCTGCGCTCTTTAATTCTTCCCAATCCTGGTCATTTTGCAGAATGGCTTGATTTATATCATTAAGTTTTTTTGCAATATTGCCATTTCACCAACTTTGCTTGATTCATAAATTATTTCACCCCGATTCTATTAATTTTCCCACATTTCGGGCATTTGATTTCAGCCTGTCCGTTAAATTTGCCTAAAAGGCGGTTGCACTTGCTGCAACGTGCATCTGTCAAATAATGCTGACGTTTCCACTCTTCAATCAATTGATATATAAAATCTCTTCCAACGTTTCTTGGTGGAATGTGACACAATGGTAAGTTTCTTTTCTCACATTCCTCGTATTCTCGAATTGACTGTTTTTTTCTACCGTGACTTGTGAAAATCACGGTTCGCGTTCTTCTTGATTCTGTATCGTTTTCAAGGATCCGTGCCGTCCGGCGGGCTAGTGGCTCGCGCTGACAGCTCAGTTATTATATCGCGATTTCGTCCCCGTGTCAACCCCTTTTTTAATCTTTTTTTGACACTTTTTGAATCTTTTTCATCCGAAAGCGGGTTTTTGAGGGATAAAAGCTGCATTTTCCTTAGATATTGTTGGAAAAATGCAGAGTTTGAGTCTTTTGCGCCTGATTGAAAAATTTGCAGAAATCCACCGTCAGGTTTCGCTTTGCTCCCTGACTGCGGTTGATTTGGGCGTTCTGACATGCTTTTTCCGGTTTGAACCCGTTTCAATTGCAGAATGCTCCGCATTCTGCTCTGAAACTACATCTCTTTTTAAATGGGGTTACGTTGGGCTGCCGCCCAACGTAACCCCAGCAGGGAACATCGTTCCCTGCACCCTTTCTCCGCTGCGCGGGATTGAACTTGGGTTTCCGGTGAAACAAAACAAGGGCGAGTCCCCTCGCCCCTTTGCTTCAATAATTCACTGTCTTTTCATCAGTACAGTCAGTTTAAAAATATTCCCTTCCGTATTCAGCGTGACAACACCGCCATACTTTTCGGCAATCTCTCTGATCGAACGCAGTCCGAAACCGTGTCCTGCGCCACTCTTTGTCGTCACCGGCATGCCATCGACCATGACCAGTTCTT
>OLVX01002637.1_pt1 | contig 12767 bp, 7 predicted proteins | sample 1673271 | NCBI WGS metagenome assembly OLVX01 (sample SAMEA3178939, study PRJEB25190) | human gut metagenome | biome: human gut; feature: human-associated habitat; material: faeces | place: Austria | collected 2013 | reverse complement strand
CACCTGACCGACAAGGCCCACGAGCGGGATTTATGGATTCCCTATCTGCATAAGGCATGGCCGGAAGGAACCAATCGCAGCGATCTCAACGAGAAGATCTGTTCCATCAATAAATGCAGGAACCGCATCTCGCATCATGAAAAGCTATTCGATACTTCAGCAATTATCAATCCATCAGTCGTTGACAGAAATATCGAAGAGCTTTTCTCGCTGCTTTATCCCCAACAGACGCTCTTTGATGGTGAGGGGCCTTCTCGGATTGACGCGTTTCTCATCGAGCACCCGTTTCCGGCCCGAGATCGGTAGCGCCTCTCCGTCTACGCCAAGCCCACGAGCATAAAGACCGCGTGGAATATGAACGCGACGACCCACGCGACCGCGATCTGCAATGCGAACACCGCGGCGGCGTAGCGCCAGCCGAGCTCGGAGCGAACCGTTCCGATGGCTGCCACGCACGGCGGGTACAGAAGCGTGAACACGAGGAAGACGTAGGCGATCGCCGGCGTAAAGAGGCCCGAGAGCGCCTCCACCGTGGTCGAGCCCAGAAGCACCGTCAACGTCGAGATGACGCTTTCCTTGGCAACAAGCCCGCACACCAGCGCGGTCGACGCGCGCCAATCGCCGAAACCGAGCGGCGCGAAGATCGGCGCGATGAGGCCGCCCAGGCTCGCGAGCATGCTCTGCGACTGATCCGTGACCTCGTTGAACCGCACATCGAAGGTCTGCAAGAACCATATGGCCACCGACGCCGCGAAGATGATGGTGAACGCCTTGGTGATAAAACCCTTCGCCTTGTCCCACGCGAGCTGCAAGGTGGTCTTTGCGCTGGGCATGCGGTAGTTGGGCAGCTCCATGATGAAGGGCACAGGCTCGCCCTTGAACGAGGTATGGTTCAAGATCACCGCGACGACCATGCCCACCACGATACCGAGCACATACAGCGAGATCATCGCGAGCGCCGGCGCCTGCGGGAAGAACGCCGCGCAGAGCAGGCCGTACACCGGCAGCTTGGCGGAGCACGACATGAAGGGCGTGAGCATGACCGTCATCTTGCGGTCGTGCTCGGATGGGAGCGTACGGGTCGACATGATAGCCGGCACGGTACAGCCAAAACCGACGAGCATGGGCACGAAGCTGCGGCCCGACAGGCCAAAGCGACGCAATACCTTATCCATGACAAAGGCCACGCGCGCCATGTAGCCCGAGTCTTCCAGAATGGAGAGGAACAAGAAGAGCACGACGATAATCGGCAGGAAGGTCAGCACACTGCCCACGCCCGTAAGCACGCCGTCGACAGCCAGCGAGCGCACCACGTCGTTGGTGCCGAACGCCTTGAGGCCCGCATCGGCCGAGGCGATGATGGCAGCGATACCGTCCTCCATGAGTCCCTGCAACGCCGCGCCGATCACGCCAAACGTCAGCCAAAAGACGAGGCCCATGATCACCAGGAACGCCGGAATGGCCGTGTAGCGACCCGTCAGGATGCGGTCGATCTTGACGGAGCGCACGTGCTCGCGGCTTTCGTGCGGTTTGACGACGCAGCGCCCGCACACGTCGCCGATAAAGCTAAAGCGCATATCGGCCAGCGCGGACAGGCGGTCGGTGCCGGCCTCGCCCTCCATCTGGGTAATGATGTGCTCGATAGCGTCGAGCTCGTTGCGATCCAGGTGAAGCGCCTCGGTCACCAGCTCGTCGCCCTCAACCAGCTTGGTCGCCGCAAAGCGCACCGGGATGTGCGCCGTCACGGCATGGTCCTCGATAAGGTTGGCAATGCCGTGGATGCAGCGATGCAGTGCGCCGCCGTCCGATCCATCGGGCGCACAGAAGTCCAGGCGACCGGGGCGCTCGCGGAACCGCGCCACGTGCAAGGCATGATCCACCAGCTCGCCGATACCCTCGTTGCGGGCAGCGCTAATGGGAACAACAGGCACGCCCAACAGGCTCTCGAGCAGATTGACGTCCACGGCGCCGCCGTTGGCCGTCACCTCGTCCATCATGTTGAGCGCGATGACCATGGGGCGGTCGAGCTCCATAAGCTGCAGCGTCAGGTACAGATTGCGCTCGATGTTGGTAGCGTCGATGATATCGATGATGGCGTCGGGGTTTTCGTCCAAGATGAATTGGCGGCTGACGATCTCTTCGCCCGTGTACGGCGACAGGGAGTAAATGCCGGGCAGATCGGTAACGCTTGCCTCGGGATGGTTACGGATGGTGCCGTCCTTGCGGTCGACCGTCACGCCAGGAAAGTTACCGACGTGCTGGTTGGAGCCCGTAAGCTGGTTGAACAGCGTGGTCTTGCCGCAGTTTTGGTTGCCGGCGAGGGCAAAATGCAGCGGTGCGCCCTCGGGCACGGCCGTTTTTGCCGCACGGGGCGAATACATCCCCTCGCCGAGTGCCGGATGCTCCGTCGTTCCGATTGCGGCGTTGGCGCGCGGACCGGTATCGGTGTCGTGCACATCCACGAGCTCAATGCGTGCGGCATCATCCTTGCGCAGCGTCAACTCGTAGCCACGCAGGCGAATCTCGAGCGGGTCGCCCATGGGGGCGTACTTCATCATGGTGACTTCGGTGCCCGGCGTTAGGCCCATGTCCAAAATATGCTGTCGGAGTGCCTGATCGTCCGATGCCACCGATGCGACAACGGCGTCCTTTCCAATCTCGAGTGTATCGAGTCTCACGTCCGCGTTCCTCCCCCAGCGCCCACAGGGCGTTGCATTTTGTTTACCATGGCTAACCGTTTGCCATGGCTAACCAATTGTAATCATGCATGATAGCGCGAACACGCAACGATGTTCAATCGACAGATTGCAGCGTCGACCGGTCCGCCGTTCGTTAGAACGGCGGAACTGAGGGCAGCGTCGAGCCGTTACGCGGTTTGGTAAAACCGCGTAACTACCTAACTACATCAAGTTGCAGACAGCCGCCGCGAAGGCCACGGGGTCCTCGGGCAAAACGCCCTCGACCAGCAGGGCCTGGTCATAGAGCAGGCCGGAGTACTGCTTGATCTTGTCGGTGTCGCCCGCCTTCTGGGCAGCGACGAGCTTGGCAAAGACCGGGTGCTTGGCGTTGAGCTCGAGCACGCGCTGGCTCTTGGGCATACCGTCGGGCGCGCCCTCGGGACCCTTCTGGAGCACCTTCTCCATCTCGAGCGAAAGCGGGCCCTCGGTGGTGATGCACGCGGGAGCATCGGTCAGGCGCGCAGAGACGGCGACCTTCTCGACCTTGTCGCCGAGCGCCTCCTTCATGGCGCTAAAGAGGTCCTCGTTCTCCTTGGTGGCGTCCTCGGCCTCCTTCTTCTCGTCCTCGGTCGCCAGGTCAAGATCACCGGTCGCGACGTTCTTGAGCTCCAAGTGACGATCCTCGACCTCGGGCTCAGCACCGTCGGCAACGGCCTTCTCGGCAGCCTCGCGGGCAGCGTCGTCTGCGTAAACCTTGGGCATGTCCTTGGCCGTGAAGTCGCGCATGGCCTGGAAGCAGAACTCGTCGACGTCGTCGGTGCACAGAAGCACGTCGAAGCCCTTGGCGAGCACGGACTTGACCACAGGCATCTTTGCCAGGCGGTCACGGTCGTCGCCGGCGGCGTAGTAGATGGCCTTCTGGCCCTCGGGCATGGCCTGCGCGTACTCCTGCAGGGTGACGAACTTCTCGTTCTTGGCGCTCCAGAAGAGCAGCAGGCCGGCGAGCTCGTCCTTCTTCATGCCGTAGCTGGAGTAGATGCCGTACTTGAGGCCGCGGCCGAAGTTGCCGAAGAACTTCTCGTACGCCTCACGGTCGGTGTCGCGCATGGACTCGAGCTCGGAGGTGATCTTCTTCTCGATGCGGCGCTCCATGGCGGTGAGCTGGCGGTTCTGCTGCAGCGTCTCGCGACTGATGTTCAGCGTGACGTCGGCCGAGTCGACGACGCCGCGCACGAAGTTGTAGTAGTCGGGAAGAAGGTCCGCGCACTTCTCCATGATCAAGACGTTGGAGCTGTAGAGCTCGAGGCCCTTCTCGTAATCGCGGCTATAGAGGTCGAAGGGGGCCTTGCCGGGGATAAAGAGGAGCGCGTCGTACTCGAGCGTGCCCTCGGCGTGAAGGCTGAAGGTGCGCGCCGGGTCCTCCCAGTCGTGGAAGGTCGACTTGTAGAACTCGTTGTACTCCTCGGGCGTGACGTCGCTTCCGCGCTTCTTCCAGATGGGGGTCATGGAGTTCAGGGTCTCGAGCTCCTCGTAGTCCTCCCCCTCCGGCTTGTAGTCGTCGCCGGCGTCGGCGGGCTTCTCCTTCTGGCGGGACTTGGTGACCATCATCTTGACCGGGTAGCGCACGTAGTTGCTGTAGCGCTTGACCAGGTCCTTCAGGGTGTACTCGGAGAGATACTCGTCGTAGCTGGCCTCGTCGGCGTTGTCCTTGAGGGTAAGGATGACGTCGGAGCCGCAGGTCGCGCGGTACGCCGGGTCGTCGGCGGCGACGGGCTCGATGGTGTAGCCCTCGATGCCGTCGGAGGTCCAGCGCAGGCACTCGTCGGAGCCGAAGGCGCGCGTGACCACGCTGACCTCCTTGGCCACCATGAAGGCGGAGTAGAAGCCCACGCCGAAGCGGCCGATGATGTCGACGGCGTCGCCCTGCTTGTCGGCGTTGGCCTCCTTGAACTCCTCGGAGCCGGAGTGGGCGATGGTGCCGAGGTTCTTCTCGAGCTCGTCGGCGGTCATGCCGATGCCGTTGTCCGAGACGGTGAGGGTACGGGCGTCCTTGTCGTAGGCGAGCGTGATGGCGAGGTTCTCCTGGTCGACTTTGGCGGAGGCGTCGGTCAGGCTCTTGAGGTAGAGCTTGTCGATGGCGTCGGAGGCGTTGGAGATGAGCTCGCGCAGGAAGATCTCGCGGTTGGTGTAGATGGAGTTGATCATGAGGTCGAGCAGCTTTTTGCTCTCTGTCTTGAATTTGCGCATGGTTCGCGTCCCTTCGTCGAGCGTGTTCAACAAAACTCACTCTACCCGACGAAGGCGACGGATATTCTGATGCGCTCAGAAAACCTTAGTTCCTCACGCTTAGATTTATGGTTGGAAAGAAGGGCGCCGAAGGGGCGGAGACCGGGTCAGGCACGGGCCACCAGCAGGTAGTTGTCGTCGGCGCCCCAGTCGTCATCGCAGCAGGGCACGAGCTCAACGCGGGCGAACGCGGCCTCGAGGGCGCACTGGAAGTCGCGTAGAAACGACGCGTCGCCGCCCGGGGTCACGACGTTTCCCGCCAACGCGCCGCCAGGGGCCAGAAGCTGCGCATACGCTCGCGCCGCCTCGTCGCCGGCAAGGGATGCCACGGGCTCGGCGCCCGAGAACGCGTCGAGCGCGATGAGGTCGTATTTCTTGCCGCGCAGGGCGGCGCCGCGGATAAAGTCGAATCCGTCGGCGCAATAGACGTGCGCAGAGGCGTCATCGGCGAAGAACCAGCGGCGCGCCGCCTCGATCACCTTGGGGTCGATCTCGACGACGTCGATCGACGCCTCGGGGCACAGCGCGCGCACGAGCTTGGGCACGGCGAAGCCTCCCCCGCCGACCACGAGCACGCGCGGGGACGGCGCGGGGACGCCCTCGAGCACGCGGCCGAACGCGCGGTAGTACTCGAAAACCGGCTCCATACGGCGTTTTCCGAGGTAGGTGGCAGACTGGAAGACGCCTCCAGACAAGAGGACGCGCACAGGCTCGCCGTCCGGGCCGCTCACGGCATAGACCAGCGCCGGGCGCAGGCCGCCGCGGGCAATATGCAGGTCGAGCTTTCCGAACATGACGCGCCTCTTCCCGTCGCGGCCGAAGTCCTCTGCTACGATAGCCTGCGCTATCGAAGGAGGCAATTCCCATGCCGGGACTCGGAACCATCATCAATGTATGTTGCATCGTCGCAGGCGGGCTCATGGGCCTCGTCGGCAAGCGCTTCATCTCGCAGCGGCTCCAGGACGCCCTGCTCAAGGCATGCGGGCTGTCGGTCATCTTCCTCGGCCTCGGCGGCGCGCTCGAGAAGATGCTCACGGTCGCGGCGGCCGCGGACGGCTCGGTCACGCTGTCCTCCGGCGGCACCATGATGATCCTCGTGTCGCTCGCGGCGGGCTCGGCCATCGGCGAGGCAATCGACCTGGACGCCCGCTTCGAGGCGCTCGGGAACTGGCTTCGCGAGAAAACCGGCAGCTCAGGGGACGTGACGTTCGTCGACGGCTTCGTGACCGCCTCGCTCACCGTGTGCATCGGCGCCATGGCCATCGTCGGCTCGATCCAAGACGGCATCTCCGGCGACTACACGACCCTCGCGCTCAAGGGCGCCATCGACGCCGTGTGCATCTGCGCGATGGCTGCGTCCATGGGAAAGGGCGTCGTCTTCTCGGCGCTGCCGGTCGGCGCGTGGCAGGGGCTTGTCACCGCGACGTCCACCCTGTTGCAGCCCGTGATGACGCAGGCGGCCCTCGACAACCTCGGCCTCGTGGGCTCGATCCTCATCTTCTGCGTCGGCGTGAACCTGATCTGGCCGCGCACCTTCAAGCCGGCGAACATGCTACCCGCGGTGTTCATCGCCGCCGTCTGGGCGTTCGTCATGTAGGTCCGTGCGCAGAAACCCTCTTCGGGCCACACTGGGGCGACCTCCCTGCGCGGAAACGCGCTCCGGGCTACGTCATTTCCTGTCCAGAGCGTTGTTTTGGGGATTCCGGCAAGCTGCCAACTGGGGTTTTCCTGGTCGCACAGTCACAAGGTCCGGAAAACACGTGGCCCGAAGCGAGTTTCTGCGCGCAATCTGGCTCAAACGTAGCCCGGGGCGGGTTTCTGCGCACGCGGATCATTGCGACGGATAGGCGCAGGATCAGGCGGCAAGGCCGGCACCGCCGCGATGACGTATGATTCACGAAAACCTGGGCGCCGGCGAAGGAGGTGGCAGTGCCCGACATCGACAAGATCTTGGAGCAGCTGCTCTCCGACCCGCGCCTGCGCGAGGGCCGCGCCTTCGCCTCGTCGAGGACCTACGGCGACGAGCCCATCATCCGCCGCGGCTCGCAGATGCACGGTTTTGTGCCCGAACCCATCAAGCAGCTCAGGGAGATGCAGGTCACGCCGCAGGGGCGCACCTGGTCCGAGGCGCGGCTCTTTTTCGAGCAGGCCAAGCTCCTGGAGGACTTCGAGGACCACGCCCCCTTCGTCGGGCAGTTCATCTCGTATTACCCGACCTACCGCTCGATGAACGACCGCCAGCTGCGCGGCTACTTCACCTGGCGCGGCAACGTGCGGCGCGGCCAGATCGAGGACGTCTCGACGTCGTTCGCCTACGTGTACATCTATGAGCTGCTCATGGGCGTCGGCGCTGAGCCGGGCGTAAAGGCGTTCGAGGCGCTCGAGACGTTCTACCGCGCCTACCGCGCCTTCGACCAGGCGAGCATGGACCGCAACGTCCGCCCTTGGCTCGTGGACTACGTCGTCGACCACGGCCTAGACCCCAAGCTTGCCGAGCCTTACGCCGACGCCGCCCACGACAAGGCGGTCTCGCTGCTCGAGGGGATCGACCGAGCGGCCGTGCTGAGTGCGCCGCCCAAAGGCTCCCGCCGCGCCCCGCTCGACTTCGGCACGCTCGGCGAGGCGGCGGCGAAGCTCGCCGACGCCGTCGAGGAGCTCTCGACCTGGCACCTCAAGGACTCGCGCCTATACAAGGAAAACCCCGACGACCTGGCAATCGTCCTGCTCGCCGTGTTCATCCGACTCTCGCGGCACTACGCGCGCACGCACAACCAAGGCCTCGTCGAGACGCTCTTTGGCACGCGCTTCCCGCTGCGCCACCTCATGTACGCCTCGGCCATCCACTACGAGCCCGCGCCGCACCCCGACTGCGTCTTTGAGCTCTCGGCTACGCGCCGTTACCTATGCAAGAACGGGAGCTGGGCCTGCGACGGCTACCACGACGGCGGCGCAAAGAGCGCCAAGCTCGGCGACCTCGCCCGCGCCGTCGACCGGCAGCTGCGCGCCGCCATCGACTTCCCCGCCCAGCTCAAGGACCGCGCCGAGCCCAAGTACCTGGTAAAGATGATCGACGCCGAGGTGGCCGACTACCTCGCCTACAAAGAGGCGCACCGCCCCGTCGTCGTGGACATCGACTTCTCGAAGCTGGCGCAGATCCGCGCGGCGGCGAGCGTCACCCAGGAGGCGCTGCTCGTCGACGAGGAGCGGGAGGACGCACCGCAGGACAGGGAGCCGGAGGCTCCCTTTGTCGCGGAGCCGGGGACGGCCCGCGAGCAGGACCGCCCGGAGCCAAAGACGTCCCCCGCGCCCTCCGGCGGCGATCCGCAAGATGCCATAAAGGACGCCTTCGGCCTCACCGCGGAGGAGCGCGCGCTCCTGGAGGCGCTCCTTGCCGGCAAGCAGGCGCCCGGCGCAAAGACGTCTGCCGACCTTTTGGTCGACGCGATCAACGAGAAGCTCTTTGACCTCGTCGGCGACACCGTGGTCGAGTTCGGCGCGGACGGCGCGCCCGAGCTGATCGAGGACTATGCAGACGATGTGCGCGAGGCGCTCGGGCTCGGCTAAAAAAAGCGAACGTGTGTTTTACTTGTCCGCCCATCGTGGTAGCATGGGGCAAGAAGAAACGCAGGAAGGATCGCCCATGCCGCAAGACAAGCCCCGCGTGCCCAAGCGCATCGCAGCCGTGATCATCAACTCGCTCAAGGGCGGCGTCGTGCCGCGCATCGGCCTGCCCTACATCACCGTGGGCCGTGAGCGCGAGATCGAGGCCCTTCTCCACGACCTCGCGCTGGTAGCGGACGGCGGCGCGAGTTTCCGCTTCCTCGTTGGCCGCTACGGCGCGGGCAAGTCCTTCTTACTCCAGACCATCCGCACGCACGCGATGGGCCGCGACTTCGTGGTCGCAGACGCCGACCTCTCGCCCGAGCGCCGCCTTCAGGGCAACCAAGGCCAGGGACTTGCCACGTACAAGGAGCTCATCCGCAACCTAAGCACAAAGACCCGCCCAGAGGGCGGCGCCCTGCCGCTCGTCCTCGAGCGCTGGGCGCGCAACCTCGCCGACGGCGCCAGCGACCCGACGGCCCCGCTCAAGGCCTCGCTCGCCCCCATCCGCGAGCTCGTGCACGGCTTCGACTTCTGCCGCGTGCTCGAGGCCTACTACGCCGCCTACCTCGAGGGCGACGAGGAGCGCCAGGCGCTATGCGCCAAGTGGCTGCGCGGCGAGTACCGCACAAAGACCGAGTCCAAGTCCGAGCTCGGCATCAACGCCTGCATCGGCGACGACGACTGGTACGAGTACCTCAAGCTCTTTGCCCAGTTCCTCGTGGGCGCCGGCTACCAGGGCCTCATCGTGCTGGTGGACGAGCTCGTCAACCTCTACAAGATCCCGAACTCGATCACGCGCCAGTACAACTACGAGAAGATCCTCACCATGTACAACGACACCCTCCAGGGCAAGGCGCACCACCTGGGGATCATCATGGGCGGCACGCCGCAGTCCATCGAGGACCGCAGGCGCGGCGTCTTCAGCTACGAGGCGCTGCGCAGTCGCCTCGCGCAGGGGCGCTTCGCCGGGGAGGACATGACGGACATGCTCGCGCCTGTGATCCACCTCAATCCCCTCACCCATGAGGAGCTGCTCGTCCTCACCGAGAAGCTCGCCGACATCCATGCCGGCTACTTCGGCTACGAGCGCCGCCTGCAGACCTCCGACCTGGCCGATTTCCTCACGGTCGAGTTCGGGCGCGTGGGAGCCGACTCCCACCTCACGCCGCGCGAGGTTATCCGCGACTTCATCGAGCTGCTCGACATCCTGTATCAGAACCCCAGTGCCGACGTGTCGGCGCTGCTGAGGTCCGGCGACTACGCCGTCTCCGGCGCGGCTGGCGGGGCCGCGGGCGGCGCGGGCAAGGCAGCCGATGTCGCACCGCAGTTCGCCGAGTTCACCATCTAGGCGCCGGTCATGAGCGTCTTCGACCGCTACGCGCCCTTTATCCAGGACTTCATCTACGACCACGAGTGGGAGAGCCTGCGCGGCATCCAGGTGGCCGCGGGCGAGGCCATCTTCAACACCGAGGACCATGTCCTGCTTACCGCGCAGACCGCGTCCGGAAAAACCGAGGCGGCGTTCTTCCCCATACTCACCGAGTTCTGGGAGAACCCGCCCGCGAGCGTGGGCGCCATCTACATCGGCCCCACGAAGGCGCTGATCAACGACCAGTTCTTCCGCCTCACCGACCTGTGCGAGGAGGCGGACATCCCCGTGTGGCACTGGCACGGCGACGTCAGCGCCTCCCACAAGGCCAAGCTCATGAAGAAGCCCTCGGGTATCCTCCAGCTCACGCCGGAGTCGCTCGAGGCCATCCTCATGCGCCGCCACTCCGCCGTGGCCAGGCTCTTCTGCGACCTGCGCTACGTGGTGATCGACGAGGTCCACTCGCTTTTGCGCGGCGACCGCGGGGGCCAGTGCCTGTGCCTCATCGAGCGGCTCTCGCGCATGGCGGGCGTCGACCCGCGCCGCATCGGGCTTTCCGCGACCATCGGCGACCCGGAGGCCGTGGGCGCCTTCCTCGCCGCCGGCACCGGCAGGCGAACCATCGTCCCGCGCGTCGAGGAGCCGCCCCGTGCCTGGCGTCTCTCGATGGAGCACTTCTACACCACCGGCCCCCAGGCGCCTGAATCCCTCGTGCGTTCCCAAGAGGGCACCGAGGTCCAGGTCGTGGCGGTGCAGGAGGAGGGACGCGGGGCCCTACCCCCGCAATCGGACAACCCCGACTCGCGCAAAGCAGGCCGCGCGAGCATAAAGATCAGTCCCTGGGCTCCCGATGAGCCGCCGAGCGACGCTGCGCCCGCCAACGCCGACCCGGGCTGCGCCTACATCTTCAACCACACCCGGGGCAAGAAGTGCCTCATCTTCACCAACTCGCGCGAGGAGGCGGAGGACGTCTGCACGGTCTTGCGCGCCTACTGCGAGCACAACGGCGAGCCCGACCGGTTCCTCATCCATCACGGCAACTTATCTGCCTCGATCCGCGAGTCGGCCGAGGAGCTCATGCGCGACGAGGCGAGCGATCTTTCCATCGTCGCCACCGCCACGCTCGAGCTCGGCATCGACGTGGGGCGCCTGGAGCGCGCCTTCCAGATCGACGCGCCCTTCACGGTCTCCGGCTTCCTGCAGCGCATGGGCCGCACGGGCCGGCGCGACGCCCCGCCCGAGATGTGGTTCGTCATGCGCGAGGACCAGCCCGAGGCGCGCGCCCTCACGCCCGAGACCATCCCCTGGAAGCTGCTGCAGGGCATCGCCCTCGTGCAGCTCTACCGTGAGGAGCGCTGGGTCGAGCCGCCGCGCCTGGACCGGCTGCCCTACAGCCTGCTGTGCCACCAGACGCTGGCCATCCTCGCGTCCGAGGGCGAGCTCACGCCCGCGCAGCTCGCCACGCGCGTGCTCACCCTCACCGTGTTCCGCCGCGTGAGCGCCGACGACTTCCGCGAGCTCTTGCGCTTCCTGCTGGCGCACGACTACGTGGAGACGACCGAGGCGGGCGGGCTCATCGTGGGCCTCGCCGGCGAGCGCGTGACCAACAACTACAAGTTCTACGCCGTGTTCCAGGAGAACGTCGAGTACACCGTGCGCTGCGAGTCGCAGGAGATCGGCACGCTCGTGGCCCCTCCCCCTCCCGGCGAGAAGGTCGCCATCGCTGGCCACGTGTGGATCGTCGAGGAGGTCGACCACAAGCGCCACCTGCTCTACGTCACGCAGGTCAAGGGGCGCGTGCCCGCCTACTTCGGCGAGTGCCCGGGAGACATCAACACCCGCGTCCTCGAGCGCATGCGCCGAGCCCTCGACGAGAGCGCGCCCTACCCCTACCTGCAGCCGAACGCCCGCGCACGCCTTGCGCAGGCGCGCCGCGTGGCCAGGAACGGCGGCCTCACCAAAGAACCGCTCGTCAACCTCGGGGGCAACATGTGGTGCCTGCTTCCCTGGCTCGGCAGCTACGCCTTCCTCGCCCTCGAGCGCCTGCTCAAGATCAAGTGCGCCAAGGAGCTGGGGCTCAAGGGGCTCGACTCCTCGCGGCCGTACTACATGACCTTCATCATGGCGCCCGAGGTCGACGAGCGCGCCTTCTACACCGTCGTCGCAAACGAGGCCGAGGCGCTCGCCGACCCGATGGAGCTCATCTACCCGGGCGAGGTCCCCACGTTCGAGAAGTACGACGAGCTCGTACCCGAGCTCCTCGTCCGCAAGGGCTTCGCCGAGGGCACGCTCGACGTCGCGGGAATGAAGGCCCGCGTGGCGCAATGGGTGTAGAGTAATCGGCTTTAGAGGCCCAATGAACTCCGCGGGTTCCGGCCCGGCCTCCCCCGATATCCTTGGTCCGTCGACGAAAGCGAGGTCGCGAGCGTGTCCGAGCAGCATACAGGAACAGACGACACGATGGTCGGGCCAAGCGCCCCGAGCGCCAATTGGCTGAGGAACAAGGCGTTCGCGTGGTCAGACGACCCCACGCCCGCGCGCTACGCGAGGGACTTCGCCTGCACGCTTTTGCTCATGGCGCTCGCCACGCTCGTCAGCCTCGCCTTCTACGCGTTCAGGATGGAGGCGTGCATCGTCATCACCTATGTTCTGGCGGTGCTATGCGCCTCCCTGCTCACCGTCGGCCGCGTGCACTGCCTGTTCGCCTCGGCCTTCTCGGTCGTGCTCTACAACTACTTCTTTACGACGCCGCGGTTCTCGCTGACCGCGTGGGGGACGGCCTACCCCGCCACCTTCGCCGTGATGTTCATCGTCGCCCTCGTCGCCAGCAC
>OLVX01002631.1_pt1 | contig 12777 bp, 10 predicted proteins | sample 1673271 | NCBI WGS metagenome assembly OLVX01 (sample SAMEA3178939, study PRJEB25190) | human gut metagenome | biome: human gut; feature: human-associated habitat; material: faeces | place: Austria | collected 2013 | reverse complement strand
AAAGGCAGATTGCCGTCCAGACGGGGTCGCAGCGTCGAGTGGTCCGCCGTTCGTTAGAACGGCGGAACAAGATTAGTGCTCGATCCAGCAGCGAAGGGTCTCGCCGGCCTGCAGATGACGCAGATTCTCCGCGGCGATGTCGATGACGTTGTTGAGCGTGGCGGCCAGGTGGAACCAGCCAGAGACGTGCGGTGTGATGAGCATGTTGGGCGCATCCCACAGCGGGCTTGTCGCGGGCAGGGGCTCGGGGTCGGTGACGTCGACCGCGGCGCCGGCGAGATGTCCCGACTCCAAGGCGGCAACCAAGTCGTCGGTGACCACAAGGTCGCCGCGGCCGCCGTTGGCAAAGAAGGAGCCCGGCTTCATCGCGGCAAAGAACTCGGCGTTCGCCAGGCCGCGGGTCTCGGGTGTGCTCGGCATAAAGGATGCGACGATGTCGGCCTCCGCCAAGCGCTCAGGTAGGGCGTCCATGCCGTCCATGTCCTCAAACACAATGGGGTAGACGAGCGGATGGCGCTTGATGCCGCGGACGTGCGCACCCATGCTGCGGCAGAGCGTGGCAAAGTGGCCGCCAATGTCGCCCGCGCCCAGCACCAGCACGTTGGCATTTTTGAGCGAGGTAACCGGCCCCAAATCCTCCCAGCGATGCTCGCGTTGCAAGTCGTGATAGCCGGGCAGGCGCTTCATCATGGAAAGGACCATGGCAAACATGTGCTCGCTTACGGCCTGACCGTAGGCGCCTACCGAGCAGGAAAGCTTAGCGTCGGCCGGTACGGTGCCGGCGGCAAGGTAGTCGTCATAGCCGGCGGTCTGCAATTGCAGCAGCTGGAGATGCTCGCATGCGGTAAGCAAGGCAGGGTCTATGTTGCCCAAGATTACGTCGGCGTTGGCGACCTGCTCACGCGTGATGGCGTCGGAGCTCGTGTAGATAAAGTCCTCGCCCGGAGCACTCGACTCAAGAATTGCGCGATGGCGGTCGTTGACGGGCAGCAAAACCAGGATGTTCACAAGCAGTCCTCTCCGCTCGACCTGCCAAAAAGGGACAGGTTTATTTTGGCAGGTTGTATCAGGCAAAACGTTCAAATAAAACGCCGGATGCAAGACGGGCGTGCCCGTCAGCATCCGGCGCTCGTACGGCTACCAGCTGAGCAGCTCGTAGCCGTCCTCGGTCACCACGAGCTGTACCTCGCACTGGGCCGAGTCGCTGCCGTCCTTGGTGCGCACGCACCAGCCGTCGCCCTTGCTAATCTTAATGTCGGGCGCCCCGGCGTTGACCATGGGCTCGATGGTAAAGACCATGCCCGGAGCCATGATGGTGTCCACATCGGGCGCCTCGGTGGTAAAGCCCACAAACGGGTCCTCGTGGAACTCCTTGCCAATGCCGTGTCCGCCGTACTCGCGCACCACGCTAAAGCCGGCGTCCTCGACCGTCTTTTGCACGGCTTCGGCCATAACGGAGAGCGGCAACCATGGCTTGACGGCTGCCAAGCCCGCTTCCACGCTGGCGCGGGTGACCTCGACCAGGCGCTGGCGCTCGGCAGAGACCTCACCGATGCAGAACATGCGGCTCGAATCACTAAAGTAGCCGTCCAGGATCGTGGAGCAGTCGACGTTGATGATGTCGCCCTCGTGCAGCACGTCCGTATCGCAGGGGATACCGTGACAGACCACGTCGTTGATCGAGGTGCATACGCTCTTGGGGTAGCCCTCGTAGTTGAGGTCGGCCGGCGTGCCGCCGTGCTCGACGGTGTAGTCGTAGATCATCTGGTCGATCTGGTTGGTGGTCATGCCCGCGGCGATGTGCTCGCCTACGTAATCGAGCGCGCCCACGTTGATGGCGGCCGAGCGCTTGATGCCCTCGATATCGGCGGGCGTCTTGTAGAGCGTGCGGGGCAGAACCTCCCAGCCCTCTTCCCACAAGCGCTCGAGGCGCTCATCAAAGGTGCTATGGCATTTCTTATATTTTTTGCCGCTGCCGCACCAGCAAGCATCGTTGCGGCCGGGCACGGGTCCTTTGTCAAACATGGCTAACTTCCTTTCATCCGCAGCTAGTATAGCCCACCCACGCGTCTATAAAAGTTGCGGTGATATAGTTCCGATTTAAGCGGTTTAACAGCACAAATAGGAACTATATCACCGCAACTGATGGGGCGGGATGGCGGGCACTGGCTGCTGCGTGGTTTTGCTAGTAGCTCACCTGGCAGGGGATGCCGAGGGCGCGCACGCGTGCAGCAATCTTGTCGAGCACCTCGGGCGCCGCTTTAGCAAGGCCGGCGACCGGTGTTTCGCGCGCCACCGTGTAAATGGTCGCCTCCTGTGGGCGAATGCGCTCGAGCGCCGAGAGCCAAGGGCCAACGTACTCCTCGCCGGTGTTATCGAGAGACTTGCCCCGGTACTCACCGCTCAAAAACATCGTCTGGATAATGACATGACCGTTAAAGTTTGCGAACGTCTCAATCTGGTGCTCTACATCGTAGGGGCCAACGGGCTGGTCGAGCAGCTGGATAAATGCCGGGTCGACCGTATCGAGCTTGAGGATGTTGTCGTCGACCATCATGAGCGCATCGTGTACCTGGGGACGGTCGGCGCGCGTGCCGTTGGAAAGCACGGCAATCTTGGTGTTTGGGGCCAGCTCGTCGCGCAGCGCGACGGCGCCGGCGATGGCCTGCGGAAACTCCGGTGCGGCGGTGGGCTCGCCGTTGCCTGCGAAGGTGATTACATCGGGGAGCTCGCCCTCGGCTGCCATCTCGCGCAGCTTTACCTCGAGCGCGTCGAGTACCACGGCAGCTGTGTTATACGGCTCGTGGCAGGGGCGCTCAGCGTTGAGACCGTTTTCGCAGTAAATGCAGTCGAACGTGCAGATTTTGCCGCTCGCCGGCATCATGTTGACACCGAGCGAAAGGCCCAGGCGACGGCTGCGGACGGGCCCAAAGATGGGGCTGGCATTTAAAAACGTAGACATAGGCATATGCTCCTCAAGACAATTGTGCCTAAGCATAGCATCGGCTCCAAAGCAAGGTGTGGGCTCTTGCTTTACAAGTTTCGTTTTTTCACGTCGCTCATTATGCCGTGCCATGAAAAGCCTCGGGTCGGGTACAGTTAATCTGTTAACAAGTCGTAAGGCAATGCGGGTCCATCCAATCGTACTGACGTGCAACTGGATGGGCGTTGACGATGGGAACACAGTATGGATTTTACGGTCGAGAATGCGGGCACTACGATCGCCTGCCGCGAGTATGCCGGCCCGGTTGTATCGTCCGATGCACCCGCCTTGGTTTGCGTGCACGGTGCCTGCGTCGACGGCGTCTTTTTTGACGCCATCGCCCGCGAGCTCGCCTGTGACTATCGCGTCATTACCTACGACCGGCGCGGTTGCGGCGAGAGCGGCGACGCTGCAGACGGACGCTACGACCTCGCCGTCCAGGCCGCGGACCTGCAGGCCGTTATCGAGCATATTGGCACTCCGGCAAACGTGCTCGCGCACAGTGCCGGTACGCTGGTGACGCTGGAGCTTCTCCGTGCAAACCCCACCATAATCTCGCGTGCGATTCTGCATGAACCCGCCGTGACGGATGAGGGTGCCGGTCTGGGCGCGGCCCCGGTTTTGCTCGAGATGATCGCCGCGGGAAAGGTCTCCAGGGCATTACGGGCCTTCCTGGGCGCCATCGGCGATTCGGACCCTGAGGCCCCCAAGTTAACCGAGGCAGAAGCCAAGCATGCCCTGCGCAACGGCCGCAGCTTCATGGCAAACGAATACGGGATTACTATGACCTGCGTTCCCGATTGGGATAGCGTCCGCGCGTCAAGAACGGTGGTCGCCGTGCTCCTGGGCGAGCTCTCGATTGGCACGCCTCGCGAGGCGGGCACAAGGGTGGCGGCTGAGCTTTTGGACTGTCCACTCGTAATGGTTCCCGGCGCGCACAACGGCCTGCGCGATCGCCCGGGAGCGGCTGCCCAGACTGTCCTTGGCATCCTGGGGCTCTAACACCCGCAATAGCCAAAGCAGGCTTCATCCGCAAACGTTTCGGCATTGTTAACAAATGTGTTCAAAACCTCACGTCTGCGGCTTCAATCGCGCCGTCTGCCAACTCATAAAAATGTAACAGCATTTACGTGCTTACCTGCATCGGCAAGGTGTTACCCTTGTAACATTTGGAACCCGCCGCTACCATGCGAAGCTATCGAAAGGGCCCCATATGCTCAATAATCACGAGGTCAATCTAACCGACGAGGAGGCTGCCGCCGAGGTCGCCCGTGTCGCGAAGACCTACCCCGTGGTACGCTTACTGTCGGCCGATCAGATTAAGAGCGAGCCTAACTGCCTGCTCGCCGGCGATCGCTGCCCTTGTTTGCGCCAGGCAAGTCTTGAGGCCTTGACAGATTCCGATGAGGTGTCGGAGCAACTGCTCAACGATGGCGTTGAGTACCGCGCTCGCCTGCGCCCTCTGAAGGTCGAGGGCGAGCCTCATGTCCTGCTGATGGTGCGTCCGATCGATGGGCAAGAGGCCGCAAAAGAGGACCTTGTCTACACCGACGTGCTGACGAGCGTGCACAATCGCCGATATTACGAGGAAAAGCTCCGTAGCGCCCGCATGAATGCCGGCGTTGCGATGATCGACCTTGATGATTTTAGGGTCTTCAACGATACGTGTGGCCGTCATGCCGGCGACCTTGCGCTCGGTGCCGTGGCGACAGCCATGCGCAGCGGAATCCGTTCGACTGACGAGCTTGTGCGCTATGGCTGCGACAAATTTGTGGTTGTCATGCCCAATATTCCCTCCGATGACTTCACCCGTCGCCTGCATCAGGTGTCCGATGCCGTTCGTTCCACGATTATTCCGGGCCATGAGTACGTGAGCTTGACGGCATGTGTTGGTGGCGTTCGTATTCATGGCGAGACGGTCGATGAGGGCGTTGGCCGCGCTGTCCAGTTACTGAGCCGCGCTAAGGCAAAAGCCGGTACGGTCGTGACCGATGCCGATTCCATCGAGGCCTTCCAAAGCGAAAAGCCTTTGGTACTTATTGTCGATGACTCCGAGATGAACCGAGTCATTCTCAGCGAGATGCTCAAGGACGAGTATTGCATCCTCGAGGCCGACAACGGTCGTACGGCGCTCGACATGGTCGACCGCTATGGTGATGAGTTGTCGCTCGTGCTGCTGGATATTGTCATGCCGGGCATAAGCGGCTTTGAGGTGCTGGCCGGTCTGTCGCGCCGATCGGTTAGTGACAATCTGCCTGTCATCATGATTTCGAGCGAAGATTCCGATGATATGGTTCTGCGCGCGTACGAGCTAGGCGCCTCGGACTATATCAACCGCCCGTTTGACTCCCGTGTCGTGCGCCGCCGTGTAAGCAACACCATCCGCCTATACGCCAAACAGCGTCGCCTGACGAGCCTGCTGTCCCAGCAGTACAACGAGCGCGTCAAGAACAGTCGCATGCTCATCGACATCATGGCCGGCGTCATGGAGCTTCGCAACGGCGAGAGCGGCAGGCACGTTACGAACATCGAAAAGCTGACCGAGCTGCTGCTTGGCTGTCTGGTCCAGCGTAGCGACACCATTTCCCTTGACAATGAGGAGCGCTCCACGATTGCCCTGGCTTCGGCGCTGCACGATATCGGCAAGATCGGCATTGACGAAGCCATCCTGAATAAGCCCGGCAAGCTGACCGCAGAAGAATTTGCGGTGATCAAGACCCACAGTATGCTGGGCGCAGAGATGCTGCAAAAGACTGAAAGCTTTGCAGACCAGCCGCTGTTGCAGACCGCCTACGAGATCGCCCGCTGGCACCACGAGCGCTGGGACGGCAGGGGATACCCGGATGGGCTGAAGGGGGACGATATCCCCATCAGCGCACAGCTGGTCTCCATGGCGGATGTGTATGACGCGCTGACCAGCGAGCGATGCTACAAAAAGGCTTTCCCGCACGAAACGGCTGTCCAGATGATCACGAACGGCGAGTGCGGCGCCTTCAACCCGCTGCTGCTGCAGTGTCTGCTGGACGTGCAGGGGGAACTGAAGCAGGAAATTTTACAATGGTAATGTGAGGGCAACTACGCGTGACAGAACAGCGATTCAACCATAAAATACCCCGCCGTACCTTTTTAAAGGTGTGCGCGGCGGCAGCGGCAGCCGGGCTGACCGCCTGCAGCAAAACGCAGGCGGCGGCAGCACTGCCCGAGCTTACGGTGGGCAGCGATAACTACCCGCCTTTTATCTACCTGAACAATGACAGCACGCCCACCGGCATTGATGTGGACATTGCCACCGAGGCCTTTGCCCGCATGGGGTATGCGGTGCGGTTTGAAATCATTGACTGGGAGCAGAAAACAAACCTTGTGGAAAGCGGTGCTATCGACTGCATCTGGGGCTGCTTTTCCATGGATGGGCGGGAGCAGCTGTACCGCTGGGTAGGGCCGTATATGGTCAGCCGTCAGGTGGTGGCGGTCAATGCCGATAGCGGCATTGAAACGCTTGCCGACCTTGCGGGCAAGACCATGATGGTGCAAAGCACCACCAAGCCGGAGGAAATCTTCCTCGGCGGCACCGACCCCCGCATCCCGCAGTTTGGTGAACTGCTGAGCGCCGAGGACCGCAGCGTGCAGTACGCCATGCTGAACTGCGGCTATGTGGACGCCATTGCCGCCCACGAGGCCGCCATTTTGCAGTATATGCAGGATTGCAATGCCAATTTCCGCATTCTGGAGGAGCCGCTGCTGGTCACCGGCATCGGCGTGGCCTTTGCGCTGAACGACACCCGCGGGCTGGACGAAAAGCTGACCGAGACCTTTGCCGCCATGCGCGCCGACGGCACGATGAAGCAGATCGTAGGCAAGTATCTGCCGGACCCGGAAAAATATCTGGAGGTGGACGCCCTTGAACCGTAACAAGAAAACGTTCACACCCAATATGCGGGTGGCGGCGCTCTACCTGCTGATGGGTGTGCTGCTTTTGCTGGCAGTGACCCTCTTCTCCGGGCGGGAGTCCATGCGCGCTACCGAGGAATACTTTGACCGCACCATCAACTTTGTAAAGGTGCAGTCCACCAGCTACGAAAAATATAACGATACCATCACCGCAAAGTCGCTGCGCCGGATGGCGGTGTCGGTGCGGCAGCTGGCCGAAAATGACGCTTTGGATATTTACGACCCCGAAGCCCTCCGGAAAGAAACGGAATCCCTCTGGCTTACCGGCATTGCCGTACTGGACGAAAATGGAGAATCACTGTGCGAATATACGGATGGTAATATCGATTATGCGCAGTTTGCGGAATCGCTGCGAGAGCAAGCCGCGCTGAACGTGCTGCAAAACCCGCAAAAGACCTATCTCAAGCGCATTCTGTTACAGGATGGTACAGCGGTGGATGTTGCCACCCGCCGCGCCGCAGCAGGGGACGCTGTGCTGCTGGCGTACCGGGTGACCCCGCCGGAGTTTGTGGAGGGGACAGCCCTGTCCATCCAGAGCGTGCTGGACGGCTACCCGAAGAACATCAGCGGCACCATCTTTATCGTGCAGGACAACAAGGTGATCGCCGCAAACGACCCGAGCCTCATCGGACTGTACACCACGAACAGCCCGCTGGTGCAGGGCATCCGCAAGGCCGGTGCGCCCGACATTCTGACCCACACCCGCGACTGGGCAAATTCCGGCTGCTATTTCGGGATGTACAGCAACGGACAGAATTTTGATCTGTATCTCTATATCGACGAAAAATCGGTGTTCCGCAATGCCAGCGGCGCACTGCTGACTGCACTGATCTTCTATCTGATCTGTGTGGCAGTGCTGCAAACGCTGCGCCGCCGCTCGGCGGCGGCTGCGGAGCAGCAGCGGAAAGAGCAGGAGCGGAAGTATCACGCCCAGCTGGAAGAGCAGAACCGCAAGCTGGAGCTTGCCGTCCGGCACGAGGCAGCGGCAAACCGCGCCAAGCGGGAGTTCTTGTTCAACATGAGCCACGACATCCGCACCCCGATGAACGCCATTATCGGCTTTACCTCGCTGGCGGCGACCCATATTGAGAATAAGGAACAGGTGCTGGACTACCTGAAAAAGATCTCCACTTCCAGCCAGCACCTGCTCTCCCTCATCAACGATGTGCTGGACATGAGCCGTATCGAGAGCGGCAAGGTAAAGATCGAGGAAAAGGCGGTGCATCTGCCGGATCTCGTGCACGATATACGCTCCATCATCCAGCCCAACATCAGTTCCAAACGGCTGTCGCTGTTCATCGACACCATGGATGTGGTGGACGAGGACATCATCACCGATCCGCTGCGGCTGAATCAGGTGCTGCTGAACATCCTTTCCAATGCTATCAAGTTCACCCCCACCGGCGGCATGGTGAGCATCCGCATTGCCCAAAAGCCCGGTGCGCCCAAGGGCTGCGGCAATTATGAGTTCCGCATTAAAGATAACGGCATCGGCATCAACAAGGAGTTCCAGAAGCACATCTTTGAGGAGTTCACCCGGGAGGAAAGCTCCACCGTCAGCGGTATTCAGGGCACGGGTCTGGGGCTTTCCATCACCAAGAACATCGTAGACCTGATGGGCGGCACCATCGCCCTTGAAAGTGAGCCGGGCAAGGGCAGCGAGTTCATCGTGAACCTCTGCTTCCCCCTCAGCGGGCAGAAGGCGGAGATCAAGCAGCTGCCCCAGCTGGAAGGGCTGCGGGCGCTGGTGGCGGACGACGACACCAACACCTGCCTGAGCGTCAGCACCATGCTTTCCAAGATCGGCATGCGCCCGGAGTGGACCATCTCCGGCAAGGAAGCAGTTATCCGCACCAAATACGCCGTGGAGCAGGGCGATGCTTTCAGCGTGTATATCATCGACTGGCTCATCCCGGATATGAACGGCATCGAGATCGTGCGGCAGATCCGCAAGGTCATCGGGGACAGCTGCCCCATCATCATCCTGACCGCCTACGACTGGGCGGATATCGAGGAGGAGGCGCGCGCCGCCGGTGTGACCGCTTTCTGCGAAAAGCCGCTGTTCCTCTCGGAGCTGCGTAAGGTGCTGGCAGAGCCCTTCCGGGTACAACCGGAGCAGACGACTGCTCCGCAGCCCAAGGCAGACTTCAGCGGTAAGCACCTGCTGCTGGTGGAGGATAACGCCCTGAACCGGGAGATCGCCATGGAGATCTTAAAGGAAGCGGGCTTCCTTGTGGATACCGCCGGAGACGGCGTTGAAGCAGTGGAAAAGATGGAACAGTCCGCGCCCGGGCAGTACGACCTGATCTTAATGGACATCCAGATGCCCCGGATGGACGGCTACGAAGCCACCCGGCGTATCCGCACCCTGCCCGACCCCCGCAAGGCGGGCATCCCCATTTTTGCCATGACCGCCAACGCCTTTGAGGAGGACAAGCAGAACGCCCTGAATGCGGGCATGAACGGCCACATCGCAAAGCCGCTGGATATCCCGCACCTGCTGAAGGTGCTGGAAGAAGCTCTGAAATAAGAATCCTCTCAGTCATCGCTGCGCGATGCCGGCTCCCCCGAAAGGGGGAGCTTTTTTGTTTCTGCCGGTCAGCACCTTCCCGCTCACGCAGTTTCCTCTTCCTGCATAGGATGGTGCACAGCGGAAAAGGGGAGATGACGACATGAGGCAGACAAAGCGGTTTGCGGTGGTGGGCAGCGATGCCCGGCAGGCGGCGGCAGGGCGTGCATTGGCGCGGGCGGGGTATACGGTGGGTGGCGTGCAGCAGCTGCCGCAGGCAGACTACATCCTGCTGCCGCTCCCGCTGGAACAGGCTGATTTGCCGCTGGCGCAGCTGCTGGGCATGGCAAAGCCCGGGGCACTGGCGCTGGGCGGTAAGGTGACGGACAGCGCAAGGACTATCGCCCGGGCGGCGGGGGTGGAACTGGTGGACTACTTTGCCCGCCCGGAGCTGACCGTGTATAACGCCATCCCCACCGCCGAGGGCTGCATCGGCATTCTGCTGGAACGGCGCAGCCGTACCCTGTGGGGCGCGGCGGTGCTGGTGTTGGGCTTTGGCCCGGTGGGGCGGGCGCTGGCGGTGCGTCTGGCGGCACTGGGCGCGCGGGTGACCGTGGCGGCACGCCGCCCGGTGCAGCGGGCGATGGCGGAGGAGCTTGGTCTGCGGGCGGTGCCGCTGACAGAGCTTGCCGCCGCAGCTGCCGCCTTTGATACGGTGGTGAACACCATCCCCGCGCCGGTGCTGACGGCGGCAGTGCTGGCGGCGCTGCCGAAGGGGTGCCTGATCGTGGATCTGGCCTCAAAGCCCGGCGGCACGGACTTTGCCGCCGCCCGGCGGCTGGGGCACACGGCGCTGCACGCGCTGAGCCTGCCGACGGTCTGGGCACCGGAAACGGCAGGGGAGGCGCTGGCGCGCACGGTGCAAGCCATTTTGCAGGAGCGGGAGGGAACAATATGACCACAGAGAAAAAGGGCTGTCTTGCCTTTGCGGTGTGCGGCAGCTTTTGCACGTTGGAGGACGCCTTGGGCGCGGCGCAGGCGCTGACGGCACAGGGCTGGACGCTGCTGCCCGTCATGAGCTTTGCCGCGCAGCAGGATACCCGGTTCGGCACCGGGGAAAGCTGGCGGCAGCGCTTACAGGCCGTTACCGGGCATCCGGTGCTGGACACCCTGCAGGCGGTGGAGCCGCTGGGCCCCCGGCGGCTGGCGCAGGCGTTGGTGGTCGCCCCCTGCACCGGCGCAACGCTGGCGCGGCTGGCGGCGGGACTTTCGGATACGCCGGTGACCCTTGCCGCCAAAAGCCTGCTGCGGGTGGGCAGCCCGGTGGTGCTGGCAGTCTCTACCAACGACGGCCTTGGCGCCTCCGGCGAAAATATGGCGCGGTTGTGCCAGCGCAAGCACTATTACTTTGTGCCCTACGGGCAGGACGACCCCTTTGCCAAGCCCCAGAGCCTGAAGGCCGACCTTGCCCTGTTGCCCGCCGCCGTGGACGCCGCTTTGCGGGGCGAGCAGCTGCAGCCGGTGCTACTGGGACAAAGGAATGCGTAAATCTCTTTTCAGCGGGGAAAAAATGTGGTATACTTCAAATGATGTCTTGTCGGCATAAAACGGATAAGCGGAGAATACCAGATGAAAAAATTTACCGCAGCACTGTGCACTGTGCTGCTTTTGATAGGCGCTGTGCTGGTGCCCGGCGCAGCAGCAGCCGGCCCGGCGCTGGCCAATACCCGGGCATACTGCATCATGGATGCAGACACCGGCCTTGTGCTGGCGCAGCAGAATATGGACGAGGAGCTGCACCCGGCCTCCATTACCAAAGTAATGACCCTTGGTCTTGCCTGCGAAAAGGCGCAGGGGGACTGGGACGATGTAAAGCTGACCGTGAGCCACGAGGACGTCTACTCGCTGGCGGGCACGGATTCCAGCCATATCGCCCTGCGGGAAGGGGAAGAAGTCCCCCTGGCGGATGCGCTGTACGCCACCCAGATGGCCAGCGCCAACGACGGTGCCAACCTGCTGGCGGAGTATTTCGGCGGTGGCACCATCGCGGACGGCGTGGCGGCCATGAATGCACAGGTGGAGGAGCTTGGCCTTGCCCACACCCACTTTTCAAACCCCCACGGCATCAGCGACGACGACCACTACACCAGCTGCTACGATATGGCACAGATTTTGCGCTGGGCGCTGCAGCAGCCGGGGTTTGAGGACCTGTTCACCCGCAACGAGATGTACACCATGCAGCCCACCAACATCCAGCCGGTGACCCGCTACTTCTCCCAGCAGGATAAGATCCGCATCGGCTCCAGCCGCTACCATATCGACAGTGTGCTGGGCTCCAAGCTGGGCTATACCAACACCGCCCGGTACAGCTATGTCTGTCTGGCGGAGCAGGACGGGGTGCGGCTGATCTGCGCGACCATGCAAAGCCAGCTGAGCACCGATAAATATAACGATATGCGCACCCTGCTGGACTACGCCTTTTCCACCTATAAAAGCTACACCCAGCTGCCCGGCGGCACGGTCACCGCACAGCTGGCAGTGGCGGGCGGCGGGCAGAGCCTTGGCACCGTTACTGTGGCCGACCCCGGGGTGAAGCTGCTGCTGGCCGAGGGCTTATCCGCGCAGGACGTGACCGTGGACTTGGAGCTGCCGGAGCAGTATCTGCTTGGCGCAGAGCCTGCCGTGTATGCGGTGTACACCCTGAACGGCGGCACAAAGCAGGAGAGCACCAGCGTGCGGGTAAAAGCCGAGATCACAGGTCTGGCGGAATTGCTGGAGCAGAGCGTCGGCACAAAGCTGGAAGCCGCCAGAGACGTGGAACCGGGCAGCAGCGCATGGCTGCTGGCGGGCATCTCGGTGGGGTGCACCATAGGTGCAGCCGTGGTTACCGTACTGGTGCTGCGGGTACATTCCCGCCTGAAAAAGCGCCGCAAAACGGCAAGGCACCATAAAAAAGCGTAAAAGCCTGTTCAAAACCAGACTTTTCCAGATAAAGAAAAAGCTTTCAGAAAAAAAGAGAGGTACAATATCATGGGTAAGTTTATTTTTACGCAGACCGAGATCCCCGGCGTGGTGGTCATTGAGCCGCAGGTGTTCGGCGACGACCGCGGCTATTTTATGGAGACCTACCAGAAGGACCAGTTCGCAGAGGCCGGTATCGACAAGGAATTTGTGCAGGACAACCAGAGCCGCTCCACCCGGGGCGTGCTGCGCGGGCTGCACTTCCAGAAGAACCACACCCAGGGCAAGCTGGTGCGCGTGACCAAGGGCGAGGTGTACGATGTGGCCGTGGACTGCCGCCCCCACAGCGCCACCTTTGGCAAGTGGGTGGGCGTGA
>OLVX01002630.1_pt1 | contig 12778 bp, 12 predicted proteins | sample 1673271 | NCBI WGS metagenome assembly OLVX01 (sample SAMEA3178939, study PRJEB25190) | human gut metagenome | biome: human gut; feature: human-associated habitat; material: faeces | place: Austria | collected 2013 | reverse complement strand
GACAAAACTATGATAGAATATAAATCAGGAGAAAGACTAGGCTATATAAAAAAAAGCCCACACTCGTAAGAGTGTGTTAGTTCAATAATATATGGGACAGCCACTAAATAAGCGGAATACGGATGTAGATCATCAGCAGCATACTGCATATCATTGATTTTTAGTTTACCAGATTTGATTTCTTCAATCTTCGTTTTATACATATGAACACGATACGGACAGACTACAGCTAATACAATCATGATTAATATTAGAATGCGCCCTGGTTTTTTAAAAAAACTCATGTGTATCACTCCTAAATATTTTTATTAATATATCACAAACTAATATGTGAAACACTTCACAAATATTTCTTTAATTCTTCTAAACTATTCAACGCATCACGTCTACCTATGTCATAAATTTCTTGTAGATGATTTGGATCCTTTTCAATCATCGCACACGCAATTGGTTTAGAAGGTCGAATCACAAATATCTGTCCTTCCCTTTCAAGCTTATCGATTGTATCTAATGTTTCATTATATACAATATGTCTATTTTCTAAATCGTGTTGTAGATTTGGATATTCCTTAAATGCCTTCTTTATAAGATTTATATATTTCATTGGCTTTTTTCGATAGGTATGATCTCTTGTCAAAACCACAACTGTCTTCTGTGTTCTTTCCAACATCCAATCCACTGGAATCGAATCAGAGACACCACCATCTAATAATTCATATCCATCTAATTTAACAGGCTTTGAAACAATAGGAATCGATGACGATGCACGAATCCACTCAATATCTAGAGCATCTCCATTTTTAATTTCATGATATACAGGTTTTCCTGTACGAATATCTGTACATACAACGGTAAAACGCAATGGATTCTCTTTAAATACCTTTGTATCAAACGGATCCAATATCGTAGGCACGACCCCATACGCAAACTCTTTATTATAAAGATCTCCCGTTTTAATAAAACTCCTTAATCCTGAATATCTTGGATCTCTACAAAAACGCTTGTTGTAGCGCAAAGCTCTTCCAATCTGTTTAGATTTGATGTTGCAGCCAAAGGCAGCACCTGCAGAAACTCCAACAACCTGGTTAAAATCAATGTGATTTTCCATAAATACATCGATTACACCACTAGTATACATACCTCGAAAGCCTCCGCCTTCAAGAACTAATCCTTTTTCTTCTAACATATACATCACCACAAAGATTATAAACAATGTGAACCAAAAAGAAAAGGACTTATTCAAGTCCAATCTTAAATGTGTTTGATTTTCCAAATGCTTTCGAATTCATATGAACCACAAAAGGCTTGGTACTCTTATCCGTAAAATCAGGAGCTGCCTTTTCAAAATGGAATTCAATTTCTGTATTTACAGTTTGTTTTTTATCCAAGAAATACAATACATACCCAGTTACATCCGCTTTAAAACTTTGTGTTTTAGGTGCCATACCATTCGTTGTAAAATCATGACTTTTGATTTCATCCATATTTGCGAAATCATACTTGTTACTAAGATCGACACCTTCTAAAGTAGCACTCGGCGTTAAATATGGAACAATGATACGAGAATCCGTTTTATTCTTATAAGTAATCTTAATATTTTTTAATACTGTTTCCCCATTCTCATATACATAACTTGCCTTAGATGCATCCACACCAATCTGAAGTGTATCATCCTCAAAGAAAGTATATTTTGTATCCTTTGAATCCTTTACATTCTTATCACTAGCCTTGCGAATATCAAAGGCTTTAAAAGGCAAGAACTGTTTCTTGTTGTTAAAAGAAAGACCCAAGTTTTTTTGATCATTGTTTGGAAAACCAATATATCCATAAATATACGTGTTTTGTCCCTTATTGATGATATAAGAAGGCGTAGACTGATATTTATCAATGACACTAATATCTTTTTCATTGTCATCTGTTACGGTATAAATTAAATTCTTTGTGTCATACGGCTTTTTACCCTTATTTTCAACACTTGCCAAATAATAGTAGTACGTCGAATTATCTGTATCATTTGTGATGGTTAAAACATCCAACAATTGACAAGAAACATTCTTCTTTAATTCCACATTATTTTCTGGTTTAGAACAACCAAATAAAGATAAAGATAAAACACATACACACAGCATAGATACTATTTTTTTCATGTTATTCTCCTATGGATTGCAGTTTTTACAAGGCGAATACCCCTGAGCGATTAATACATCTCTAGACTCACTTGACTCCAACTTATTTACATCATTCATCAAACGAATGCTTGCACAAGTAGGCTTATGAAACTTATGTGTTTTTACATTTAAAACATAAGTAGAAGTATCCTCTGTAACTTTATATTCCTTTATAATATTGTCATTTGAACGACTTGAATCGCCCGTTTTATAATCAATTGTGATACCTGGCTGCACGTTATAACAAAATACATTAAACGATACACCTTGTCCTTTATCTTCTACAGAATACGCCTCAATCTGTACACCATCCGCAATCAAATTATCACCATCATAAATAGGTGTAACCCGATATAAAACATGATGATTTGTCTTTTTTATATAGTCAGATACTTCATTTTCAAGCGGAAGCATACCCTCTACATTTAAATAGCGTGTACCCGTCATTAAGTTTTTACGATTCGCATTCTCACCCGTTAATTGATATCCAATCAAATGACAACGATTATATAAATACTTCCCATCAATTCCCTTATAACGCACTGTATGCCACCCTGCAGGCTTTACAGAACCAATACTTTCTCGCTTTTTTGTTGGCATTAGATCCTTCGACACATTCGCATACGCAACCTGTGGCCGATCTAAAAAATCTAGATTCGAGTACGATTCAAAACTCTTTGTATTCATATCCTTCGAACTGAATACAGGCTCATTACCATGTATCTCTACATAAGGATTGCCACTATATTCAGGTATCTCATCAATCTCATAAGCCGATATAGGCGTGATCAATGTCGATAGAACAATGAACATGGATATAATAAATTTTCTCATACGATTCCTCACATATTTGACATATATAATGTCAATATAACTTATATACTAAAACCATGAAAGGAGTGAGTGATAAAAAACATAGTACTTCATTATCGTTCGAGTCAAAAAATATAATAAACCCCTTATGTACTATGTTTTTAGATGTCTTATGACATCTTTTTTTATATCTCTAATTTCTTAAATACAGCCTCACGAGCCATCTTTTCAAACTTATCTTCCAATGGCTTTAAATCACTATATTTAAAATCTGGATTTCTTTTTTGTAGTGCTTTTGAAATCACAAAATCAGCCACCTCAGGATTTTTTGGAAGTAAAGGACCATGCAAATAGGTACCTAGAATCTTTCCATCATAGAATCCTTCATAACCTGCATTAAAGCTGTTACCACAACCCTTCACAACCTTTCCTAAAGGATGCGTTACATTTAATGTTTGACCCCCATGATTTTCAAAACCAACGATACGCGTTTTTAAACCATCTAAATTTGCATCAATCACAACATTTCCAATACAACGACTACCAGCTTTTCCCGTATCCGTATAATAATCATAGAACTGTAAACCAGAAATCTTCTCATTGTTGGCCGCAATATAATATTGACCAAATAATTGATAACCACCACAAATCAAAAGCACAAAGGTCTTTTCATCTATGGCCTTCGTTATATTTTCTTTACGAGATAATAAATCTGGAATTAAACTAATTTGTTCCTTATCTGCACCACCACCTAAGAAAATCAAATCATATTCACTTAAATCTTTTTCTTCACCAATACCACAAGTATCGAGTTCAAAAGGAATACCACGATCTAAACAACGCTTCTTTAGAACCATCATATTTCCCTTATCACCATAAAGATCCATGATATCATGATACATCCAAACTACTTTCATAGACCCATCTCCTTCTTGATCGCATTACGCGTAGGAAGTAATGCTGTATATGTCGCAATCGCATATGTCGTACGCTTTGTAGCTAATGCGGCTTTTACGGCAATGTCCAAAGTATCGACGACACTTAAAGGACCTTTATAGCCACCATAATAGATTCTTAAAGCCATATCATTTGCACGAAGACCCGTACAAATAATTTCCTTTGTGCTATCCTTCATAATCTTTTCAAAGAAAGTATCATAGATCCAACTCACATCCGTACCATCCTGTTCACGATCATTCAATACGATCACAATTGTCTTATCCGAATCATCTTTTTCAATGACCTTCATAACTTCGTTGGCACCCGTAGGATTTTTAACCAAGTTTAAAATACAAGTCTGTTCCTTTGATGTGAATGTTTCATTTCTTCCCGCAGGCTGAGGTGCATGACTAAATACAGACTTAACACAATCTTGTGAAATACCATAATTTTTTGCGACATTCAATACAACGGCACAATTGTACATGGAATACATTCCTTCATATGGAGATTTATAATGTTTTCCATCACTCGAAAATGTTTCTTTATCCAAATCAATATCTTTTAAACAAATGTCCATTTCCGGCGTTTGAAAATCACACTTTGAACAATGAAATTTACCAATATGCGAATATTGATAATAACTGTATTCAAGTCTTGCCCCACACTTAGGACAAAATTTTCCTTCACTTGCCTCTTTTGTCGTTTTAACCGAATACTTGTTCTCATCCATTCCAAAATAAGAGAATGAAGCGTTTTTCGCTACTAAATTGAGTCGTACGACATTGGGATCATTCGCATTTAAAATCAATCGCCCCCTATATGCAGGCAATACCTTTTCAATTGAATCAATCAACTGTTCCATTTCACGAGCACGATCTAATTGATCACGAAAGAAATTATTGACTACAAAATCTGTAACCGGAATAAATGGAAGAATATGTCTCACATTTAATTCATCACATTCTAGCACAACCGCATTGGCTTTGATTTCACCATTTAGTTTTGCGTGAGTCAACAACGTAGTGACAATACCTGCCTTTAAGTTATCTCCCTTACGATTGGAAATCACGTTATATCCAGCCTTTTCAAACAAGTCTGTAATCATATTGGCCGTACTCGTTTTTCCGTTTGTACCTGTAACCAAAATGACAGGACCATTAAATTTTAATTTCGATAATATATTCGCATCGACTTTACAGCCAATCGACCCAGGCATCGATCCACCCCTACCAATTAGGTGTAGCCCCCAGGCACTAAGCTTTGTAGATAATATAGATAAAGTTTTCATAACTACTCCTTTTCCATACTCCCTTATTATACAACAATTGAAGTTGAATTTAAAAATTGAAACACATATAATATTTATGTTAGGAAAAAACTAACTAGAATAGGTGGAACAAATGAACGAATATTACCAATCTCCTCTTTCACAGAGATATGCATCTAAGGAAATGCAGGCATTATTTTCAAACGACAAAAAATTTACGACATGGAGAAGACTTTGGATTGCTCTTGCGGAGTCAGAAAAAGAACTTGGATTAGACATTACCGAAGAACAAATCGAAGAATTAAAAGCACACGCTTTAGATATCAACTACGATGTCGCAAAAGCCAGAGAAAAAGAAGTACGTCATGATGTTATGTCACACGTATATGCGTATGGAGTACAATGTCCAAAAGCTAAGGGAATCATTCACTTAGGAGCAACTAGCTGCTACGTTGGTGACAATACAGATTTAATTATCATGCACGAAGCTTTAGAGCTTGTACAAAAGAAAATCGTCAATGTATTAGAAAAATTAGAAGAATTCGCATTAAAATACAAAGACATGCCATGTCTTGCGTTTACTCACTTCCAACCAGCTCAGCCAACAACTGTAGGTAAAAGAGCTAGCTTGTGGGCACAAGACTTATATATGGACTACATTGAAATCCAGCATTTATTAGACAATAAAAAATTATTAGGATGCAAAGGTACAACAGGTACACAGGCAAGCTTTATGGAATTGTTTGAAGGAGATACAGACAAAGTTAAAGCTTTAGATAAAAAGATCTGTGAAAAATTAGGTTACGACCAATATTTCGCAGTCAGCGGACAAACATACACTCGTAAATACGATACACAAGTATTACAAGTTTTAGTTCAAATTGCACAAAGTGCACACAAATTCAGTAATGATATTCGTTTATTACAACATATGAAAGAAATCGAAGAACCATTTGAAAAATCACAAATCGGTTCAAGCGCAATGGCCTACAAACGTAACCCAATGCGTTCTGAAAGAATGGCAGCACTAGCTAACTACATCATTGCCGATTCCATCAACCCTGCAATTACGGCAAGTACACAATGGTTTGAAAGAACATTGGATGATTCCGCAAACAAACGTATTTCGATTGCCGAAGCCTTCTTAGCTACGGATGGATTATTAGATCTTTACTTAAATGTAAGCGATGGTTTAGTTGTATATCCAAAAGTTGTAGAAGCTAACTTATTAAAAGAACTACCATTCATGGCTACAGAAAATATTATGATGGACGCTGTTAAAGCCGGTGGAGACCGCCAAGAATTACACGAATTGATTCGTCAACACTCAATGGCAGCTGGTCGTGTTGTTAAAGAAGAAGGTAAACCAAACGATTTAATCGACCGTATTGCACAAGATCCAAAATTTGGCATGACAAAAGAACAAATTCTTTCCATCATGAAACCAGAAAACTTCGTTGGACGTTCTGTTCAACAAACAGAAGAATTCTTTAAAGACTACATTGATCCAATTCTAGCTAAAGAAAAAGATGCATTAGGAATGCATGCCGCAATTAACGTATAAAAAATGAGAGCTCAAGTTGAGCTCTTTTTTAATACAAATTTGGTATTGGATTCTTTTTATTTTTCTTCATGATCTCTTTATAGTTTGGCATCCAAGTGCATAGTAAATCATAGAATTCCTTTGAATGATTCAAATGATACAAATGCGCTAATTCATGAAGAATGATCGCATCCACAAATTCTAAAGGCATAAATATAAGATTCACATTGAAACAAATCTTATGTTTACTTGGTGTGCAGCTGCCCCATTTACTTTTATAAAAGCCATATTGTAAAGAAATATCCTGTATGTGTAATTGTTCGCAAAAGAATTCAAAACGAAGATCAATATACTTTTTGGCATTCTGCTTCAAAAATAGTTGAATCAACTTTGTATCTGGATACAAATATAAATCATAATCATCAACATAACACTTTCGTTGATCGATATAATGTAATCTATATTCGTTACCCAATAAAGGAATCTTATCATTTTCTTTTGAAACAGTATACTTAGTTAATTGATTTTGGATCCAAGCATCTTGTTCTTTGACAAAATCATCAATTTCCCTTTTAGAAACATAGAAAGGAGCGCTCACCTGAACGACTCCTTTGACTACACGTATTTTTATTTTTTTACAATTGGACTTACGATGAAGTACATACTCCATTAGGCAATATCTTCTAAGACTTCAGTCGCAATATCACTTACATACGCATCTACTTTTTCTTGTTGTTCCTTAGAATATGCATCATATTCATTAATATCACGAATTAAATCCAACATAGGAAGTGTTCCATATAATTTTGTACAAGTTGAATTACACAATGTTTCTACATCTTCCTTCTTGTAGAATTCAATTCTTTCATGACAATTTGGACATTCCAAATATGCCATATTTTCAATGATACCAAGAACTTTGACTTCCATCTTCTCACACATGTGACAAGCTTTTTCTACAATCATACTTACCATTGGCTGAGGCGTAGATACCATCACAACACCTTGTACTGGAATGGACTGCATAATTGTTAGGGCAACATCTCCAGTTCCAGGAGGCATATCAATCAATAAGACATCCAAATCACCCCAAACAACATCTGTATAGAATTGTTTAACAACCCCACCAATAACTGGACCACGCCAGATCACTGGATCAGATTCAGATTGTACTAAGAAGTTTAAAGACATCACTTTAATACCTTCTTTGGATTCAATTGGAATCAATTGCTGCTTTTCATTTCCATACGCATGCTGGTTTGTCAAAGCTAAAAGTCTAGGAATACTAGGACCTGTAATATCGGCATCCATAATACCTACTTTTAAACCTTTTTTAGCCATTGCCTTAGCCAACATGACTGTAACTGTGGATTTACCAACACCACCTTTACCAGACATTACAGTGATAATATTTTTGATGTGGTTATCTGGATTCGATTGAATTCCACATGTTTCACTGTTCTTACCACATTTTCCTTGAGAAGGACAACCTTCACATGACATATACTATTCCTCCTTTGGCTTTTCTATTTTTTGAAAACAACGATCATATACACTTGTTAAACGCTGATCTTGAATATGTGTATAGATCTGCGTCGTTTGAATGTTTGAATGTCCCAACAACTCCTGCACGATTCTAAGATCCGCATCCCCATCTAAAAGATGTGTCGCAAATGAATGTCTGAAACTGTGTGCTGAGATTTTAGGGTTCAAATTTAGTTCATTCACTTTATTTTTGATCATTAAATGCACATATTGCCGAGTACAACGACGGCCTAAACGATTCACAAAAAAATACGAAACATTCTTTACATCCCAAACACTACGAATGGAATCTAAATAATATTTCATTTGTGAAATACAATACGAAGATATCGGAATCACACGTTCCTTGTCCCCTTTACCTTTGACCTTTAAGATACCTTCCGCCAAATGTACATCATTCAATTTTAACTCACAAAGCTCACTTACACGCAAACCACAAGAATATAATACAACTAATATCGTTTTATTATATTGGTCGATCTGATTGTCTTGAAAAGATGAAAAAATTTTTTTTACCTCATCCACCGACAAATAGACAGGCAGATGTTTAGATGATTTCATCCCATGAATTAATAAAGACACATCTTTGATTTCAGGATGCGCAATCGATATCTGCAAATGAAAAGAATGAATACTCGCAATCATACGATTGACACTCGAGGCAATGTGATCTTCGGCATAGACATCCAAAAAGTCTTCGATATCCAAAACTGAAATGTTTTCGCACAACAAAATATTTCTTTTACCTAAGAAATTTAAATACACCTCAATATCATGAAGATACGATTGTTGCGTTTTCTTTGATTTTCTTTGTAGAACATTCAAATATAAGCGATAATCCTCTAATGCATCTTTTAATTCCATAAGAGTATTATAACACAAATCAGATGTAAATTGGTTCTAATACCTTCATGTCACAATTTGACTCTTTTATGGCTTCAATCAACACCGATTTAACTTGGTTGTCACGATGATCATATGCGAACTGCAAGTTACGAATACTAAATTGATTCGCATACAAAACTTTAATGATCTCATTTAAACGATTCGGACGATGCACCATATAAAAGCGCCCATAACTCTTCAATAATCGATTCGCATGGAAGACCAATTGTTCCAAAGTCAAATTCTCTTCCATTCTTCCTAAATGTCGAAAATTCAATTGTTCCGGTAGCTGATTGGCATCCATTTTAAAGTATGGCGGATTGGAAACAATCACATCAAACAAATCATCTTCATACCTTTGTATTGGCTGATTGACAATTTTTACAGGATGCTTGATAAACATATCCGCATTCTTTTGAGCAACCTTACTAGTCTGTTCTAATATTTCAACACCCACAAGTTCTTTGACATTAAACTGATCAAAATAAACGAGTAAAGCCGCATTATTGGTACCAATATCTAAAATGCGCTCCTGTTTTTTTAAATGCACAAATTTAGCTAAAAGTTTTGTATCCGTATTAAAACGAAAATGCTCTTTATCTTGATATAACTTCAAGTTTTCATCCATAAAATAATCTAAAGTTAAACTCAACTGGCATCCTCCTTCTTCAATAAATCACTCGCCTTTATAAAACATTTACTATCCATTTTTTCATTCAGACGATTCAATATAAAATCCGTATTTTCTTGTGGAGTTTCAAACAAATCAATCTGTTCTACAATCTGTTTGGCATCTTTTAAAGACCCAATATGTACACCTATATAGCGATAGCCAATGGGTTCAAAATATTCTTCTAACAATTGCCGGCAAGCCCCAAAAATCATAGGATACGTATTCGCATACTGACTTAAATTCATACTGTGACACACATTATGAAACGCTGTATCTCGTAAAGTTAACGTAACAAGTTTTCCTTTTTGGTTTTCTTGCTGCATCTTATGCGTTAGTTCTCGAACGATATTCTCAAGACAACTATTCACTTCATCAATTGAATATAGATCATTGGAATATGTTCTAGAAATCGAAATACTCTTTTGTGTAGTTGAATAACATAAAGTCGCACTCGAATTCCCTCTTGCCTTTTGAATCAAAGAATAAGACGATTTTCCTAGTCTATGAATGATCTTTTGTTCATTCTTTTCATCCGCAAAATCACCAATTGTATAAATACCCATTTCATTTAAAATAGGCACGCTCTTTTTACCAATGCCATTCATTTCATGGATCTTTAAAGGCCATAGTTTTGTTGAAAGCTCCGACTTTCTTAAAACCGTGATTCCTTTTGGCTTACGCATGTCACTCGCCATTTTTGCAAGAAAACGATTGGGCGCAACACCAATCGAACAATTCAAATGACACTTTTCATAAACACCATTTTGAATTTCAAACACAAGATCCAAAGGCCTTTTATAACGCTTAATAATATCCGTTACATCCATGTAACACTCATCTATACTCGCCGGTTCAATTTGATGGGTAAATGTTTTTAAATACGCAAAAAACTGAGCTGACATGGAACGATAATAGCCATAATCACCTTGGATCAATACTAAATCTGGACATAGACGCAAAGCCTCATAAACAGGCATCGCACTATGCACACCATATTTTCTGGCTTCATAGTTCGCAGTTGAGATCACGCCTCGCTTTGAAGTGGAACCTACCGCAACCGGAAACTCTTTTAAATCCGGATTCTTTATTTCTTCACAACTCGCAAAAAAGGCATTTAAATCAATATGTAATATGACTCTAGCCATGAATCTTCACCCATAGATCTTGCATCGATTCTTTTGCTTTTTGACTCGCTTCCCCACTTGTCATTACAGCTAATTCTTGAATCGTTTTGTCTTGATCAAGTTCTTGTACACTTGTGATGGTTTCACTTGCGGATGCCTTTTTATTGACCAAATAATGCGTATTGGCATAGACGGCAACACTTGCCAAATGGGTAATACATAAAACTTGGTAATTTTTGGATAAAGCCTTCATCTTAGCACCCATAGCTAAGGCAACTTTACCACTCACACCCGTGTCAATTTCATCAAAGATGATGGTTTCAATGCCATTCGAAGCTTGGAACACCACTTTTAATGCCAACATCAATCTTGAAAGTTCTCCTCCAGATGCAGAAGCACTCAAACTTGAAAAATCCTGTCCTGGATTCATAGAAACTAAAAATTCAATGTCATCAATTCCATTGCTTGAAGGTTTCTTTTCCATACAAGAAATCATAAAGCGAGCATTTTCTAACATCAAGTCTTTACAATGTTCCATCACTTTTGATTCGAGTTGAGAAAAGACTTCTTTTCTTTTCAATGACAATGCATTTGCCAATTTCATATACACCGTAAACGATTCTTCTTTTTCTTTCTCTAATTTATCAAACACATCCTGACGATGAATAATTCGATCAATTTTATCTGTGATACTCTTTTTAGACTCCATTAAACTCGTATATGAACCACCATATTTACGATATAATTTCTTGATCAAATATTGACGACTTTGTAGACTATCCAAATCTAAAGAATCATTAGAATGTGTATCACGCATATGCTTTAATTCTTCATCCACACTTTGTAAAGAATAATATAAATTTTTGAATGATTCTTCATAGTCATTTAAGATGGGTGATTTTGAAGCTTGTTTATATAAAGTATATAAAGAATCTAACGCTCCATTTTCCTTATCAATTTCATATAGACAAGACGAAATATCCTCTGAATTTTTATACCAGCTGGTTGCCTCGTGAATCTGATCATTTAATGCATCCAATTCATCTTCTTGAATGTTCGCATTCTCAATTTCATCCAACTGTGCCGTTAAAAATTCCAATTCGGCATCCGAAAATTCTTCGTTTTTTAATGTTTCTAATTCATGTAAGACATTTGAATACTTCACATACGCTTCCTTTACAGAAGCTTTTAAATCCATAGTCTTCGCATAACTATCCAACAATTCCATTTGAACAGATGTGTCCATTAAACGATACGTATCCATTTGCGAATGAATATCGACCAATAGATTGACAATCTTACGCACAAAAGATAGTGTAGTGATCTGTTGATTGATGCGTACGGTACTCTTATTATTATTTAAAATAGTACGCGAAATAATCACTTGATCATCAACTTCAAAGCCATTCTCTTCTAAGATCGCATTGACTCTATCATTCGATGTTAAAACCATCGATAAGATTGCCTTATCTTTTCCATTACGAATCACATTCGATTTAATTCGATTCCCACTCAAATAGCCAATCGCATCAATTAATAATGATTTACCAGCACCTGTTTCTCCGGTAATCACACTCATTCCATCTGTAAAGTCTATGATACAAGATTTGAATAATACATAATCTTTTACTGACAATTGTTCAATCACAAAACCACCTCAAGTCTACTTACTATTTTAACTTAAATCTAAAGGAAAATAAACGATTATAATCCATGTGAACGAGAAAACAAAAAAATAAGAATATCTTCACATTAAGATATTCTGAATATATAAAATTGGATAGGGATAAATCAACCTTTAAAAGTCATAGGGATTTT
>OLVX01002627.1_pt1 | contig 12792 bp, 10 predicted proteins | sample 1673271 | NCBI WGS metagenome assembly OLVX01 (sample SAMEA3178939, study PRJEB25190) | human gut metagenome | biome: human gut; feature: human-associated habitat; material: faeces | place: Austria | collected 2013 | reverse complement strand
TCGGCGAGTGGAACAAGGCCAAGATCATGGTCTATAAAGGCACCGTCGTACACGGACAGAACGACAAGAACGTCGTGGAGTACCACCTGTGGACTCCCCAGTGGACCGAGATGCTGGAGAACAGCAAGTTCAGCTCCGAGAAGTGGCCCCTGGCGTTCGAGTTGCTGAACAACTGCGGCGGTGAGAACCACGAGGGTTACATCGGCCTGCAGGATCACGGCGACGATGTCTGGTATCGCAACATCAAGGTCAAGATCCTCGAGTAAGACCTGACAAGCCGAAACGAAAGGAGCTGCCCTATTCGGGCGGCTCTTTTTTATCGGCACGCATTAACCGCACGCAAAGCGACGACGGGAAATCTTTTATCGCTACATTTGCAACAGTACTACACAAATCCCATATACATGACCAGAATACTCCTATACGCCACTCTCATATCGTGCCTCGTCTCGGCCATACTGTATGTATACATACGTTTCCACCGAACCCCGAAAGAGGACAAATGGTACGACACGATAGTCTACATACTGTGGCCCCTGCTGGCCACTTGCGTAGGGGTCGTGTTCGCCCTGTGGATCGACCGCGACGAGACCTCCCGACGTCAACGCGAGGCTACAGTGAAGACGCTGACCCTATGCGTACTCGACGCCAACAACACATTGGAACTGATCGGCCGCGCCGGCGATACGGCCGCAAAGCACAACGACGGCACACCGTCTCTCGACACATACAGGAAGGCGCGCACGCTGCTCGAACGCTTCGGAATGCCATATCCTGACGTGATACAGAGCCTGCTGCTGAGCGAAAGTACACTTACGAACTGCTCCACGGCATACCTCGAGACCGTCATGCGCGAGTTGAACAAATTGAAACAGCTGAAGGCAACGATGAACAGGGAGATGCCGGACGAGATGTTTTTCCGCTGCATCGACAGCTACCACATAGCGCTTGAGGAGATACTGGACCTCACGTGCAACGAAATAAACTACATCAACGGACTGATGTCGCAAAGTTCCCATGACCGCCAGATAGATATAGTCATGCAAGGGGAACGGCGTACCAAACTGCTCGACAGCAATGCCCGACTTCGGAGCCAGATACTTGAGCAGGACGTGGCACAACCCGACAGCAGCAGATAGCAGCCCGTATCTTCACCGCCAAAACATCTGACGTGCAGGCCATCATGGTCTGCACGTCAGACTTATACAGCCACACCCTACATGGCGTAACTCAGCGTCAGACCCAGTTGACGGGGTTTGCCGTGGCTGAAGAAGCTGTTGCCTACGGACTTGAAGTAGAAGGTGTAGAAATCGGTACCAGTGAGGTTGCGGCCCCACAGCGAGAGTGTAAAGTCACCCTTGCGCAGTTCAACCGAAGCCCCGAGCTGCGAATAGAAGTTCTGGCTCAGCGTGTTGCTCTCGTTCCAATAGATCTTGCCCGCGCCCTGCCACGAGCAGTTCACAACAACATCGTCCAGCATACGCGCCCCGACATGCAGGCGGTAGGTCGCACCCAGAGAGACGGTATTGCGCGGGGCGTATGGCAATACGTTGCCCGCGTAGTCGGCCTCGCCGTCGTCGAACTTCACGAAACGGGCATCCGTGAATCCGTAGCTGCCCCACACGCCCAGATGTGTCGTCGGGTTCCACGAAAGCGACACCTCGACACCGCGGCTGCGCGAGCGGCCTGCGTTCGACATCATACGACCCGTCGTGGTACCCTCGGGAAAGACCGTGAGCTGCTGGTCGCGGCAGTCGATGTAGAAGAGCGCCAGATCGGCCTGCACCTTGTGCGAAGGGGTCGAGAGGTGGGCACCCACCTCGTAGTTCCAGCTTTTCTCGGGTTTGTAGGTCACCACGTCGGCCACGTCGTAGAGCGAGCCGAATCCCATCTGTTTCATCACTTGCTGCTGCAGGACATCCGAGAACATCTGGGTATTGAATCCGCCGGCCTTGTAGCCTTTGCTGACGGTGGCGTAGAGCGTGTTACGCCGTGAGCTGCCCATCCGGTAGAGCACCGATATTTTGGGAAGTATCTCCGTGAAGGATTGTTTGAGCGTACCCGGCTGATCGACCAGAATAGCATGGGGATAGCTCGTGCCGTCGGGTGTTTGGGTCGTGTAGGTGGCTTCGGCATAGCTTCGGTAGTGGAGCTTCGAAGCCTCGAAATCAACGCGCAGGCCTGCCGTGAAGCGCCATCGGCCGGCGTCGTAGGTGGATTCGTGGTAGAGGGCCGCTCCGTAGTCGGGCGTGCGGAAGCGGCTGTCGAGCAGGAACGTATCTTCGCCCCATTCGGCGTGAATCCCCTGCGGCTCGAAACGATCGAGGATCAGGTTGCGGATGCCGTCCTCCTTGAAGAGCACCGGTGCGTGCATGCTGGTATGGCGGTAGAAGCCGAAAGCACCGAGGAACCAGCGGTAGGCTTTGTCGTCGGGGGAGCGGAACACGAGGTCTTCTGTCACGGCGTGCTCCCGGCGGGCCTGTGTCAGTGTAAAATAGGAGAGCGGCAGGAAATCCTGGTCGAGGTTCATCCGGTCGTCGAGGTACTGATAGCTGGTGATGCTCGCTACGGAGAATTTCTCTCCTTCGTAGCGGATCGTCAGTCCGTCGTTGAAGTTCGTGCGGCGGTAATCGCTCGGGTCGTTGTAAGCGATCTGGCCGGTTTCTGCATAGGCGTAAGGGTAGCCGCCCTGTTCCAACTTGACAAACGAGAAGGTGTTGTCGATACGAAGTCCGTGCAGGTTGCGGTATTGTACCTTGAACCGGCCGCCGCCGCTTCTCTCCCAGTCGCATTTTTCACCGGTATAGAGGTTCTTGAAAAAGCCGTCTGTCTTGGAATAGTAGGCTCCGACCGAGAAGCCGACCCGCTCGCTGGTTTTGTAGTAGGTCGAAATCCGGTATTTCTGCGTGTTGCCGCTGCCGTACTCCATGCCCAGCCGCACTCCTTCGAAGGTGAAGGGCGACAGGGTATAGACGTTTATTACGCCGCCCATCGTGTTGCGTCCGAACAGCGTGCTCTGAGGGCCGCGCAGCACTTCGATCCGCTCGATGTCCGTCAAATCGAAGTCGTAGGCGTCCTTGTTCAGGTAGGGGATGTTGTCGATGTTGAGCCCCATCACCGGTTGGTCGATGCGGGCGCCCAGTCCCCGGATGTAGATCGAGGAGGTCATGCGCGAGCCGTAGTCCGGGATGTGGAAGTTGGGAACCGCCTGCGAAACCTCTTTCAGGGCTGCGACGTGCCGCCGTTCCAGATCCGTGCGTCCGATTACGGAAGCCGTTACGGGTTGGTTGCGCAGGTCGAGGCCCTGTTTGATGGCCGTGACCTGGATGTCCTCCACCTGGATAACGGAGTCCGCCAGTGCCGGAGTGGAGTCTTCCGGCAGTGCGGGGGCGGCACATACGCTCATGGCGTGCAGGAGTATGCACGCCGACAGAAAGATGATATGGATCGCCTGGCGGATCATCGGATCGTTTCGAACGGCAAAAACGGCGCAGACCGTAGAGTCCGTCGGGTTTCTCCGATTTCGCCGGAGCGCCGCGTTTGCTTTTACCGCGATTGTTCGGGGACAAAGGAACGATATTCCGATCGTTTTTGCAACCCTCATTTATGAGGAGTGCGGATGTCGCTTTCGTCCACGTAGCCCATGCTGACGGCGCAGATGACGAGTGCGGCGACGGACTGTACGCCGAGCTTCTGCATGATGTTGCGGCGGTGGGAGATGACGGTCGTGAGCCCGATTTGCAGCCGGTCGGCGATCTGTTTGTTCAGCAAACCCTGAGCGATGAGCGTCAGCACTTCCGTTTCGCGTACGGAGAGCAGGTTGGCGGCCGGAGTGCCGTTCTGCCGGGGAAGGGCATGGTCGGGTCGGGGCGCTTCGCTGCGCAGGCACAGCAGATCGTGTACCAGTCGTTCTTCGCCGCCGAAGATATCGATCTGGCGCATTCGGGCGAACTGGGCCGAATACCCTTTGCCCAGCAGGATCGTCTTGTGACTGTTTTCCAGGAAGAAGGTGCGGTGGCGCATGAAAACCTGCATGGCGGCGAAATAGTGGAAATAACGCTCCGGTCCGGATGCGATGAATTCGGTGAAGCTGTCGAACACGGCGATCTCTCCCGGAGGACCTACCTTTTCGAGAATCGTCCGCAGGCCCAGCCCGATCAGGATGTTGGGCGTAATGACGGCGATGGCCGGTTTTGTCGGGGGACAGCTCATTCGTGGTGGTAGGGTTCGTTGTTCAGGATAGTGAAAGCCCGGTATATCTGTTCGGCGAAGATGGCTCGCACGATCTGGTGCGAGAAGGTCATCTTCGAGAGCGACAGCTTGGCGTCGGCTCGTGCATATACCTCGTCGGAGAATCCGTAGGGGCCGCCGATGACCATGACCAGCCGCCGGATGCCGCTCGCCATGCGTTTTTGCAGCCAGTAGGCGAAGTCGATCGAACGGTATTCGTCGCCCCGTTCGTCGAGCAGCACCACGTAATCCCCGTCGCCGAACTGACGCAGGAGGCTGGCGCCCTCGGTCATGCGCTGTTGTTTGGCCGAGAGGTTCTTGGTGTTTTTTACGTCGGGCAGGACCGTGACGGCGAAACGGCAATAGAAATTGATTCGCCGGGCATACATGGCCAGCAGCGATTCGATCTCCTTGGAGTCCGTTTTTCCGATTACGATCAGTTCGATGTTCACGTTGGTTGGTTTATGGTCGTCCTGCCGGCGGCTTTTGGCGGCGGAGCGGCGAGAGGTTGTTTCTGCGTCCGGCGATTCGCCGACAGGCATGACGGTTTCCGGCCGAATGTGCGGCCGGGGTACGTTACGGTTTTCAGGGGACTATTTCCAGGTCCGTATTCCACTCTCCGTCGGCATCGATGCAGATTACGGGACGCGAAGGTTCCACGGATTTGAGCCACTGATAGGCTTTGTACATATTATATCCGTTGCCCGACTCTCCGCCCAGAGCGAATCCGATGATGCAGGTGTGGTTGCGGGAGCGGTAGTACATGTTCCGCACGCGTTCGAGATATTCGTCCGCAAGACGCGGATCGTTGCTCGGGGTGCCGCCTGCGGTGCGATCGTCGCGCTTTTCCGGAGCGTTGATATTGGCCTGATCGATCACGAAGAGGCCCAGTTCGTCGCACAGATTGTAAAACCAGTAGGGTTGAGGCGCATTGGGCCAGATGGTGTTGATCCCTTTTTTCTTGAGCGCCAGTAGTTCTTTGCACGTGGCAGCGGCGTCCGCTGCCGCGTTGTATCTTTCGGAAACGATCGTGACAGGTTTGTCGAAACGGGTAATCTTCCCGTCTTTCATCTCCGTCTTTCCGAATCCTACTTTGAGGGGGATGTACTCCTTGAAGACTCCCTTGCGTTTGGTGTAGAGCATGACCCGGTAGAGCGGGGCGGCGCCTTTGGCTCCCCAGCTATTTTCGTAGGTGTGATAAATGTAGGGCGAGAAGCGTACCGTGTCGAGCGAGCGTCCGGGAACGGTTATGTCGTTTACGCTGAAATCGAGCAGCTTGCCGTTGGGGGCGTAAATGTCGAACCCGACGGTGATCGGTTCCTCGTAGTTGTAGCCGTTCTGCACGATCACCTCCAGGTCGAGCACGCCGAATTTGCGGGTCGAATCGGGGATCAGCGCTACGTTGAAATCGCGTATGCTGCGTTTCTCCTGGGCGAAAAGATAACTGTTGGTAAACGGTTTTACCGGGGTCGGAGTGAAACCTTTTTGCAATTCGGGCGTATTACTTTCGTGCAGTTCCAGTAAAATGATGTTATCGCCCTGTTTGACGTAGGGGGTAAGGTCGAAGTCGGCCGGAGCGAAAGGGTCTTCGACCACGGCTACGGTGCGGTCATTGACGCGGAGCGTGTAGGCCGTGCCCGTGTTTTCGAGATGGAGGTAGATGAACGAGTCGAACCAACCGTTCGGAAGATTGACCACATCCCCGATTCCGAACACCTCTTCCCCGTCGTTCAGAAGCCCGGGGGCGAAAACCAGGTATTTGTCGGTGTTTTTCCGGTTGAGCGCATCGGCGTCTTCGCGGGTGTCGAACGGGACGAATTCGGAACGGTGGATGCGTCCCCCGTCTTGTCCGTAAACGGCCCCGGCATAACACAGGACGGCGATTGCGAGGAAAATTCGTTTCATGGCGGAATTGTACTATAATGCGATTGACAAAGGTACTTTTTTTTTGACAAATCACAAATATATCCTATCTTTGTCTATCTTTAAGAATGAGTAAAAACAAGAAGAAATTACCGAACGTATGAAAAGCTTGAGAATCGCAGAATTGCTGCAGTCGCCGGCGACGGACGCCGAGGTCGTTGTGAAAGGTTGGGTCAGAACCAAACGTGGAAATAAGAACGTGGCTTTCATCGCCCTGAACGACGGATCGTGTGTGGCGAATATGCAGGTTGTGGTCGATCTGGCGAAATTCGACGAGGAGCTGCTCCGTAAGGTGACTACCGGAGCCTGTCTGCGTGTGGACGGACGCTTGGTCGCTTCGTGCGGTGCGGGACAGGGTGTCGAGGTGCAGGCCGAGAAGATCGAGATATACGGTACGGCGGATCCCGAAACCTATCCTTTGCAGAAGAAGGGACATTCGCTCGAATTCCTGCGCGACATCGCTTATCTGCGTCCCCGTACCAACACGTTCGGTGCGATTTTCCGCATCCGTCACGCGATGGCCTATGCGATACATAAATATTTCAACGACAAAGGTTTCTATTACCTGCATACGCCGCTGATCACCGCTTCGGACTGCGAAGGCGCCGGGGCGATGTTCCAGGTGACGACGCTCGATCTGAACAACCTGCCCAAAACCGAAGAGGGGGCCGTGGACTATTCGCAGGACTTTTTCGGCCGTCCGTGCAGCCTGACCGTGTCCGGCCAGCTCGAAGGCGAGTTGGGAGCTTTGTCGCTGGGGCAGATCTATACTTTCGGCCCGACGTTCCGTGCCGAAAACTCCAATACGCCGCGCCACCTCTCCGAGTTCTGGATGATCGAGCCGGAAATGGCCTTTTACGAGCTGGAGGACAACATGGAGCTGGCCGAGGATTTCCTGAAATACCTGATCCGCTACGCGTTGGAGAACTGCCGCGAGGATCTGGAGTTCATGAACAAGATGTGGGACAACGGTCTGATCGAGCGGCTCAACTTCGTGTTGAACCACGAATTCAAGCGGCTGGATTACACCGAGGGCGTGGAGATTCTCAAGGCTTCGGGCCGCAAGTTCGAATTCCCCTGCGACTGGGGGTGCGACTTGCAGTCGGAACACGAACGCTATCTGGTCGAGGAGCACTTCAAGCGTCCGGTGATCCTTATCAACTATCCGAAGCAGATCAAGGCTTTCTACATGAAGCAGAACGAGGATGGAAAGACCGTCCGTGCGATGGACGTGCTGTTCCCGAAGATCGGCGAGATTATCGGCGGTTCGGAGCGCGAGGCCGACTACGAAAAACTTTCGGCCCGTGTACACGAACTGGGTATGAACGAGAAAGAACTCTGGTGGTATCTCGACACCCGTCGTTGGGGATCGGCTCCTCATTCCGGTTTCGGACTCGGGTTCGAGCGCCTGCTGCTCTTCGTGACGGGTATGGGTAACATCCGCGATGTGATTCCCTTCCCCCGTACGCCCAAGAATGCGGAATTTTAATTAAATCCGGACCATTTATCTATTAACCCGTTTTCAGCCGTTCCTGATAATACTTTTATCACGAACTGCAATATTTTATTTTATCAAAAGAAGAAGCCGATTACTAATTTCGAAGTTAATAATTGGGAGGAGACAAGTATGAGCATGATCAATCAAAAGCAGGTATTGTCCCTGCAACAGAAATTATCACCCCAGCAGATTCAGATGATCAAATTGTTGGAGTTGCCGACCATGCAGCTCGAGCAGCGGATCAAGCAGGAGATCGAGGAGAACATCGTGTTGGAGGAAGACGATCATACTCCGGAGGACGAGCAGCCGCAGCAGATTTCGGTGGAGGAATACCTCCGGGAAGACGAAACTCCTTCCTATAAGAGCCGTATCAACAATTATTCGAAAGACGACAAACCGCGCCAGGCCCCCCTTGCGGGCGGACGTTCGTTGCAGGAGTACCTGGTCGAACAGTTGGGATACCGCAATCTCTCGGAGCAGGATATGCGTCTGGCCGTTTATCTGGTCGGCAGTATCGAGGAGGACGGCTATCTGCGCCGGAGTTTGGAGGCTATCGCCGACGACATCGCCTTCACGCAGGGCGTAGATGTTTCGGTCGAGCACTTGGAACGATTGCTGTCGATTATCCACGAACTCGAACCGACCGGTGTAGGTGCCCGCAACCTGCAGGAGTGTTTATTGTTGCAATTGGATCAGGAGAATCTTAATACCCGCTCCCGCCGGCTGGCCCGCAAGATCGTGGAGTGCTATTTCGACGAGTTTGTCAAAAAGCATTACGAAAAACTGATGGCCCGGCTTCAGGTTTCCGAGGACGAATTCCGCGAGGCGATCGAAGAGATTACCCGCCTTTCACCCAAACCGGGCAACCTTTACTCCGAAGGCGGGGCCGATACGACGCCTTACGTGACGCCGGATTTCATCCTCGATTACCACGAAGGGCATTTCGACCTGACGCTCAATTCGGGTAATCTTCCCGAAGCGAGAATCAATCATCGTTATATCGAAATGATGCGGGGCATGGTGGATTCCGACGGTCGGGTCAAGGAGAAGGACCGCGAGGCGATTCAGTTCGTCAAGAGCAAGATCGATTCGGCCAAGTGGTTCATTTCGGCGATCAAGCAGCGGCACGATACGCTGATGCGGACGATGCAGGAGATTCTCGATTACCAGCAGGAATATTTCAAGGACGGTAACAAAAGTAAGTTGCGGCCGATGATCCTCAAGGATATCGCCGATCGCACGGGGTTGGACGTATCGACCATTTCGCGCGTGGTGAACAGCAAATATGTACAGACCCAGTTCGGCATCATTCTGCTCAAGTCGCTCTTCTCGGAGGCGATGCAGACCGACAGCGGCGAGGAAGTGTCGAGCTATGAAATCAAGAATATCCTCCAGCAGTGCATCGACGAGGAGGATAAACGCAAGCCTCTGACCGATGAAACATTGATGGATATCCTCAATTCGAAGGGGTACCGCATCGCACGTCGTACGGTGGCCAAGTATCGGGAGATGTTGAGTATTCCGGTGGCACGGCTCCGTAAACAGATTTAATCGCGTAGAAGATGTATTTGCGTTTGTCGAAGGCTGTTTCCGTTGTGCTGCATCCGTTCCTGGTGCCGCTCTATATGGTGTCGCTGCTATTGCTGGCCGGTACGGTCTATTCGCTTTATCCGCTCAAGGTCAAGATATACCTTATTTGGGTGACGCTGCTTTTTACGACGATCATTCCGGTTTTGGTGATCGCACTGCTCAAGTCGTATCGTAAGATCGGCGATGCGGATTTGAGCGACCGCAAGGAACGCTTCATCCCGCTGCTCGCTATGATCGCCTGCTATACGTTGTGCGCCGTCGCCATTGCGAGGATTCCTTCGGCGCAGATGTTGAGCCGTTTTATGTTTGCGGGAGCCTGTTGTGTCGCCGTGTGTCTTTTTGTCAGCTTTTATTGGAAGATCAGCCTGCATATGACGGCGTTGGGTGCTGCCGTGGCTTTTATCGTTCTGATCAATATCGCCAGCGGCGGGGGACTCTTCGCTGCGTTTATCGCAGCCCTGCTCGCTGCCGGTGCGCTCGGCTCCGCCCGGCTGAAACTGGGGTATCATACGCTGTCGCAAGTGGCGGTGGGATTCGCAACTGGTTTTATCGTCGCCGCAGGCGTCGGTTTGTTCAACTGGTAATATCTATGAAAAATAAGGCAGTGTGTCTTTATGACACACTGCTGTTTTATTATCGGGATGCGGCAAAGTCATTTACGATAGTAAATTCCTGTCGCTCTTACCCGCAAATGCCTTGTCTTGCATCCATTCTGACATTCCTTATTCAGGGGTTGTGCCTGAAATTTTCATTTCGACACAGCCCCGTTTTAATATTACGGGTTGCTATTTTTTCAACTGTCCGCCCAGCATGATGCCGGGATAATTTTGCATGACGGAGGCGATTTGCTGCATTTTCTCGTTCGCAGCGTATTCCGGAGAGGAGTGCCGCACGGCTTCGAGCGCATCGCCTGCATCGAACTGGAGCGTCAGCACCTCGCCGCGCAGGGAGAGATAGCCTTGAAAGGTGGCTTGTTTCCCGTCTTGGATCAGCGTGATGGCGGCTGTTCCGGTGGCGGGATCGTAGCTATACGTCCCGTCGATCTCATGTCCGCCCATAGAGGCGTGGAGCCGGTTGCGTTTTTTGAAGGAAACGGTCCCCTGTCCCGGCACGAGGCCTGCCTTGACGTAATGGGTCGCCAACTGGTCTTGCAATCCGGCTACGGCGATCGAGGCGAACATATCGTCGCCCTTGTATTCGATGCTGGGAGCCTGGTAGGTCCAGACTCCGAGGAGCGCTTCTTCCGACGGATAGGTCGGCGGTGTGGCCTCTTCCTGTTTCGCGGAGTGACTACCTCCTAAAAGTTGCTGGAGTTTTTCATTCATCGATTGTCCCGAAACAGCGATTGTCGCGCATACGACGAACAGGGCGGACAGACATAATGTACGTTTCATATCCGAATGGTTTTTATTTTTCCTGAATCAGAAGATCGATTTCCCGCAACCACAGGCTTGCCGTAGCGTCCGAAGGCATACGCCAGTCGCCGCGCGGCGAGAGGGAGATGATGCCTACTTTCGGACCGTCGGGCATGGCCGAGCGTTTGAACTGCTGCGAGAAGAATCGCTGGAAGAATACCCGCATCCAGCGCAGGATCGTCGCCCGGTCGTAGCGTCCGTCGAACGCTTTTTCCGCAGCGAAGAGAATCTTGGCGGGGGAGTAACCGTTCTGGATGAAGTGGTAGAGGAAAAAGTCGTGCAACTCGTAGGGCCCTACCAGCTTCTCGGTGTGCTGGGCGATTCCTCCTTCTTCGCTGGATGGCAGCAGCTCGGGGCTGATCGGCGTGGCGACTACATCGAGCAGAATCTCGCGGATCGCATCGTCCTGACATACCTGGGCCATCCATCGTAGAAGCACCTGGATCAGGGTTTTGGGCAGCGAGGCGTTCAGACCGTACATCGACATCTGGTCGCCATTGTAGGTCGCCCAGCCCAGTGCCAGTTCGCTCAGGTCGCCCGTGCCGAGGACCATGCCGTGCTCCATGTTGGCGATGTCCATCAGGATTTGTGTCCGCTCCCGGGCCTGGGCGTTTTCGTAGGCGGAAGATTGTTCTTCGGGGTTGAGTCCGATATCGGCGAAGTGTTGTTCGCAGGCTTTGCGGATGGAAATTTCGCGGGAAGTGATGCCCAGGCAGCGCATCAGGGCGATCGAGTTGCGGTAGGTGCGGTTGCTGGTGCCGAATCCGGGCATTGTGACGCCGATGATGCCTTTGCGGTCGAGCCCGAGGCGATCGAAAGTCCGCACGGCGATCAGCAGGGCCAGTGTGGAGTCCAAGCCGCCGGAAACCCCGATGACGACCTTTTTGCAATCGGTATGCTGCAGGCGCTGGGCCAGCCCCATCGTCTGAATGTTGATGATTTCACGACCCGATTCGTCCATCTCTTCGGGCGTTTGCGGCACGAAAGGATGGGAACTGAACTCCCGGTCGAGGGTGACGTTCGCGGGGTTTTCCGGCAGGGGAATTTCGACGATGATGCGCTCGGCGGGACGGTGCGGCGCGAAAGTCGTGGTGCGGCGGCGCGAGTTGAGGAGCTTTTCGGTGTCTATGTCTGCGACGATCAACTGTTCCTCGGTCGAAAACCGTTCGGTGCGCCGCAGCATCCGGCCGCTCTCGACGATCAGGCCGTTGCCGCCGAATACCAGGTCGGTCGAAGATTCTCCGTAACCGGCCGAACAGTAGATGTAGGCCGACTGGGTCCGGGCCGATTGCGATTTGACCAGCGTGAGCAGGTAGTTGTGCTTGCCCAGCACTTCGGGCGATGCCGAGAGGTTGAAAAGTATCTGGGCGCCGTCCACTGCCTGATGCAGCGACGGGGCGGCCGGAACCCACATATCCTCGCAGATTTCCACGCCGAACTTCACGCCTCCGATGTTGAAAAGCATGTTGCGGCCGAAGTCGGTATCCTGGCCGCACATCCGGATCGTGGCCAGGCCGATCTCTTCGCCCGACATGAAGCAGCGGGCCTCGTAAAATTCCGAGTAATTGGGAATATATGTCTTGGGGACCACGCCGTGAATACGTCCCTGAGCGAAAACTACCGCGCAGTTGTAGAGGGCATTGCCATAGGTGACGGGCATACCGACGATGGCGACGATGGGCAGTTCGCGGGTCTGGGCGAGGATATAGCCCAAGGCTTGTTCCGCCGCATGGAGCAAGGCGGGTTGCTGGATCAGATCGCCGCAGGTATAGGAGGTGATGCAGAGTTCCGGGAAGAGGATGATGCTCGCTCCCCGGTCGGCGCCCTTGCGGATCAATTCGGTGATATGTTGGGCGTTATAGTCGCAATCGGCGATCCGTACATGGGGAACTGCCGCCGCTACTTTCAGAAAACCAAATCTGTTCATACGATTTTTGCCGGTTTATTTTCTTCGTTTTCTGTCCCGAAGCGTATCGAACATCTTCGTACGGTCCGGGTATCGGAAAAACTCTCGGTTTGTTTTTTTGCGTTTTTTTCGCTCGGCATGGTCCGAACGGATTCGGCTTCGTGTCCGCCTGTCGAAAACGCTTGTTGTGCAATATTTTTATTTTGTCCAGAGCTGGGCCAGGTTCAGGA
>OLVX01002625.1_pt1 | contig 12804 bp, 10 predicted proteins | sample 1673271 | NCBI WGS metagenome assembly OLVX01 (sample SAMEA3178939, study PRJEB25190) | human gut metagenome | biome: human gut; feature: human-associated habitat; material: faeces | place: Austria | collected 2013 | reverse complement strand
CGTCTTTCATGTACGGCGTGGGATAGCAGCCGAACACGTTGCTGAACGTGATGTTGAAGTTATCGGCCATCCACTTCAAATTATCGGGCGCGTTTTTCGCCATGCACTCGACGAGGTCTTCCTTCACGATGCCCTCGGCGTCGGTGAGCCAGAACTTCTTATGCAGCTCGGCCGAATCGTCGGTTACACCGGCGATTTCCTTTTGCCACTGCGTTCCGCTCGCCTGCACCGCGCCTTCGGCAAGCGCCGTGGTACCGCCGCACGCTGCAGCCTTCTCAAGAACGAGCACCTTTTCGGCGCCGTTTTCAAGCGCGGAATATGCGGCCGTAAGGCCCGATCCGCCGCCACCGCATACGATTACGTCGTATTCGCCATCCCATTTCTCGGGCAAACCAGAAGCATCGGAACCCGAAGCCTCCTTGCTGCCGCCCGCTGACGAACACCCGGCCAAACCGGCTGCGGCCAAACCGGCAACGCCAGCCATACCGGCCAGGAAATTACGGCGAGACATGCCTTGTTCGGTGATTGCGCTCATGACGTCCTCCTCATCCCTCACCAGGCCCCTCCGCCTGGTTGATACACTGCGAGCACTCGGCCGTTTCCCTTAAACGACCTGCGATTATATTCACAGCGCATCTCTTGGATACGTGATGGTTGCAGTATGCGCCGCCCGAAGCACGCCCGCAACACACCCAGTTCACCGTGCGAACCAGGTGTTCCGCGATATGGAACGGGCGACCTGCTAAACGCTCCCCACCTGCTAAACGCTACGAGCATTTAACAGGTCTCAAAAAACGAAAAGCCCCGCAGGAAAACCTGCGGGGCCAAAACGGAGCGAGAATACGCTCCTAAGTTAATTTGAAGCAGCGTCAACCAAAAGAGGAGCCGCTCCCGCGCCTAAAGGCAGCGAGCGGGAGCCCGGTGTCCCAGGTTGGCGCGAAGCAAGGGCGTAGCGTACCTGCAAGGTACGCGAGCCCGAAGCTGAACGCCAAGATGGGGCGCCCGGCTCCCGCGCAGCGTCGAGAGATTACGCCGTTCGGCAGAACGGCGTAATCCCTTCTTACATCATGCCGCCCATACCTGCGCCAGCGCCAGCAAGAGCGCTCAAATCGGGACCTTCCTTGGGAATCTCGTTGATGGAGCACTCAGTGATGAGGATGAGGCCAGCAACGGAAACCGCGGACTGCAGAGCGGTGCGGGTAACCTTCACGGGGTCGGAAACGCCCATGGCAATCATGTCGCCATATTCGCCATTAGCGCAGTTCAGGCCTTCGCCCTTCTTCATGCCCTTAACCTTCTCGACCACAACGGAGCCTTCAAAGCCAGCGTTCTGGGCGATGGTGCGCATAGGAGCCTCAAGAGCCTTGCGGATGATGGCAACGCCAACTTCCTCGTCATGGTTCGCGCAATCAACAGCGTCAAGAGCGGGCAGGGCATGGAGCAGCGCTACGCCGCCGCCAGCAACGATGCCCTCTTCGACAGCCGCGCGGGTTGCCTGCAGGGCGTCCTCGATGCGGCTCTTCTTCTCTTTGAGCTCGGCCTCGGTAGCAGCGCCAACACGCAGCACGGCAACGCCACCGGAAAGCTTGGCCAGGCGCTCATGCAGCTTCTCGCGGTCGAAGTCGGAGTCAGTGTGCTCCATTTCGGCCTTGATCTGGTCGATGCGGTCCTTGATGGCAGCCTTGTCGCCGTCGCCATCGACGATGGTGGTGGCGTCCTTGGAGACCTTGACAGTCTTCGCATGGCCGAGCATGCTCACGTTCGCGTCGGCGAGCGTCATGCCGAAGTCGGGGGTGATAACCTGGCCGCCGGTGACGATAGCGATGTCTTCCAGCATGCGCTTGCGACGATCGCCGAAGCCAGGAGCCTTCACGGCAACGCAGGTGAAGGTGCCCCGCAGCTTATTCAGCAGGATGGTAGCCAGAGCCTCGCCCTCAAGGTCCTCAGCGATGATGAGCAGCGGGCGACCAGACTTGGAAACTTCCTCGAGCACCGGCAGCAGATCCTGGATGGAGGAAATCTTCTGGTCGGTGAGCAGGATGAACGGATCTTTCAGAACGGCTTCCATGCGCTCCATGTCGGTAGCCATGTACGGGGAGATGTAGCCCTTGTCGAACTGCATGCCTTCGACCGTTTCGATGTCGATGCCGAAGGTCTGGGATTCCTCAACGGAAATGACGCCTTCCTTGCCGACAACTTCCATGGCCTCAGCGATCTTGGTGCCGATAACCTCGTCTCCAGCGGAAATGGTGCCGACGTTGGCGATTTGCTCTTTGCCCTCAACCGGAATGGCGTCGGTCTTGATGGCGTCGACGATGGCCTCGGTGGCCTTCTCGATGCCACGACGAACGGCCAGCGGGTTTGCGCCAGCGGTAACGTTGCGCAGACCCTCGGTCACGATAACATCGGTGAGCAGGGTTGCGGTGGTGGTACCGTCGCCCGCACCGTCGTTGGTCTTGGTAGCGGCTTCCTTCACGAGCTGGGCGCCCATGTTCTCCACGGGATCCTCGAGCTCAACTTCCTTAGCAACCGTCACGCCGTCATTGGTGATGGTGGGGGCGCCATAGGTGCGCTCAAGGGCGACGTAGCGGCCTTTGGGGCCAAGGGTAACTTTAACGGCATCGGCCAGCTTGGTGACGCCAGCAGCAAGACCGCTGCGGGCCTCAGCCTGGAATTTAATGTCTTTAGCCATTGTGATTGCTCCTTCAATGGATAGTTTCTTTTCGAAACTTAATTACCGAATTCGCTTTGGTTTCTATCGTTTGCTTTACGCGGTATAAACACCATAAAGGTCGTCGGCGCGCATGATGAGCACGTCCTCGCCCTCGATGTTCACTTCGGTGCCGCCGAACTTGCCGTACAGCACACGGTCGCCTTCTTTGACGGGAACCGGAATGAGGTTGCCGTCCTTATCGCGCTTACCCTCGCCAACGGCCAGAACGATGCCGGTCTGAGGCTTTTCCTGGGCGCTAGAAGCGATGTAGAGGCCCGATGCAGTCTTGGTTTCAGCTTCGTCGCGCTTAACGATAACGCGATCACCCAAAGGCTTGAGATTCATGGAATGTCCTTTCTCCACTGCCTGTTATAACCAAAGATTGGGAAGAGTGCTAGCACTCCGTATGCCCGAGTGCTAACAAGTTGGTACTCTAACACCCTCATAAAATGATGCAAGCACCTTTTGAGAAAATCTCAGTGCTGTTTACTAAATGTCATAGAGATATTCGACGCAATTTGGAAAAACCGAGCGCAACGCTTAGCGCATATACGCCAACAACGCCTCGCAGCCGCGAACCACGTCTTCGTACGTCGTTTCGAAATCGCCCGTGAACCACGGGTCGGCCACGCTGTTCGCCAAATCGGCGTCTCCACCGTCGGAATACTCAAGCAGCTTGTGCACTTTGCCTTGTGGATCGCCTTTCAGGATGCGGCGCATATCGCGAATGTTCTCGTCATCCATGCCGATGAACAGGTCATATTCAGCATAATCGGCCGTGCGCAACTTCACGGCGGCTCGGCGTGGGTGGGCGATGCCGTGCGCATCGAGCACCCGCTGCGTACCCGGATGCGTGTCATTGCCGATTTCATCGTTGGTTGTCGCGCAAGACGCAATGGCGATGCGATCGCCCAAACCCGCGCGCGCAACCATGTCGCGCATCACGAACTCGGCCATGGTCGACCTGCAAATATTGCCATGGCACACAAACATAATGCGATGGATAAACTGACGTTGCGACATGCGATTCCTTTTCTTCGATAAGCTCAATGCAAACGAATATGCTATTGCACACATGCGGAAATGGCAATGCCGCCGAGAAACCCAAGGCGAATCCTAGCGCGACTAGGCGCCTACCGAACGGCCACGCCCCACAGAACGCAGTCTCGCACGAGCGCACACCTGCAAACCCGTCCGCACTCGCAAAATAAACCTGACGCGAGCGAGCATCCACAAAACCGCACACAGCCCCATTATTGTTAAGGACAATGCCGTGATTGCCGCGGACGCCGTGGGGCTCGAGGGCTGCCGCGCGGGCGAACACGCCGCAACAAAGAAGGCTCCCCGCCTTGTAAGCGAGGAGCCCCTGATCGCCTTTATGAAGAAAACCGCTAGTCGACGCGTGCGTAGTCACCGCTGCCGTCAAAGCCCCAATCGAGCTTATCGGCCTTGCCGTTCGAATCGCAATGGATGGCATAGTTCCACGCCGGGTCTTCATCATCCCAATACAAGCCAACCTGGTCGACGGCGGTAATGGCCCAGGTACCCGCCTCAGCCTGCTCGCCATCGCGGCTCTCGACAAGCGTTCCATCTTCCCTCAGCTCGATTTCGATGGACTCGTTTGTGAGCGACTTCCATTTCGTATTGACGACCTTTGCCATCACGGCATTGTAGTCGCCACGCGAATACCAGGTATTGCTCACAGAGTCGTAGCAGGTCATGGGGTCAACGAAAACGATATCGTAGCCAGACTCGCATTCTTCGGAGGGCACCAGATGTTTATCTTTTATCGTGGCATCGCAGTCGGGATCGATGGGCTTGCCGCTCTCGTCGAAGAACACGGGCAAAACGACCGTCCACGCTTCTAGATAGAAGCCGGGGCGCGACGTGTCGCCATCGATATACCACACGTCAGCAGAGTATCCGAAGCCATTGTCAGCGAGGTAGCTTCCCGAGTCGATGCGGGAAGGGTCGACGTTCGCCTCGGGCGCGCGTTCCTTCGATTCGACGGCTCCAGACCCTCCGCCGCAACCCGCAATCATGCATGAACACGCCAAAGCAAACGCAACGACTACCGACGTAAGGCATACGCGCCACCATTGCTTTTTCGAAGCCTTCATTCGACGCTCCTTCCCCTTCGATGAATTTGAGGAAAGCGTACGAGAGGAAGGCGACGCCAACCAGAACAGAGCGGCCCAAATCGGCACCAAGAAAAAGACCACGCGTCCAAAATGACAGCGCGGCCTATAGTTTCATTACAATACTAATTTTAGTAACTTTTTGTTAGTTAATCTCTTTTAAAGAGTAATGCAATATCAAAAAGAAAGTATTACAGTTTCTATTGGAACCTTATTCGATATCTAAAAGGAAGCATTAGCGGTATCTTTTTAATACCAGCATCCCACTATTTACAAAGCTCCCAAAAAGTAACCGCACTTGCCGCCGCTACATTCAGGCTATCGACCCCGGGGCGCATGGGAATGCGCACCGTGTAATCGCAGCCCGCAATAGTGCGGTTCGACAGCCCATCGCCTTCGGTGCCGAACACGAGCGCGAGCTTGTCGATTTGCGCCAACTCAGGCGCACCAAGCGGAAGAGAATCGTCGGATAGGGCCATGGCCGCCGTCTTATACCCAAGCGCGCCCAGGCGCTCAAGCCCCGCTGCGGGCCAATCGCGCACGCTTTCGCCAATGCGCGTCCACGGCACCTGAAACACGCAGCCCATCGACACGCGCACCGCGCGCCTATACAAAGGATCGCAGCACGTAGGCGTTACGAGCACTGCATCGATTCCCATGGCCGCCGCCGAGCGAAAAATGGCGCCGACGTTCGTATGGTCGACGATGCCCTCGAGCACCGCGATACGCCTGCGGCTCGCATCGTGCATGTTGCCCACCTCGCCCGGATCAAGCTCGCCCGCCGCAACCGCCGCCGCGCGTGCGGCCTTTTCGGCATCAACTCGAGCAAGCAGGTCTTCCACACTCGGCAGCTGGGGACGACGGCACGCCAGGAGAATGCCCCGCGTCACCGCAAAGCCCGTAAGGCGCTCCGCCTCCTTCGCGGGAACCACGAACACGGGCATCCCACCAGGCTCTTCACACGCCGCCTCGGCACGCGCCACGATTTCGCGCGTACGATCGACCCATTCAGGCGTCATGAGCATTGAAAGCGGCTGCACCCCACCGAGCAATGCGCGATCAATAACCTTCTCGCTTTCGACAATGAAAATTCCTTTTTCGGGTTCGAGCTTGTTGCGAAGCTGAGCCTCGGTCAGGCGCGCGAACACATCGAGGCGCGCGTCGTCAAGCGATTCGAGTTCGATATAGGGCATGGGTACTCCTCAAACGAAAAGAGCCGATCATCAGACCGGCTCATTGTGACATTGAACTGCCTTGGCGGCAACGCAGCGAAATGCTCGCACCAAAGCCAGTGAGCAGCAAGCTGGAAAATCTGATTGCCCCGGATGAGAAACAACGCACGCACTTCAGAACGTGAGCGACGATTGGAAGTCAAGCCAAAACCAGATTACCACGCAACGTCGACGGCTTACGCCGGTTGATCAGCAGGCTCGGCCTCAGTCACCCAGAATTCGACCTGGTTGATTCGGCGCGCATCCATCGAACGTACCACAAAACGTACCTTAGTGCCGTCTTCCTCATAGTTCGCTTCATCACCCACATCGGGAATTCGATCGAGCACGTCGAGCAGCAGGCCGCCGAGCGTTTCGTATTCGGTGAAATTCTCGTCTTTGAAGCCCATGCGCTCAGCGAAATCGTCAATAGGGCATGCGCCAGTGGTGATGAAGTGGTTCGGCGCAACCTCGGTAAGCACATCGCTCAAACCGTGGGCGTATTCGTCATCGAAATCGCCCACGATTTCCTCGAAGATATCGCCCATCGTCACCAAGCCCGACGTTCCGCCGTGCTCGTCGACGACCAGAGCCATCTTCGTTTTCTCGCGCTTGAGCACCTTGAGCAGCTTCACCACGGGCATGCCCTCGGGCACCGCCACGATGCGGCGCACGCGCACGTCGTCCATGGTGCTTTCGGGCGACAAGTTGTACAAGTCTTTCACGCTCACGAAGCCCACGATATCGTCTTTGTCGCGACGATACACGGGAAAACGCGTGAACTTCGCCTCGGTGACGATGCGCATGTTTTCTTCCAACGTGTCGCTCATGCACAGGCATACCATGTCGGGGCGCGGAGTCATGAGCGATTCGGCATCTTTGTCAGCGATGTCGAAAATATTGTCCACGAACTCGTTCTGCTCGGGCGCGATAAGGCCGCTTTCGGTGGACTCATCGATGAGCAGCTTGATTTCGTCGTCGGTGTACACCTCGTTCTCGTTGGCGGGGTCGTGGCCCGCAATGCGCACCACCACATTAGTGATGCCATTGAACAGCACCATAATGGGATAGGTGATCTTATAGAACGCCATAAGCGGACGCGCGGTGAACAGCGCATAACGCTCGGTGGCAAAAATCGCGAACGACTTAGGAATGAGCTCGCCCGTCACCACATGCAGCGTGGTCATGATGAAGTAGCCAATGGCCACCGCCACCACGGAAATCACAGCTTCGGGCAGGCCGAACAACACGAACAGCGGTCGAATGAGAGCCGAAAACGCCGGCTCGCCCAGCCAACCCAAGGCAAGCGATGCAAGCGTAATGCCCAGCTGGCAGGCCGACAAATACTTGTTCACGTTCAGGGCAATTTCCATGGCCGCCTTGGCGCCCGGCTTGCCCTCCTCTACGGCGAGCTCAAGCTGCGACTTGCGCACACGCACGAGCGCGAATTCGGCGATGACGAAGAATGCGTTCATGGCCAGGAAAAATACGACGAGGACAAGGCTTATGCCAATAGACATGAGCGGAAATTCACCCTTTCAAAAAGGCCGTCTCGCAGACGGCCCGACCTTCGCAGATATGCGATTCTTACTATTGCAATTCGTAACTATAACGAAAATACGACCGACTCATGCCACGCGGGGCGAGACTTTGCCCAACTGTTACAAAAAACAGCAGCAGCACGAGAAATGCCGCAGCAAAGAAATGAAGCGAAAAAGAAAACAGAGGAATTCGCCTTGAGAAAGGCCTGCAAATGCTCAATCCTCTGGCAGCAAGCGCCCAGAAGACGGAGCGCCATCGTACATTGCGGCCCCCGTACGTGCCCTAATGACGATGCATAAGCTTATCGCTGCCCGTTTTCCAATTGAACCGCACGCTCAGGCAGCGCAGCATGACCACGCAAACCACGCACAGAACCGCCGCGAGCGTATCCCGCGCGCCATATGCCACAAGCACCACGTACAAAAAAGAACCAGCCAGCGCAGCTACCGCATAAAAGTTGCTGGCTTTAAAAATACCCGGCACCTCGCCCAGCGCCACATCGCGCAACGCGCCGCCGCCAACTGCCGTGAGCACGCCCAACGCTATGGACATCACAAAGCCGGCGCCGCAAGAGAAGGCCTTGCTCGCACCCGCCACGGCAAACAAGCCGACCGAAAGTGCATCGGCCACGAACACGCCGTAATCGATGCGGTCGAAAATCTGCCGAAAGAAGAACACCACCACGCACAAAGCAATGGCAGCAAGCAGCAAATACGGATGCGCCATGAAGTACACGCCATGGCTTTGCAGCAAAAAGTCGCGGAACATGCCACCGCCATAGCCCGTGACCAGCCCCAGCACCGTAACGCCTATGATATCGAGCCTCCGATCGCACGCAACGAGCGCGCCCGTAAGCACGCCGGCGATAACCGACAAATAGTCGATGAATGCCGGAACCACGCCGCCGCTCGTCGAGATAAGCGTAAGAATATGTTGGGTGATGAAATCCACGATAGCCCCCTCGGAAGGTCAAAAGACCAACGGCCCTAGTACGGCTCGTCGAGCGGAGCGTGCGCTTTTACATCGAGTGAAAGATCGGCGAACCTGCCTTGCGCAAATCTGTCGCGCGCAACCTCGGCAATCATGGCCGCCTGGTCGCCGCATGCCGAAAGCGGCGGCATGGTCAGACGAACGCCGAGCTTTCTGCACATCTTCTCGTAAGCGCCGCGCAGCATGGGGTTCGCCGCCACGCCGCCGCCAAGGCAGAATTCCTTCGCGCCCGTCTCGATGAGCGCGGCCTTCGCCTTCGCCACCTGCACATCGACCACCGCCGCCTCGAAACTCGCGGCGATATCGGGCATGTTCAGCTCACGACCAGCCTGCTGCTCCTTTTGAATATACGTGGTCACAGCGGTTTTCAAACCCGAAAGACTGAAGCGCAAATCGCCCGAATGCATGAGCGCGCGCGGGAACGCGATGGCCTTGGGGTTGCCCTTCGCGGCGAGCTTGGAAATGATGGGGCCTCCGGGATAGCCCAAGCCAAGCGCCTTCGCCACCTTGTCGAACGCCTCGCCCACTGCATCGTCGATGGTGGAGCCCATGGTTTCGTAATCACCCCAATCGCGCACGTGCACGAGCATGGTGTGGCCGCCACTTACGAGCGATACCACCATAGGGGGCTGCATGCCAGGTTCGGCAATGCGGTTCGCATACAGATGGCCCTCCAGGTGATTTACGGCGATAAGCGGCTTATCGGCACCCCATGCCGCGCCCTTCGCGAACGCAAGACCCACAACGAGCGCACCCACCAGGCCGGGAGCATACGTCACGGCAACAGCATCGAGGTCGCGCCAGCGCACGCTTCCAACGCCAAGCGAGGCTGCTGCCGTTGCCAAGCACTCATCGCACACGCCACAAATCGCCTCGATATGCTTGCGACTCGCGATTTCGGGAACCACGCCGCCGAAGCGCGAATGGAAGTCAATCTGGCTGGCAACCACATCGGAATGCAAGCCGCCTTGCCCGTCGATGATACTCGCCGCGGTTTCGTCGCACGAGCTCTCGATTGCCAGGATAAGCGGACGTTTCGAAGAATCAAGCTCGACCGCGGTCGCTGCCGCTTCGCGCGGCGCGCCCGACACGGCGCTCACCTGAAGTTCCATACCGGCAACAACGGGAGCCGCCGACTCATCATGCGCAGAAACACCCGACGCAGGCAGCGGGCCCGTCATGATGACAGCATTTTCGCGGTCGGAATAATAATGGGGACGCACGCCGATAATCGCCAAGCCGAGCTTTTCGTAGAACGCCTGGGCGCCCACGTTCGACTCGCGCACCTCGAGCGTCATTTCGGTAGCGCCCAAATTCCGCGCATCGGAAGCGACGAGCGCGATGAGCTCGGCGGCAATGCCGCGACGGCGATACGATGGGTCGGTAGCGATTTTCAGAATTTGCACCTGGCCAGCGACGATCCACCCGCCGCAATAGCCAACGAGCTTTTGTCCGTCGTATGCCGCCCACCACGTGCGGTCGCGGCGCGGCAGTTCGTCGGCAACAAGAGACGCGGACCACGCATCGCCTCCCATGCATTCACGTTCCATAGCGGCAACGCCGGCAGCGTGGGCGGCATCGAGCGGACGATACGAAATGTTGGCAGAAACGTCGGCGATTTCCGCAACCACGGCGGCACGATTCTCGATTGCCGCCGAAACGACATTGGCATGCTGCACACCCGTCGACAAATCGCGCGGCGAGAGCGCATCAGTTTTCTCGGAGGCTTCTTTCGCCAGGCGAATGCGCTCGTTTTCCTCGGCATCGGAAAGGCGCGTATATACGGGCAGAAGCACCGAAGGGTCGCCCGGGCGCAACGCCACGGGGGCCGCGCCTGCGTTCGCGCGAGCGGCGGCGGCATTCGATTCTCCATGCCATGCGTCAGCCGAAAGATCGATATCGCCTGCAACAAGGCCAGCCTGGGCCGCAAGCAGCAAACCCGCGCCCGACACCGCCCACAGGCTTTCATCTGCGATGGCACCCAAAGGTTCGAAAGTCTCTCGGTATTTCACCAAGGCGTCGCCAAGAATAGTCAAATCGCCGGCTCGCTCAGGAAGCTTCGCCTCCTGGTCGACGACCCATTCGCACGCAATCACGGCCTTCACTACGGCATCGGTCGTAAGGCGGGAAATCTCGGAATCCGAAATTTCAAACAACGCGGGGTACACTTCCTTGCGCATGGCATCGGCCGCAACGAGCACGCGGCCGCGCACCCCTTCCGCCCACGCGCGCCACGCGACGGCATCGAGCGTCGAGACGCCATACAGCGGCACTTCGAGCGCCGAAGCAGCGCCTTTGGCCGTGGCCATGCAAATGCGCACACCCGTAAAGCTACCGGGGCCGCGCCCGCACACAACCGCAACGATATCGCTTTTGGAAGCGTCCGCTTCGGCCAGTGTTGCGTCGACCTCGTTCAAAAGGATGGTGTTGCTCGCGCGATGCGCGGGAATTTCCCGACAAGCAACAGGCTCAACACTCGCGCCTGCCACGACTTCATTCGCCGTATCAAATGCTAAAATGCACGCGCCGCGCGCAGCAGATTCGTTTTGCATGCTCAAGGTCCATGCACCTTTCATGGCGGCTCGGTGCCGCGAATTCATACCATACATAAAACGTACTGGCATTCTACCATCGCCCTGGCGGCGAGGCGGCTCATCCCCATCAATACAAAGAATCGCCCGCAGGCCACGCCCACGAGCGATTCTTTCGTCATATCAAAACGGCGGCGCGCTTTTCCAGAAAGCGCCACCTCGCTTTCCCATTCTCGCCCGAAACGATTCCCGGGACAATTCTCAGAGCGCCTCTTATGCGTTCGCGCGGCGAAGCGCTGGAACGGCCTGGCGAAGTGCATGGGCCAAACTCACGCCGATCACGATTTTAATGGCGTCGAGCAGAATGAACGGAGCGATGCCCGCAAGGAAAGCGGCCATGGGGCTCATTCCCGCAACAGCCATAAGCTGCGCCCAGCCGCACACATAGGAAATCGCGAGGAAAGCGAATGCAGCGACGTACTCGCGAACCAAGCCGAGAGCCTTCGACGAGGGAACCTTCCATGCCTTGAGCACAAGCGCCGCGGCAACAGCGCCCAGCACAAAGCCGATGATAAAGCCGCCCGTGGGACCCATGACCTTCGCAAGGCCGCCCGCCATGCCCGAGAACACCGGCACGCCAAGAGCGCCCAGAACAACATAGCCAGCAACGCTTGCCACCGCTTCGCGCGCGGGGAGCAGCAGTACCACGAACGCGAGCACCATGGTCTGCAACGTGAACGGCACAGGGCCCAACGGCACCGTAACCCATGCACCAATCGTGATGAGCGCGATCGCCAATCCGCAAAATGCGACCGATTCCGATCGCTTGAGCGTCTGCTTTTTCTGCATGAATGAAACCTTCCCTAGGTTTGAGGGCTGCACGTTCACCACAAGCAGCCCATTAACAAATGCCTTAGCACTTTATCATGCGATAGTGTCGAACGGAACCCCGAATCGTCAACAAATAAAGAAGCCACCCATAACAGGCGGCTTCATGCACAATTACAAGAGTTTGCGCCACTCCGTTCGCCAGATAGCAAACGTCTTCGAGATTTACTCGAGCGGCTTGGCTTCCATCGCATCGGCGAAGTATTCCTTCACCGGCTGCTCTCCGACGTCTTTCAGGTCGTCCTCGCCAATGTGCCAGCACTGGGTTTTCGGCAGTCCTTCGACTTTGTCGGCGACGAAGACCGGGTCTTTGCCGGCATTGCGCTGCTCGGTGTAGTCGTCAAGCGCCTTAATGGCCCATTTGCCCAAAAGCAAAATAGCGATAAGGTTCACGATAGCCATGAAGCCCATGAAGATATCGGCAAGGTTCCATGCCAGATCGAAGCTGTTCACGGCGCCGAAGTAGATGATGACCAGGCACACGATGCGGAAAATCGTGAGCAGCACGGGGCTGTCATCCTTGATGAAGCGCAGATTGCTTTCGGCGTAGAAGTAGTTGCCGATGAGGCTCGAAAACGCGAACGCGAAAATGGCGAAGGTGATCACGTGAATGCCCCACTCGCCCACCGAGTTGTTCACGGCCATCTGCACGAGCGGCATGCCGTTGAGCGCGGTGGCCGTCTCGGGGTCTTGCACGTAGAACACGAGCACCATCATGGCCGAGCAGGTACAAATGAGCAGCGTGTCGATGTAGACCGAAAGGCTCTGGACCAGACCCTGCTTAACCGGGT
>OLVX01002624.1_pt1 | contig 12805 bp, 4 predicted proteins | sample 1673271 | NCBI WGS metagenome assembly OLVX01 (sample SAMEA3178939, study PRJEB25190) | human gut metagenome | biome: human gut; feature: human-associated habitat; material: faeces | place: Austria | collected 2013 | reverse complement strand
CCGCCGAGACATCCAGGCGATCCTTCCCCTGCGCGGCAAGATCTTGAACGTCGAGCGCGTCGGCGACCACCGCGCGTTCTCGTCCGACACGATCCAGTCGCTCATCACCGCCATCGGCACGGGCGTCACCGGCGCCGGCGGCGAAGGCGGCGACTTCGACCTCTCGAAGGCGCGCTACCACAAGATCATCATCATGACCGATGCAGACGTCGACGGCGCGCACATCCGCATCCTGCTACTCACGTTCTTCTACAAGTACATGCGCCCGCTCATCGACGCCGGCTACGTGTACTCGGCCTGCCCGCCGATCTTCGGCATCAAGGTCCGCAAGAAGATCTACTACGTCTACCCCAACGGCCGCGAGCCGGAGGAGGAGATCCTCAAGCGCAAGATCCGCGAGCTGGGCTTCTCGGCAGACGACGATGACGACCCGCAGGACACCGGCGAGAACGGCAAGGGCAAGAAAAAGAAGCGCCCCTACACCGTCCAGCGCTACAAGGGCCTCGGCGAGATGGACCCCAAGCAGCTCGCGTCGACGACGATGGACCCCCGCACCCGCATCCTGCAGCGCGTGACCATCGACGACGCCTCCATGGCCGACAAGGCGGTCCGCGAGCTCATGGGCAATCAGGTCGAGTATCGACGGGAGTATATCGAGCGCCACGCGCACGACGCACGTTTCTTGGACGCCTAGCCGCGCTTCCCGTGGCGGCCCATCTAGGGGCTCCAACCCTCCTCGCGTGCCTAAGCACGCGTCGTCGGGCTTGTCGCTCCCTATCTGGACCACCACGGAAACCGCGGCCGACCTGCGGGGTTAAAAACCGCGGGAAGGGCTTCTCTACGCACGGAAGAACGACCTTCTTTAGAGAAAGGCTGCTAAGTGGCAGACGAGAATAAGAACAACACGCCGAGTGACGAGGCCGCGCTGCCTGACGACCTCAGGCGCCTGCTCGACCGCGCCCAGGCGACGGACGAGGGCGCGGACGTCTACGACGAGTCCGAGTCCAGCGACGATGCGGACGACGATGACGACGGCGAGCTCGAGGAGGAATTCGGCAACGCCGGCACCGGCGTGGACACCGGCGAGACCGACGAGCACGGCGGCGCGCTCCAGATCAAGGAGTTCGGCCACGAGATGCGCCAGTCCTTCATCGAGTACTCGATGTCGGTCATTACCGCCCGCGCCCTGCCGGATGTGCGCGACGGCCTGAAGCCGGTCCACCGCCGCATCCTGTACGCCATGAACGAGTCGGGCATCTTCCCTAACCGTCCGCACAAGAAGTCCGCTTGGACGGTCGGCGAAGTCATCGGCAAGTACCACCCGCACGGCGACTCCGCCGTCTACGAGGCCATGGTCCGCCTCGCGCAGTGGTTCTCCATGCGCACGCCGCTCATCGACGGCCACGGCAACTTCGGCAACATCGACGGCGACGGCGCGGCAGCCATGCGTTACACCGAGTCGCGCCTGGCCAAGCCCGCCATGGAGCTCCTGCGCGACCTCCAGAAGGACACCGTCGACTGGCAGCCAAACTATGACGAGTCCCTCGCCGAGCCGCAGGTCCTCCCCGCGCGCTTCCCGAACCTGCTCGTCAACGGCTGCGGCGGCATCGCCGTCGGCATGGCCACGAACATCCCGCCCCACAACCTGGGCGAGGCGGTCGAGGCCACCTGCATGCTCATCGACAACCCCGAGGCCACGACCGAGGACCTGATGACGGTCATGCCGGGCCCCGACTTCCCGACGGGCGCCATCATCATGGGCACCGACGGCATTCGCGACGCCTACGAGACCGGCCGCGGCTCCATCACCGTGCGCGCGAAGGCGAACGTCGAGACGACCAAGACCGGCCGCTCCCGCATCGTCTTTACCGAGATGCCCTACCAGGTCAACAAGGGCACCCTGCAGGAGAAGATCGCCCAGCTCGTCAACGACAAGCGCATCGAGGGTATCTCCGACCTGCGCGACGAGTCCAACCAGAAGGGCATCAGGCTCGTCATCGAGCTCAAGAAGGACGTCATCCCGCAGGTCGTCCTCAACAACCTGTACAAGTACACGCAGCTCCAGACCACCTTCGGCGTGATCAACCTGGCGCTCGTCGACGGCGTGCCCAAGTGCCTGACCCTGCGCGAGATGCTGCAGCACTACATCGACCACCAGGTCGACGTCGTGACCCGCCGTACCCGCTTCGACCTCAAGAAGGCCCAGGCCCGCGCCCACATCCTCGAGGGATATCTCCTCGCGCTCGACAACATCGATGAGGTCATCCACATCATCCGCTCGAGCCGCACCGACTCCGAGGCGAGCCAGCGCTTGATCGAGCGCTTTGGCTTCTCGCCGGAGCAGACCCAGGCCATTCTCGAGATGCGCCTGCGCCGCCTGACCGGCCTCTCGCGCGACCAGATCGAGGAGGAGCTCGCGGGCCTGCGCCGCGCGATCGCCTACTACGAGGACCTTCTTGCCAACCCGGTCAAGATCCTCGGCGTCATCAAGGACGAGATGCGCGAGATCAGCCGCAAGTTCTCCGACAAGCGCCGCACCCAGATCTCGGCGCAGGGCACCAAGGAGCTCAACGTCGAGGACCTCATCGCCGAGGAGGACATGGTCGTCACCGTCACCCACGCCGGCTACGTCAAGCGCACGCCGCTCGACACCTACCGCTCCCAGAAGCGCGGTGGCAAGGGCGTCCAGGGCGTCAACCTCAAGGACGAGGACTTCGTCGAGGACCTCTTTGTGGCGAGTACCCACGATTACGTGCTGTTCTTCTCGAACAAGGGCAAGGTCTACCGCCTGAAGGTCCACGAGCTGCCCATCGGCCAGCGCACCGCGCGCGGCACCGCGATGGTCAACCTCGTGCCGTTCGAGGACGGCGAGCGCGCGGCGGCCGTCATCACCTGCCGCACCTTCCCGGACGACGAGTACCTGATGTTCGCCACGGCCAACGGCACCGTGAAGAAGACCGCCATGAGCGCCTACGACCGCACGCGCCGCGACGGCATCATCGCCATCAACCTGCGCGAGGGCGACGAGCTCGTCAACGTGCGCCGCGTCAAGGAGGGTGAGAAGGTCATGCTCGTCTCGACCGACGGCAAGGCCATCATGTTCCCCGAGAGCGACGTGCGCCCGATGGGCCGCGACACCTCCGGCGTCCGCGGCATCACCCTCAAGGACGGCGCGAAGATGCTCGGCATGGAGATCACCAACGGCAACGGCGACCTCTTCGTCATCACCGAGAAGGGCTACGGCAAGCGCACGCCCGTCAGCGACTACCCCGAGCACAAGCGCGGCGGCCAGGGCGTCTTCACGATCACGATGACCGAGAAGAAGGGCAACCTCGTGGCCTGCCGCATCGTGGGCCCGCAGCACGAGCTCATGATCATGTCCAACGAGGGCGTGGTCATCCGCGTGAAGAGCAAGGACATCAGCCGCCTGGGCCGCTCCACACAGGGCGTCAAGGTCATGAACCTCGACGATAGCGACGCCGTGAGCGCCGTCGCGCGCATGGCAGCGGCAAAGAAGAAGCCTGCCGAGAGCGACGAGGACCAGGCTGCGCTCAGCGTGGCGACGTCCGACGCCGAAGGCGACGATGGGGAGGATCCCGTCGACATCGGCGGCGAGGACGAGGTGGACGAGGACCTGCTCGACGAGTAGGCCCGGCGCCCGCTAAGAAACCGCGACCTCCAGCTTTCTGGGGCCGCAATACGCTAAGAAACCGCAGGTTCCAGCTGAATTTTACGGCTGGGACCTGCGGTTTCTTAGCGATTGGAGGGTCTGGTGGGCTGGAACCGAGGGTTTCTTAGCACCTTGAGCTCCGCGCGGCTGGAACCGAGGGTTTCTTAGCGTACTCACGGCCGGAGGGCGCAGCGGATTCTTATTTGAAGTCCTCCGGGGAGAGGTTCTCGACGAACTTGTGGAACTCAGCCATCTCGGCGGCCTGCTCGGCCTCGCGGACGCCCTTGAAGTCGAGCATCGAGGCGGTCTCGAGCACCGTCTCGTCGGCGAGGATCTTCACGTCGCAGCGGACGGCGAGCGCGATCGCGTCGGAGGGGCGGGCGTCCACCAGGTGCTCGGAGCCGTCAGCCGCGCGCAGGACGAGCTGGGCGTAGAACGTGGTTCCCGAGACCTTGGTGATGCGAACGCTAAGAAGCTCGGCCCCCAGTGCCTCCAAGGTCGACTTGAGGAGGTCGTGGGTCATGGGGCGGTGGTCCTTCTGGGGGTCCACGCCCATGCTGATGGCCGCAGCCTCCACCGAGCCTATGCGGATGGGAAGGCGCCGCGGCTTGCGGACGGGCTCGCCGTCTACAGGCTTCTCTCCCTCATGCTGCTCGAGCACGACGAAGGAGGGGATGGGGCCGGCGCCCATGGCGACCGTCTTTATGTCCATGACTCTTAAAGGCAAAACTTGGTCCTCACAATCGGGGCTGTCGATGGCTAATCCTACCCATATAGGGGGCGCCTGCAAAGTCGCGAGAATTTTTTTCAAAAAAGTAGTTGACGAGTGGGTGGGTGCAGCGTAATATAACTTCTCGCGTTGGGCCTGTAGCTCAGTTGGTCAGAGCGTCCGGCTGATAACCGGGAGGTCACAAGTTCGAACCTTGTCAGGCCCACCACTTTTTTCCTTGGCAATAGCCGCCCCAGCGTTAGCCGAGTCGCCGCTGGGGCGGTTATTCTTTAGAAAAGAGTGACCGCCCAATCGGGGACATAGCTCAGCTGGGAGAGCGCGGGCTTTGCAAGCCTGAGGTCGTGGGTTCGAACCCCATTGTCTCCACCATAGAATCGACGCCGCCGGGGCCTTCGCCCCGGCGGTTTTCTTTTATCGCGGCACCCCACCGCGCCGCGGCGTTTCTTGCCGCCGTGCTTGCATTTGGAACATCCGTAAACTGCCCCGAGGAACTTTTTGGCCATTTTTGGCACGAATGTTCACTACCGCGGGATATATACCTCCCCTACGCTTTTGCTGTATAGCTCTGCTCATGCAACAGAGAAAGCGGTGAGGCCCTATGAAGAAGACCGTACGTACCGCCCTGCTATGCCTGATTGCGTGCATCCTCGCAATCATGGGCGCCTTTTCGATCGCGCCGCCGACATCCGCGGCCGCGGCCACCGAAGGTGCCCAAGCCGCGGCTGACCCCATAACCACGGGCACGTGGAAAGACTGGGGGTTGGACGACACCACCCAGAACGTGGGGCGCATCTGGACCGACAAGTCGGTATCTGCCGGTGACATCGACCTTACGGGCGCCGGCGGCACCACGACCATCCAGAAGGGCGACTCCGACTTCCTCACGGCGTTCAGCGCGCTGTCGTCCACATCGAATCTGCGCGACACCGTGACGACGCCCCTCGACATCGTGCTCGTCCTCGACGCGTCGGGTTCCATGGACGACGCGATGGGACGTAGTGACAGCACGAAGCGCATCGATGCGCTCAAGGCCGCTGCGAACTCCTTCATCGATAAGATCGCCGAGAGCAACGGGAAGATTGCCGACGAGTCCCAGCGGCACCGCGTCTCCATCGTGAAGTTCTCTGGCAAGAAAAGCGATCGCGTGGGAAACGACACCTATCGTTCCGGCGGATACACCTACAACTACAGCCAGGTCATGAAAACCATGACGACGGTGGACTCCTCGGGCAAGAAATCCCTGGAGGATACCGTGAACTCGATCAAGCCTGCCGGCTCCACGCGGGCGGATTATGGCCTCGAGCTGGCTTTCTCCCAGTTTGCTTCCAACGACCGCACGGGTGCCACTAAGGTTGTGGTCTTCTTTACCGACGGCGCGCCGACCTCGACGAACGGCTTCGAGTCCGGCGTCGCCGACGCCGCCGTCTCGGCCGCGAAGTCCATGAGGGACTCCGGCACGACCATCTACACCATCGGCATCTTCGGCGGCGCGAACCCGGGTGACACCTCCGGGCGCCAGAACTCCTTCATGAACGCCGTGTCGAGCAACTACCCGAAGGCGACTGCCTACAACAAGCTCGGCGACCGCGCGAGCGCCGCCGCCGCTTATTACAAGACCGCCACCACCTCGGGCGACCTCAAGACCCTCTTTGAGGACATCTCGCAGGAGATCCTCAAGTCCTCCGGCTACCCCACCGAGATCCACGACGGCTTTGAGGACAAGTCCGGGTACGTCACCTTCACCGACCAGCTCGGCGACTACATGAAGGTCGACGACTTCCGCTGCATCGTGTTCGCCAAGCAGGTTTTCTCGGCGCACACAAAGACGACGAGCGGCAACGTCGATACCTACACCTTCTCCGGCTCCGCCCAGACCGCTCTGTACCCCGCAGGCGACCTCTCGAGCGTCGTCATCGAGGTCCGCCGGGCCCAGGACGCCCGCACGGGCGACCACGTGACCGTGAAGATCCCGGCGTCCCTGATTCCTCTTCGGGCGTTCGAGGTCGATGCCGAGAAGGGCACGGGCTCCGCGACGCTGACCTTCCCCATCCGCGTGTTCTTCGGCTCGAGCCTGAAGGACGAGGTTGCCGACCTCCTTGCCAGTCCTGATGCCGACATGAGCGACTACCTGGCTCACCACACGGCCGCCGACGGCCGCGCCGAGTTTCTTGCCAACGCATGGTCGGGCGGAGACGACGGCGATGCTTGCGCGAGCTTCACACCGGCCGCCTCCAACGGCTATTACTACATCCACGAGGACACGCTCATCTTTGAGGACGCCGCGCTGACCGCCCGCGCGTCATATCCGTTGCAGGGCGGGAAGACGTACTACTACGGGCACGCGTATTGGGATCTGGCCGCCGACGGCTCTGCCTCCCAGAAGCAGTTCGTGGCCACGCTCAGCGGCGGCGCCGGCAGCAATGTGGCTGCTGACGCCGCCGGCAAGGCCTACCTGAAAGCCGGCACGCCTCGCCTCACCTATATCAACGAGCTCCACGCTCAGAAAGCCGATAACGTCACTGCCACCGCGTCGAGCTTCATCAACCCCGTGTGGGCCGGCAAGCAGATCCTCATCTGGCTCGGCAACAACGGCAAGCTCACGCTTGAGCGTCCCGGAAGCCTTGAGATCACGAAGGTCGTGGAGCTCGCGCATGGCTACGACGCCGCCGACTTCGCGGACGAGCCGTTCGAGTTCACTATCAGCATCTCCGAGGCTGCAGGCAAGAGCTTTACCGGTACTGTGACCTTGGGCGACGAGGTCCAGGGCAACGAGAACTTCTCGTTGAGCTTTGACGAGAAGGGGACGTACAGGCACACCCTGAGGCCCGGCGAGAAGCTCACGATCAAGGGGCTCTGTGACGGCTGGGCGTACAAGGTGGAGGAGACCGCGCGCGACGGCTGGACGGCCAAGGCCGTGGGTGACGAGGGCGCCATCTCTGCCGCCGAGGCCGCCGAGGTGAAGTTCGACAACACCTATGCGGCGACCGGAACGCTCGACGGCAAGACGGCCCTTGCGGGGACGAAGGTCCTCGATGGCCGCGCATGGAGAAGCGAAGACCAGTTCGCGTTTATCCTTACCGCCGAGCACGGCGCCCCCATGCCTGATGGTGCGCAGGACGGCGTCGCGGTTATGTGCGTGACGGCGCCCGAGGGGACGACCGCTGGCACTGAGATTCCCTTCAACTTCGGCGACATCACCTACACCCGTCCCGGAACCTATGCGTACACCATTACGGAGGCCGGCGCGGATAGCGGCTACGATGTGGGCATCCTTCCTGGCGTGAGCGTCTCGAAGGCCACCTACCGCGTGACCGTCGAAGTGACCGATGAGAAGCACAACGGCGAGCTGGCCGTCGTCTCCACGATGGAGCGGATGGCCGATGACGCCGGCAACGCGCTCGGTGAGGGCGAGGAGGCCGACGGCGCGAGCTTCCGTAACACCTATGTGGTCACTGACGTCGACTACGTGGGTATCACCGTGTCCAAGGTGCTCAACGGTCGCGCGATGACTGCAGGCGAGTTTAACTTCACGATCGAGGGCACAGACGACGCGTCCGAGGCACTTCTTGCCGAGTCTGACCGCAACTTCACGAATGGCGCCGCCGCATCTGACGAGACGAGCTCCATGACGAAGCTCAATGGACTGCGCTTTACCAGGGCCGACGCGGGCAAGACGTACACGTTTACCGTGAAGGAGACCGTGCCAGAGGGTTCGGACAGGCGCGGCAGCGTGACGTATGACGAGGCTGAGCACACGGTGGAGATCTCCATCGCCGACGCGGGTGACGGCACACTTACCGTGGTGACCAAGGTTGACGGCCAGGAGGGCAACGAGGTCGCGTTTGTGAATGTCTACGCAGTCGCCCCGCTCGAGACCGAGCTTGACTTCGGCCTCTCCAAGCGGCTCGAGGGCCGCGACTGGACGGATAGCGACGCGTTCACCTTCGAGCTCGTCGCCGTGACTGACGGCGCCCTGCTGCCCACCTCCACTACCACGACCGTGACCAAGCGCGACCTGAGTGACGACGGCGCGGCACCTGTGCGCTTCGGAAAGATCCGCTTCACCTCCGCCGGGACCTATGAGTACGAGGTCCGCGAGCAGAAGGCGGGAACGGTTGAGAACGGCTTGACCTACGACACGAACGGCGCGCGCATCCGCGTGACCGTCGTCGATGACGGCCGTGGCTCGCTCGTGGCCATGCCGGCGCTCGTTTCCGGCTCCAACACCTTCGTGAACAGCTATGGGGTCGAGCTCGACTACAACGCCAAGGGCGGGCTTGCCATTGCCAAGGAGCTCATAGGCGCCTCCGCCGTTGAGGGCGTGTTCAGCTTCACCGTCACCGCCGAAGGTGACGACGTCCTGGGCATCGCCGGAACCTATGGTTCCCCGTGGCTTGTAGACGGCGTTGCCGGAACCGTTGCCGCAACGACGGGTGAGATCGTATTCACGCAGGCAGATGCCGGTAAAACCTGGGGCTACACCGTGACCGAGAACGCCCCCGGCGCCGGGTTCACATGCGAATGTGCCACGTGGAACATCTCCGTGAGCGTGGCGGACGATCCCGCTGCGGGCCGTCTGAGCGTGACGACCACGGCAACCGGCGGCGACGCGAGCCGGACGTGGACCTATACGTCTGACGCCGACGGGGCCGATCCGGCCATCGTCAAGTTCGTGAACCGCTACGCCGCGAGCGGCGCCACGGCCGACATCTACGGCACGAAGGAGCTTACAGGCAGGTCGATGGCGGACGGTGAGTTCTCCTTCGAGCTCGCCTATGCGGCCCAGCGCGACAACGTCGTGGCGCGTGCACAGAACGTGGCGGGTGGCGTGGACTTCGGCAAGCTGAGCTACATCACCGAGAGCCTTGCCAAGCTCGTCGCCGATGGCCTTGCGGCAAAGACTGATACCGGCTGGTCCGTGGGTTATGTGGCGCGCGAGGTGACGGACGGTCTGTCCGAGCGCGGCATCACGGCCAGTGCGAGTTCGTTCAGCGTGACCGTCAACATCACCGATGCGGGCAACGGGACCTTGACGTGCTCCGTCGAGTACCCCGAAGGCGGCCTTGCGTTCAAGAACGAGTACCAGGCGGAGTCCGCGACCATTGGCCTTGCCGCCACAAAGACGCTGCTCGTGCCCGATGGCCTTACGGGCCCCGGCAACATCGCCGGCAAGTTCAACTTCACCGTGACGGGCGAGGACGGGGCGCCCATGCCTGAGTACCCGACCGCGACGAACGACGCCTCCGGCACGGTAAACTTCGGGAACATCACGTTCACGCTCGAGAACACCTTCGGCGGCGCCGTCGCGATGGCAGCCGATGAGGAGCCCGGCGGCGCGGCCGATGGGGGCGATACGGCGGGTGTCGAGGTGAAGGCGACCGAGCAGGATGGCGCGGCCGAAGGCGGTGTCCTTCTTGACACCCCCGTGATCTCCGAGAGCGACTCCCCCGACGACGGCAAGAAGGACGACGGGCAGTCCGATGCTGCCGCGCCCGTCGACGCGGCGGAGCCTAACGTCGAGCCTGAGGGCCAGGCCGATCCCGAGGCGCCTCTTGCCGACGTACCTGTGGTTAAGGAAGTCCCCGCCGAATCCGTGGAGCCCGAGGCTTCCGTGGCGCGCTGGGTGTATCGCCGCGGCAACGCGCTGCGCCGCGCGAGCGCGGAGCGGGACGCCGCCGAGGCTGACCCCGTGGCACCGACCGACAAGCCCACGGGCCCGCGCAGCCGCGTGTTCCACTACGTCGTCACCGAGTCCGGCAGCCTGCCTGGCGTGGCCAACGACCCGAACGCGTCCCGCGACGTGTACATCAAGGTCACCGACGACGGAGCTGGCCATCTGAGCGCCGAGATCGTCGAGTCCGACGACCTGGTGTTCAAGAACAGCTATAGCGCGAGCGCGACTACGGCGACGATCAGCGCGCGCAAGGTCCTCGAGGGGCGCGATCTCGCAGCTGGCGAGTTCGAGTTCGTCCTTCTTGACGCCGACGGAAAGGCCGTGCGCACGGCAAGGAACGCCGCCGACGGCTCCGTGACGTTCGACGCCATCGAGTACTCCGCGCCCGGGGCGTATACCTACGCGATTGCCGAGGGCGCCGGCAACGCCGGCGGCGTGACGTACGACGGCAGGCGCCATGAGGTGAAGGTGACGGTGGTCGATAACGGGGCCGGCGCGCTCGTCGCGGCCGTCGAGTACGCCGACGAGGCGACCTTTGTGAACACGTACAAGGCGCTGCCCGCCGACGTCGCGATCGCCGCAAAGAAGGTCCTCAAGGGCGCGGCCCTTACCGAGGGCCAGTTCACCTTCGTCCTCAAGGGGACCGTCAACGACGAGCCTATCGAGCTCACCGCCACGAACGACGCCGACGGTAACGTGGCGTTCCCGCACCTTGAGCTCACGAGCGCCGGGACCTACACGTTCACGGCTTCCGAGGTCGCCGGTCGCGAGGCGCGCGTGACCTACGACAAGCGCGCCTTCACGGTGACCGTTGAGGTCACAGACGACGGCTCCGGGAAGCTCTCCGCGACGGTGAGCAACGACGCGCCCGAGGGTGCCATGGTGTTCGTGAACACCTACACCCCGCCCGTGACACCGCCCGTGACCCCGCCGACGCAGCCGAGCAAGCCCACGCCGTCCACGACCGTAAAAACGAGGACGACAGGCAGGCCTGTGCCCCAAACGGGCGACGCGAGCGTGAGCGCCGCGACGGCTATTGCGGCCGCAGCCGTCGGCCTGGCGCTTCTTGCCACGGCGGCGCGCCTGGCCCGAAGGCGCGCGAAAAGCTAGCGTGACCGGCGCGGGGCGAGAGCTTGGGGGAGCTCTCGCCCCGCTTTTTTGCGCGCGCCAAAATGGCGGGGCGCGGCCGCCGCCCCGCGGCGGCGCTCTGCGGTACCATCTATGGGATGGGCCGCGAAGAAAGGAACCCTCCATGGCAGATACCGACGCACGCCGCGACGGCGTGTCCCAGCAGACCGACGAGCTGGCGAGCACGCTTCTTGGCCGCGCTCTCGACGTGCTTGCGGTTGGGGAGGACCTTCATGTGCTGCTCGCGCTCGGCGACGAGGCCGGGCAGGTCGAGAGCCTGGAGTTCGCCGAGGACGGGCCGGAGGAGTGCCTTGAGGGCGCGCGAAAGAAGGCCGCCGAGTCCGAGCGCGCCGTGCGTTACGCGCTCGCGTACCGCGGCGCGATCGCCGACGAGGAGGGCGCTTATCAGGATGCCGTGATCCTCGAGTTCGGCGAGCGCGGCTACCGCAGCTACTCGGCGTACTCACTCGTGGACGTCACGGGCGACGAGGACACCTTCGGCTGGAGCGAGCCCGCGCCTGCCGGCGAGGTCGAGCCCCTGCTGTAACCCGGCGGACGTCGGCACTTCTTGCCGAAAAACACTTGACATTTCCCCTGTAGATGCCGTGACGGCGCCGTTCGCGCTGTATACTAGGCCAGTTGCCGAATAACCGGGCATTGCGACATCGAGAGGGACATATGCGCCAGGAGAAAATCAGAAACATCGCAATCATCGCGCACGTCGACCACGGCAAGACCACGCTCGTGGACGGCCTGCTCAAGGCCACCGACGCCTTCCGCGCGAATCAGCAGGTAGAGGAGCGCGTGCTCGACTCCAACGACCAGGAGCGCGAGCGAGGCATCACCATCCTGGCAAAGAACATCTCCATCGAGTACAAGGGCATCAAGATCAACGTCCTCGACACCCCGGGCCACGCCGACTTCGGCGGCGAGGTCGAGCGCGTGCTGCGCATGGCCGACGGCGCCCTGCTTCTGTGCGACGCCGCCGAGGGCCCGATGCCGCAGACCCGCTTCGTCCTTTCGCACGCCATCGCGGCCGGCCTTTCGGTCATGATCGTCGTGAACAAGATCGACAAGCCCGGCGCCGACCCCGAGAAGGCGTTCAACGACTGCCTCGACCTCATGGCCGACCTCAACGCCACCGACGAGCAGCTCGAGTTCACCATGGAGCACGTCGTCTACGCCTCCGCGGTCAACGGCTTCGCCCGCCTGGACCCCAACGACGGCAACGACAACATGTACCCGCTGCTCGACATGATCGTCGACGATATGCCCGCCCCCGACGTGGACCCCGACGGCCCGCTGGCCCTCCAGTGCGTGACCATCGACCACTCCGAGTACGTCGGCCGCATCGGCATTGGCCGCATCTACTCCGGCACCATCCACGACGGCGACAAGATCCTCGTCGTCAAGAACGACGGCTCGCGCGCCATGAGCCAGGTCAAGCAGCTCTTTACCTTCGACTACCTGGGCCGCAAGGAGTGCACCGAGGCCGTTGCCGGCGACATCGCCGCGGTCGTGGGCGTCGAATCCACCGACATCGGCGACGTCTACACCGACCCCGAGAACCCCGTCGAGCTCGAGCCCATCGAGATCGACCCGC
>OLVX01002615.1_pt1 | contig 12822 bp, 9 predicted proteins | sample 1673271 | NCBI WGS metagenome assembly OLVX01 (sample SAMEA3178939, study PRJEB25190) | human gut metagenome | biome: human gut; feature: human-associated habitat; material: faeces | place: Austria | collected 2013 | reverse complement strand
ACCAGATTGCCGCCGAAATTCTTCGAAATGCCCCCCAGAAAAGCCGAGCCGCCGCCCGTCAGCGCGCGGTTGAGCCATGCCACCATCGTCGAAGTGGTGGTCTTGCCGTGCGTGCCCGCCACGGCCATCACGTATTTGCCCTCCGCAAGATGCCCCAGCATCTGCGAACGCTTCTCGACGCAGAAACCGTGTTCGCGAAAATAGCGGTATTCGCCGTGATCCTGCGGCACGGCCGGGGTGTAGACGACCATCGTCTTCTTCGGGTCGAGAAATCCTTCGGGGATCAGCCGCACGTCGTCCTCATAGTGGACCGCCGCGCCCTCCGCTTCGAGTTCGCCGGTCAGGTGCGAAGGCGTGCGGTCATAGCCCGCGACGGCATACCCCCCGTGCAGAAAATAGCGCGCCAGGGCACTCATGCCGATGCCGCCGATACCCAGAAAATAGACGTTCTTGTATTCCATCACTTCATTACCTTTACAATCTCATTGACAATATCTTCCGCGGCGTCGGGCCTGGCCAGCGCCTCCAGATTGCGGCTCATCGCCGCCAGCGTCTCCCGATCCGCCAGCAGCTCCACGGCCCGCGGCATCGCCTTCGTCCGGCACTCGGCGTCCGGAACGACCACCGCCGCGCCCTTCGCCTCCAGCGCCCGGGCGTTTTTGGTCTGATGGTCCTCGGCCACGTTGGGCGACGGAACGAACAGCACCGGCTTGGCAACGAGGCACAACTCGGAGACCGTCCCGGCCCCGCTGCGCGAGACGACCAGATCGGCCGCGGCGTAGGCGTAGTCCATGCGGTCGATGAAAGCCCCCTGCCAGACGTGCGCGGCGGGGTGCGCGGCCAGAAAGGCCTGCATTTCGCGCTCGTAGTACTTGCCCGTCTGCCAGATCACCTGCACGGGGGCCTTGCCGTCCGTCCCGACGATCCATGCCTTCATCATCTCGTTCAGCGACCGCGTGCCGAGCGACCCGCCAACCACCAGGATCACCGGAAGATCAGGCGTCAGCCCGTAATATTCCAACGCCTCGGCGCGGTCGGCGCCCTCCTTCGAAAAGCGGCCCCGCAGGGGATTGCCCGTCAGGACGATCTTCGCCGCCGGGAAAAAGCGTTCCATGCCTTCGTAAGCCGTGCAGATGCGCCGCGCGCCCTTCGCGAGGATTTTATTCGTCACGCCCGCATAGGAGTTCTGCTCCTGAATCACGGTCGGCACGCCCATCCGCTGCGCGGCCCACAGCACCGGAGCGCTGGCATAGCCGCCGAAGCCCACCACGGCGTCGGCCCCGAAGTCGCGGATGATCCTCTTCGCCATCCGGATGCTCTTCACCGCCTTGAACGGCACCGCCAGGTTGCGCCAGTCCAGCCGCCGCTGAAGGCCCGCGATCGGCAAGCCCACGATGCGGTAGCCCAGCGCCGGGACCTTCTCCATCTCCATCTTGCCCTCGGCCCCGACGAAGAGAATCTCCACCCCGTCGCCGAAACGCCGTTTCAAGGCCTCGGCAACAGCCACGGCCGGGTAGATATGGCCTCCGGTTCCACCTCCGGAAAGAATGATGCGTTTCATCGTATCTAATTTTTAATTCTTAATTTTTAATTGATTCTGCCGCCGGGGCGGCAGAATCATCGTCCCCAGTTCCCCCGGTCCAGCGACCGGTAGTTGATCGCCTCGGCGATGTCCGCCTGAACGATGTCGGCGCGTCCCGCCAGGTCGGCGATCGTGCGCGCCGCCTTCAGGATACGGTCGTAGGCCCGCGCCGAGAGCGACAACCGCTCCATGGCCCGCTCCAGCAGCGCGGCCGAAGCCGCATCGAGGCGGCAGTATTCGCGCAGCATCGCGCTGTTCATCATCGCGTTCGTATGCACGCCCGGCACCTCACGGAAACGCTCCGCCTGCACCTCCCGCGCCCGAATCACCCGCTCGCGGATCGCGGCGCTCGGCTCCGAAGGCCGCACCTGCGAAATCTCCCCGATAGCCACCGGCGTCACCTCGACCTGCAAGTCGATGCGGTCCAGCAGCGGGCCCGAAATACGTCCCATATAACGGTGCACCGCACCCGGCGGGCAGGTGCACTCTTTGGTCGGGTGGTTGTAATACCCGCAGGGACAGGGATTCATGGCCGCTACGAGGGTGAAATTGGCCGGATATTCCACGCTGTATCTCGCCCGCGAAACCACGATCTTCTTATCCTCCAGCGGCTGCCGCAGCACTTCGAGCACGCTGCGTCCGAATTCGGGCAGCTCGTCGAGGAACAGCACTCCGTTGTGCGCCAGCGACACCTCGCCCGGCTGGGGCGACTGTCCGCCGCCGATCAGCGCCACCTGCGAAGTCATGTGATGCGGCGCACGGAACGGACGCTGCGAGAGCAATCCCCTCTCTGCGCCCAATTTTCCCGCCACGGAGTGTATCTTGGTCGTTTCCAACGCCTCCTCGACGCTGAGCGGAGGCAGAATCGTCGGCATGCGCCGCGCCAGCATCGTCTTACCCGAACCGGGCGCACCGATCATCAACACGTTATGTCCTCCGGCCGCCGCGATCTCCAGCGCCCGCTTTACGGCCGTCTGTCCTTTCACGTCGGCGAAATCCTCGGCATAGGCACTCTGCGACGCCAAAGTTGCCTCGGCATCCACCGGCACCGTCGCATCGAATCTCCGCTCCCCGTTCAGCAGGGCGATCACCTCGCCCAGGGAGTGCAGACCGTACACTTCGACCCCCTCCACGACCGCCGCTTCAGCGGCGTTTTCGGCCGGCACCACGAGCCGCCGCAACCCCTCGTCCCGGGCCTTGACCGCAAGGGGCAGCACACCCCGTACGGGCCGCAGCGTTCCGTCGAGCGAGAGCTCGCCCGCGAACATCGTCGTCGGAAGCAACTCCCCGCTCACCTCGGACATCGCGGCGAGAATCCCCACGGCGATCGGCAGGTCGAAACCCGCCCCCTCCTTGCGCAGATCGGCCGGAGCGAGGTTCACCACGACCTTGCGGCCCGACATCTTGCGACCGGTATTCTCGAAAGCCGCCCGGATACGCTGCTCGCTCTCCTTGACGGCGTTGTCCGGCAGTCCGACCAAATAGAGTCCCAGACCGCCCCCGGTGAGATTGACCTCGACGGTCACCTTCACGGCGTCGATCCCGGCAACAGCCCCTGCATACGTACTGACGAACATATTATCGATCTTTCACTATACAATCAAGCGATCTTCCTCCAGCTCCGGTCCGAATTTCCGGACCCGCACTTCCAGAGCGGCGCCCCCGCCGCGAATGCGGCAAAACCGGACGCGGAAACCGGAGCCGGCTCCGCTAAAACGGCTCCTCCTCGTTCAGATTCACGGGCGCCCCCGACACACCGGGCGTAAGGAACTCCTCGGGCACGCCGCCGAAGCCGCCCAGCCCGGAATTGGAACCGCTCGATACATCCTCGTACTGCCCCGGCGCAGGGCGACTGCCCGCCTCCGGCATCAGCGTTTCGTCCACATCGGCGAAGCGGGCCTGGTCCTTCAGGAAACGCAGATTGACATCCGTGACCGCACCGTTACGGTGCTTGGCGATGATGATCTCGGCCATACCCGCCGTCGGCATACCGTTCTCGTCCTGATTGATACCGTAATATTCGGGACGATGGATGAAAGCCACGATGTCGGCGTCCTGCTCGATGGCCCCCGATTCGCGCAGGTCCGAAAGCTGGGGGCGTTTCGAACCGCCGCGCAGCTCCGTAGCACGGCTCAACTGCGAGAGGGCGATGATCGGCACGTTCAACTCCTTGGCGATGGCCTTCAACGTGCGGGAGATGAAAGCCACCTCCTGTTCGCGGTTGCCCTTCGAATCCTGCGTTCCGCCGGTCATCAACTGCAAATAGTCGATGATGATGATCTGGATGTCGTTGTGTATCTTCAGACGCCGGGCTTTCGAGCGGAATTCGAAGACCGACAACGCCGGCGTATCGTCGATGTAAAGGGGGGCCGCCCCCAGCGGCTTGGTCGCCGACTCCAGGTGGCGCCACTGCTCGGGCGTAAGACGGCCGCTCTTGATATCGTTGCCCGGAATACCCGTTTCGGCGATGATAAGGCGCATCATCAACTGCACCGAAGACATCTCGAGCGAGAAGAACGCCACCGGACGTTCGTGATCGACGGCCATGTTGCGGGCCATCGACAACACGAAGGCGGTCTTACCCATCGAAGGGCGTGCCGCCACGATGATGAGGTCCGACAACTGCCAGCCGAGCGTCACGCGGTCGATGGCCATGAAACCCGAAGGCACGCCGTTGAAGGCCGACGTGTTCTTGGATGCCTCCTCGATCTGCATCAGCGCCTTGGCCAGCAAATCCTTGGACGACTGTACCGAACGCTTGACGTGACCTTCGGCCACCTTGAAGATTTCGCTCTCGGCATAGCCGATCAACTCCGTCACGTCAGTCGATTCGTCGTACGAACGGCGCTGGATCTCGGTCGCGGAGCGGATCAGCTCCCGCTGCACGTACTTCTGGGCGATGATTTTGGCGTGGAACTCCACGTTGGCCGCCGAGCCCACCTTCTGCGTGAGCTGCGCCAGGTACGACGCACCGCCCACCTTCTGCAACTCCTTGCGGACCTTCAGCCGCTCGGTGACCGTATAGAGGTCGATCGGTTTGAGTTCGGTCGAGAGCTCCTCGATCGCGCGGTAGATCGTCCGATGCTCTTCGGTATAGAAAGCCTCGGGCGTGATGAACTCCTGCACGGTGATGATCGAATCCTTCTCGAGCATCAGAGCGCCGAGCACCGCCTCCTCCAGTTCGACGGCCTGCGGAGGCACGTTGCCGGGGGTATCGGTCATTGCAGCGAACGCTTCGCGGTTGCGCGAAGCGGGGGTATATTCTTTAGCCATTCGTTACGTGGATTTCAACTTTCAAAAATAGACAAACGGGGCGACATATCAAAACGCCCCGGACCCCGTTTTGTCGAAAAATCTGTTTACAATCGAACGATCCCCGGCAGGGGATTCTCCCGGGCCGGAAAGATGTCGATAAAAAGGGGCTTTCTGTCGATTCTTTTTTACGGTCCCTTCGGTCAGCAAAAGGCACCGACCAGAATCGGCACGCACACCTCCAGTACGATGCCGTGCAGGATGGCCAGCGGCACCAGGTCGCTGCCCGAATAACGGGCGATCGAAGGCAGACACACGTCCATCGAAGTCACGCCCGCCACCGAGATCGGGGCCAGCGGACCGCCCCAGCGGGCGAACAGCGGCATTCCGAACAGGGCGATCATCTCGCGCACGACGTTGGCCAGCAAAGCGACCGTCGCCAACTCGGCGGCGCCCTGCACGCCGAGCGTCGCGCTCTTCAGGTCGGCGATCAGCACCGACGAAAGCGAATAGTAGCCGAAACCGCTGCCTACGGCCAGACAGTCCGTCAGGCTGAATCCCCGGAGCACCAGCACGCCGAGCGCCGAAAAGAGCAGGGTGCCGACGATCGTACAAAGCGGCAACAGGAGCATCCGCCAGTTGAACGTGCGCAGCATATAGTGCAGATTGTCGCCGGCCCCGAGTCCCAAGCCGACCAGCACCACCATCACCGAAAGAATAATCATCGGCAGATCGGGATCCAACAGCCACGTCGGGACGGCATCGGCATAACCGAGCGCCACGCCGACTGCAAAAAAAACGAAAACGATCAGACTATCTCTCATCGCTCCCTCCTTTCCGGAAAAAGTAACGCCGGACGACGAATACCGCCGCGAAACTCCCGGCGACGCCGAGGCAGGCGATCACGGCGGCCTGCCAGCCGAAACGTCCGAAATTGACGATCAGTTCGCGGTTGGAACCGATCGTAACACCGAAAACGAAGAGCAGGGCCCACACGGTAAGCGATACTCCCCGCTCCAGCCTGGCCACAAACGACCAGTTGCGCAGCAGATAGCCCGCTCCGATTCCGGCAAACAACAGCAAAACGATACGAAACATAGCTCAATCGACAGTTAAAAAAGCCCGACGAGATACATTGCACCCCGCCGGAAAAATATTATAAAACACAAATTTCGCGCTGCAAAGATAGCGAAAGCCGAGAGAAAACGGGAACTTGTTCCCAGTTTTCCGAGGCGCATCCTATCTTCTACAAAGATAGCGAAAGGTAAGTGACAAGCCAAACCCGTTCGGACCTGGCCGGAGCAAAATCCAACCGAAACACCTCATTGTCAATGCAAAGACTACTCGATCGAAGTTACCGATCCAATCCGAAATGGCGGCGCGAAACGGCCAGTGCAGCAATGCTGACCCGACAGTCGGGCACCGCACGAAGGAGAGCTTCGGTGCAGGAAAGCAGCGTCGAACCGGTAGTCACCACGTCATCGACCAGCAGCACGTGCCGTCCGGCCAACGCTCCGGGCCGCGCGACCGCAAACAAGTCGCGTACGTTCTCCCAGCGCCCGGCCGAAGAACGGGTCGTCTGGCTCGGGTTGTTGCGCAGGCGACTGACCGCCCGATCCTCCACCGGCACTCCCATCCGGGAAGCGATCCCCTCGGCGATATAGGCAGCCTGATTGTACCCCCGGGCCAGCAACCGCCGGGTATGAAGCGGCACGGGAACGATGCAGTCCACGCTTCCGTACAGTCCGCTGTCGGCAAGGTTGCCGCCATACCAGGCACCCAGGTCGCGGGCCGTGCGCCAGCGGTTGTAATACTTGAAACCATGAATGGCCCGCTGCCAGGGACTGCCCGCAACGAACCAGAGAAAAGCCGAGGCCTGCACGACGGGAAACTCGTTGCGCAGCCGCTCGGCCAGCGGATTGTCCGCACGGCGCCAGAATCCGGTCTGGGGTGCCAACGTACGGCACATCATACAGAAAGCACCCTCGCCCTCGTGCAACTCGCCGCCGCATACGGGACAGACAGGCGGCAGAAAAAGCCCCTTTATATCATTGAGGATCGACATCGCAGAGAATCGTAACGCCTTTGCATTCGGGACTTTTGACCACCCGGTCGAGAATCCCGCGCACCGCCTCGCGAGCCCGGGCCAGCGAAGCCCCCGCCTCGACCTTCAGCAGCAGGGTCGCCAGATACTCGCCCCGTACCCGATCGACGGGCGGGGCCGTGGGTCCCAGCACGCGCCGCCCGAACCGTTCGCGCAGGGCGGCGGCCAGGGCGTTGGCCGCACGGCGCAGCGTCACGGGATCGCGGTGACGCAACAACAGGTTCAGGAGCCGTGCATAGGGCGGATAGAAGAACGCTTTCCGCTCGGCGAGCTGCTGACGAGCCATCGCCTCGTAATCGCCCGCAATCACCTGTTGCAAGACGGGATGTCCCGGCTCAGCGGTCTGGATCACGACCGTTCCGGGATTTTCGCGCCGACCGGCGCGGCCCGCCACCTGCATCAGCAGTTGGAATGCACGCTCCGCCGAACGGAAATCGGGATTGTTGAGCAGATTGTCGGCGTTGAGCACACCGACCAGCTCCACGCCGCCGAAATCGAATCCTTTGGTAATCATCTGCGTCCCCACCAGAATATCGTCGTCGCCCCGGGCGAAGGCCTCGACGATCTGCCGGAAAGCACGCTCGGAGGTAACGCTGTCGCGGTCGAGCCGGGCGACCCGCGCCTCGGGGAAAACGCGGGCGATCTCCTCCTCGACCTTTTCCGTCCCGAAGCCCATCGGCACGGGTTCGGTCACCCGGCAATGGGGGCACTTGGCCGGAACAGGCTCCGTATGACCGCAATAGTGACAGACCATACGACCGCTTCCCTTGTGGAGCGTGAGAGTCACATTACAATCCGGACAGCGGGCCGTCCAGCCGCACTCCCGGCACTCGACATAGGGTGCGAAACCCCGCCGGTTCTGGAAAAGCATCGCCTGACCGCCTCCGCCGAGGGTCTCCTCCATACGGTCGAGCAGCAATTTGTTGAAATGGGCATGCCGCTCGCCGCGTTTCACGGCACGGATCGTATCGGACACGAGGATCTGCGGCATCCGCGACGGTCCGTAACGCTCGGCCAGTACCACGCTGCCGTATTTTCCGGTCGCAGCGTTTAAATAACTCTCCAGCGACGGAGTAGCGCTGCCCAGCAGCGTACGGCACCCCAGCAGTCGGGTCATCAGCACGGCGCAGTCGCGTGCCTGGTAGCGGGGCGCCGGGTCGGTCTGTTTGTAACTGGGATCGTGTTCCTCGTCCACCACGACCAGCTCCAGGCGGCGCAGCGGCAGGAAGATCGCCGAACGGGCCCCGATCACCAGCTCGCCGCCCGCAGAATCCCGCAAGCGGAGGTAAAGCTCCGTACGCTTGCGGTCGGTGAGTTTCGAATGATAGGCGATCACCCGCTCGCCGAAAACCTGCCGGAGCCGATCGACCAACTGGGCCGTGAGAGCGATCTCCGGCACGAGCAGCAGCACTTGTCCGCCCCGGGCCAGCACCTCGGCAGCGAAGTGCATATAAATTTCCGTTTTGCCCGAACCGGTGACACCCCGCAGCAGCACGGTCGCGCGATCGGCAAACACGGCACGGATCTCCTCGGCAGCCTTCCGCTGCGCAGCGGAAAGCGTCGGCAGACGAAACTGCGCACCGCCAGTCACCGGACCGGGTGCGACCTCCCGTTCGATACAGGTCAATAACCCCTTTTTCACCAGGAGAGCGAGAGCCGTCCGATCGGCGGCGAGTCGGCTCCGGGCGACTTCCGCCCCGTCGGGCGCAAGGGCAGCCAACTCCTCCAGCGCCTCCCGCTGCCGGGGGGCACGACGCCCCATACGTTCCAGCGCGGCGGCCAGCCCGTCGGCGGTGAGCGCTTCGCCGGCCAGGGCCACGAACCACTCCCGGCGGGGCCGGAACTCGTCGGCAGCAAACTCCTCCTCGCCGTGTCCGCTCGGCTTCATCAGCGACGGCAGCGCCACGCGCATCACCTCGCCCAGCGTGCACATGTAATAATCGGCGACCCACTCCCAGAAACGGCGCTGCCGCTCGTCGAGCAGAGGCGTACCGTAGAGCACGCGGGAGACGGTCTTGACGGTCTTGAAATCGGGGCGCCGGTCGTGCAGCCGCCAGACGATGCCCGTGTAGATGCGCCGCACCCCGAACTGCACGGGATCGGTCTGGGGCTGTCCGTGATCCTGTTGGTCGCGGTACTGGTCGGCACCTACGTTCTGTCCACGATGGCCACCATCATTGACAGCTTCATCGGCGCACCCAGCGGCCACTATTCCGACGCTGAAATTGCCGACACCAAGGTCAAGGCGGAAGCGCTGGCCGCTGATGTCGAGGCCGAGGGAACTGTCCTTGTCCAGAACAACGACAATACCCTGCCGTTGGCCGCTGACAACAAGAAGATCAACGTCTTTGGCTGGGCCTCCACTGCCTGGCTGGGCGGCGGTTCCGGCTCCGGCGGCGTGTCCGGCGTCAACACCGATTTGCTGGCCGCGCTGACTGCCTACGGCGTTGCGTACAACACCGAGCTGACCGATATGTACAAGGATTTCCAGAATGGCCGCGAGTACATCCGCACCCTGAGCGCCTGGCCCGAGCAGTCCGGCCGCCTGTATGAGCCTGACATCAACAACCAGACCTACTATACACAGTCGATGCTGGACAACGCTAAGAGCTTCTCCAATACGGCTGTTGTCGTGATCGGGCGTCTGGCGGGCGAGAGCAACGACGCCACCAAGCAGCAGTACAAGCGCACCGAGAAGGGCGGCGACATCGTTGTTGACGACACCCGCACGATGCTGGAGCTGACCACCGAGGAAGAGAATCTGCTGAACTACGTCGGCGCAAATTACGCCCATGTGGTTGTGCTCATCAACTCCACCAACGTCATGGAGCTGGGCCAGATCGAGACGATCCCCGGCATTGATGCCTGCCTGATTGCCGGTCTGTCCGGCTCCGAGGGCGCGACTGCCGTGCCCGAAGTGCTGTGGGGTGACCGCGAACCCAGCGGGCGTACCGCCGATACCTGGGCTTATGACCTGACCACCGCCGCCAGCTATGCGAACGCCGGTATGGAGGGTGTCGGTAAGTACAGCGCCGCCGACGGCCTCTACCCGGCAGACGGCACGACAAACGGAAACCTTGACACACCCTACACCTATGAGCAGGTTTCCTATGTTGATTACGCCGAGGGCATCTACATTGGCTACAAGTGGTATGAAACCGCCGACACCGAGGGCTACTGGGACGCCGAGAGCAACGAGCACGGCACCGGCTACGACGCCGTTGTGCAGTATCCCTTCGGCTACGGCCTGAGCTACACCAGCTTTGATTGGAAAGTCACGGACGCCGCCGCCAACGGCAGCGCCCTGACGAAGGACGGTAATGTGACCGTCAAGGTTACCGTCACGAACACCGGTGACCGCGCGGGCAAGGACGTTGTCCAGCTCTACTATACCGCCCCGTACACGGCAGGGAAAATTGAAAAATCCAGCGTTGAGCTGGGCGCGTTCGCCAAGACGAAGGAGCTGGCCCCTGGCGAGAGCGAGGAAGTCATCCTGACGGTCCCTGTCTCCGACATGGCCAGCTACGATGCCTACGACGCCAACCACAACGGCTTCACCGGCTATGAGCTGGATGCGGGTGACTACATCTTCACCGTGCGCCATGATGCCCACGATGTGGACGACGCCGCCAACGCGACCATCACCTGCAGCCTGCCCGCAGGCGTGCAGTATGCCGAGGACACCGCCACCGGCAATGCCGTTTCCAACAAGTTTACCGGCAACGACGCCATCGACGGCGTGAGCCTCGACGGCAGCGACTCCGCACAGAACATCACCTACCTGACCCGCGCCGACTTTGCGGGCACCTTCCCCAAGACGAACACCCCGACCCGTGCCATGACCGACAACGTCAAGGCACTGAACCTCTACACCGCCGACGATGCCAACGGCTGGATCAACGACGCTGATGAGGCTATTACCACCGGCGCTAAGAACGGCCTGAAGATCGAGGACAACGGCGAGACCACCGACCTCGGTTTCCAGCTCGGCTCTGACTTCAACGACCCCCGGTGGGATGCCCTGCTGGATCAGCTGACCGTTGACGAGATGGAAAACCTCTACATCAACGCCTACGGCGGCCTGGCCGAACTCAAGAGCGTCGGCAAGTCCAAGAGCAAGGACGCCGACGGCCCCGCCCAGATCGGCGGCTTCACCGGCATGGGAGCCGGCACGGGCTTCCCCAGCTCCAGCACGCTGGCCCAGACCTGGAACGCAGACCTTGCCCAGGAGGAGGGCCGCACCATCGGCACGCAGGCCCTGCAGAACGGCTACACCGGCTGGTATGCCCCCGCCACCAATATGCACCGCAGCCCCTTCAATGGCCGCAACTATGAGTATTATTCCGAGGACAGCCTGCTGTCCGGCGTCATCTGCGGAAACACTGTGACCGGCGCAAACCAGGCGGGCGTCTACACCTATGTCAAGCACTTTATCTGCAACGACGGCGAGAGCGGTATCTACCGCGATTCCGTCTATACCTGGATGACGGAGCAGACCCTGCGCGAAACCTACCTGCGCCCGTTCCAGATGCTCGTCGAGGATTACGACGCAGTCGGCCTCATGAGCAGCTACAACCGTATCGGCGCTGTCTGGGCAGGCGGCAGTGAGGCGCTGCTGACCGGCATCCTGCGCGACGAGTGGGGCTTTGACGGCGCGGTCATCACCGACTACTGCGACCACCACAGCTACATGAACGGCGACCAGGCCCTGCGCGCAGGCGGCAGCCTGTGGATGGCGGGCTTCACCGGCGGCGCGATGGCCTTTGAGACCGGCTCTAACAGCTATCTGCAGGCCCTGCGCCGCGCCACCAAGGAAGCGCTGTACATGTACCTGCATGTCCGCGTGACCAACCGCGACTATGCTGACAGCATCGGCGACACCACCGCTGTGCGCCATGCGTTCACGACCTCTGTGTTCGGCTGGCGTCATCTGGTTGCCCTGATCGACATCGTGGCCGTTGTCCTGTTCGCCCTCGCCGTGCGCGGCGTCGTCATCGACGTCAAGCTCCGCAAGGCAGCCAAGACCGAGAAAAAGAACTCCTGATTCACCAAAGGAATGTGTGATCTATGAAACATGCAGACATTATTACCAAATTGACCCTTGAACAAAAATGCGCGCTGCTCTCCGGCGAGACGGTCTTTACGACCCGCGGCTACAAAAATGCGGGCATCCCGTCCATCACCCTGTCGGACGGCCCCAACGGCGTGCGCAAGCAGGCGGGCGCGGCGGACCATCTGGGCCTGAACCCCAGCGTCCCCGCGACCTGCTTCCCGACGGCAGCTACCGTGGCCTGCAGCTGGGACCCCGCCCTGGGCGAACAGCTCGGCCGGGCCATGGGGGAGGAGGCCGCCGCGCAGGAGGTATCCGTCCTGCTGGGGCCGGGCCTCAACACCAAGCGCAGCCCGCTGTGCGGGCGCAACTTCGAGTATTTCTCGGAGGACCCGTACCTCTCCGGCAAGCTGGCCGCGGCCTACGTGCGCGGCATCCAGTCCAACGGCATCGCCGCCTGCCCCAGCACTTCGCCGTCAACAGCCAGGAGCTGCGCCGCATGGCGTCGGATTCCGTCGTCGACGAGCGAACCCTGCGGGAACTCTACCTGACCGGCTTTGAAATCGTCGTCAAAGAGGCGCACCCCAAGACCATCATGTCCAGCTACAACCTCGTCAACGGCACCTACGCCAACGAGAACGCCCACCTTTTGCAGGACATCCTGCGCAGGGACTGGGGCTTCGACGGCGCTGTCGTGACCGACTGGGGCGGCAGCAATGACCACGCGCTGGGCGTAAAGAACGGTTCTACGCTGGAAATGCCCGCCCCCGGCGGAGACGCCGTGCGCGAGCTGTTGAAAGCTGTCGAGACCGGTAAAATTTCCGAATATGATGT
>OLVX01002613.1_pt1 | contig 12824 bp, 10 predicted proteins | sample 1673271 | NCBI WGS metagenome assembly OLVX01 (sample SAMEA3178939, study PRJEB25190) | human gut metagenome | biome: human gut; feature: human-associated habitat; material: faeces | place: Austria | collected 2013 | reverse complement strand
GCAAGGGCCGTATGCTGGAGCGCAAGAGCGCCAAGGGCCGCATCTACTACGGCTGCGAGCGCTACCCCGACTGCGATTTCATGACGTGGGACACTCCCGTGCCGATCAAGTGCGAGAAGTGCGGCTCTACCCTGTTCCGCAAGGGCTCGAAGCTCTACTGCGCAAAAGAGGGCTGCGGGTTCGAAATGCCGGTACCGAAGAAGGATTAAACCTCTCAGTCAATGCTTCGCATTGCCAGCTCCCCTAATAGGGGAGCCCTTGGCAGAGTGGGAAAGTTTCTGCTGACTGCTGGACGTGCGAGATGAGATAAGGGATTCACAAGATGCAAAATTATAAAGTTACCGTATTGGGTGCTGGCCTTGCGGGCTGCGAGGCGGCGCTGTGGCTGGCGGGCAAGGGCGTGGAGGTCACGCTCTACGAGCAGAAGCCCACCCATTTTTCCCCGGCCCATAAGAGCGAGGGCTTTGCGGAGCTGATCTGCTCCAACAGCCTGAAAGCCGAACGGCTGGATTCCGCGTCCGGTCTGCTCAAAGAGGAGATGCGCCGGATGGGCAGCCAGCTCCTGCCCGCCGCCGAGGAGGCCCGTGTGGCCGCCGGCGGTGCGCTGGCCGTGGACCGTGACGCCTTCAGCGCCGCCGTCACCCGCCGGGTGGAGCAGTGCCCGAACATCACCGTCAAACGGGAGCGGGTGGAGCAGATCGACGAAAGCGCCCCCATCCTTGTGGCCACCGGCCCGCTGACCGACGGTGCGCTGGCCGACGAGATCGGCCGCCTAACCGGCGACGAGCGGCTGCATTTCTACGATGCCGTCGCCCCCATCGTTACCGCCGAAAGCCTCGACTACAACAAGGTGTTTGCCGCCTCCCGCTACGACCGGGGCGAAGCCGATTACCTGAACTGCCCCTTCAATAAGGCAGAGTACGAGGCCTTCCACGCCGCGCTGGCCGCTGCCGAGCGTGCCCCCCTCCACGAGTTCGACGCCGGGGCCGAGCAGGGAGCCCAGCCCGACCCGGACGCCCACGGCAAAAAAGCCGATACCGTCACCGTCTACGAGGGCTGTATGCCCATCGAGATCATGGCAGCCCGCGGAGCCGATACCATGCGCTTCGGCCCGCTGCGCCCGGTGGGGTTGGTGGACCCCAACACCGGCCACCGCCCGTGGGCAAACGTCCAGCTCCGCGCCGAGAACAAGGAGCGGACGCTCTACAACATCGTCGGCTTCCAGACGAACCTTAAGTGGGGCGAGCAGAAGCGGGTCTTCAGCATGATCCCCGGCCTTGAAAACGCCGAGTTCGTGCGCTACGGCGTCATGCACCGCAACACCTTCTTGGATGCGCCCCGCGTGCTGAACGCCGGGCTTTTCCTGAACGAACACCCCAACGTCTTCTTTGCGGGCCAGATCACCGGCTTTGAGGGCTACATGGAGAGCGCCGCGTGCGGTCTGCTGGCCGCGCGGAGCATCTACGCTCGCCTGACCGGCAGGCAGCTGCCCCCGCCCCCGGTGGATACCATGTGCGGGGCGCTGATCCAGTATCTGACCACCGAGAACAAGCATTTTCAGCCCATGGGCGCGAATATGGGCATCTTGCCCCCGCTGCCGGTCGAGAACCGCCCGCGAGACAAGCGTCTGCGGTACATGGCCGTGGCCGAACGGGCCGTGGCCAGCTTCCAGCAGTGGCTGGACAGCACTTCCCTGTAAAAGGAAAACGGCCTTGCCCTCTCCGTCAGCGCGTACGCGCTGCCACTGTTCCCAGAGTGGGAGATCAAAAAGCTCCCCCTTTGGGGGAGCTGGACGCGAAGCGGCCTGAGAGGGCGAGCCATCTGAAAGGAGAGACTCTGCTTATGAAGATCATCGTTGACATGATGGGCGGCGACAACGCCCCTCTGGCTGTGCTGGAAGGCGCAGCCGCAGCCGTGAAGGAGTACGGCGTTTCGCTCATCGGCGTGGGCAATGAGGAGCTGGTGCGCAAGACCGCCGCCGAGCACAACATCCCGCTGGAGGGCATCGAGCTGGTGAACTGCACCGAGACCATCGACATGTGCGACGAGCCCGCTAGGGCCATCCGCAGCAAGAAGGATTCCTCCATCGTCGTGGGCCTGAACATGCTGAAAGAGGGCAAGGGAGACGCTTTTGTTTCCGCCGGCAGCACCGGTGCCCTCCATGTGGGTGCCAGCCTCATCGTGCGCACCCTGCGGGGCGTCAAGCGCCCGGCGCTGGCCACCATGGTGCCCGCAAAGAAACAGGCCTATCTGCTGCTGGACTGCGGCGCCAACGTGGAGTGCCGCCCCGAAATGCTGGCGGCATTCGCCGTCATGGGAAGCTGCTATGTGAATAAGGTCGAGGGCCGCACTTCGCCCAGCGTCGCGCTGGCGAACAACGGCGCGGAGGAGTCGAAGGGCACCCCGGTGCTGAAGGAGGCCCACCAGCTGCTCAAGACCACCCCCGGCATCCGCTTTGTGGGCAACATCGAGCCTCGCGATGTGCCCAACGGCGAGGTGGATGTGGTGGTCTGCGACGGCTTCACGGGCAACGTGATCCTCAAGCTGACCGAGGGAGTGGCCAAGATGCTGCTGGGGATGCTGAAGGAGATGTTCCTCAAGAACCTCGGCGGCAAGGTGGCCTATCTGCTGCTCAAGAGCGGCGTGTCCGACCTCAAGCACCAGATGGACAGCGAGGAATACGGCGGCGCGCCCTTCCTCGGCGCAAAGCAACCGGTCATCAAGGCCCACGGCTCGTCCAAGGCCAAGGGCATCAAGAACGCCATCCGGCAGGCAAAGATCTGTGTGGAGAACGACCTGTGCGGCACCATGCAGGCTGCATTGGACGAGCTGAACGCGCCGACAGAATAAGAACGGTTTTGAGTCCTGAAATTGCGATGCGCATTCCAACCAAAACACCGCATCAGAGCAATCACATAAGGGAGATAAAATATCTATGAGTCATCCACTCGAAACGATCATTGGTTATCAATTCAAGAACCCGAAGCTGCTGGAAACGGCCCTGACCCACACCAGCTACGCCAACGAGAGCCGCACCCCGGTGCAGCACAACGAGCGGCTGGAGTTTCTGGGCGACAGCGTGCTGCAGATCGTGTCGGCAGACTATCTGTTCCACGCCTACGCCGACCGGCCGGAGGGCGATCTGACCCGCATCCGGTCCAGCCTCGTCAGCGAGGGGGCGCTGTTCCAGTTTGCGCAGGAGATCAACCTCGGCGAGTACCTGCGCCTTGGCCGCGGCGAGGAGCGCTGCGGCGGCCGCACCCGCCCCAGCGTCGTTTCCGATGCGTTTGAAGCCGTCATCGCGGCGCTGTATCTGGACGGCGGCATGGAGATCGCAAAGAATTTCATCCTGCCCTTCATCACCGAGGGCAAGCACGCCGAGGCCGACTACAAGACCCGGCTGCAGGAGATCGTCCAGCAGAACCCGGAGGAAAAGCTCAGCTATGTGGTCGAGCAGGAGTCCGGCCCGGACCACGACAAGCATTTCGTGGTGGCCGTGCGGTTCAACTCGGACAAAGTCGCCCGCGGCGAGGGCCGCAGCAAAAAGATGGCGGAGCAGCACGCTGCCCGCGAGGCGCTCAAACTGCTGGGCGTTTTGAAGGAAAAGTAAGCGGATGGTATTCAAGGAACTGGAAATTCAGGGGTTCAAGAGCTTCCCGGACAAAGTCAAGATCACCTTTGACGAGGGCGTGACCGGCGTGGTCGGGCCCAACGGTTCCGGTAAGTCGAACCTGTCGGACGCGGTGCGGTGGGTGCTGGGCGAGACCAGCGCCCGCCAATTGCGTGCTGCCGGGAAGATGGAAGACGTCATCTTCGGCGGCACCCGCCGCCGGGGAGCCATGGGCTTTGCACAGGTGCGCCTGACACTGGACAACAGCGCCCACACCCTTGATCTGGACGCCGACGAGGCCGTGATCGGCCGCAAATACTACCGCTCCGGCGAGAGCGAGTACAGCATCAACGGCCAAGTCTGCCGCCTGAAGGATGTTTACGAACTGCTGCTGGATACCGGCATCGGCCGCGACGGCTATTCCGTCATCGGGCAGGGCCGCATTGCGGAGATCGTGGCGGCCAAGAGCACCGAGCGCCGGGAGATTTTTGAGGAAGCCTGCGGCATCGCCAAGTACCGCTACCGCAAAAACGAGGCCGAACGGCGCTTGGCCGCTGCGGCGGAGAATCTGGAGCGGCTGCGGGACATCCTCGGCGAACTGGAAGCCCGCGTGGGTCCGCTGGAAAAAGAGAGCGCCAAGGCCCAGAAGTTCCTTGCTTTGCGGGACGAGCGCAAGACGCTGGAAGTTACCCTCTGGACCGACGGCGTCCACCGGGCCAAGGAAGCCGTCCGCCGTCAAGTGCGGGATTATGAGACGGCTGAGGCCGATTACGAGCGGCTCGACCGGGCCGCAAAAGCCGCCGAGAGCGAGGCTGAGGAGATCCGGATGCAGGCACAGCAGTTGACCATTGCGGTCGAACGCCTGAATGGGGATATCCGCAGCATCACCGAGCAGATCAGCGGCAGCGAGAGCCGGATCGCCGTGCTGGAAAACGACATTGCCCGCAACGAGGAAAGCGCCGCCGGGCTGCGGGCGGAGATCGCCGCCGGGCGGCAGGACAGCACCGAGGCCGAAGCAGCCTTGGAGCGCCACCGCGCCGTGGCTGCCTCCATGGAAGCCGCCGGGCAGAAGCTGGCCGAAGAGCTGGCGGCGTTGAACGCGGCGCTGGATCAATTGACCCACGACAGCGACCGCAGCGGGGCCCGGCGGGACACGCTGCGCACCGAGGTCACGGCCCTGAGCGCCCGGCATACCGAGGCACAGGTGGCAAAAGCCGCTGCCGAAGCCGCCGCCGAGACGGCGAAGAGCCGCCTTCCCGCGCTGGAAGAAGCCGCCGAGGCGCTGGCCGCCCAGCGGGACGACGCCAAGCAGGACTTAGAGGACACCGTGAAATACCGCGGGATGCTGGCCGAGAACGAAAAGCAGCTGGCGAATATCCGGGCGGGGTTGGAGCTGAAGCAGAAGAACCGCCGCGCTGCGCTGGACGAGGCCGACGAAGCCGAGCAGAAGCTCAGCCGGGAGCTGGATGCGGCCCGGCAGCGGCTTTCCGTTCTGCGGGAGCTGGAAAAGAATATGGACGGCTACCAGAACTCCGTCAAGACCGTGATGCGGGCCGCTTCGGCCCGGCGGCTGCGGGGGATCATCGGGCCGGTGTCCTCCATTCTGGAAGTGGAGCCGGGCCGGGAAGTGGCCATCGAGACGGCGCTGGGCGGCGCGTTGCAGAACATCGTGGTCGAAAGCGAAGCTGCCGCCAAGGCGGGCATCGCCCTGCTCCGCAGTGAGAACGCGGGCCGGGCCACCTTCCTGCCGCTGGATACGGTCCAGCCCGGTGTGTTCCGGGGACGGCTGACCGGTTCGGCGAAGCTGGCGTCCAGCCTTGTCAAGGCCGATGCCCGCTATGGGAACATCGTCTCGAACCTGCTGGGCCGGATCGTCGTGGTGGACGACATCAACGAGGCCTCCCGCGCGGCGCGGGACCTCAGCTACCACAACAAGGTCGTCACGCTGGATGGTCAGGTCATCAACGCGGGCGGCAGCTTCACGGGCGGCAGCGTCCAGCGCTCGGCGGGGCTGTTCACCCGCAAGCAGGAGCTGGAAGAGCTGCGGCGGAAGGCCGCGCGGCTCCAGAAGGACTGCCTTGCGGCGCAGGAAAAGACCGACCAGTGCAAGGCACAACTGGACGCCGTTTCCGCTGAGCTGACCGCCGCAAGCAGTGAGCAGATCACCGCAGCCAACGACCGCGTCCGCGCCGAAGCGGAGCAGAAGCGGCTGGAAGCGGCGGTGGAACAGGCCGAGACTGCCCTCACCGCGCGGGAAGCGGAGATCGAGACGCTGAACGCCCAGCTTGCCGACAGCCGCACCAAGGCGGCAGATGCCGCCGCACAGGAGGCAGAGCTGGAAGCGCAGATCGCCGCAAAGTCCGAGGAGCTGAACCGGCTGGCCGAGGGGGACGATGCCTTCCTCGCCCGCCAGCGGGAGCTATCGGATCAGTTGAGCGCCAAGCGGTTGGAGCAATTGACCCGGCAGAAGGACGCGGAGCTGGCCGAGGCGCAGATCGCCGCGCTGGAACAGCGCACGAAAGATGCTGCCGCCCGCCGCGCTTCGCTGGAAGAGAGCCTTTCCGCCCTCGCCGCCCGCAGCGAAAACTGCCGCGCCGAGATCGAGGCCATCCGCAAGGCGAAGTGCGAGAGCACCGGGAAGATCGCGGAGAAGGAAGCCGCCATCCGCAAGGCCACCGAGGAGCGGCTGCTCCACCAGAAAAACGAGACCGAGGCGCTGGCCAAGGCCCGCACGGCGGCGGATGACCGCGAGGAGATGGGCCGGGAGATGGCCCGCCTTGCCGAGCGGAAAGCCGCAGCCGAAAGCGAGTACGATGCCACCGCCGCAAAGCTCTGGGATGAATACCAGCTCACCGTTTCACAGGCGGAAGAAGTCTGTGTGGAGTTCGACAGCCTCCCTGCGCTGCGGGCGCAGGTGGCCGAGGTGCGGAACAAGATCCGCGACCTCGGCAACGTGAACGTCAGCGCCATCGAGGAGTACGCCGAGGTCAAGGCCCGGTACGATGCGCTCCGGGTGCAGGTGGAAGACGTGGAGGGCAGCAAAAACGAGCTGGGCCGGATGATCGCGAACCTCTCCGCCCAGATGCGGGAGATCTTTACCGACAGCTTCCGCGCCATCAACGAGAACTTCGGCCGCATCTTCGCCGAACTGTTCGGCGGCGGCGAGGCCAGCCTTGTGCTGGAGGACGAGACCGATGTGCTGGGCTGCGGCATCGGCATCCGGGTCGCGCCGCCGGGCAAGGTCATCAAGAATCTGGAAGCCCTTTCGGGCGGCGAACAGGCGCTGGTGGCCATCAGCATCTACTTCGCCATCCTCGCCGTCAACCCGGCGCCCTTCTGCATCCTCGACGAGATCGAAGCCGCGCTGGACGATGCCAATGTCAGCCGGTTCGCGCAGTATCTGCGCCGGGTGAGCGACAAGACCCAGTTCATCGTCATCACCCACCGCCGCGGCACCATGGAGGCTGCCAATGTCCTCTACGGCGTGACCATGCAGGAGGACGGCGTGTCGAAACTTTTGAAGCTCGACCTTGAACAGGTTGACGCGACGCTGGTTTCGTAGGTATAATGGAGGAAACCTCTCCGTCATCGCCGTAAGGCGTTGACGGAGAGGGCAAGGATGCGAACAAGTAAAAAGAAAGGCCATACACGACATGGGACTTTTTGGATTCGGTAAAAAAGAAAAAGACAAGATGAAGGACGGCCTCGAAAAGACCCGCACGGGCTTTTGGGGCAACATCCTCAATACGCTGACCGGCAGCAAGATCGACGACGACCTCTACGATGAACTGGAAGAGCAGCTCATTCTGGCGGACGTGGGCGGCGAAGTGGCCATCAAACTGGTGGACAAGCTGCGGGACCGCGTGAAGGAGAAGGGCCTGAAGACCGGCGAAGAAGCGGCCGACCAGCTGCGGGAGCTGATCGCCGACGAGATGCGCCCCGAAGCAGAGATGGAGCTGGACGGCCACCCCGCCGTCATCCTCGTCATCGGCGTCAACGGCGTGGGCAAGACCACCAGCATCGCGAAGCTGGCCGATCACTACACCCGGCAGGGCCGCCGCGTCATGCTGGCAGCGGGCGATACCTTCCGCGCCGCCGCCAGCGAGCAGCTGGAGATCTGGGCCGACCGGGCAGGTGTGCCGCTGGTCAAGGCCGGAGAGGGCGCAGACCCTGCCGCTGTCATCTTCGACACGGTCAAGTCTGCCACGGCTCGCGGCTACGATATGGTCATCGCCGACACGGCGGGCCGCCTCCACAACAAGGCGAACCTGATGGGCGAGCTGGCCAAGATCAGCCGCAGCGTCAAAAAGGCGTCCCCGGAGGCGAGTTTGGAGACGCTGCTGGTGCTGGACGCCATCACGGGCCAGAACGCCATCAGTCAGGCCAAGGAGTTCTGCAAGGCAGCCAATGCCACCGGCATCATCCTGACCAAGCTCGACGGCACCGCCAAGGGCGGCTGCGTCGTGGCGGTCAAGCAGCGGCTGGGGCTGCCAGTGCGGTTCATCGGCGTGGGTGAGGGCATCGACGACCTGATCCCCTTCACCCCGGAGGGCTTTGTGGAAGAGCTGATCCCCCGCACGGGATGGAAGCACTGAACCTCTCAGGCGCTTCGCGCCAGCTCCCCTGATAGGGGAGCCCTTGGCAGATCGGGCAGGTTTTTCTTCTCAGGGAAAATGCTTCGCCCTGCGGCCAAGGTCAAGCAGTTGGAAACATAGAAAGGGAGCAACCACATGAAGATCTGCGCAGCCACCGGCAACGCCGGAAAGCTCCGCGAGCTGCGGCGCATCCTTGAGGCACAGGGCCACGAGGTCGTCAGCCAGAAGGAGCTTGGCATCACCATCGAGCCGGAGGAGACCGGCACCACCTTTGAAGAAAATGCCCTCATCAAGGCCGAGACCATCTGCAAGGCCAGCGGGCTGCCCACCATCGCCGACGATTCCGGCCTGTGCGTGGACGCGCTGGACGGTGCCCCCGGCGTCTACAGTGCCCGCTACTGCGGCCACCACGGCGACGACGAGGCCAACAACGACAAACTCTTGGAGAAGATGAAGGACGTCCCGGCGGGGCAGCGCGGCGCGAAGTTCGTGGCGGCGGTCTGCTTCATCCTGCCGGAAGGCCGGCATCTGACCTGTGTGGGCGAGTGCCCCGGCCGCGTCGCCTTTGAACGGCTGGCGGGAGACTACGGCTTTGGCTACGACCCGCTGTTCATCCCCGACGAATGCGGCGTGGGCAAGACGGGCAAGCGCCCCAACACCGAGGGCCGCAGCTACGCCCAGCTGACCCCCAACGAAAAGGACGCCATCAGCCACCGTGGGAACGCGCTGGCCGAGATGGAGAAGAAGTTACCGGATTTTTTGAAATAAAAGGAGAAACAACTATGCTGACGAGCAAACAGCGCGCGATCCTGCGCGGCAAGGCAAACACCATGGACCCCGTTTTTCAGGTGGGCAAGGGGGAAATCGACGAGACCATGATCCAAGGCGTGAAGGACTGCCTCGACGCCCGCGAACTCATCAAGGTCAAGGTGCTGGACAACAGCATGTACAACGCCCGCGAGGCCTCGGTGCTGCTGGCAGAGGCCACCGGTGCCGACTGCGTGCAGGTCATCGGCTCCAAGTTCGTGCTCTACCTCCAGAAGAAAAAGGACAGCGCCTACGCTGACCTGCTGAAGTGAGGATCCTTCTGTACGGCGGCAGCTTCGACCCGCCCCACAACGGCCACATGAACAATCTGCGGGCTGCTGCGGCGCGGGTGAAGCCGGACAAAGTCGTGGTCATGCCCGCCGGGGTCTCGCCCTTCAAGCGGGGCACCTGCGCTTCCGGTGCGCTCCGCATGGAGATGTGCCGCTGCTTTTCCGCGCTGGCGGAAGAACAGGCTGTCCCGGCGCTGGAAGTCAGCGGCTGGGAGGTGGAACAGGCCGAACGCGGCCAGCGGAACTACACCGTTCTCACGCTGGAAATGCTGGCGGCGGAGTATCCGGGCGCGGCGCTGTATCTGGCCATCGGCAGCGATATGCTGCTGACCTTTGACGGCTGGCACCGCTGGCAGGATATTTTGAAGTTGGCTCATCTGGTCGTCACCAGCCGGAACATCGGGGACGACCCGGTGCTGCACGAAAAGGCAAAGCGGCTGGACGCCGCCGGGGCGCGCATCCTGTTCGCGCCCGTGGAAGCGCTGCCCATGGCCAGCAGCGACCTTCGCGCCCGCCTTGCCGCCGGGGACCGATGCGAAAACGAACTCCCGCCCCTTGTCCGCCGTGTCATCCAGCGGGAGGGGCTGTACCGGGAAAACAAAGGAGACAACAACCATGAACCAGAAACAGGCAAAGGAGCTTGTGCGCAGCCGCTTGAGTGACAAGCGCTACGAGCACACCCTGAACGTGAGAAAAATGGCCGTCAAGCTGGCCAAGCGCCACGACGCCGACGAGGACAGGGCCGCGCTGGCTGCCCTGCTGCACGACGCTGCAAAAGAGATCTCCAAGGACGAGATGCGGGCCATCATGAAGGCGCACCCGGAGTACGCCGAGGGCGGGGAAGAGCGCCCCGCCCCGGTGTGGCACGGCATCTGCGCCGCCATCCTCGCCCGCACCGAGTGGGGGGTGGAGGATGAAGCCGTCCTCTCCGCCATCGCGTGCCACACGGCGGGCAAGCCGGGCATGAGCAAGCTGGACAAGATCCTCTATCTGGCCGATATGTCCAGCGCCGAGCGGGACTGGCCGGGCGTGAACAAGCTGCGCAAGCTGGAGCGGAAGAACCTCGACGCTGCCATGCTGATGGCCCTGAAGCAGACGAACGATTTCGTGCTCTCGCAGGGGAAGCCGCTGGACCCCATGTCAAAGGCCGCCTACGACGACATTCAGGCGCAGGTGGAGGCCCGCGCCGCAAAGCCTTAAAATTCGTCCTGCCCGCCGGAAATGAAAACCGATTGCAGATTGTGGGGAAGGATGCTATACTAAAGGGTATCATGGATGTAAACCGACCCCGAATGAAAAAGCTGGAGGAAATCTAGGAATGAGTCAAGCCCCGCGCCGCATCAACACCCAACGCTCCCTGAACCGGCCTACCGAACAGCGGCCGACCGAGGCCCCGCTGAAGGGGCAGCCGGATTTCTTCCAAGAAGAACCGTCTGTGCCTCATGTGGAGCAGCGCACCCGCCCGGCGGCTCCGGCCGGCCACGGCGGGAACGGCGGCAATGGAACCCCGCCCCGCGGCGGTGCCCACGCGGCCCCCAGTGAGCCGCCCCGCCGCCGCAGCAAGGCCAAAAAGAAAAAGAAGACCCCGATGTGGCTCCCGCTGGCCGTGACACTGGCGGTGGTGGCCGTGATCTCAGGCGTGGTGATCTACGCGGCCAGCATGGTGAACAAGGTGGAGGAGAACATCAAACCGGAGGAAAATGCTGCCTCGCTGGTGGAAGAGATCCAGACCCTTGAGGAATACAAGGGCGATGTGGTGAACATCCTCGTCTGCGGCATCGACTACGAAGAGGGCCGCGCCTACTCCTCGGACGGCACCAACGACGGCATGACAGATATGATCCTCTACTGCCAGTTCGACATCAAGGGCGGCGCACTGCGGATGCTGCAGATCCCCCGCAACAGCCTTGTGGCCACCAAGGGCCGGAAGGTGAATCTCTCCAACGGCAAGACCTACGCGGTCTCGAACTACCAGATCAACTCGGTGGCCCTGTCCAACGACGGCAACATCGCCGCACTGGCGGAGGTCATCTACGACCAGTACAAGCTGCCCATCGACTACTATGTGACCATCGACATGCAGGCGCTGGTGGAAATGGTGGATAACTTCGGCGGCATCGAGGTCTATATCCCCCACGACATGTCCTTTGCGGGCAGCGCGCTGAAGCAGGGCTACCGCAACTTGAACGGCTCTGCGGCGGAGTTCTTCGTCCGCTGCCGCCACGGCGAGGGCTATTCCAACTCCGACATCGACCGCCTGAACATGCAGCGCTACTTCTACGCGGGCCTGTTCAAGCGGGTGCGCAGCATGGGCATTACCGATGTGCTGAGCCAGTTGGATCTGGTCTTCAGAAACTATATCCACACCGACATGGATCTGACCACCATCGCCAAGATGCTGGTCTCCTTCACCCGCATCGACAGCGCCAACATCATGCTGGCACAGACGCCGGTGTTTATGGGCGTGCCCAATGTCGGCAAGACCGACAGCTTTGACGGCTACTCCTGCGTGGTGCCGGACGCCGGTTCCATCGCAGAGCTGCTCAACACGTATTTCCGCAATTATACCGGCCCCGTCAGCGCCGAGGAACTGAACCTTGTGACGAACGATTGGCCCCACGGCACGGCATCCACCAGCGCCAACGTCCAGTTCGTCGGCCAGCTCGATAAGGAGTCGGACGATGCCATCCTCAGCGGCGACACCGACGTTGCAGGGGCCACCACCACCGACGGACAGGCCGCCGGCCAGTAACCCAAAAAAGATAGGAGAATTTCAGATGGAGAACAACATCGACAGCAAGGCGCTTGCCATTGAGATCGCGAAGATCCTTGATAAGAAAAAAGCACAGGACGTCCGGGTGCTCAAGGTCGAGAGCCTGACCGTCCTGACCGATTACTTCGTCATCGCGTCCGGCACCTCCACCACGCAGGTGGGTTCGCTGGCCGACGAGGTGGAGTTCGAGCTTTCCCAGAAGGGCATCGAGCCTTTGAGCACCGAGGGCTTCGACTCGAAGAACTGGGTCCTGCTGGACTACTCGAACGTCATCGTGCATGTGTTCGTGCCCAACACCCGCACCTACTACGATCTGGAGCACCTGTGGGCCGACGGCGAGCCCATCGACATCTCGGAGTATCTGACGCCGGATAATAGTCTGTAAGGTTAGAGGTGCTGTGCGTCCGCCCTTGCGGGGGCGGCGCGCGGCGTTTGACATAAGAAAAGTCTGGAGCTGAAAACAATGAAGTATGATTACAAGGCCGTTGAGGCCAAGTGGCAGAAGGTGTGGGAGGACGAGAAGACCTTCCATGCCGAGATCGACCACAAAAAGCCCAAGTTCTATGCCCTCGTGGAGTTCCCGTATCCTTCGGGCGCGGGTCTGCACGTGGGCCACCCTCGAAGCTATACCGCGCTGGACGTGGTGAGCCGCAAGCGCCGTCAGAACGGCTACAACGTGCTCTACCCGATGGGATGGGATGCCTTCGGTCTGCCCACCGAGAACTTCGCCATGAAGAACCACATCCACC
>OLVX01002606.1_pt1 | contig 12847 bp, 10 predicted proteins | sample 1673271 | NCBI WGS metagenome assembly OLVX01 (sample SAMEA3178939, study PRJEB25190) | human gut metagenome | biome: human gut; feature: human-associated habitat; material: faeces | place: Austria | collected 2013 | reverse complement strand
CTTGTTGACTTCCTCATTATATTGTACCAGTCCATCCTCTGTCTTTCCTGCGCCTGATACTTCCAGTCTGGCATTGCCTCCGTCCGTTTCGCTGCCTGCCATAAGCTTGTTCAACGATTCCATATAGATATCCAGCATTTCCGGATCAATCTTTATTCCCGCCATTGCTCCCTCCTCTTTTAGTAAACATAACTGTCTGCTTCATCCATAGATGTAACATAATTTTCCACTGCTCTCCTGACCTGCTCCGCTATCTCCTGTGCTTCTGACCGTAACCCCTGCACTTCATCTGCAAACAGCATGAGATTTTCCGCTGTGTTTCCCTGCATAATTGCATCATCCAGCACATTTGATAAAATATCTGACAGCTCCCCCAGTTTCTGCTCGAAATCTTCTGTTTTTTCTACGATTTTCCCGGCTTCCTGTATAATTCCGTCATCATCTACAATAAGATCATATCCTAAACTCTGCATGTTCCTGTTCCCTGCCTCTCTATAATCCTGATGCCATCCTGCTGTTTCTGGCTCTTTGTTCTTCCCTGCGCCGTTCTTCTTCTCTCCGCCTTTCTTCTGCTTCCCTCCGCTCAATCTCCCGTATCTCATCCTGCATCTGCACTATGCGGTTCTGTTTGTTCCTGATATCTTCATTCAACTTCTCTATTTCCGATATGGCTTCCTGTTTTTTTCTGTTGATTGTTGCTATTGCGCCATCAAATTTTCCATTCACACTGTTATACTCTGCACCCTGAAGATATTCCGTCATGTCCTGAACATAACCTTCTACATACTTTACCTGCGGAAAATAATCTCTTGTCTGACGGATTTTCCTGCTATGACAAGAACAAAAATCAGCCATATTTTCCTGTCCCCGTTCCAGGCGTCTGTTCGTATTCTCATAAAGATTAATTTTTTCTTCCCATTCCCTGATCTTTTTCTGATCTTCCTCAATCCCTGCATTACAGATTGATATCTGACTGTAACATTCTGATTTTGTCATCTTCTGCCTCCGCAAAACTGTAGGAACTATATCCTTTTTTTATAATCTCCCGCTTTATCAATGCAACATACGCATCTTCCTGCCTGTCTGTATAACCATAGTGTATTACTGTGTGGATTGCCTGTTCCGTGAAAAACAGCTGCTTTTTTGAATCCACAAACGGATAAATGATCCCACAATACGGCACATATTGCTTTTCCGTTTCCTTTTTCATAAACCTATCCACAATCACTGCTTTAATACTTGATACCGGCTTTTCTGTTTCCAGTTTTAATTCCCGTATATCAACCTCCACAACACTTCCCAGCGGCAATGTTCTTTCTGTAAGCAATATCAGCTTTTGAACAAAATCCTTCAATTGCTCGAATGCCGCCCTGATTTCATTCCCGGCAATTTTTATAACCGGCTGTCCTTCCTCCATTAATACTTCCAATGTCTCTGCCTTATAATTTTCTCCACGAATCATCGCATGGTAAATTTGATATAGTTCCTCCGGCTTGTCCGTATGCATCCTAACGTACTGACGAATGGCATCCTTCTGCCGACCACTCAATACCTTGTCCCGTTCAAGCCATTCCTCACAGATTGCAGCAGAAATTTTTCTTTTCTGAATTATATTCTCCCTCATCCTTTTCTCCTGACTTTGTCTTTACTCTTTTGTTTATTTTACATCTATTTGTGCTGTTTTTTTCAAGCTATTTGTATGTTTTATTGCCACCATTTGTATGTTTTGGAATAATTAATCGACAATTCTGATTATATGTTTTATCTTTTACGCAAAATATGTTCCTTTCTGATGCGCTTGTCCAATAAATCATATGGCTGGTTGTTCGTCGAGACTTTTGCGATACACTTTCCTTTCACATAGAACTCAATTTTTTCACCGAACAATCCTTTTTTCAATCTCGTACTCTCAATTTCACTGATGTCAAATTTTTTCACGATCAGTCCGCGTCTGCGTGTCACTCTTGTTCCATTTACTGAAAATCTGTCAGTTATAAGGTCTATGAAAATAATCAAGGAAATTACCCCCAATACAAGCATCGGACGGAAAAATATTATGTTCGTCTCATTCTGCTCGATCATTACCCATACCATCCAGCAGAAAAAGCCTACCGACATTGCGGAAACAGCTTTATAAACGCCCCTTGTTTTTAATGTAAATTTATCAATAGTCATTCCCGCTTTGTCGCATGGAATTTTCTTAGCTTGCAGCATTCCTGCTAATATTGCGCCATCTGACAGATTATTATCAATCCTGAACAGCTTTTTCTTCCCGGAATAAAATTCATACCCACCATCTAATCTTTCCGTTATTCTTGTAATATCTGCAAATGTGTAATAATGCTTTATGCCTATGTAACTGCGATAGATGATTTTTTCGCTTTTTACCCAGATTTTCCAGACGTGCGTGCCTAACACCGAACATATAGCTAATAATTCTAAACATCCAAAAATACCTCCTGTAAACCAGTTCAACTGATCATCTACATAAGCTCCAATAAGACATATCAAAAAAAATAACAAACCTACATACATTATGAAAGCCAGTTCAAACGGATACCCTATTTCCAAATTCTCAAATAAACTTTGTGGAGTCTTTTTGTCATCCAAATTATAAAACTCCGGATATTTTTTCTCATTATACACATTCAGATAATGAATCACTACCGCTGCTGCCACCCACGGAGCTATTACTTTTATTAACGTTACAAGAAATGCTAACATGTTTTTCTCCTCCAGATTCTTATGTAAATGCACATATAAATTGATTTACATGTCCATCAATATCCACGGCATCCTTAAGATTACTAAGATACAGGTTATTCCTTATAGAATTCTTTATCTTGTCCTTCACACCACCTACCAATTTTTGTCCGGAATAATTGATAATCATGTATTTTAATGCTTCCTTTCTTCCAAGATGTTCAGTGGCTCTCTTTCTGGCACTTCGGCATACATTCCCCCTTATGTCATCCAAATCGATTTTTGATTTCAGCACATCAACCCGCACATTTAAATCATTCAATATTTTCGTATACTCTTTTTTGTGTGTCCGATTCCTGCCATGCAAAATATCGCTTAACAATCGCTTTTCCCGCAGTTTTATCTTCTCAGTGCTTATATGTCGTTTCTCCAGTCGCGCAGAAATCCCCGTTTCATCTCTCAACTGCTTTACCGCTTTATCCCAGCCAATACCACTCTTAACCTTATCAACCGCTTTATCCAGACCGCCAAACACCAATGTTGTACCTGCACTCCACACGCCTGTTTCTACCACTTCTCCAACATCAATATTCTGTTTTCCTTCTATAAATTTCTGTTCAATTGCATTAGCGGTGCTATCAATCAATCCATTACTAGCCGCAGTAACCAAAAGTCCAGCTCCTGTTCCTGCAATTGCCCCTTTGACTACTCCTTTTGCAGCCTCTAATCCCACTTTTCCCCAATCAATATCAATTTTTTCTCCATTCTGTATAGCACCTACCATTTGACTTCCTGTTTCAATAACGCCACTTACAATACCGCCTACAAGTGCCCCAATTACAACTGTTGGCCATTCCCCATCATTATCTTCAAAATCTTCCGGTCTATCCCAACAATAAATATATGGATTTAATGTAAACGGCATTTCCGGGAATCCTTTGATCAGATCCTCACTTACAAACCGCCCTGTTCTGGAATCATAACGTCTTGCCTGTGCAAAATACAACTCACTGATTTCATCCATCTGATATCCGGTGTAACCAAATGGCTGCGTATACTTCTCATTCTTATACACAGGCATACCAAATTCATCATATGCATACAAAGCATCTATCTCTCTTTGCATATCTACCATACACATCGTGCTTCCATGATCATCCTGCAAATAATATGTGCTTTTTCCATTTTCAAGCATTCCAGCTGCTTTTCCATCCCAGAAAAACTGCTGTCTTCTTCCAGAATGTTGTTCATTGCTTTGTAAAAGATTATGATATTTTCTTGTCAGATCCAGCGTGTAGTGTATATCTTTTTTTCCAGATATTTGTTGTCTGACTCGCTGTCCGAGACCGTTATATGCATATTCTGCTATATCAGTAATTCCATTTTCAAATTTTTGAACCTTTTTTAACCTATTTGTACAGTCAAATGTAAATTCTTTTAATACTTTACCATCTTCACAGATTTTTCGAATGTTACCTCGCTGATCATATTGATAAGTCTTTTCAAGTAAATTGCCCGTCTCACTGATAAGCTGATTATTCGCATTGTAAGAATAACGTATTATTGATTCATTTTCAAAATCTTTTTTCTCTATGCGATTCCCAAAGGCGTCATATGTATATTCTCTAAGCCTCTCTTTTTCTCTGCTGACATGTATCAGCCGATTTACCGCATCATAACCATAGGTATAGCTTACATTCTGTATTCCTGTTCCACTCCGCTTTTGATCAACTGTTATTTTATTTCCCGCATTGTCATAGGTATAGTCATAAGAATCGATTATTTTTTCCTGATCATGATGCGTGATTTTTGCTATTCTTCCAATATTATTATACGAATACGATGTGACTACATCATTAGGAAGATGTTTTGTTTTAAAACGCCCCATTTCATCATAGTCATATGTAATCACACCAGTTTCATTTTCTAGTTGTATAAGCTGATTGGCTATATTGTAGGTATAATGCACCTCGTTTCCATCCGGGTAAACTATTTTCGTTTTCTCTCCCATATTGTTCCACTCATAAGAAACTTTTTGACCATCTGCATCTGTAACAGAAAGCGGTCTTCCCATTTTGTCCAGACGGATTCTGGTACTTCCTATCCAATCTTTCATTTCTTCTAATTGTCGAAGTGCATTATAAGAAAGTTTTACTTTCTGGCCATCTGCATACACTATCTCACTTATCTGTCCAGTTGGATTATATTTGTAGTTTGTGACACAACCATCACGATCTGTTTTGGCTGCCATTCTTCCATTTTTATCGTAAGAAAAATATTCGACTGCACCCAATGGATCTTTGATCTGGATCACATTTCCTTGCAGATCCCATTTATAATCAGTAACAGAGTCGCTCTCCCCTTGTTCCCCGGTACGTTTTATCTGTAAAAGATTTCCAACCTTATCATATGTGTAATATGTCCTGTTGTTTAAAGCATCTGTCACACACGTCAAATCGCCATTTGGAGAGTATTCGTAAGATGTTCGATTTCCATTTTCATCAATCATCTCTACCACATTGCCAACTGCATCATATGAATAATGCCGTACTCCACCTGCTGGATTTATTAAATCTGTCAAGCGATTAAGTCTGTCATACTTCATCTGAACACATTCACCTAATGCATTTGTCCGCTGGATCAGATTATCTTCATTATCATATGTATAAATTTCGACTGCCCCATCTGGATATTGAATCTTATGTAACCGTCCACCTTTCTCATACAAATATTCTGTACTGCTGCCATTTGGATAACAAATCCTCTGTACCTGATCCATTTTATTGTAATAGACACTCGTTGTATTTCCTTCTACATCCGTTACACTGTTCCGTCTGCCCATTTCATCATATGTATAAGATGTAATGTCACCTAATGCATTTACAATTGTAATCAAATTTCCATCCTTATCGTAAGTAAAGGATGTCCTTTCTCCATCTGAATCTAACACTTCTATTATCCGATTTGCACAATCATAGGTATACGATGTAACGTTTCCTTCCGCATCCGTAACTGCAATACAGTTTCCGAGAGCGTCATAGTTATACTTTATCGTGCTCCCATAAGGTAAAACTTCTTCCTTCAGCTGGTTTTCCTTATTATAAATATAATTGTATACAGCCTTATCCGGCATTATAATACTAGAAATATTCCACATTTTATCATATAAATATTTAGTTGCTGCGCCTTCTTTATCTATTAAATATTCCAGCTGTCCTATGCCATTATATTTTGCTTTTAAAGTATATCCATCATAATCACAAATTTCTGTTAAATTTCCATTTTTATTATACTGGTATGTACGTGTATCTCCATTAGCATTTTTTACACTTACAATTCTATCTGCCACATCATACTGATATGAAGTCTCATTTCCATTTCCATCCACTGTCTTAATGACACGGTTCAAATTATCATACTGATATTTTTCTACACCGCCGGTTGCTTTTTTTATACAAATAATGTTTCCCCGATCATCATATGTAAAAGCAACTTCACTGCCATCCGGCTGCACTACTGTAGTTGGTCTTCCTGCCTTATCATTCTCAATTTTGACAATAGCTCCATCCGCATTTTCTGTACAGATCAAATTTCCATGTGCATCATAATAATGCTTTAATCTTGCTTTACCATTTATACTCACATTTAATAAATGGTTATTTGCATCATATGTCATATTGATTCTGCGTTTTGCTTCATCTGTTACCTGCGTCAGATTTCCTCTGTTATCATATGCCATACGTCTTCTATTTTTATTACGATCCGTTACGCAGACACATTGATTTTTATCATTATAAATATATTCTTCCCTTGTTCCATCCTCATAGAGAGTTTCCGTATGACGATATAAATTATCATGCACATATATTATTTTTTGGCCATTACGCTCCGTACAAATAACTCTCTTTTTTACATCATCATACAAAAATTCCATCACTCCACCATCTGGAAATTTCTGACGCGTAATACGATGTTTATTATCATAATCGTTACATATGGTAGTAACTCCACCGGCATTCTCAACATGTGAGATTCTTCCGTCAACACCATATTGATACTGATAGACTCCACCATCTGGAAGTGTGACTGTTTCCAACAAATTTTCTTTATATGTAAGTAATATCTTTCTTCCTGACTGATCTTCAACTCTTACCAAAAGATTTTTTTCATTATAATAATAAGAAAAGATATTTCCATTATCTGCACAAGCTGTTTCCAATAAACCACTTTCATTATATGAGAATGTTATTCCTCTGCCGTTTATATCTTCCGCACGCACCAATTTTCCCATTTTATCAAACTGCATGCTATCTAGTCCTGCACGACACAATCTATACCCTTCTTCATTCTCAAACAGTATTTCTAAAGCAGTTCCTGTTCCCTTATAACTTCCATCATTTTCTTTTTCAAAATATAAGCATTGTCCATCATACATATGAATGCAAGCGCTTATTTCCGTTTTCTTTTCTAAAGAAATTTCATAGTTATGTCTAAAACTTTTTCCAATTGTTCCTGTTGTATCATCTTTTGAATTGTAATACCTATGAAATGAAAGATTTATTTCTCCTCCTACAACCAGATCTTCCCTATCATACACAAAATTCCCGGTTGTCATATTCACAGGATCACCACAATAATTTGTGCCAGCAGCATCTGTTCCCAGCAATTCTTCCTGAATTTCTTTTTCTACCGTTGCCTGAGCATCTTTCAAATCTGCAACTGCGGCATCGAGAACACCTTTTTGTGAAGCCATATCAAGGTTACCTCCGGCAGGATCTATCGTCTGTGCCAGAGTATTCATTAACTTAATGATTTTTTCTGCACATGTATTCATCTCTGCTCCGTGCTTGAGATAGGCTGTATCTACATGTTCTACGGCTGTAAAAATCTGTTCGATCTGTTCAATGGTTGTATCATGCTTATTTAGAACAGTCTGGTAATAACCATCCATTTGAGATAAATAAGCATAACTGTCTAACGTATGCAGCCAGTTTTTAATTTTTACATCCATGTAATCAATACTATTCTTTATAATCTGCCAGATACCATCGGAAGATGTATCATTCACATAACTTATCAGCTTTTCTTTTGCTTCCTGTGAAAAATCCCTGAACATTTTCTTATCCCCATGCTTTCTTTTTCTTCCTATGAAGAAAATGTTTCTGAATGTGTCTTTTCTTTCGTCTCAACCGAGCTTTTTCTCTGTTCCATGTAGGAAATCGTATTTTCCAACAATAAAACAAATGCCTCCTGCATTTTCTGATACTGTTTTCCCATTTCCTCAATCTGAATAATCGTACTGCCTCCACATTCTCCGACATCCGGCATAACAATGTTCTTTGCTGCCCACTCTGTATGCAGATTTTTTAACTCCACAATATAACTGCCTAATTTCTCTGTATCTATAACATTTGTCATCATCTGCCCCTCCTAGAATAAATACTGATCATTTTCATCTATTTCAGCTTTAAATTTTTGACACGTTTTATTTACATTCACACCATGTTCTGTGATCACATTTTTTAATTCCCCAGCATAAGTAATAAAGGTATCCAATGCCTGTGCGGTTTCCCCTTCCTTAATAGCATCTTCCCTGATTTTTTTCATAATTTCCAAATACTTGTCTACACCTGACTGTAACTCCGTCTCATTATCTGAAAGAGTTGTTCCCATATCTAAAACATAATCATCATCTATTTTAAGTGCCGTTCCTGCCATGTTGTACTTCCTTCCTTTGAATTGATCTGGTTATTTCTTGTTTGATGTATTTGCCGACGCTGCTCTTGCTGCCGCCTCACGGGCTGCTGCTTCTCTCGCCGCTGCCTCTCTCGCTTCCTGTTCTGCTCTCTCAATTCTGGCTATTTCTGCATTGAGCTGAGCGATTCTGTTGTTACAATCCTGTATCGCCTGATTACACCCTGCTATTTCATCCTGTTTTCTTGTAATCTCCAATGCAACACGCTCAATCGCTTTATCCAGTCCGCTGGAAGCATTCCAAAAAGCTGCACCATTATATAAATCATGCATTCCTTCATAAAATTTAGAAGTAAATTTACTGTTAATTTTCTGAACTGCACCTGTATTCTCCAATTTAGATGTACCGGAATTTTTACACTCCGAAAAAGATCCCTGAAGCGAACTGATACTGCTTTTCACTTGATTCAATTCCAAAATTTCACTGTTAAGCTTTTCAATTTTTGTATTATAATTCGCAATCTCACTCTGTTTTTGCGCAATCTCTGCATAACACTGCGACTTCGTCATGCCTTCTCCTCCACTGTATATCACTTTTTATCTTAAACACTTTCATGTTTATGTTCAATTATTTTTCTCATTTTTCAGGATTATCCATGCGGGTTCCTGTTTTTCAAGAATCCGCATGGATAAAAGATTAGCCTCTTACAGCCGCAGCACCCTGTGCATCATCATCCTGTCTGTTCTGCATGTAATTCTGAATGAAATCAGAAATACTCTGGATTGCATCCCTTGCATTCTCAAGTGCCGGTTTGTATTCATTCTCAAAACGTTCAATGAATGCGTCTGCAGTCTGGTTTGTCCAGCCATCCTGCAACTGACCATTCATCTGCACTAAAGAATTGATCACATCGTCAAGTGCTCCTGCCTGATTTGAGTACACGCTCACTCCACTTGTAAGCACCTCATAATCCACTTTGTTTACTGCCATCTTTTTGTTCCTCCTTAAAATTTTTATTATATGGTAAATCTGCATATACAGAATTCCATCATGATAATTTTACTGTTTTAATTTTTGTCAGCTCATTCTCATTCACATAGAATGCATCGCAAAATTCTATTGGTTTTGCATATTTTTTTGCAATGCTCACTGACAGATCACACAGTTTAATATTGGATATATCATCAAAAATAATATATCTCCGGTTATCTTTTACAATTTTCATTAAATCTGGTGCACTGAATGGAATTGCCGCATTTTCCACATTGGTCATAAGTATGAGCACTTTCATCATGCGGTATTTGCCGAGCATTCCTTTTATAGTTCCAATTATTTTTTTGTCTGCGCTTATCTCTGCAATTGCGTCCGAGCTTTCAATGACAACTACGATCCAGTTCTCATCATCCAATGCAGCTTCCTGTCTCTGTGCAAAATCTTCATATCTGCTCTGCACCCGCTGATCGACCTCATCAAAAATGGTCCGGATAGATCCTGTTGTATTGTCATATACAGCTGTGTCCGGATGAAATTCATAATCAGCCCATCTCCGTGTCATATCATCCAGAATGTACAGGTCTGTACCTCCAAATGCCGGAAGCAGCATTGCTTCAAGCAGGTATTTTACAAAGATATCTTTTCCTTTTTCCTTTTTACCTGAAATCGTAAACATTCCTCCCTGCGCAATTTCTAACATCATTGGAGAAACCGTATTATAATCAAGTCCCAGCATTACTTTTCCTTCCTCTAAATAATCCGGGTAAGTTTTCTGGATGTAGGATAGTGTCAGTTCTTTTGGAATTTCCGGTATTATCGCAGCTTTCATTCCGGTGTATTTTTCATTCTGTTTCTTCACAAAATCCTGTATCTTCTGTACACGTTCGAATTCTTTTTCGCCTTCAAATGACAAATACATCTGGCTTTCATAAGTGTGCTTGTTCAACTGGATCAAACATCTTCCCGGAATATTTGGCAGCTTCATTCTGCAGCCCTCAAACAACATTCCATACTCTGATGTTTCATTACAAAACAATGCAATTCGTCCTTCAAAATTATTCAGATAGCGATAGCCAATACCGGAAGTCTGAACATTTGCCACAACAAATGAAATACCAACTGCTATTCCATCTCTGCACAATGGCAGCAGATAATCCTGATCCTGCAGATACATTTCTTTCAATGCCGTCAGATTATCAATCACTACAACAATCTGTGGCAGGTCACGGTACCCGGCTTCTTTATAGGCAACAAAAGAACTTACCCCAGACTGTGCCAGTATTTCTTTTCGTTTTACCATCTCTGTTTGCAGCAATTTAAACAGATTTTTTAATTTTTCATCATCTGATACGCACACGACACCACCACAATGATGAAGCTCTGCAAAATTGCGCAAAATCATGGAGCCAAAATCGATAATGTAAAGATTTACCTCCTCCGGTGTATAGTTTTCTGCAAGACTTCGGATAATCGTCTGTAATACATTTGTCTTTCCGCACTGTGCAGAACCGATCAGTATATAGTTCTGTGCCGTAATGTTAATTTTCAGTTTTTCCTGACTTTGTCTGTCCGGATCATCCAGAAGACCTATATATGCATAAATTTCTTCTGAATCCAGCCTCTCCCCATTCTCATAGGTTAATAATTCCGGCAATGGCGGCATGCAAATATTCGAAAGTCTTCTGATTCCTTTTTCTTCGCAATATTCTGCTATATAATCTACAATTGCCTCCAGCTGGTTCTTCGTATGGGAATCCTTCTTTTTTATTTTCTTTTTCTGGTAAACCACTTTTTTTATTCCAGCAAAATTCAGTTCGGAAACACTAAATTCTTTATTTCCCTCACTCTCATCAAGCGTTGCAGGTGCCCCGCTGAATGCCGACTGAAACAATTCAAATATCTCATTGTTACCAACCTGCAGATATGCCCGTCCGGGTTCTTTAATCTCCGCTGCAAGCGGTGTTTTTAAAACTTCATTACTGTCCTCTTTAGACTGTACTTTCAGACAAAGTTTAAATTTTGAATTTGACCAGATCTGCCCATCTACCACACCGCTTGGTTTCTGTGTTGCAAGAATTAAATGAACGCCAAGACTTCGGCCAATTCTTGCCGTACTTATCAATTCCTTCATGAAGTTCGGATGTTCACTTTTCAATTCCGCAAATTCGTCAACAATTAACAACAAGTGCGGCAGTGCCTCTGAAACCTCATGATTGCGGTATTTTTTAATATACTCATCAATATGATTAACCCCTGCCTTACCAAACAATTCTTGACGTTTTAATAATTCTGCACGTATAGATTGCAATGACCGATCAACTTCATCGCCATCCATATTTGTTATAGTTCCTATTAAATGAGGAAGATCTGCAAATTGATTTGCCATACCTCCACCTTTAAAATCTATAATAACAAAACCGACTTCATATGGATGAAACAAAGTAGCTAATGATAAAATGTATGATTGAATAATTTCTGATTTTCCCGACCCTGTAGTTCCTGCTACCAAGCCATGTGGACCATGTGCCTTTTCATGAATATCCAAATAGACTATTTCATCTCCGCTTTTCACGCCCAACGGAGCTGCCATACTTTCATCTATTCTTGATTTACTCCACCGTTCCTTCAAATTTAGTTCATATGGGGTATGTATTTTTAGCAATTCATACAAGCTAATATTCGACGTTAAATTGTTTTCCAAATTAACTTCATCTACATAAACACACGCAAGTTTTTCTGCCAACTTTCGTACTTCTTTTCCTGTTACATATTCATAAATCAATGATTTTTTATATGATTCTAGCTCTTGTGTTGGGTCCATATCTTCAAATGGATATTCTGTAATTTCTCCAGAAATATAGTCCCTTTCGTAAGCTACTCCTGTCATATTAATTATATAAAGTTTATTAGATTTTTGCATTTTTCTTAGTTCATTTGAGTATAAACCATTTTCATTATCTTCTATTTTTAAATATCCATCATCATCTATACTAAAATTTGTTATCCCATTATTTTTTAATAATTTAGAAAAACTTTCTCTTGATTGTTTAGAAATCCATATTCCACTATATTTAGGTGCCTTTTCTAACAAATTGTTTAATTCTTCTTCCTTAGGCAATGCATTTTTTATAATTCCTGCCAAATCAACTTCATATTGGACATTTTCTTTTATTTGCAATATCTTTCTTCCATCTTTTTCTTCGTCAACATAATAAATGTCATCATTTCCTTTTGCATTTATTTCTTTTTTCATATTTTCTAATTCTTCTGTTGAACCTTCTACCGTTTTATTTTCTTCTATTTTCTCTGTTGGAGCGCTTTCATTTTCTAAGTTTAAATTTTCGTTATTTTGTTCTTGTATATTACCGAGCAGTATTATTTTCTATATCTTTATTTTTTTTATTATTAATAATTACAAAAATAGATGTTATGATTATTATTACTAAAATTATAATT
>OLVX01002596.1_pt1 | contig 12869 bp, 12 predicted proteins | sample 1673271 | NCBI WGS metagenome assembly OLVX01 (sample SAMEA3178939, study PRJEB25190) | human gut metagenome | biome: human gut; feature: human-associated habitat; material: faeces | place: Austria | collected 2013 | reverse complement strand
CTGCGCCCGCTGATGGTCGTTGCCGGTGACCACGCCAACAACGATATGGCCGGTGAGGACGCCGATTCTTGGCTGAGCCAGTTCAAGGCCGCCGATGCCTTCGACTCCATCGACTGCCAGATCAATGGTCTGGGTGAGATCGACGACATCCAGCAGCTCTACGTTGCCCACACCAAAGCCGCCATTGATTCCCTGAACGGCTAATATCCCGCATTTCATTGCCCGAAGGGAGAAATCTTTTCGGGCAATTTTTATGGGAGCCGCCCCCGCATGAGGAGGAGGCTCCCACCCATCTGAAATTTTGATTTTTTGAGGTATTTGATCGATGCGCTGCAAACAGTTTCTTACGCTTTCCGCCGCAACCCTGATTTTGGCCGCCGCCCTCACCGGCTGCGGTGCTTCTTCCTCCACCGCAAGCTCCGCCGCGGCCTCGGAGGCTGCTTCTTCCGTGGCCGCGGCCTCGGAGGCTGCTTCGGAGGCCGCTGCCACCCTGCCAGACGGCGTCTACACTGCCGACTTCGAAACCGACAGCAGCATGGTCCACGCCAACGAAGCCTGTGATGGCAAGGGCACCCTGACCGTGAAGGACGGCCAGATGACCTTCCACGTCAGCCTTGCTTCCAAGAAGATCGTCAACCTGTATCTGGGCAGCGCGGCCGATGCCGACGCCAACAAGGCCGACTGGCTGCTCCCCACCACCGACACCGTGACCTACTCCGACGGCACCACCGAAGAGGTGTACGGCTACGATATCCCCCTGACCGCCGTAGACGAGGACTTTGCCCTCGCCATCCTCGGCACCAAGGGCAAGTGGTACGACCACACCGTCAGCGCCCGCAACGCAGAACCCAAGGCCGAAGAGGCCGCAGAGACCCCTGCGGACGGCGAGTACAGCGTCAATGTCGTGCTGGAGGGCGGTTCCGGCCGCGCCAGCGTGGACAGCCCCGCTGCCCTGACCGTCGCGGACGGCAGGATGACCGCTGCGATTGTCTGGAGCAGCCCCAACTACGATTATATGATCGTGGACGGCCAGAAGTATCTGCCCACCAACACCGAGGGCAACTCCACCTTTGAGATCCCCGTGGCTGCGCTGGGCACTCCCCTCTCCGTCGTGGCGGATACCGTTGCCATGAGCACCCCCCACGAGATCGAGTACACCCTGACCTTTACCCTGAACTGATATGATCTCACGTCGCAATTTTCTGAAAGCCCTTCCCGCCTCTGCCCTTCTGCTCGGCAGCTGCGCAGTGCAGTCCGCCCCCGCCAATACGGACAAGCTGGTGTTCAGCCACAGCTACCCGCTGGACTACGCGGCCCAGTTCACAGCCGACTGCTACGAGGGGGGCTATACCCTGCTCTCCCTCCCCGATTCGGATCAGAAGTTCCTTGTCGTTCCGGAGGATGCCGCCGAAGTGGACGCCCTCCCCGACGGCGTGACCGTCCTGCGCCAGCCGGTGCAGAACATTTACCTCGTCTCTACATCGGTCATGGATCTGTTTATCCACCTCGACGCGCTGGACACCATCACTCTTTCCGGCACCAAAGCCGAGGGCTGGTACCTCGACGAGGCCAAAACCGCCATGGAAGCCGGGCGCATCGCCTACGCGGGCAAGTACAGCGCCCCGGACTACGAGCAGATTTTAGCCGCCAATTGCAGCCTCGCCATTGAGAACACCATGATCTTCCACACCCCGGAGGTCAAGGAGCAGTTGGAACGGTTCGGCATCCCGGCGCTGGTGGAACGCTCCAGCTACGAGAGCGGCCCCCTCGCCCGGATGGAGTGGATCAAATTCTGGGGCATCCTGCTGGGCAAAGAAGAGCTGGCCGAGCAGTTGTTCGCCGCACAGACCCAGCGCATCGCCGAGCTGGCCGACCAAGCGCCCACCGGCAAGACCTGCGCCTTTTTCTCCATCACGGCCAACAACCTCGCCAATGTCCGTAAGGGCGGCGACTATGTGGCCCAGATGATCGAACTGGCGGGCGGCGATTACGTCTTTTCCGACCTGACCGACAGCGGCAACAGCCTGTCCACCATGAACCTCCCGCTGGAAGATTTCTACGCCGGGGCCAAGGATGCCGACGTGCTGCTCTACAACAGCACCATTGAGGGCGTCGTCTCCACCATCGACGAGCTGGTGGCCAAGTGCCCCCTGCTGGCCGAGTTCAAGGCCGTGCAGAACGGCGATGTCTGGTGCACCACCCAGAGCTTTTTCCAGCAGAGCATGGAGCTGGCCGATTTCGTGGTGGACCTCCACCGCGTCCTGACCGAAGATGCCCCCGCCGACCTGCAATTCCTCACCCACGTGACCTGACGAAAGGAGCCGCTCATGACAAGCCCAAAACGCCTTGCCGCAGCCTATCTGCTTCTGGCGCTCCTGTTGGTGATCCTCTTCGCCGCGAACCTCTTCTGGGGCAGCGTGGCGCTGACGCCGGGAGCCGTGGTCTCGGCACTGCTGGGCCGCGGGCAGGACGCCCTGTCCGTCGGCATCATCACCCAGCTCCGCCTTCCCCGCGCGGTCATGGTCGTGCTGCTGGGGGCGGCGCTTTCGGCGGCAGGCTACCTGCTCCAGACCTTTTTCGCCAACCCCATCGCGGGCCCCTTCGTCATGGGCATCTCCAGCGGGGCCAAGCTGGCCGTGGCGCTGGTCATGGTGGTCTTCCTGAACCGGGGGCTGCTGACCAATTCCGTCACCCTCATACTCGCCGCCTTTGCGGGGGCCATGGCCGCCATGGCCTTTGTGCTGGCCGTGGCACGCCGGGTGCAGCGGATGAGCATCCTTGTCATCTGCGGCATCATGATCGGTTACATCTGTTCCGCCATCACCGAATTCGTGGTGGCCTTTGCGCAGGATTCGAACATCGTCAACCTCCACAACTGGTCGCAGGGCAGCTTTTCCGGTATGACGTGGGGCAACGTCCGGGCCGCCGCCTTGGTGGTGCTGCCCGTGCTGGCGGCGGCGTTCTGCCTTTCGAAGCCCATGTCCGCCTACCAGATGGGGGAAGCCTATGCCCAGAGCGTCGGGGTCAACGTCAAGCAGTTTTCCCGCGCGCTGGTCCTGCTTTCCAGCTTGCTGGCCGCCTGTGTCACCGCCTTTGCCGGGCCCATCTCCTTTGTGGGCATAGCGGTACCCCACCTCGTCAAGCAGCTGCTGGGCAGCGCAAAGCCGCTCTATGTCCTGCCGGGGTGCTGCCTCGGCGGCGCGGCGTTCTGTCTGCTCTGTGACCTCATCGCCCGCAGCCTGTTCGCCCCCACCGAGCTTTCCATCAGCGCGGTGACAGCGGTGTTCGGCGCGCCGGTGGTCATCGGGCTGCTCGTCCGCCGGAATCAGGAGGGCGCACGATGAACGATTTTTTCTGTGAAACGCAAAATTTAGCCATGGGCTACGGCAAAGCACCGCTGGCCGAGGCCATCGCCCTCGGCGTCCGGCGCGGGCAGATCCTGACCCTCATCGGCCCGAACGGCGCGGGCAAATCCACGCTGCTCAAAACGTTGGCCGGGCAGTTGCCCCCCCTCGGCGGCACCGTGCTGCTGGGCGGCCAAGACCTTGCCGCCTACACCGGCACCGCCCGCGCACAGCGGCTGGCCCTGATGCTCCCCCACACCCGCCGCACTGAGCTGACCACCTGTTTCGAGTTTGCGGCGGCGGGCCGCATCCCCTACACCGGGCGGCTGGGCATCCTCTCCGAAGCAGACAAACAGGCCGTGCGGGACGCCCTTGCGCTGGTGGGGGCTTCCCACCTTGCCGACCGGGACTTCAACTGCATCAGCGACGGCCAGCGCCAGCGCATCCTGCTGGCCCGCGCCATCTGCCAGCAGCCGGAGATCCTCCTGCTGGACGAGCCCACCTCGTTTCTGGACATCAAGGGCAAGATCGAGCTGCTGACCATCCTGCAAAAGCTGGCCCACCAGCAGCACCTTGCCGTCATCGTCAGTCTGCACGAGCTGGACATGGCCCAGAAGATCGCGGATGCAGTGGTCTGCGTCTCACCGCAGGGCGTTTCCGGCGTGCTGACGGCCAAAGAAGCCTTTGCGCCGGAGAACATCCAAGCCCTTTACGACCTGAGCCGGGAGCAGTACGAAGCCCTGTTCGGCCCCCCAAAGCCTCCGAAACCCAAGTTTGAGCACTACGTCCGCAGCGGGCAGAAGCTGCTGCGCTGCGGCTACACCACCGGCACCTGCGCGGCGCTGGGGGCGGCGGGGGCAGCCCGGCTGCTGCTGACCGGGAACTCCCCGGAGACCGTCGCCCTCCGCACCCCGAAGGGCATCGTGATGGAAGTGGCCCCCCTGTTCTGCCGCAAAACGGACGCCGGGGCCGAATGCGCCATCGAAAAGGACGGCGGCGACGATGTGGACGTGACCACCGGGCTGCCGGTGATTGCCTCTGTCGCCCTGCTGCCCGACACCACGGACATCCGCATTTCCGGCGGCAAAGGAGTAGGCCGGGTGACAAAACCCGGCCTCGACCAGCCGGTCGGAGAAGCCGCCATCAACCATGTCCCCCGTCAGATGATCGCCGAGGCACTGAAAAGAGAGGCCGAAAATGCCTGTTACACCGGCGGCTTTGCTGTGACCCTCTCCATCAAGGGCGGCGAAGAGGTGGCCAAGCGCACCTTCAACCCCCACATCGGGGTCGAGGGCGGGCTGTCCGTGCTGGGCACCAGCGGCATCGTGGAGCCCATGAGCCAACAGGCCATTCTGGACACCATCCAGTTGGAAATGAACCAAGCCGCCCTGCGGGCCAAAGCAGCCCCCGGCCCCCGGCGGCTCATCCTTGCGCCCGGCAACTACGGGCTGGACTACCTCCACGGGACTTACCCGGAATTTGCCGTCCTCCCGGTGGTGAAGACCTCAAACTTCATCGGTGACACGCTGGATATGGCCGCTGCCGCCGGATTCGAGGAGGTGCTTTTGGTGGGCCATGTGGGCAAGCTCGTCAAGCTGGCGGGCGGCATCATGAACACCCACTCCCACACCGCCGACTGCCGTATGGAGCTGTTCTGCACCCATGCGGCTCTCTGCGGCGCGCCCCGTGAAGTCTGCTCTTCTTTGATGGACGCCGCCACCACCGACGCCTGTCTGGAGATATTAGACGCTGCCGGGCTGCGGGAACCGGTGCTGAAAAGCTTGCTTTCCGCCATCCAGCTTCACCTTGACCGCCGCGCGGCAGGGGCGTTCCGGGTGGGGGCGATCCTGTTTTCAAACCAGAATGGCCCGCTGGGCCAGACCGAAGCCGCCGCACAGTTATTGCAGCACTGGAAGGAGTAACGCATTATGGTACATTTTGTCGGAGCCGGACCCGGTGCGCCGGACCTTATCACCCAGCGCGGAGCCGCCCTTCTGCAAGGAGCAGACTGCATCATTTATGCAGGGAGCCTTGTGAACCCCGCCCTGCTGGGGCTGGCAAAGCCCGGCTGCGCCCTTTACAACAGCGCCGAGATGACGCTGGAACAGGTGCTCGACGTCATGCGGCAGACGGAAGCGGCGGGCAAGACCACCGTGCGGCTCCACACCGGCGACCCCTGTCTCTACGGTGCCATCCGGGAGCAGATGGACGCCCTTGACGCTGCCGGAATTTCCTACGATGATACCCCCGGCGTTTCCAGCTTCTGCGGGGCGGCGGCGGCCCTGAACGCCGAGTACACCCTGCCCACCGTCAGCCAGACCGTCATCATCACCCGGATGGAGGGCCGCACCCCCGTACCGGAAAAGGAAAAGCTGGCAAGCCTTGCTTCCCACGGGGCGACCATGGTGATCTTCCTCTCCATCGGCCTCATTGATAAGGTGCAGGAAGCGCTGCTGCAGGGCGCTTACACCTCCGCCACCCCTGCCGCCGTGGTCTATAAGGCAAGCTGGCCGGAACAGAAAATCGTGCGCTGCACCGTCGGAGCGCTGGCCGAGAGCACCCGCCGGAACGGCATCACCAAAACCGCCCTCATCGTGGTGGGGGATTTTCTCGGCACCCGGTACGAGCGCAGCAAGCTCTACGACCCCGCCTTTACCACCGCGTTCCGCAAAGGAGCCGACCGGTGACCCCCGCCTACGCCGCCTTCACCGAAAGGGGACTGCGGCTGGCTGAAAAACTGGCCGCTTCCCTGCCCGGCAGCGTGACCCGCTGCGGCCATGGCGGGCCGGCCTTAGCCCAGTGGACAGCGGCGGAGTTTGTCCGCTCGGATGCCTTGGTATTTGTGGGAGCCGTCGGCATTGCGGTGCGGGCCATTGCGCCCCATTGCCAAAGCAAAGCCAGCGACCCCGCCGTGGTCGTGCTGGACGAATGCGGACGCTTCGCGGTGCCGATCTTGTCCGGCCATTTGGGCGGGGCCAACGATCTGGCACGCCAGCTTTCTGCACTCTGCGGGGCGGTGCCGGTCATCACCACGGCGACGGATGCCAACGGGATTTTCGCGGTGGACGAGTGGGCGAAGCATCAAAATTGTCAGGTGTTGGAACCGGCGCGGATCAAGGCCGTCAGTGGAAAACTGCTGGCCGGACAGACCGCTTCCGTCTGGTCGGAATTTTCCCTTCCCGGCGCGGCTCCTGCGGGGGTAATTCCGACCCAAAGGCAGGACGCAGCAGACTTCGCCCTGACCCTTTTCCCTGCCGGAAATGCGCTGCACCTTGTCCCCCGCATCGGCGTGCTGGGCGTCGGCTGCAAGCGCGGCACCACCACCGAACAGTTGGAAGCAACTTTTACCGCGTTCTGCGAAACCCACGGCCTTGCCCCTGCCTGCATCTGCGCCGCCGCCAGCATCGACCTGAAACAAAACGAAGCGGGGCTGCTGGCGTTCTGCCAAGCGCACCGGTGGAAGGTTTCCTTTTATTCCGCCGCGCAGCTCCAAGCCGCGCCCGGCACCTTTACGCCCTCTCACTTTGTTCAAAGCGTTACCGGCGTGGACAATGTGTGCGAGCGGGCGGCTGTGCTGGCGGCGGGCGGACCCATCCGCATCCCGAAACAGGCGGGCAGCGGCGTGACCTTTGCGCTGGCGCTCCGCCCCTATGCCCCAGATTGGAGGTGGCAGCATGAATAACACCGTGTTCGTGGTCGGCCTTGGCCCCGGCGACCCGCAGTTTCTGACCGCACAGGCGCAGAGCGCCTTGCAAAAAGCCGAGGTGCTGTGCGGCTATACGGTCTATCTGGATCTCGTGCGCCCCTATTACCCGGAAAAGGAATATTACGCCACCGGTATGACCAAGGAGCTGGACCGCTGCCGCTGGGCGCTGGAAACGGCGCAAAGCGGCAAGATCGTCGCCCTCATCTGCTCCGGCGATGCAGGTGTTTACGGGATGGCCAGCCCCCTGCTGGAATTGGCCGAGCGGTTTCCCGATGTCGCCGTGGGAGTGGTACCGGGCCTGACCGCCGCCCTCAGCGGCGGGGCCGTTCTGGGGGCACCGCTGGCCCATGATTTCTGCGTGCTTTCCCTCTCCGACCGGCTCACCCCGTGGGCGGTCATCCAGCGGCGGCTGGCAGCGGCAGCCATGGGCGATTTCTGCATCGCGCTGTACAACCCCTCCTCCAAGGGGCGGCCGGACTACCTTGAAAAAGCGGTCCGCATCCTGCTGGAACACGGCAAACCGCCCCAGACCGTCTGCGGCTTGGTGCGGAACATCGGGCGGGAGGGCCAGACCCACCGCGTCCTGACGCTGGCCCAGCTGGAACATGCCCCGGTGGATATGTTCACCACCGTCTTCATCGGCAACGCGGAGACAAAACAGCTCAGCGGCCGGATGGTTACGCCGAGGGGGTATCGCGGATGAAAACAGTCGTCTTCAGCGGCACCACCGAGGGCCGCATTTTTTCCAAAGAGCTGGCCGCGCTGGGGGCTGACGTCCTCGTCAGCGTGGCGACCCCGCTGGGGGCCGAGGAGCAGGGCAGTTTGTCCGGCATCACAGTGCACTGCGGGCGGCTGACACCGGAGGAAATGGCCGACCTTTTGAAAGGAGCCGACCTCTGCGTGGACGCCACCCATCCCTACGCAGTGGATGCCACCAAAAACATTGCGGCGGCGTGCAAAACGGCGCAGATCGAATACCACCGGCTGCTGCGGGCCGAAAGCCCCCTCCCGGCAGGAAGCATGGTGTTCCAGTCGGCCATGCACGCGGCAGAGTTTCTCGCCGAAACACAGGGCAATGTCCTGCTGGCCACCGGGGCCAAGGAGCTTGCCGCCTTTTCCAGCATCGACCCGGCGCGGCTGTTCCCCCGCGTTCTGCCCACGCTGGACGGCATCACCGCCTGTGAAGCCGCTCACATTCCCCACAAAAACATCCTTGCGATGCAGGGGCCTTTCTCCTACGCCCTGAACCGGGCGCTGATGGAGCAGTTCCACATCCGTTTCCTCGTCACAAAGGACGGCGGCGCAGCGGGCGGCTTTGCCGAAAAGGCACAGGCCGCGCAGGACACGGGCGCACAGCTCGTGGTGCTCCGCCGCCCGGCCGAAAAGGGAGAAACTGCCACACAAATTCTGGCACGCTGCAAGGAGGCTTTGGGATGGTCACACTGATCGGGATGGGTTCCGGCACACCGGAACTGCTCACGGCGCAGGGCCTTGCTGCCCTGCAGAGCGCCGACCTCATCATCGGGGCAAAACGGCTGCTGGAACATCTGCCCACCGGCTGCACCGAGAACCGGAAAGCTCTCTATAAACCGGAGGATATTTTGTCCTGCCTTTCCGAGTTTCCGGCAGTAAATACAGCCCTTCTTTACAGCGGCGACACCGGGTTTTATTCCGGCGCTTCCAAGCTGCTGCCCATGCTGCGGGCCTTCGGCATTTCGGCGCGGGTGCTGCCCGGCATTTCCAGCGTGCAGCTTCTCTCTGCTGCCATTGGCCGCCCGTGGCAGGATTGGAAGCTCGTCTCGGCCCACGGCTGTGCCTGTGACCCGGCAGCCGAGTGCCTGACCGCCGAAGGCCGCCCGGTGTTCTTCTTGACCGGCGGCACCGAAACGCCCGCCACCCTCTGTGCCAAACTGGCCGATGCGGGCCTTGGGGACGCCCATGGGATCATAGGTGAAAACCTCGGTACACCGCAGGAACATCTCGCATTCGGCACGGCGCAGACCCTTGCCGCAAACGCCTATGCCCCCCTGAGCGTTCTGCTCATCGAGCACACTGTCCTCCCTGCCCGGCGGGTCCCCGGCTTCCCGGATGATGCCTTCATCCGGGGAGAGGTCCCCATGACGAAGCAGGAAGTCCGCGCCGCCGCTCTGGCGAAGCTGGCTGTCCGGCCTACGGATACCCTTTGGGATGTCGGGGCCGGGACCGGAAGCGTCAGCGTCGAACTGGCGCTGGCCGCACCGCGCGGGCATGTCTACGCGGTGGAATGCGCCCCCGACGCCTGCGCCCTCATCCGCCAGAACCGGGAGAAATTCCACGCCTATAATTTGTCCCTTATCGAGGGGACCGCCCCGCAGGTTCTGGCCGACCTGCCCGCACCGGACGCCGTCTTCATCGGCGGCACCAAAGGCAGCATGACCGAGGTGGTAGACGCCGCCCTTGCCAAGAACCCGAACGCCCGCCTGTGCATCTCCGCCATTGCGCTGGAGACCCTGAGTGCGGCCATTGCGGCGCTGGCGGCTCATGGACAAACCGCCGAAGTAATCCAGCTTGCCGTCAGCCGCACCAGACCGGCGGGCAAGCTCCATCTCCTGATGGCCAACAACCCCATTTTTCTGATCACGGGGGAACGAAAATGATCCAGTTCGTCCTTGCGGCCCCCGCTTCCGGCAGCGGAAAGACCACCCTGACCTGTGCCCTGCTGGCGGCGCTGAAGAAGCGTGGGTTTGGGCCCTGCGCCTTCAAATCCGGGCCTGACTACATCGACCCGATGTTCCACCGCTCCGCTCTCCGGGTGGACAGCCACAACCTCGACCTGTTCTTCTCTGCCCCGGACACGGTGCGGGCCCTGTACGCCCACTATGCCGCCGGGCATGATGCCGCCCTCTGCGAGGGAGCCATGGGCTTTTATGACGGGCTCAACTGTACCACCGCCGCAAGCGCGTGGGCGCTGGCGGATACCCTCGGCCTCCCCGTTCTGCTGGTGGTCCAGCCCAAAGGGGCCAGTGTGACGCTGGCGGCTCAGATCAACGGGCTGAAAAATTTCCGGACGCCGAGTCATCTGGCGGGCATCCTCCTCAACGACTGCTCCCCCCGTTTGCACCAACTGCTTGCCCCCCTGCTAGAGCGGGAGACCGAGCTGCCCGTGCTGGGCTATCTGCCCCATTTGCCCGACGCCGTTGTGGAGAGCCGCCATCTGGGGCTGAAAACGGCGGAGGAAGTTTCCGGCCTACAGGAGAAGATCGAGCGTCTTGCCGAAGCAGTTTCCGCCACGCTGGACTGGAAGCGGCTCCTCGCTTTGACGAGCCTTCCCGCCCCCGTTTCGCCCCTGCCCGATTTCCTGACCCCTGCCTCGCCGACGGTGCGCATCGCGGTGGCAAAGGACGAAGCGTTCTGCTTCACCTATGCCGAGACGCTGGACGCGCTGCGGGCGGCGGGCGCTGAGCTTGTCTTTTTCAGCCCCCTGCACGATGCCGCCCTGCCGGAGGGCATCGGCGGGGTCTACCTGCCGGGCGGCTACCCGGAACTGCACGCCAAGGCGCTGAGCGAGAACGAACCGCTGCGCTGCGCCCTCTGCGCCGCCATCGAGCGCGGTCTGCCCACTGTGGCCGAATGCGGCGGCTTCCTCTATCTGGGGCAGTCGCTGGAAGATGCCGACGGCACCGCCTATCCCATGGCGGGCGTGCTGCCGGGGCAGGGCTTCCGGGTCGGCAAACTCGTGCGGTTCGGCTACGCCGCCCTGACCGCACAGGCGGACAGTATGCTGTTCCGCCGCGGCGAAGCACTCCCCGTCCACGAGTTCCACCACTGGGACACCACCGCGAACGGCGACGCCTTCACCGCTCGGAAAGCCGATGGCCGGAGCTGGCCCTGCGGCTTTGCAAATGAGCATTTCTATGCGGGCTTCCCGCATTTGTATTGGGCGGGCACTTCCCTGCCCCGGCGGTTCGTGACCGCCGCCCGATCTTATCTTCATAAGGAGCCGAACCCATGACAGAACCGGAACTGAACCAGCTTCTTTCCACCATCACCCCGCCCGACGAAGCGGCCCGCGCCGCCGCCCACGCCCACTGGGCCAGCCTCGCAAAACCCTTGGGCGGCCTCGGTGCGCTGGAAACGCTGCTGGAAGAAGCCGCCGCGCTGACCGGCACGGCCCAGCTTGATTTTTCCCGCCGGGCCGTGCTGGTGCTCTGCGCCGACAACGGCGTGGTGGCACAGGGCGTGAGCCAGACCGATCAGAGCGTGACCCGCGCCGTGGCCGAAAACCTTGCTGCCCGGCGGACCAGTGTCTGCCAGATGGCCAAAACGGCCCGGTGCGAGGTCGTGCCCGTGGACATGGGCATGGCCGGGGACTCGGTGCCCGGTGTGGTCAACTGCCGCATCGCCGCCGGGACGCAGGACTTCACCCAAGGCCCTGCCATGACCCGCGCCGAAGCGATCGGCGCCATCGCGGCGGGCATCGCCCTCGTCCGTGCCCAGAAGGCGCAGGGCGTGCAGCTGCTGGCCACCGGCGAGATTGGCATCGGCAACACCACCACCTCCAGCGCGGTGGCGGCGGTGCTGCTGGGCCAGCCCATCGAAACCATGACCGGCCGGGGCGCGGGCCTCTCCGATGAAGGGCTTGCCCGCAAAGTGGACGCTATCCGCCGAGGCATCGCGGTCAACACGCCCGACGCCGCTGACCCCCTCGACGTCCTCGCGAAGCTTGGCGGGTTCGACCTTGCGGGCCTGTGCGGCGTTTTCCTCGGCGGGGCGCTGGAAGGGATTCCCGTCCTGATGGACGGCTTCATCAGCGGGGTCGCGGCGCTCTGCGCCGTGCGGCTCTGCCCCGCCGCTGCCAAGGCCGTTTTCGCCAGCCACTGTTCCTCCGAACCGGCGGCGCGGCTGGTGCTGGAGGCACTGGGCAAGGCCCCGCTCCTGACCGCCGGGCTCCACCTCGGCGAGGGCACCGGCGCGGTGGCGTCCATCCCGCTGTGGGATATGGCGCTGGCCGTTTATGACCACTGTTATTCCTTCGCGGAGGGCGGCATCACGCCGTATACTCCCCAATGCTGACGCTGGTGCTGGGCGGCGCGGCCAGCGGAAAAAGCGAATACGCCGAATCGCTGGTGCTGAAAACAGCTCTTCCCCGCTATTACCTCGCCACCATGCAGGTGTGGGACGCCGAGTGTGCCGCGCGGGTGGAAAAGCACCGCCAAATGCGGGCCAAAAAGCAGTTTGAGACCGTGGAGTGCCCGCTGCATCTTGACGCCGTCCGGCTCCCCGCGCGGGGCACCGCTCTGCTGGAAGACCTCGGCAACCTGACCGCCAACGAACTGTATGACCCCGCCGGTGCGGGCGAAGCCGCCGCTTCGGCCATTCTGGACGGGCTTTCCCAATTGGCCGCACAATGCGAACACCTCATCGTCGTCTCGAACGAGGTGTTCAGCGGCGGGGCCGGCTATGCGGGCGACACCGACCGCTACCTGAAAGCGCTGGCGCAGATCAACAATGGGCTGGCGGCCCGCGCCGACGCTGTGGTGCGGGTGGTGTGCGGCATCCCGGTCTCTTATAAAGGAGCGAAATCATGATCTTTTTCCAGACCATTGCGGTGGCCTTTGCGATGTTTTCCGCTGTACCGGTGCCGCAGTTCGAGTGGAACGAAAAGAATATGCGGTACGCGATGTGCGCCTTCCCCCTCATCGGGCTGGTCATCGGCGGGCTGTGGTCCCTGTGCGGGGCCTTGCCGCTCCCGGCGCTGGTGAAAGCGGGCGGGTTCTGTCTGCTCCCGGTCTGGGTCACGGGCGGCATCCATCTGGACGGCTACGCCGACACCTGCGACG
>OLVX01002595.1_pt1 | contig 12877 bp, 8 predicted proteins | sample 1673271 | NCBI WGS metagenome assembly OLVX01 (sample SAMEA3178939, study PRJEB25190) | human gut metagenome | biome: human gut; feature: human-associated habitat; material: faeces | place: Austria | collected 2013 | reverse complement strand
GACTGAATTCCACCGACCCGTGGGGAAGTGGAATTTAAAATTTCATTTTAGGAAACCCTGAAAAGAAATAGAAAAGGTTGCATTCTCCCCCGACTAATGATAAAATACCATATTGAGACAGTAACGTCTCTTGTTAGGATGTATGGCATGTAGCAGCGAGAAAATGCTAAAAAAATAATTGGAGAGTGACAAAATGGGATTATTTAGTAAGGTTATAGGAACACATAGTGAACGTGAAGTGAAACGTGTGATTCCGATTGTTGACAAAATTGAATCACTTGAACCAGAAATGGAGAAGTTATCTGATGAAGAACTTCGTGGCAAAACGGCGGAGTTTAAGAAACGTTTAGCAGATAAAAAAACTTTGGATGACATTTTACCGGAAGCGTATGCGGTTGTACGTGAGGCTTCTAAGAGAACCATCGGATTGAGACATTTTCGTGTGCAGTTGATTGGCGGTGTCATTTTACATCAGGGACGTATTACAGAGATGCGTACCGGTGAAGGTAAAACGCTCGTATCTACTCTCCCGGCTTATCTGAATGCGCTCGAAGGAAAAGGTGTTCATATCGTAACAGTAAACGACTATCTGGCAAAGCGTGATGCGGAGTGGATGGGGCAGATTCATGAATTTCTTGGTCTGACAGTCGGTGTTATTTTGAACAGCATGGACAATGACGAGAGAAGAGAAGCATATAACTGCGATATTACATATGCGACAAATAACGAACTGGGATTTGATTACCTGCGTGATAACATGGTTATTTACAAAGAGCAGTTAGTACAGCGAGATTTACACTATGCCATTGTCGATGAGGTTGACTCGGTATTGATTGACGAGGCGAGAACACCACTTATTATTTCCGGTTCCAGCGGAAAATCGACAAAGATTTACGAGGCGTGTGATAATTTAGTGCGCCAGTTGAAAAAAGGTACTGAAAAAGAATTGTCCAAGATGGACATTATCATGAAAGAAGATAATAACGAAACCGGTGACTATGTTGCAAACGAAAAGGAAAAGACAGTAAATCTTACCGAGCAGGGTATCAAAAAGGTAGAGCGTTTCTTCCATTTGGAAAACTTAGCCGACCCGGAAAACTTAGAGATTCAGCACTGCGTAAACTTATCACTTCGTGCACATGCGTTGATGCACCTTGATAAGGATTATGTGGTAAAAGATGACCAGGTACTTATCGTAGACGAATTTACCGGACGTATCATGCCGGGAAGACGTTATTCGGACGGTTTACATCAGGCAATTGAAGCAAAAGAGCATGTAAAAGTGAAGAGAGAGAGTAAAACTCTTGCCACAATTACATTCCAGAACTTCTTTAACAAATATGATAAGAAATGTGGTATGACCGGTACCGCTCTCACAGAGGAAAAAGAGTTCCGTGAGATTTACGGCATGGACGTTGTTGAAGTGCCGACAAACCTGCCGGTAAAACGTATTGACCACAACGATTCCGTATATAAAACAAAACGCGAGAAATTGAATGCAATTGTTGAAGATATTGTGGCAAGTCATGAAAAAGGCCAGCCGGTACTTGTTGGTACGATTACGATTGACGCTTCGGAAGAATTGTCACAGTTGCTGAAAAAGCGCGGAATTCCACATAAAGTATTGAATGCGAAGTTCCATGAACTTGAGGCAGAGATTATCGCAGATGCCGGTCAGATTGGTGCAGTTACGATTGCGACGAACATGGCCGGACGTGGTACGGATATTAAACTGGGCGAGGGCGTAACCGAACTCGGCGGTTTGAAAATTATTGGTACGGAACGTCATGAATCCCGTCGAATTGATAATCAGCTGCGTGGTCGTGCCGGACGTCAGGGCGACCCTGGTGAATCGAAATTCTACATTTCATTGGAAGATGATTTGATGCGTTTGTTCGGTTCCCAGAATCTGATGCAGATGTTTAATTCGCTTGGTATGCCGGAAGGCGAGCAGATTCAGCACAAGATGCTGAATAAAGCAATTGAGCGTGCACAGAAGAAGATTGAGAGTAACAACTACGGAATCCGTAAAAATTTGTTGGAATATGACCAGATTAATAACGAGCAGCGTGAGATTATTTATGCAGAGCGCCGCAAGGTACTCGATGGCGATGACATGCGTGATACCATTATCAGCATGATTGATGAACTGGTTGAAAAATATGTCAATATGGTAATTGGCGATGACCAAGGACCTTCCGAGTGGAATTTGAAAGAGTTGAATGAAATTCTCATTCCGATGATTCCGGTTAAACCGATTACCGGTGAGGGCTGCGGTTCAAAACAGGAATTGATTCAGAATTTGAAAGAAGAGGCTCTTCGTCTGTATGAGACAAAAGAAGCAGAATTTCCGGAGCCGGAGCAGATTCGTGAGATTGAGCGTGTCATTATTTTGAAAGTAACGGACAGCCGCTGGATGGATCACATTGACGATATGGATCAGCTTCGTCAGGGAATCGGACTTCAGGCATTTGGACAGAGAGACCCGGTTGTCGAGTATCGTTTACAGGGCTATGATATGTTCAACGATATGACAGAATCCATCCGTGAAGAGACGGTTAAGATGCTGATGCATGTCCGCATCGAGCAGAAGGTTGAGCGTGAGCAGGTTGCTGAAGTGACAGGAACCAATAAAGATGATTCGGCAAATGCACCGGTTGTCCGCAAATCGGAAAAAATCAGCCGAAATGCACCGTGCCCATGTGGTTCCGGTAAAAAATACAAATATTGTTGTGGCAGATAAGCAGTGAATAACTGCGTTTGCATATAAAAAATTAAGGTGGTGATTTTGTGGTTGAATTGGATAACATCCGAATCGAATTGAGCAGTTTTGAAAAACCACTTCTGGAAGTAAGGGATTCACTTTAACTTAGCAGAGAAAAAGTTAAGGATTGAAGAACTTGAGAGAAATATGGAAGCACCTGACTTTTGGGACGATGCCGAGAAGGCAAGTGCGGATATGAAGGAATTAAAGGACTTAAAGAGTATTGTTGAACGTGCCGATGCACTCAGCATGGCGTATGACGATATTATGACGCTGATTGAGATGGGGAATGAAGAGGCGGATGAGTCACTGGTTCCGGAAGTTGAAAATGAGTTTGTGCAATTCCAGAAGGAATTTGAAGATTTACGAATTACAACAATGCTTACCGGTGAGCATGATGCCGAGAATGCGATTCTTACCCTGCATGCAGGAGCCGGTGGCACAGAGAGCTGCGATTGGGCAAGTATGTTGTGCCGTATGTATGAGAAATGGGCAGACAAACGCGGCTTTACCGTAGAAGTTTTAGACTCACTGGATGGTGATGAGGCAGGACTGAAATCCGTCACATTGGAAATTCAAGGAGATAATGCTTATGGTTATTTAAAGAGTGAGCACGGCGTTCATCGTCTGGTGCGTATCTCACCGTTTAATGCGGCGGGAAAACGACAGACTTCGTTTGTGTCGTGTGACGTCATGCCGGATATTAAGCAGGATATTGATATTGAAATCGCAGATGATGATATCCGAATTGACACGTACCGTTCGAGCGGTGCCGGTGGACAGCATATCAACAAAACGTCATCGGCAATCCGAATTACCCATTTTCCAACGGGTATTGTGGTACAATGTCAGAATGAGCGTTCACAGCATATGAATAAGGATAAAGCGATGCAGATGCTCAAAGCGAAACTTTTGATTTTGCGTGAACAGGAAAATCTTGCAAAAGAATCCGATATCCGTGGTGAAGTCAAAGAAATTGGCTGGGGCAGTCAGATTCGCTCTTATGTTATGCAGCCGTACACGATGGTAAAAGACCATCGGACCAATGCAGAGACCGGAAATGTTTCTGCGGTATTAGATGGTGATATTGACATGTTTATGAATGCCTATTTGAAATGGATTAACAGTTAGAAGGGGATAAGGTATGAAAGAAGTCGTTACATTTTTTTTGAGTGGCAAAGAATACGGAGCAGATGTTTCCGAGATACAGGGAATTGAAAATTACGTGGAATACGCAAAGGAGCCCGGGCTTTCCGATGGCTTTTTAGGCATTGTTTCAATCCGTGATGAGTGGGTTCCTTTGCTAAATCTGAAAAAGAAACTGGTTCTGCCGCCGGTGCCCGTAACAGGGGAGACCAAGTATCTGGTGTTTCAGCTGCCGCAGGGGAAAGCAGCCGTTTTAGTGGATGGTGTTGCGAATATTATTCAGGCGGATGGCGATGAAATACAGGATTTCCCGGCACTTGTGCACACGAAAAAGACGGCGTATGCCGACTTTGTGGTAAACCACAAGGGACGGTTGATTCTTAGTATTAATCCGGGAAGCCTTCTCACAAAAGAAGAGTGGCAGGAAGTTGATAAAGTGCTGAAAAGCAAAAGTGAAGAGTCTAGCGAAGAGTAAGACTTTTGATTTGGAAATGGAGGAAAAAATGATTCGAATTGCAGTGTTAGGTTATGGAACGGTTGGTTCCGGTGTTGTTAAGGTGATTCAGACAAATGCAAAAATTATTGCAAAGAGAGCCGGACAGGAAGTTGAAGTGAAATATGTATTAGACCTTCGTGATTTCCCGGACGACCCGATTCAGTCCAAAGTAGTACATGATTTTAATGTTATCTTAGAAGACCCGGAAGTGGATATTGTTGTAGAGACCATGGGCGGAACGAAACCGGCTTATGAATTTGTGAAAAAATCTTTGTTAGCCGGAAAAAGTGTATGTACATCCAATAAAGAATTAGTGGCTGCTTATGGAGCAGAGCTTGTGCACATCGCAAAGAGCAAGACGGTAAACTTCTTGTTTGAGGCGAGTGTCGGCGGTGGTATTCCGATTATCAGACCGTTAAACCAGAGTCTGACTGCTGACCGAATCGAGCAGATTAATGGTATTTTAAATGGAACGACAAACTATATCCTTACGAAGATGGCACAGGAAGGTTCTGATTTTGCCGACGTTTTGAAAGAGGCACAGGAACTTGGCTATGCAGAAAAAGACCCGACCGCAGATGTGGAAGGATATGATGCCTGCCGTAAGATTGCGATTTTGACTTCTTTAGCATACGGACAGCAGGTGGATTACGAGGATATTTATACCGAAGGAATTACCAAAATTACGGCAGAAGATTTCAAATATGCAAAAGCCCTTGGCGCTGCTATTAAAATCTTTGGCACAAGCCGTAAAGAAGGAAATAAATTGTATGCAATGGTTGCACCACAGATGATTCAGGCAGACAATCCGCTGTACGCAGTGAATGATGTATTTAATGCAATCTGTGTGACAGGAAACATGCTTGGTGATGTTATGTTTTATGGTAAAGGTGCCGGAAAAGAGGCAACAGCAAGCGCAGTTGTATCGGATGTGGTTGATGCAGTAAAACATATGAATGTCAATGTGATGACAATCTGGGAAGATGAAAAACAGGAAGTTGCTCCGATGGATGAAATGAAAAACCGTTTCTTCGTCCGCATCGGCGCAAGTGAAAAAGCAAAAGCAGAAGATTTGTTTGAAGAGGTTACACCAGTAGATGGTGGAATTGCAGATGAATTTGGCTTTTTGACAGAAACCATGACAGAAAAAGAATTTAACGAAACCATTTCTCAGTTTGATACATTTATTACGAGAATTCGTGTTGGATTCTAACAAAAGAGAGACTCACTGAGAAGGAGGAAACTATGGTATCAACAGGACAAATGATGGGCTATGTGATGGCAATTTTGCTGCCACTGATTGCCGTTTTGATTCCTTTTTATATCTTATGGAAACAGTCCAGTAAAGTGGAGCGTGGAATGCTCGGAGCCATTGGTTACGGAATCATGGGATATTTCTGGCAGGAAATTATCTACAGTTTCTTAGGACTTCTTGCACTTACGAAAATGCGTGATGTTTTAAATGCGACCGGTGGAAATGCGGTTGTGGTTGCGTTTGTTGAAGCACTTGCGGGCAGTATTTTTGTTGCGGCAGGATTGTACTGGGGTGTTTATTTGACAAACACCAAGCAGCGTTCCTTGTACCGCTCAACAACGGTAGGACTTGGTTTTGGTCTTGGAGCTGCGCTTCTTACTTACGGATTCCAGCTTTATTATGCGATACGGATTAACGTAGGAGCATTTACCGGGACGGATATGGCAAAAGCGAGTATTTTATCGACATCTACCGCATCGTTATATCTGGACGCCGTCCGCAACATTTTAGTAGTACTTGTTTACATGGGTGTTGCCTTTTTGGTTGGAAAGAATTACTTGGAAAAGAAGAGACTTGCCGCATGGCTTACGCCAATCATTGTGTATGTATTTATCCGGTTTACCGACGTGATTTTAAATACTTATGCACCGGCACTTGTCGCTAAGATTGTGTATATGGTTGTGCTCGCATTCGTTGCCGCCGTATCTGTGTGGATGGTAAGAAACTGGTATCAATCAGAGAAACAAGTAAAAAGTTGAGATTTAAAATTAGCTAAATAATAACTATTCAGGACTTCTCCACCTATCAATTCGCATTTCGAACACTTCGTGTTCTATATCGCCTTTGACAAGGCTAAAAATGCTCATTTTGAGGTGGAGAGCCCTATTCGAACACAAGGTGTAGGAATGAATGATTCTTACGTGCAAGCACGACGTTTCATTCATTTCTACACCTTGTGTCCTGAATAGTTATTATTTTGTAATGTTTCCTATGACGCTCAAAATCTGGTCCGGCTCAAAAGGCTTCTGAACAAATTCGTTTGCGCCTAATTTAATGGCATCCACCATTTTGTTTTTCTGTCCGGCAGCAGTAACCATTACTGCGTGTGCATTTTCATCATAAGCAATGATTTTCTCCAATGCACCAAGACCGTCCAAAACCGGCATCGTGATATCCAGTGTTACAATATCCGGTTTTAATTCAATATACTTTTCAAATCCAATCTGACCATTCTCTGCTTCCCCGATGACTTCGTGTCCATTCTCGACAAGAATGTTGCGAAGCATACGACGTGACGTACGGGAATCGTCAACAATCAATATTTTTGCCATAGTTCCAATCTCCTTTATCTAGCCTAATTTTACAATAAGGTCTGAATGTTTGCCGTCAATGTAAACCGGCAATACATAGAACTCGCCTTCTCCATCAATGGATGAATCAAATTTAAATTCCGGCGGCTGCATATCGATGGTTGTATCCTGATAACTTAATTCAGTAGCATACAGTCCGTTGACACAGTTTGTAAATTCACAAACCGAATCCAAAGCGTCTTCATCGACCGCATCAAAAGTTTCTTTTGCGTAACCGTCGGCAAGCGCTAAAATGCTGTCATCATCACAGGTGAAACCAAGAAAACCATTATAATCACCGGTTGTATGCTGGTAAGCAATATACTTTGCACTGTGAGAGGTGACAAACTGTCCCTTCTCGATGCGTATGTAAGAACTTATAAAACGTACAATGTTTCTTAATGTAAGACCAATCAACGACTGGTAACGAGAATCTTTCGCATCAACAAATGCAGGAATCATACCTTCGATATTACCATCCTGAATCGCTTTTAAAATTTCATCGGAGAAACCATTCTCCTTTTGAAATGCATCAAGAGCTGTCTCAATTTCTTCGCGGCTCATAATGCCGTTTTCTTCCAGCCCCTGAATGAAAATCAGGTACGGATTTCCCTGGCGACCAAGCAGATAATTCACATCTGCTTCCGTTAAGTAACCCTTCTCCACAGCCAAATCACCAAAACGTTTGTCTGTCTGCATTTGCAAATAATTCAATTCATTCGCTTGATTGCGAGTTAATAACCCCTCGTTCTCTGCAATTAACCCCAGTTTGACGCGATTGTCTTTAATGTATTTCATGCAGGAGGAAAATTGCTCAGCGGTGATTTTCTGGTTATCTAATAAATATTGACCAAAAAACTGACTAAACATAAAAATCTCCTTTCAATTGTTGTAAAATTATTATACAATAGAACGCAGAAAAGTTCAATGAAGAAATGTAGAGAAAGGAAGTGTTTGTCGTATGGCAGGTTCAATATGGGGAGAAGTGTTTCGCGTGTCGACATGGGGAGAATCTCATGGCGAGGGAGTAGGAGTTGTTGTCGATGGTGCGCCGGCTGGCATTTCCCTTTCCGAAGAAGATATACAAAAATGTCTCGACAGAAGAAAACCGGGCGAGACGAAATATTCGACGCCCCGCAAAGAAGGCGATAAGGTAAAAATCATGTCCGGTGTATTTGAAGGAAAGACAACCGGAACGCCGATTTCTATGGTTGTCGTGAACACCTCGCAGAAATCCGGTGATTACTCCAATATTGCAAATGTATTTCGTCCGGGCCATGCGGATTTTACGTTTGATGCCAAGTACGGATTCCGCGATTACAGAGGCGGTGGACGTTCCTCCGGGCGAGAGACCATTGGCCGCGTGGCAGCCGGTGCTATTGCCATGAAAATTTTAAGCCAGCTTGGAGTTACCGTAACTGCCTACACAAAGCAGATTGGACCATTTGTATGCGAGGAAGAAAAGATGTCTTTGGATAACATTGAAAAGAGTCCACTGCGCATGCCGGATTTGGAAAAGTCTTCTCTTGCTGAAGATTATCTGGCAGAAAAAATAGAGGCACATGATTCCGTTGGTGGTATGATTGAATGTGTAATCAGCGGCATGCCAGCAGGAATCGGAGAGCCGGTTTTTGGCAAGTTAGATGCTATGCTGTCAGCAGCGATTTTCTCCATTGGTGCGGTAAAAGGTGTTGAAATCGGCGCCGGTTTTGCCGTTGCTGATAAATGTGGTTCCGAAAATAATGACGGTTTCTATATGGGAGCGGACGGCAAGGTGAAAAAACATACGAATTTTGCCGGTGGAATTTTAGGCGGCATGAGCGACGGTGATGATATTGTGCTTCGCGCCGCATTCAAGCCAACGCCTTCGATTTTCCAGCCGCAGGAAACCGTAAACCGCGATGGCGAAAACGTAGAAATCGAGATTAAAGGCCGCCATGACCCGGTGATTATGCCTCGTGCGGTTGTTGTGGTAGAATCCATGGCAGCCATTACGCTTGTTGACCGGCTTTTCGTCGGAATGACCGCGCGCATGGATAAGATTCGTGAATTTTATAAAGGCGAATAAGTAGAATTTGGGGATGGGATGACTGCTATTTCAAAAAATGCAAAATAAGTCAACGATATTTGCAAGAAAGTTGACCTAAAAACAAGTTTTTGCCAAATAAGTCATCTCAATCGTACCTTGGGGGTGACTGGTTTTTCAATATTGTGGATTCAAGTCAACGAAAAAGGGCGAAAAGGTTGACCTAGTTGAGAAAAAGCTTAAAAGCAGTCAATGGGCGCGGCGAAAAAGGTTGACCTTGTTAAGAAAAAGCTTAAAAGCAGTCAACGAAGACAGCAAAAAAGGTTGACTGTTAGAGCGAAATTTGAATTTTCAGTCAGTTATCTGGTGGATTTATGATGAAATAGTTCGAGGAATAGGAGGCGGGTATGGATGAGTGAGTTAAAATGGGTGTTTTTAGATGTAGGTTCAACACTGGTTGATGAATCGGATGTTTATGAAAGCAGATGCAGTTATGTGATAAGTGAGAAGGGCTTGGAACGTGATGAATTTATGGAAAAAGTGCATCAGGCGGCAAAAGTAAGTCCTACACCGATAAAACAGGCGGCACAGGCTTACGGAGTCACTTTGCCGGAATGGGACAGTAGTTTAGAAAAGCTTTATTTAGGAACAGAAGATGTGCTAAAAGCTTTATCAGGCAAATATAAATTGGGCATTATTGCAAATCAATTAGCGGGGACAAAAAAGAGATTACATAATTGGGGAGTTTTGCATTATTTTGATGTTGTCACAGCTTCCGCAGAAGCGGGGTATGAAAAGCCGGATTTGAGAATCTTTAGGTTGGCGCTTGAGCAGGCTGGCTGTAATCCACAAAATGCAATAATGGTCGGAGACAGACTTGAAAATGATATTGCTCCGGCAAGACAGCTCGGTATGAAAACGATCTGGGTACGTCAGGGATTTGCAAAATATCAGAGCGTTGAAAAAGAATGCGAAAAACCAGATTATATCATAGAAAATATAGGCGAAATTGTGAAAGTGCTTATGGGTAGGACATAGTAAAATATGGCTTATTGAAGGAATGGAAGGCGTCAACTATACTGACCCGTGGAAGAAAAATTTGATAAAACGAGGACTGGCTACCATAATGTATTTGGTTCTTGCTTTTGCGGTGGCAGGACTTATTGTATTGATAGGGGTGATATAAAATGAACCAATTAAAAAAGAAATATGCAGCCTCCATAATGGGCTTGGTCATCGGAGATGCCCTGGGAGTTCCGGTGGAGTTTGTGTCCCGTGACGAATTGAAAGAAAATCCGGTAACGGACATGATAGGATATGGAACACATAATCAGCCGGCCGGTACATGGTCAGATGATTCCAGTATGGCAGTTGCCACGATGGAGTGGCTGGGAGAGATAGAAACACAACAGCCGGATTACAAACGGTTGATGGACAAATTTAGTAATTGGATTTTATATGGTGATTACACACCGTATCAGGAAAATTTTGACTGTGGTATCTCTACCTGCAAAGCAATTATGAATTACGGCAGAGGAACAGAACCTCTATTGTGTGGAGAAAAGGGAGAGTTTAATAATGGAAATGGCTCGCTGATGCGGATACTTCCGGCAGCGCTTTATTATAGTGCAGCTCTTGCCGGTGATGAAATGAGCGGGGCTGAAATCATTTACAATTTGTCTGCCTTAACCCACGCACATATGAGAAGCAAATTGGGATGTTTGATTTATTCTAAGGTAATAGCGGATATGGTTTATAGCACCGGAGATAAATTTGATACAGTGGAGTCAAGCATCCATAAATGCAAGCAATATTTAGATTCCCTATTCGATAAAAATGTATCCAAAGAAATGCAGCACTATTCACGTTTGTGGGATTTGCAGAAATTTAAAATGTTAGAGGAAAATGAGATAAAAAGCAGTGGCTATGTAGTTGACACTTTGGAGGCTGCTCTGTGGTGCTTCCTAAATACAACGAGTTACAAAGAGTGTGTGTTAAAGGCAGTGAATCTGGGGGATGATACCGATACGGTAGGTGCTGTAGCAGGAGGATTAGCAGGACTTTATTATGGGATGGACGCTCTTTCAAAGGATTGGCTGGCAGTTATTCCGAAAAAAGAGTGGATTATGGAACTTGCAGAAAAAATGTAATTTTTCGACAAACTATACATATCCGGATTCGGACGGTGCCTTTGTCTGCCCGGTGCTTACGAAAGAATCATACAGCGGAGCAAAGACCAAAAACCGCATGGTAAGCACGATGGCGGCAAACGGTGTGGATTATGCCGGCATATCCGAGCAGAAAAGTGTAAACGGCGGCGCATACCGGACACTTACCAAAACGGATTTTACTTACGATGAACACGGCAACGAAACACGGGGCAGAGTTTATCCTTCCTACGATACGGACGGCGAAAAAGAAGTAATTCAGAATGACTACACCTTCAATGCACTGGGCCAGCAGACCCAGACGAAGGTCACGCTTACTTCTGCGAAAAACCCATCCGATAACCGAAGTTATGTGGAAGAAAAGACAACGTATGATTCTTTTGGCAACGAGCTTTCCTACACCGATGAAAACGGACAGACCTCCAAAACTTCTTATGATGAGGAAACCGGTGAGGAAACCGAAACCATCCGTGCCGTGGGAACCGCGTATGAATCCAAAGACAAGGAATATACCTCCGCGGACGGTTTAAAAACCATGACTGTCGATGCTTACGGACAGGTTAATATCAGTATTCAGGACGGCTTTGGCAACACGCTGATAAGCAAAGATGAGGCAGCCGGCACCTGGACCGAAAGCACCTATGAGTATGGCAGCGAGGACAACGGCGGAAGCGAAACCGAAGAGACAGAAGACGATGTCGACGAAGAAAAAGAAGAAACATCCCGTCTTCTGGAAGAAAAAACATACACATTTGAGCCGGACGAAAAGAAATTCATTGTCAATGAAAACGGAGAGACCGTGGCAAACTTTTACATGACCGGAAAAGGCAGTGAACTGTTAAGCGGCAGCAAACACTTTTATGACGACCTCGGCAATGAGATTGGAAGTGCTGAATTTATGAATGGAGAACTGGATAAAGCCCACTGCACTTCCTTCCAATTCAGTAAAAGTGAGACCGAAGTAACCGGCGAAGAAGACGAGGCACAGACGATTACCACCGGTTATGAAAAGGAAATCAATCCGTCTTCTTATACCGAAGAAGTTGACCCGGCAAATTATTACGACCAGTTTAACGATTCGGTGTTAAGTGAAACAATTACAAAAACCGTAACGGATGCCGAAGGCAACAACCTTTCCCAGACGACTACCTATCTTCGGGGAAAAAATAAAACGGAAACCGTTACCACGTATGAAAATGATGACTTTGGCAGAACGGTCAAAGAAAACACGGTTCAGAAAAAATATCAGGATGGCAGATGGCTTCCGTCTTATGAGACAGAGGTTTCTTATACTTACGATGAAAATGGAAATGTAACCGAAACCGAGACAAAGAGCCGAAAAGAAGGGGAAACCGACTGGCAGACCCAGAAAACAAAAGCTGTCTATGACAGTAAGGGACAGGTTACGAAAGAATACAGTCCACGCGGTGTCAAAGAGAACGTGGCGGCAGCATATACGTATGACCTTTTGGGACGTAAGGTCAAAGAAGAACTTCCGCAGAACAAGACAGACGGAAGTGCCGGTTACCAGACCGTAGTAAACGAATATGATAAATCCGGCAACCTCGTGGAAACAAAAGAGCAAATCGAGGGTGACAAGAACAAAGAAATCGAGTATACTTATGATAAACAGGGAAATCTCGTTCAGGTGAAAAGCAGTCTGGAAAATGAAA
>OLVX01002593.1_pt1 | contig 12878 bp, 6 predicted proteins | sample 1673271 | NCBI WGS metagenome assembly OLVX01 (sample SAMEA3178939, study PRJEB25190) | human gut metagenome | biome: human gut; feature: human-associated habitat; material: faeces | place: Austria | collected 2013 | reverse complement strand
ATTATCATCCTTATCTTCCAAAATTGTATGAATCTTTCCATCCGAAAAATTTATTGGAGCTGAATTAATGGTATAATCTTCCAACTCTCCCTTTGCAGGATTATACATTTTTAATCCCTGTCCATCAGTACCAACCAATAACCGGTCATTCACCAACGACATGCAACGAACAGATAAAACCTCATTCCCTATATAAGGAACAAGAGTAAAGTTATTCTCCTTTCTATTGTAACGTGATAGCCCTTGCTTTTTAGTACCTACAAAAAGATTTCCCTGCTCATCCTCTATTATGGTAGTAATATTGTTATCGGCAAGAACCGGATCTTTGAAAATACGCACTTCCTTCGTTGCAGGCATATAACAAATCAGTCCATTTCCATAAGTTCCTATCCAAATATTGTAATAAGAGTCCTCATAAAAAAAGGATTGAAAATTGTAATTAGACTGTTTCAGAAGATCATCTACAGAAACAGCCTGCGTCTGCCGCTCATCCAGACGAAACATGCCTTGACCGGTAGTTGTCATCCAAATTTCCCCATTATGTAATTCCTGCATCTGTGTTATATGCGGAAACACCCGCTTACCGGCGCGGAACATTGGAATTTCCAGAAAGGTATCTGTCTCACGATCATACTTCATCAGCCCATCAATACAACCTATCAGCAAATTACAACGACTATCCTCAAATAATGTACGCACATAATTATTTTTGATAGAAGACGAATCAGCAGAAACATGCCGGTAATTGGTAAAACGTAAACCGTCGAACTTATTTAGCCCATACTCAGTTGCAACCCAGACAAAACCTTGCTTATCCTGAAATATTTGATTTATCAAGCTACTGGACAATCCCATATCTGTGGTATAGATCTTCCCTGTCTGCGCCCCAACACCTTGAGCTATACAACACAAGCATATTACGAGTATCTTCCAAACGCATCTTTTCATAGTTTTTCTTTTTATTAGATACAAAAGTGCGACAAAGATAAACAAAAAGCAATTTATTCCGATACATATCTAGTTTTTGTGATTAAAAACTTTACTTATTTACAAAACACAAAAAAAATAATTTTAATTATTTTTATCTCCATATTCCCCTTTATCACATCTTTTTTCGTCAATGTAACATATACAAAAAAGAATGTAACGCAAATAAAAACTCATGTTACAAAAAGCAAAATACAGGTATCATTCATAGCCTATTGTCTATTAAATGATTAGTATTTTTGCTTATACCAAAAGTTGAGGATATATTCCTCACTTCGCTGTTAACTAATGTAGAGAATCAAAACAAATGTCTAACACAAAAAAGATAGCATATGAAAACATAAAAAGAACCTTAATGAGTCTACACTTTGATTTAACATTTTTATTCAATTAAAACCTTGTTTTTTTATGAAATGCACAACTTATTATTTTAGGCCTTTGGGGCTATTATTGTTACTCTGCCTGATACCTCTGTGCAGTATTGCTCAGAATATCATGGTAAAGGGTATTGTGAAAGATAATTTCGGTGAACCGGTTATTGGCGCCAACGTAACAGAAAAAGGAACAACCAATGGTATGATAACCGATTTGGACGGAAACTTCTCTTTGCAGTGTCCCGTAGGCTCTACGCTGAAAGCCAGTTACATCGGTTATCTGACAAGGACCGTTAAAGTAACCGGAAACATGAATGCCTTGAAGATTATCTTGAAAGAAGATGCCGAAACATTGGAAGAAGTGGTGGTGGTAGGTTATGGTACGATGAAGAAATCCGACCTGACCGGTTCCGTTACTTCTGTAAATGCAGAGGAGATGATGAAACGTAATCCGGTGAACTTGGGACAAGGTCTGCAGGGAGCTGCCGCCGGTGTTTCCGTCATCCGTTCCTCCGGTTCGCCCGACGGGGGATTCAACATCCGTATTCGTGGTGTAGCCACCGTAAACGGTAGTTCCGACCCTCTTTATGTAGTGGATGGAGTGCAGGTCGGTACTTCCATTGACTTTCTTAATCCAAACGATGTGGAGAGCATTGAAATCCTGAAAGATGCCTCTGCTACTGCCATTTATGGAACACGCGGTGCCAATGGTGTTATCATGATTACCACTAAAAACGGAAGCAAGGGCAAGGCACAAGTCAACTTCTCTGCCAACTATTCCCTTCAATTCAACAACAACAAGATAGACGTGGCCGATGCAGATCTCTTTGCCAAGGCAGTACGCGAATCTTGCCGTAACGGTTCGGTCATGACCAATCTGGCTTTTGGCGAAGAGTACATTGGCAAATTGAATAGCATCGATTGGCAAGATGAAATGTCACGTACAGCGTTGCAGCAGAACTATAATCTCTCCGCTTCGGGTGGTACGGAAGCCACGCAAGCCAACCTTTCAGTGGGATATCTGAATAATGAAGGTGTTGTCATTGAATCTTATTTCAAACGTCTGACAGCCCGTGCCAACATCACTCATAAAGTGAAAGATTTCATTCATGTGGGATTGAACTTGAACTATACACATGCCCAGCATCACTTCAGTGGCAATATGCGTAGTTATGCGCAAGCCATTCCTACGATGGACTATGTAGAGAATGGAGTCTTTTATTCTATGCCTATCGTTCTGCCCGACGGTTCATGGGGACATTATAAACAAGAGTCTGATGGTGACATCAACAAGGGGGCCGACAACCTGGTGGCTGCAGCCAAGACCAGAACCGACCAGATTTCCAAATGGGACCGTTTGGTGGCCAGTGCATTCCTGCAATTGGACATTGCAAAGGGATTGACTTTTAAAACCATCGGTAGCTACAACTATTTCACAAAAGGTTATGATGGATATACCCCTTATAATCCTCGTACATTTGGTTCGAAGGACCGTAAGGACAGTTATTCTATCAATCAGAATCAGAACTCGGAGATTGCCTTAGAATCGTTTGTCAACTATGACTGGTCGAATGCCCATCATCGTGTAAGCGCTATGGCGGGGTTCTCTATCAGCGATACGGACGGTGTCTGGTTGAATACCAGTGCCAGTGATTTCCCGGCTGACAACATTCGCCAGATTTCTTTGACAAACGACCCCAGCTCCAAGAATACAAATGGGGGACGTGACTTGAAGACCCGTTATCAATCTTATTTCGGACGTCTGACCTACAGTCTGAATGACCGTTATATACTGACGGCTACAGTACGCCGCGACGGTTCTTCCAACTTCGGTTCGGGCAACCGGTACGGTACTTTCCCTTCCGCTTCTTTGGCATGGCGCTTGTCAGAGGAGAACTTCATCAAGAATCTGAATCTTTTCAGCAACCTGAAGATACGTGCAGGTTGGGGGCAGACCGGTAATGCGGGTAGCGGAACCAGTCTTTCTGTCCCTCAGCTCTCTTCTTTGGATTGTATGTATTATGTCATGGCCGGGGGCGGCATGATGAATGCAGCCGGTATCGCACAGCAAAAGGAAATTGACACCAACCTGAAGTGGGAGACCAACGAGCAGACCAACATCGGTCTGGACATGGCCTTTATGAACAACGAGCTTTCATTCTCGGTGGACTACTTTATCCGTGACTCGAAAGATTTGCTTATTTATCGTCAGATCCGTCCTTCTACCGGTTTTACGTCTGTCTATACCAATGCCGGACATATCCGTAACAAAGGTTTTGAGGTTAGTGCTGCGTGGAATAAAAGTTTCGGTGATTGGAATGTAGGAGTACGTGTAAATGGTTCTACCTTGAAAAATGAGGCGGTAGAGGTGGGTGACCCTATTTTCTATAAAAACAACAGTTATGGTACGCAGGATGGTGATGACTGGGACAATCACTCCATCACACAGAACGGTTATGCCGTAGGTTCTTATTATGGCTGGAAAGTGGCCGGTATTTTTCAGAACCAGCAGGAGATTGATGCCTTGAATGCTCAATCGCCTACAGGCAAGTACCAGGATGGTGACACCGCTCCGGGTGACTTCAAGTATATCGACCTGAATGGCGACGGCCAGATTACAGACGAAGACCGTACGGTTATCGGTAATGGTTTCCCGACTCTTTCCTACGGTTTGAACCTTACTGCCTCTTACAAGAATTTCGACTTTTCAATGAATATGTATGGGGTAGCCGGAATGGATGTCTATTCTTACAGCGCTGCCCGTCTGACTTCTATGTATGGTCCTGACGGCGGTTACCAGAACGTTCTGGCAGAATATGTGAAGAATGCCTGGACTCTTGAGAATCCCAATGGCAAATATCCGCGTATCACCAAGGGCGACCACAATAAGAATCACCGTTCCAGTGACGCTTTCATTAAGAAAGGCGATTATTTGAAGATTTCGAACATTCAGTTTGGCTATACTTTCCCGAAGAATTTGGTAAAGCACGCGAAGATGGAGAATGCCCGCATGTTTGTCAGTGCAGACAACATATTGACGCTTTCTTCGTATAACAAATGGGGTGATCCGGAAGTCGGTTCGGACAGAGTGCTGCTGACAGGTTTCGATGGCGGACGCTATCCGTTCCCGTTATCCGTCTCTTTCGGTGTGAGTGTACAATTCTAATCTAATACTTAACAGATAAACAAATCATATTATGAGAAAAAGTTTTTACCATATATTGTTGTTGGGTGCTCTCACCTTGGGTACTACCAGTTCTTGTGATGACTATTTGGAAGTCGATCATTACGATATTCTGCCCGAAGATTTCATGTACCGGAATGAGGCAAATATAAAGTCGGGGCTTTATGGTATTTATGATACTTTTTATACCTATCAAGGCAGTGATAATAGTGGCGATGATACGACATGGGGATTTAAGCCCAATGTATTTATTGCCGGACACAGTACGATGGATTGCCAGGCGTCCGGCTGGGATGCCGAATGGCAACGTCATGCGGTATTAGCCAATAAAGGTTCGCTGGATACGGCTTGGCGTATGAGCTATAAGGGTATTGACCGTGCCAACCGTTTTCTGGCCGGATTGCAGAATGTGGACGTTTCCGTGCTTTCTGCCGAAAAGAAAGTGCAGTTTGAAGCCGAGGCGCGTGCCATTCGTGCATACAATTACTTGTATTTGTCAAAAGTCTTTGGCCCTGTCCCCATGTTGCTTACGGGTGAGACTTATACAACCAGTGCAGGAAAGGCGCGTCCTGAAAATCTGGAAGGCACTTATCAGGTTATTGAGGAAGACCTTAAGTTTGCCATGGAAAAGCTGGATTGGGAACCTGCCGATGGAGAATACGGTCGTATTACGAAAGGTTTCTGCAAGGCATTTTTGGCAGAACTCTATATGTATCAGAAGAAATTTACTGAAGCCAAGAAGGAATTGAATGACATTATTACCAGTAATACCTATGCATTGGAGCCGTGCTATGCCAATCTTCATGCCTGGGACAACCATTGGACAAAAGAATCCATTTTTGAGGTGGCTTATCATATTCACGGCAATATGAATTGGGGAGGCAACAGCCACGATGACGGCAAGATATGGTATGGCTATATGTGTGCCGCTCCCGAGTATGGCGGTTGGGGGTCCTTGGCTCTGTCTTGGGAGTATTATCGCTCTTTTGAGCAGGGAGACAAGCGCAAGGAGTATACTTGTGTAGGTACGGGTGACGTACATCCTATTACCAATGAAAAACTGGGTACCAATCCCTCTTACAGCGGATATGTACAAGGCTCTGAAAATGTACCTTGTGTATATTCACTGAAGTATTGGAGAAAGCAACCGGGTAAGGACGGGTTTGTGTATTGCCCGATTTCATTGACTTTCAAACGATATGCAGGCGTATTGCTGGATTATGCTGAATGTTGTTTCGAGACGGGTGAGGAAGCGACCGGATGGGAGATGATCAGACAAGTGCGTAATCGTGCGTGGGGTAACTTGGAAATTGGTGTACAAGCCATTGATTTCCCGCAGGCAATGTTGAATACGACAGTTGTCGATGTACCCGATGCAAAGACTGTTTATGCTGAATATAAGACGCGGAAAGGGTATACAAGTGATGTATGGAAAGTGGCTTTGACACAAGAACGCCGTCATGAGCTCAATGCAGAGTTCTCTTTATATTTTGACCTTTGCCGTATGGGGTTGGCTGAAGAATGGTTCAGATGCGAATACCCGAAAACAAAAGCCAATTCTACACCGGAGGAGTGCTGGGAAACTGGCGATTCTTTCCGTTATTTTGAGCATCAGAAATATCAGGAGATTTTCCCAATACCTACTAATGAGATTCTTAATAATCCTCTCATCAATTCGGAGGACCAGAATGAGGGATATTGATGACTCTAAAATTGTGCTAAGAATAGACAATTATATTGTTCTGTTATTCTGAACGAAGTGAAGAATCTCTTCTACAGAAAAGAGATTCTTCACTATGTTTGGGGTATGTATTCCTGAATGAGCAAATCAGATGATTAAGTGTCCACAATTTAAACTTGTAGTTAAGTATGGCAAGAAAAACATTTTGTTTCCTTCTATTTATATGTATGGGCGTGTGTGCATGTACTGTTCGGCATAATTCGTTACGGTCGACATTGTGTGCGGAAATTGTTGCCAATGTCCGGGACAGTGTACTGCCATTTTGGATGGATTATGCAGTGGCGCCTGACGGCGGTTTTTATGGGACTGTATTGCGGAATGGTACTCCGGTGGTAGATGCTCCCAGAGGAGGAGTGTTGAATGCCCGGATTCTGTGGAGTTTTTCTGCTGCATACCGTACATTTGGAGATGAATCTTATCTGAAACTTGCCAACAAGTCTCAGCGCTATTTTATCGATACATTTATTGATAAGAAGAACGGTGGGGTGTATTGGTTGGTCAACCCCGATGGTGAAGTAGTGAATGCTTCTAAGTATACTTATGCCATGACTTATGCTATTTATGGATTAGCAGAGCACTATCTGGCGACGGGTAACGACGAAAGTCTGAAAACTGCTATTAGTTTGTATCATGTCTTGGAAGAAAAAGGTCGCGAACCGCAATATGACGGTTATGTGGAATCCTTTACCGAAAATTGGGAAAAATTGGAGCAATATGATAATAACGCTCCTAAGACCATGAATGCCCATCTGCATGTGTTGGAAGCTTATACCCTTCTATATCAGTGCTGGAAAGACAATGGCTTGAAGAAAAGGCTTGAGTTTTGCGTCGATTTGTTCATGAACCGCATTTACGACCCGTCAAGGAAGCATTTCAATCTGTTCTTTGATAATGAGTGGAACAGTCTGGTCGAAATGGATTCTTACGGACATGATGTTGAGACCGGATGGTTGCTTTGTGAGGCTGCCCGTACGCTGGAAAATCAGGACTTGATAGAACAGACAAATCAGCTTGCATTGGATGTGACGGAAGCTTGTCTGGCTGAAGGAATGAGTGATAAAGGCTATATGATTTACGAGAAGAAAGGTGACAGAAAAACCAAGCATGCCTCATGGTGGGGCCAGATTGAAACGGTGATAGCTTGTGTCAATGCTTGGCAAATCAGCGGGAGTGACGTTTATCTACAATCGGTTGATACGGTCTGGACTTTTGTCAAAGACCATATGGTGGACAAGGAATACGGGGAATGGTATAGCGACTGTTTCGACGGAGAGCCTAAAAAGGAGGCTCCCAAAGTAAGTATGTGGCGTTGTCCATATCATACGGTACGCTTGGGAGTGGAAATGTATAATCGTTTAAAATAATACGTATGAAGAAATTGATAATAGGTGCGGCATCACTGATGCTTTGTGCAGGTTTGCAAGCCCAGGACTTCAAGATTAACCCGTCGGGGTATTTTGAAAACCACGGGGCCAATGTGATGGTTTTCAGTGATGTCTATCCTGAAGGACACCAAGGGGGTGTCACCTTGGTTTTGAATGGAGACCGCAGGGCCGCAGGCGGTGATGTGCGTTTCGAGATTTCGCAGGGGCAGTGGCAGGGATTGCCCAAGATGAGGAAACGGGTGGTGGATGAGGCTGCCAACGAAATCCGTGTCACACTGAGCTATCCTGACTCGGCCAAGCATATGGCGGGGTTCAATCCGATGCTCTATCCGGATTTTGCTTTCGGCTATACTATCAAGGTGAAAGGGGAAAAGGACTATCTGGTATTGACTGTTGATTTGGACCGGCCGGTTCCGGAGCGCTTTGCCGGGAAGCTCGGTTTCAATCTGGAGCTGGTGCCTTCTACCTTGTTGGGCAAGCCCTGGATTATGGATAACCGGACGGGTGTTTTCCCTCATCAGGCGATGGGGCCCACCATGAAGCAGACCTCCAATATGGAGCATATCGGAGACTTCAATCCTAAGGGGAAAGCCAGCCTGGACCAGTTGCTTCTGGACCGGAAGACTTATAATCCGATGATTGCCGATGATATTGTCTCTGCCCCTCTTGCCGCGGGAAAAAAGTTTGTGCTCAATCCGCAGGATGAGTTGGCAAAGATTACGATTGAGAGTGAGAAGGGAGATTTGATGCTGTATGACGGACGGATAAACCATAATAACGGTTGGTTTGTGCTTCGTTCGGAATTTCCGGCAGGAACGAAAGGGAATGCGGTAAAATGGATTATCCGTCCCACAGTTACCAAGGAGTGGCGCTATGCACCGGTAGTACAGACTTCCCAAGTGGGTTATCATCCCGGACAGAAGAAAGTGGCTGTCATCGAATTGGACAAACGGGATACAGATTTCCGGCAACCTGCCCTCTACCGTATTGCGGCCGACGGCAGGAAACTGGTGAAACAGCAGGCTGCCAAGGATTGGGGAGATTTCCAGCGTTACCATTATTTGCAGTTCGACTTTACGGAAATTACGGAAGAGGGACTTTATCAGGTGATGTACGGTGATGCGGCTTCTCCGGTGTTCCGTATTGCAAAGGATGTTTGGGATAAAGGAATCTGGCAGGCGGAGGTGGAATATTTCCTGCCGGTACAGATGTGTCACATGCGTGTCAACGAGAAGTATCGTGTATGGCATGACTTCTGTCACCAGGACGATGCCCGAATGGCCCAAACGAATATCAATCACATTGACGGATATAGCCAGGGACCTTCTACTCTGTGTAAATATCAGCCGGGCGATCTTGTTCCGGGATTGAACGTAGGCGGTTGGCACGATGCAGGCGATTATGACCTGCGTGTGGAGTCGCAGGCAGGTGAAGCCTATATCCTCGCTATGGCTTGTGAGAATTTCGGTGCCTACTGGGACGAGACTTCCATTGATTTCGAAAAACGGATTGTAGAGATACACCAGCCTGACGGGAAAAACGACTTGTTACAGCAAGTGGAAAACGGGGCTTTGACCGTAGTAGCCGGTTGGAAGGCATTGGGACGCCTCTATAGAGGAATTTTGTGTCCTACTGTACGGCAATATGCACACTTGGGAGATGCTTCGGCCCATACTGATCATGTCAGTGGAACGGCTGATGACCGTTGGGTGTTTACGGAAGACAATCCGGGACGTGAGTTACAGGTGACCGCTTGGCTGGCAGGTATTTCACGCGTGCTGAAGGGACATAATGATACTCTGGCGGCAGATTGTCTGGAAATAGCCCGTGAGCTGTTTAAGATTACACGTTGTGATAACAATTGGATACTGACAACGAAAGTACATGCCGCCGTAGAGCTTTATCTGGCAACGAAGGAAGCCGGGTACCGCGATTTCGTTTTGCAGCAGCAGGATTTCATCTGCAAGAATATCCGTCAGACGGGCTGGTTCATCGGACGGTTCGACCAGGCTGTGGGCAATGTCCGTTTCAGCAAGGCTATTCGTAAGGCATTGCCGGAGTTACAGGCCATGTATCAGGAGTATAGCAGTAAAACCCCGTATGGAGTGCCACACGACAGAGGTAACCGTTCTTCCGGTTCATGGGAGCCTCAGCATTTGGGCTATAACTACTGTTATTTACATGCTGCTTATCCTGACTTATTTACACCGGACTACATTTTTAATGCCGTCCAGTATCTGCTGGGTATGCATCCGGGACGTAACCAGGCAGCTTTTGTAACGGGGGTTGGTGCCGAAACGATGAAGGCCGCCTATGGTGTCAATCGTGCTGATTGGTCTTATATCCCGGGTGGAGTTTCTCCGGGTACTAATCTGATTCGTCCCGATCTACCGGAACTGCTTCATTTTCCGTTCTTGTGGCAGGAAGGTGAGTATTGCCTGGGTGGACATGCTACGTGGTTTATGTATATGGTATTGGCGTCTAATAAAATATTGAATTGCAATGAATAGTAAAATAAAGGTAGATAAGTTTGTAATTGTAGTTTTTCTGCTCTGCATGGTTTGTAATATGACCATGCAGGCAAAAGCTTACGAGAGTTTCAAAGTATCCATTTATGTCCGTGCTTACGAGGTAGACAAGATGAAGGACATCCATTGGCTGGATTCTACCTGGAATGTGATTTCACAACAGTTGGAAGTGGACAAGATTTATCTGGAAACACACCGGGACTTGCTGGTTGTGGAGGATGCCACTCTGGAGCAGGCAAAGAAATTCTTCCACGACCGGGGTATAGAGACTGCCGGAGGCATTACCTATACCATCAACGAGGCAAACAGTTTCGAGACATTCTGCTATTCCAATCCCGAACACCGCAAGATGGTGCAAAAGATTGCGGAACACACGGCGAAACACTTTGATGAGTTTATTCTGGATGATTTCTTCTTCACCAGCTGCAAGTCCGACATAGAAATAAAGGCAAAAGGAATGCAGAGCTGGACGGACTACCGCTTGAAGCTGATGACCGAGGCCGGTCGTGACCTCGTGCTGAAACCTGCCAAGAAAGTGAATCCTCAGGTAAAGGTGATTATCAAATATCCCAACTGGTATGATCACTTTCAAGGTTTGGGATTTAATTTGGAGGAAGGTCCCCAGCTCTTTGACGGTGTCTGGACCGGTACTGAAACAAGGGACCCGGCAGGTAATCAGCATTTGCAGAACTATCTGAGTTATAATATTATCCGTTATTTCGATAACCTGCGTCCGGGTTATAACGGTGGGGGATGGGTCGATGTAGGTGGACTGAACATGGGTATGGACCGGTATGCCGAACAGCTTCATTTGACCATGCTTGCCAAGGCTCCCGAGATTATTCTCTTTGCCTATCACCAGCTTCTGAATGTGAAGTTGTCTCCTAAATACCGTACTCCCTGGCAGGGAATGGGTACCAGCTTTAACTATGATGAGGTGACCGCTCCCATCCGGTTGGAAGACGGCTCTTTGGTAGAACCTACCACGATGGCCCGTATAGCCGGTGTTGTGCTGAAACAAACGGATAAGTTGATTCATAAGCTGGGGAATCCGGTGGGTATAAAATCCTACAAGCCTTTTCATGCCGCCGGTGATGATTTCCTTCAGAACTATTTGGGCATGATAGGTTTGCCGATGGATATGCGTCCTGTTTTTCCGGAAGACCAGCAAGTGGTTCTGCTGACTGCACAAGCTGCACAGGATACGGAAATTATGGCTAAAATCAAGAGACAACTGCAAAGCGGGCGTGATGTGGTGGTTACGAGCAGTTTGCTGAAAGCCATTCCTGAGAAGCTTACAGAGGTAGCCGAGTTGCGTTGTACTGATTTGAAGGCTCTTGTCAATGATTTCGGCCGTTACGGGCAGTCCGGACGTGACCTGTTGATTCCGCAGGTGCAGTATTATACGAATGATGCTTGGGAGATGGTCAGTGCCGGTCGTCCGCTGACGGGTGGAGTTTCGGGCTATCCTATTCTGTTGAGAGCCCCGTATGCTACCGGTAATCTGTATGTTCTTACCATTCCCGACGATATGGGCAATCTGTATGATTTTCCGGCCAATGCCTTGAATGAAATTCGTCGCATTATGAGTAAGGACATAGGAGTCTGTCTGGAAGCTCCCTCCAAAGTAGGCCTGTTTGTATATGACAATAAAACGCTGGTGGTAGAGAACTTCAATGACGAACCGGTAGAGGTGCGTATCGTGACCGGTGATAAGGTGATGAAGCTGGAAAGCTTGGAGGATGGGACTGTTTTGAGTCCTCTTCCTGCCGGACCGGTGATACAGACCAGACGTCCGGTTACGCCTAAGAATTCTTTCCGTTTATTACTGTTGCCCCATTCATATAAGGCATTCCGATATAAATAATGGGTAAGAAGATTGCCGGGTGACTATTTGAAAGAGCAAGGAGGCTGGTTTACTGTAAAACCAACCTCCTTTGCTTATTCATGAGCATGCTTATGCTCTCCCAGTATTCTGTGTGGCAGTGTTCCGTGTCCCAATAACTCTATCGGGCAGTTGAAGTTCCGTTCCAGCCACTCCTCCGTGACACCGGTGTCGGGGTGGTAATCCAGCGTTTCGTTGACGCAAGCGATAGACTTGACTTGCTGCAATACCGTACCGATGTCATGGCTGACGAGGATGATGGCACATTCTTCATTGATTTCTGTCAGTAGTTCGTAGAGGCGGGCTTCAAAACGCTTGTCAATGTAGGTACTGGGCTCATCAAGAATCACGACCTGTGGGTCGGAGATGATGGCACGTCCCAGCAAGGCGCGTTGCAACTGTCCGCCGCTCAAGGCACCTATGGCGCGTTGTTCCATGCCTTCCAGTCCCATGCGGGCTATCACATGGCGGGCCTTTTCCCGGTGTCGGGTATTGAAGCGCGAAGCAAGTGGCTTTTGGCTGCTGAGGCCTGAAAGGATGACTTCTTCTACTGTAATGGGAAACTTCCGGTCGATGCTGCTGTACTGGGGCAAGTAACCCATAGATAATTGACAATTGACAGTTGACAAATGACAATGAACAGCTATATGGAACGAGTGATCTGCCGGGCTGTTATTGTTGACCATCAATTGTCAATTGTCAATTGTCAATTGTCAATTTTATGAAGAAGTTCCTTCCCGACTTAATTGCTATTTTAGCTTTTATCATCCTTTCTTTTGCTTATTTTTTTCCGG
>OLVX01002590.1_pt1 | contig 12892 bp, 9 predicted proteins | sample 1673271 | NCBI WGS metagenome assembly OLVX01 (sample SAMEA3178939, study PRJEB25190) | human gut metagenome | biome: human gut; feature: human-associated habitat; material: faeces | place: Austria | collected 2013 | reverse complement strand
GATAAACTGATTCTTTTTTATTCATTTAACTACATCATTTTATTTGGCGCTTACGGTAAAACTCATTTTGTTTGAGTAATTACCACTTTTTTTAGTCTAACATTTCTAGATAGTTCACATTTACATATTGACTATATAATGGCTCATCATGGATCATGGCATTTTGAAAGAATTGATCGACATCTTCATAGTTTTTATCATCCATCGATATATAGAATAAATCATCCTCATATTTGGCTTCAATAATATGATCTTCACCAAGAATTTCTATGGCTACCTTACAAGGCTTTTGTAGAACATAATATAAGTCAAATAGATCCATATAGTCTGAATCAAATTGAATCAAAGAATATAAGTCGAATACGATATGTTTAATGATTGTTAGATCACCAAAGAAATCCGAATAGATCAATCTTTGTGACTGAAATTCTTTCGCAATCAATAATAATTGAATGGCTTGATCATCGTTGCCTTCTTCAACGTAGATTTTGGCAAGCCTAGAATAGATTTCAGGAACAGGATCAAACGTATTCGTTGCTCCTTGAAGTAAAGGATATAAACTCTTAATGATTTGTACATACTTTGGATAATCTTTTTGTACATAATACCCATTCTTATACATATCCGCCAATTTATAGGCAGCTACTAGATTACCTTGATCACTTGCGAGTTTATAGTAGTGAAAGGCCTTCTCATAATCGGGTTGTCCCACGCGTCCATAATAGTAAATGTAGCCTAAACATTCATAGGCATCTACATAGTTTAATTTAGCGGCCATTAAATAATAGTCTTCCGCAAGATCAAACTGTTTTTGTCCATAATACCAGCCACCCAGTTCCACCATATATTCTGGATTGTTTGTTTCTTGAATTAAAAATTCTAGGGCATTTATAAATTGGATATCATCTTCGTATTGGGAATGCACCAAATCATAATAATCATCTAGAACTTGTTTTGCACTTTCGATTGTGAATGCCATACTATCTAAACCTTCTTTATTTCTTTCTTTAATTTCTTGTATTCCATCTCTAAAATAGGAATAAATGGCTTGTTGACCTCTTTCTTCTTGGATTTATCGCTTAAAAATCCCTCTAACATATTTTTTATGCCTAGTAGTGTCAATTCATCCTCTACACAATAATATTTTGGAGAATATTGCCAAATTGAATAATCATCATTATACATTTCTTCTAGCTTTGCACAATAGGGGCGTTTGCGATAATTAAATAAATATACAATTTCTTCATCTGTGTTGATATCCCTTAATATGGTTCCTAGTGGATAATAATTGTAGTATTGTACATTTCTAGAAACGTAAACATCTTCTTTTAGTTTCAACACTTCTTTGTTTTCTTTCTTTAATTGTTTATTCACATAACGATTCACATTCGTGTTAAAAATATATTTTAAACTATGTGGATTCGGCTCGATTTTTCTTTCTATATCTGTATTGATGAATAGATTTAAACCTTTTAATTCGATATCACCATTTGTATTTGAACACACATATCCATATATTTTATCGCCTTGAATTTTTGATAAAAAGTAAAGGGAAGTATTATATTCCACTATATCTCCTATTTCAAATGTAAATTCAATGTTTTCAAACAAATCAATATGATGTACATCACTATTTTTCAATAATTGAATCTTTCTTTGGATTTGAATCAAATCTTTGCTTGAGACTTGTTTTGAAATTCCTTTGATATTCTGGATGGGAATTCGATACACATTGTTTAAATATAGATAGGAATCGCTAAAAGCACCTGTTTTCTTATCTTTATGTCCATCTTTTAAAGTATATTGAATCTTTGGATTCTTTTTCTTTGTGCTTCCCGCATACCCATACAAATAGTCTTTGTCCTTTTTGATAATCAAAAAGGGACGTATACGATGGGGGTGATTGATATTCACCAAATTGTCTTCGCAAACGGGCATACGACAAAAGACAAGATATCCAGGCTGAATGGTTTGAAATAATTCGTATTGTTCATCCAAATAATTGGTAGATTTTGCGACATACGTTTGTTTCATCTTTTTTGGTGGATTTAAATCCTTCTTTTGTTTCATCTTTTTTGGTGGATTTAAATATTTCTTTTGTTTGATCTCAATTGGTTTTTCACGATGAAATAATCGCTTAAAAAATTCTATGATTCGCATACTTCTTCCTCTTAGGTATAATTCTAACACATAGGTTCAAATTTTTTCGATTACATACTATAATAATTATAACAATCTTAAGGAGAAATAAACATATTGCCGAAGCATTCGTTTTGGCTTCTCATTGGATTGAAAAAAGGGTGCGATGAATCCCTTTGAAGATATATAAAGGAGGAGTTTTTTTGGTGCGCTTATTGGAACACGCAAATCGTTATAGTAAAGAAAAGGTTTTTGATTGTTATAAAAGAACATGTCAAAACGATTATTGGGACTATGATTCCATGACAAGAAAAGAAATGTTAGAACGCATGATTGAAACCTATACCCCTGAGTATTTAGTTTCTATTTGCACAACATGGGAATTAAAGGCATTAAGAAGATTATTACGTAACCAAGACTTAGAAGACGATCGTTATCGTTTTGAAAAACATGCATTAAGCTCTAAGTTTTTATATTTTGATAAAGAATTACCTGAAGAATTCAAAAAGAATGTCAAATTAGCGGTTAAAGATATTGATTTAGATCAGAAGGCAGAAAAAGATGAACCAAGCTTAGTCATTCTTGGAATTATACGTGCCTTTGGCATCATTGAACCATCTTTGATTCAAGCTGTATGTAGTGCTTGTGCATACGATTATAAAGCCATTATTGATGGGGAACTCTTCAATTTCTGGGCGTATTTAAAAGAAGACTATGAATTAATTGATCATAGTTTAGCCAATGAATATGTATATTGGGATTATAAAGATCTATTGTATAACATTCGCAATTGTCGTGTTGAACGCGAAAGATTCGAACCAAAATTCTTAGATCGAGACAGCTACATTTCTATCTTTTATCATGGTTTTGATGCGACAAATCCAGATATTAAAAAATTTTTTACAGCTGTTAAAAAAGAAGTGCCGGACATCACAAAGTTTAAAGATGAATTGTTCAATAATTTGCTTCGTGGTACTGTGAATGAAGAAAAGATCGATTTAATTCCATTCTTTAATGGATTCTCAGATTCTTTGACAAAGCGCTATCGCAAAGCTGTTGTACAAATTTCATTGCCAAATTATTATGGACTTAGTATGAAAGGCTATAAAGAAGCACATGAGCACGTATCTTTTAATGATAAGCTTCGTGCTCTAAATGAGAAACAAACGTATGCTTATTTAGATCAAAAAGATACACGCCTATTCTATAAGTTATATTTTAGCGTCTTAGATTATGTGAATGCTTTGGAACAAATTATCCCAAATAAGAAAATTGATCCCAATAATTATATTGAACCCGATGAATTGGTCAATCTAATCGAGGTGTTCTGGAAAGAAAAAGATCGTTTTATTGATGGCTATGTTCAAAAGAATCCTTTGAATCTAACATATCGTAATTTGAATATTATAAAAGATTTTAAATATGGCATGCGCAAAAACTTTTTGTTGGCTGTCTATGAAAAGAACTATACGGTATTAAATGATGAAGGCATCAACTATATGGTCAAGGGTTTAAATGAAAACTTAGATAAATTTATTTCGGCCGAAAAAACACCTATGTTGATTCAAACTGCTATTATGCCATTTAATGGGATGATCATCTATGATGGTTTTATTTCAACGGCCGATATGCAGCTTAACCAAGAACTTGTTTCAAAGGCATTTGAAGATTATAGTTACGGACAAAAAATTTACTCGTTGTTGCCAAAAAATATGAATTAAAAGGAGAATTATGAGCTCATTAATACAAGAAATCAATCATTATCCAAAAGAATCTGTGTACAGTCAATTTTTTCGTATATGTTTTCCGGATGATGTGTTTTATGAAAAAATTACTCGTAAACAAATGGTCGAGCTAATTATTCAACAATATACACCAGAAAATATTGTAGATGTTTGTACAGTAAAAGAACTAAAACTTTTAAAACGAATCGTTGAAAACAATTATAAAGAAGTAGATATTCATAGTATGCCATTTGAAAAGGTGGCGCTTTATCGAAAATATTTATTATTTGAGGATGAAATTCCAGACGAGCTGAAGGAAAGTGTTGTAGAAGCTTTAAAACTTGTGGATTTTGATCTAAAAGAAAAACAAGATGAACCTTTACTTCGTTTAATTGGATTTATTCGCAGTTGTGGAGCTATTGATCCTATGGTTGTTCAAATGCAAGCACAAAAGTATGGCTTGGATCTTAGAAATTTGGAAACCAATCCATTATTTAATTTCTGGACATACTATACATTTGATTATTTGATGCCAGATGATACTTATGGAGAAGCTATATTGTATTATGATTCAATTCCATATATGGATGTGATCGCAAATACGCGTCTAGATTATGAATTGATGGCCCCTGTGTTTTTAAAACCAGAAAGCTATCTGTCTATTTTCTATAATGGGTATGATGATACGGATCCAGATGTTCATGCATTATTTGATCATTTTAAAAAGAGTGAAGATGTATTTGATTTTCTAAAAATGGAACGCATTCTTGAATGTATTGAATCATGTCGTATGACTGAACATTTGATTACATTTTTTCCAAAATTAGAACAATTTGATCCGAAAACAAAAGAATTATTCAAAAAAGCTATATATAAAATGCCAATGCCATATTTAACAGGCATGACACTGCAGCGTTATCCTTCAAAATGAAAAGGTAGAAATCTTAAAACTTGATTTCTACCTTTTTCCTATAGCTTTAATTGTTGTCTATCACAATCTTACCAGATTGAATGACTTTATTAATTTTTCTTACGTTTGAAATGTTCTCTAATGGATTTTCATTTAGACAAACTAAATCAGCCTGTTTACCAACTTCAATCGAACCATACTCCTTTTCAACTCCAACACATCTTGCGGAATTGATCGTGGCCATCTTTAAGATATCCATGTTTGAAATATCAAGTCGAGCCAAAAGCTCCATTTCATAAGCTGTATTTGAATGATAATTAAATGGCGTTCCTGCATCTGTGCCTAAGGCAATCTGAATACCTTTTTCATAAGCTTTCTTAACACTTTCAACATGGGCATCCTTGACTTTTAACGTCTTGTCTACGGCATACTTAGCTACCCCGTTTTCTACACCCTTATCAATAATGCATTGGGGAGCACAAAGGGTAGGAACTAAGAATGTGTTTTGTTCTTTCATACGTTCAAGACATTCATCATCTAAAAAACAACCATGTTCTATAGAGTCAATACCTGCATATAAGGCGTTTTTAATACCTTGTAAGCCTTGGGCATGTGTAGCCGTTTTTCTTCCTGCTTTATGGGCTTCTTCAATCATGACCTTCATTTCATCTACAGTAAACTGAGCATTGCCAGGTTCAACCCCTTCGGTCATAACACCACCTGTCGCCATTATTTTAATTAAGTCTACGCCACTTCTAAGCTGAGTACGAACGGCTTTTAAACATGCATCTTTTCCATCGGCTTCAATGCCTTCTTGCCATCCATGACCGCCTGTCATACAAATGACTTTACCTGCACAATACATATGAGGTCCTTCAATCACATGATTTTCAATGGCTTCTTTAATTTGAAGGTCATAGTTTTCTTCCGTACCCACAACACGAATAAAAGTAACGCCGGATTCTAGATATTCTTTGCAGTGTTTTTGGGCATAGAAAGCTTTTTCCATCAAGGTAAATTCTTTGTTTGCGCCAAAACCAACCGGATACATAATATGGACGTGACAATTAAAGAATCCTGGTGTAACAACTTTTTCATGAATTACGTCTTCATTCACTTCATGATACTCTTCAATTTGAATGATTTTGTCATCTTCAATTGTGATTAACTGATCCTGTTTTGGAGCATCACTTATGCCATCAATTAATGTTTGTGCATGAATATAGAGTTTTGTCATTGTACAATAACTCCATCCTTAATGACCTTATCAATTTTACGAACATTTGAAATATCATCCAATGGATTTTCTTCAAGACAAACTAGATCGGCATGTTTACCGACTTCAAGCGTACCATAATCGTCTAATACACCTAAACAATCGGCTGAATTGTGTGTCGCAATTTTTAAAATGTCCATACGATCTACACCGTATTTTTCCATTAATTCCATTTCATAAGCGGTGTTGTTGTGGTAGTTGAATGGGGTACCACCATCTGTACCTAGGGCAATCTTTAATCCTTGGGCATAGGCCGCTTTAAAACTTTTGACGTGTGCATCCTTTACATAGATTGCTTTTTTAACCATGTAGTCAGCAATACCTGCTTCAATACCATTTTCTACAATACATTGAGGAGCAACTAAAGTAGGAACTAAATAAGTACCGTGTTCTTTCATAAAATCTAAGCATTCTTGGTCTAAGAAGATACCGTGTTCAATTGAATCAATTCCTGCATATAGAGCATTTTTGATGCCTTGTGTTCCTTGGGCATGGGTAGCTGTTTTTCTTCCAGCTTTATGTGCTTCTTCAATAATGACAGCCATTTCTTCTTGTGTTAATTGAGCACTTCCTGGCTCAACCCCTTTGGTCATAACTCCACCTGTAGCCATGATTTTAATTATATCGACACCTTCTTTAAGAAGGGTACGAGCTGCTTTTCGACATTCATCCTTGCCATCGGCTTCGATTCCATCTTGCCAACCATGACCGCCTGTCATACAAATGCATCTTCCAGCACACAACATATGTGGTCCTTGAATGAGTCCAGAATCGATGCAGTCACGAATCTGCATATCGTAATCGTTGGCAGTACCTAAAACACGGATAAAAGTTACTCCTGAATGAAGATAGTCTGCACAGTGTTTTTGCGTATAGAATGCTTTCTCCATCAAACTAAACTTTTTATCGGTCCCAAAACCGACCGGTTCCATAATGTGAACGTGGCAGTTAAAAAAGCCAGGGGTAACGACATTGGCATGAATGACTTCTTCATTTGTTTCATGATATTCTTCAATGGAAACAATTTTTCCATCTTCAATTGAAATCAATTGATCTTTCTTTGGTGTATCACTCACACCATCAATCATTATTTTTGCGTGTACGACTAATTTACTCATAATTAAAACTCCTTTTTAAGTGATTATGAACCTTGAAAGAGAAATATGCAAGTGGTTTCAGAAAATAAATGTAAAAAAAGAGGGAATCCTTGGATTCCCTACAACATAGATTTAAATAAAATGTCGTTATAGTCTGGTAAAGGCCAGTCTTCTTTAGAAACATTGGTTTCAATCACATCCGTCAATTGACGAATTGTTTCCATTAATGGAAGTAATTCATCGGCCGCAAAACGAGCCGCTTGTTTTTCTGTTGTGGTTTCTTTGATGATCAAAGATTCTAATGTATCTAAGTGATTGGATACTAATTCTAGAGGTGTATTGATGTTTTTTAAGATTTTAACTTCTAATGGAGCCTCAATGCCACTTGATTTTTTTGTTTGAATGATTTGAGCCAATTTAGCTTCATAACTAAAGATAGCTGGTAAGATTTGTTTTCTTAACATATAAGCCATTGTTTTAGCTTCAATTTGAACCACTTGGTAGTAATTTGTGAGTAGGATACTTTCACGAGCATGCAATTCACTAGCAGAATATACATTGTGTTTTTCAAATAATTGTAGATTCTTTGGATCTGTATAGTGAGGAAGTGCATCCGCTGTTGTCTTAAGCTCTAATAAACCACGTTTTTGTGCTTCCTTTTTCCATTCATCGGAATATCCATTTCCAGAGAAAATGATACGTTTATGATTCTTTAATGTCTTTTGAATTAACGCAATCAAGGCTTTTGTCATATCTTCTTGTTTAACACATTCCAATTCATCCGCAAACTGTGTTAATTCTTCGGCTACGATTGTATTTAAAATAGTGTTTGGACAAGAAATGTTTAGGTTGGATCCAAGCATTCTGAATTCGAATTTATTACCAGTAAATGCGAATGGAGAAGTACGGTTACGGTCTGTAGAATCTTTTGCGATTGGAGGAAGGGTAGAAACACCAAGCTCCAATTTACGATCGATTGTATCTACATATTCATTTCCAGCTTCAATGGCTTCAAGAATGGCAGTTAGTTCTTCACCTAAATAGATGGAGATAATAGCTGGTGGAGCCTCATCTGCGCCTAAACGGTGGTCATTTCCGGCACTGGCAACAGAGATTCTTAATAAATCCTGGTACTCATCTACACCTTTGATGATGGCAGCTAAAACGGTTAAGAAACGAATATTGTCTTTTGGAGAATCACCAGGTTCTAAAATGTTTTCTCCTTCTTCTGTACAGAAAGACCAGTTGTTGTGTTTACCACTACCATTGACACCATCAAATGGTTTTTCGTGTAGTAAACATACCAATCCATGATGAGAAGCTACTTTTTGTAGAACTTCCATAGTCAATTGGTTTTGGTCATTCGCAATATTTGTTGATGTAAATACAGGCGCCAATTCAAACTGACATGGAGCTACTTCTTTGTGTTCGGTCTTGGCATAAACACCTAATTTCCAAAGTTCTTCATCGACTTCTTCCATATAAGCTTTTACTCGTTCAGACAAACTACCAAAGTAGTGATCATCTAATTCTTGACCTTTTACGGGAGCCGCACCAAATAATGTTCTTCCTGTTACTAATAAGTCTAGACGTTCTTTGAACATTTCTTCATCAATCAAGAAATATTCTTGTTCTGGACCTACCGTTGTTTTGATTTTATGAATGTTGTAACCCATAATGTTCAATAAACGAACAGCTGCTTTGTTTAAGGCATCATTACTTCTCAATAATGGTGTTTTCTTATCCAAAGCACTACCATCGTAAGAGCAGAATAAGGTTGGAATATATAAAGTCTTTTCTTTGACAAAAGCTAGAGAAGTTGGATCCCATGCGGTATATCCTCTGGCTTCGAATGTGGCACGCAATCCTCCACTTGGAAAACTTGAGGCATCGGGTTCACCTTTGATTAATTCTTTTCCTCTAAAATCTGAAATAACAGATGTTGGCCCTGTTGGATTGATAAACGCATCATGCTTTTCAGCCGTAATACCTGTCATTGGTTGGAACCAGTGCGTATAGTGAGTTGCACCCTTATCCATAGCCCAGTCTTTCATGGCATTTGCGACTACATCTGCAATCTCTTTAGGAAGTTCCTTTCCTTTTTCCATCACATCCATCATTTGTTTGTAGACGGCATGAGGCAAGTATCTTTGCATAGCAGATGTACTGAATACGTCACATCCAAAATATTCATCGACAATTTTCATTTTTCTAGTATCCTCCTGTCGCGTATATAATATCATTATTTTCACAAATGTTTTGAGAAAATTTTCTTTTTTTCAAATAAACTTCATTTTTTTTCGTATAAGAGTATGTAGGCAACCTGTCATTTAGTTTCTAATGCATATAATTAAATCCTTCTTTGTTGTTAAAAAATGAAGGTGAAATTGTTTCTTGGTCTATGATAGTTCATTTAAACGTTGATACTAAATGTATCCAAAGATTTATCTAACGAATCATTGTTACAAAAATTTGTCAAACTACAAAGAAATATACAAAACCATACTCAAATATCTAGATGAACAGTTAAATGCCTACTAGAAAAGAGGTGCTTATGAGAAGCGCTAATTTATTAAATGATTTCGCCTTTAAATATGTTTTTGGCGAAGATTGTAAGGAGGCTAATGATGCCTTAAAATCATTACTCACGGTATTTTTAGAAAGGAAGGTAAATTATGTTGTTGTTAAGAATTCAGAAATGGTAAAAGACTATAGTAAAATGAAAAGTCCACGTTTGGATCTACTAGTCGAATTTGATGATCAAACAACTGTAGATTTAGAAATGCAGTTAAGACAAACCAAAGATAATTTGCCAATTCGCTTTAGTTATTATTTGGCTAGACTTCATGGGTCACAAGAATTGGAAGGAAAATATTATGGAGAGTTAAAGGAAACAATCGTTTTAGTGTTCTTTAATGTGAATCTAATTGATAATAATAGAATGTGCAACACATTTACATTAAGGAATGAAGAAGGTTTATCTTTTGTAGAAGAAAGTCAGGATCGTATGAAGATACGAACGGTTGAAATGGCAAAGTTGGATGTAAACAAGCCGCTTGAAGAAATGAATGAACAGGAAAAGATGATTTATTACTTTTTGAATTGCCACAAGGGAATGGATGATAGTAAAATTAAGGTAATGATAGAAAGTGATGGGGTGATTCAAATGTTAGAGAAGCGTGTAGAAACCATATCGGATGATGGTTGGAAGAAAATAATAGAAGATTTTCAAAAACTGCATGAAAATGAAGAACGAATGGAACGACAGCTTGAACTTGAAGAAGCTCAAAAACAAGCAAAAGAAGCTCAAAAACAAGCAAATGAAGCTCAAAAAGAAGTGAAAGAATTGAATCAAGAAAGAATTTTGATGGTCCAAATGATGCTTAAGAATGGTATGAGTATATCTCAAATTGCGAAGTGTGTATCGAAAAGTGAAGAAGAAATTATGAAATGGATATCGTAGCCACCTGTAGGGTGGCTTCTTATGATCTTTTTTTCAAAGTTGGATGTTACTTCATAATAATGATGAAAATAAATGTTACTATAAATAGGTAGGTAACATGCATCCTAAAGCTATCTTTAATTAAATTGTAGGTTGTAAAAATAAAAATGTATTGAAATTTCTTGATTATTCAATATTATGTTTAGTAGAAGGTGATAAGAATGCTAACGAAAAGGCAAATTGAAATTATAAAAGAATTAAATGATAAGGACAAACTTACTGCACAAAATTTAGCATCATCTTTACATGTTTCTACAAAAACAATTCGAAATGATATTCATGCGATAAATGCTACGTATCCAAATAGTATTGAAGCTATGCAGGCTTCAGGTTTTAAATTGACGAACAATGAAATCTTTGCTCTTATAAAAAAAACAAAACTTAATTCAAATAATACTGATGTCGAATTTTTGGTATTAAAACATTTAATGTCTCGAACTAGTACTTACATTGACGATTTATCCGATGATTTGTTTATTAGTAGTACTTCGCTTTTAAAAATAATAAAAAAAATAAATAATTTGTTGGAAAAACAAGATTTTAATTTATCAATCATAAGGAGAGATAACAAGCTTTATTTAATAGGAAGTGAAGAGGAAAAAAGAAAAGCAATCTCATTTACAATATCTCATGAATTCACATCAAATGTTTTAAATATTAATGATTACGCGAATTTTTTTCAAGGCTTAAATTTAACTTTGCTGAAACAAAAGACAATTGGATATCTTAATGAAAAAAACATCAAAATGAGAGATATTGAATTGATTAGCTTTTTATTGCACGTAGTAATTATGATAGATCGTATAAAAAATAAGCATAATGTAGTATATGATAATTACAATAATATAGACTCATATTTTATAGATTTAGCAAATGGATATCTACGCTTGTTGCAGCAAATTAGTGATGTTACATTTAATGACAGTGAAATTAATTATTTGGCTACTTTATTTGCAGGTAAGGTAGATATTAATACAAGTGAAAATACGGATAAAATTAAAATGTTAATTGATTTTATGTTAAAAGATATAAATGAAATGTATGGTATAGATTTTCAATCAGATGAACAGTTAAAAGATAATTTGATTGCACATCTAATTGGTTTACAAAATCGAATTAAATATAATACTTTTTTAATGAATCCCATGATAGAAGATATAAAACGTAGGTTTCCTATATTATTTGATATTAGTGTCTATATGGCGGATCAAATTCAAAGTTTTTATCATGTTCGTCTATATGAGGAAGAAATAAGTTATCTTACACTTCATTTAATGGGTTCTTTGGAACGTAACGGAGAAAGAGAAAGCAAAAATATTGTTATCATCTCACCTGTAGGTAAATCTGGTATGCAGTATTTTAATAGAAGACTTAATCATTTGCATCAATATGACGTTTATATTAAATCCATATTATCGTGTTTCGAATATGATAAAGTTCAACTTTATCATCCTGATTTAGTTATTAGTTTTGATGACTCCATTAAAATTAAGGAGTATCCGATTTACTACGTCAAGAATCTTTTAAATGATGAAGATGTTGAAAATATTTATAATATGTTACACCAAAATCATAAAGGAAATAAATGTTCGGACTTTTTTGAGGAAGAATTGTTTTTTTCTAAAGAGAATTTTGATTCAAAAGAAATGGTTATTCACTTTCTTAGTGATAAATTAGTTGAGAAGGGCTATGCAGACAAAAGATTTGAATCTTTAGTGTTAAATCGTGAAATAGTGGCTCCAACAGCGTATGGTAATTTATTTGCGATGCCTCATCCGATAAAAAAAGAAGGATTTGAAAATAAAATTGCTGTTTGTTCGTTGAATAAAAGTATAAATTGGGATGATAAAAAAGTTAGACTGATATTTTTAATTTGCTTAAATAAAGATAGCCAAGAATCTTGCTTTGATGAACTGTTTGATCGAATTGTTAGTATATTGGATAATCCAGAAAAAGCAGAGGCTTTAATAAAAGAGGATAACTATTCAAAGTTCCTAAATCTTTTCTTTGAATATTAAAATTATTTTTATTTTTAACAACTGTACGACACAAAATGAGCGCGAATCCTTAATCTAAAGGATAAACGTTCTTTTTTTTGTTACAAAATTGTATATGTATTTGAAATTTGAAAATGAGTTTATTGAACATGTAGATGTTATTTAGCAAAGTTTTGTTTGAGTTATAAAGGAAAGGCTTAACAGATACATTGGTGACATGTTAATATATTCGACATTAATGATGTCT
>OLVX01002589.1_pt1 | contig 12896 bp, 9 predicted proteins | sample 1673271 | NCBI WGS metagenome assembly OLVX01 (sample SAMEA3178939, study PRJEB25190) | human gut metagenome | biome: human gut; feature: human-associated habitat; material: faeces | place: Austria | collected 2013 | reverse complement strand
GATGAAGGAGATCATCCGTGACGCCACCGTGTACGGCACCAAGTACGTCACCGTGGTGGAGATCATGGGCCGCAACGCCGGTTGGCTGACCGCCGCTGCTGCTCTGGCCAAGAGCGACGACTGCGAGGGCGTGGACATGATCTGCCTGCCCGAAGTGCCCTTCAACGTGGATCATTTCGTGGAGAAGGTCGAGCGGATGCAAAAGGAGAAGCCGTCCATCGTCATCGCCGTGTCCGAGGGCGTCAAGCTCGAGGATGGCCGCTACGTCTGCGAGCTGGCCGACGATGTCCACGCGGTGGATGCTTTCGGCCACAAGGCCCTGACCGGCACGGCGCGTTTCCTGGCGAACACCGTCGCCCGCCGTCTGGACACGAAAACGCGCTGCATCGAGCTTTCTACCCTGCAGCGCTGCGCGGGTCATCTGACGAGCCGCACCGATATCACCGAGGCTTACCAGGTCGGTGGTGCCGCCGCCAAGGCCGCCTTTGAGGGCCACACCGGCGAGATGGTCGCGCTGGACCGCATTTCCAACGCGCCGTACCAGTGCGGTACGAGCCTGCACCCCATCAGCGAGGTTGCCAACCTGGAAAAGAAGGTGCCGCTGGAATGGGTCAACGCCGACCACACCGCCATGACGGATGAGTTCCTGGCCTACGCCCTGCCCCTGGTCCAGGCCGAGCTGACCCCGATCTACGTCGAGGGCCTACCGCATCATATCTACCTGCCGGAGGCGTAAGTTACTTTCTTTGAGAAGAAAGTAACTAAAGAAGCTTACTGCAATAACGCCGCAGCAACGGGAAATCACTTCCGTTACTGCGGCGTTTTTCTAAAGCCTCCCTTGTCAAAGGGAGGTGGCCGAGCTTCACGAGGCCGGAGGGATTCCTGCTGCCTTACGGAAGCAGCTCCATCCTCTCCTGCACCGCTTTGTCAATCGCAGTGCATACGCCTTCAAAATTTTTCATCACATCATTGTTTGCAAACCGTAGCACCCGCAGACCGTACTTTTGCAAAAACTCCGTGCGGGCCGCATCGCATACACGTCCGGCATCCTCAAAATGCTGCGAACCGTCCAGTTCCACCACCAGATTTGCCGCCGCACAGTAGAAATCAACAACATACTTGCCGACAACTTTCTGCCGCAGAAAGCGGATGGGATACCCCCGGAGAAAGTCGTACCAAAGGTGACGTTCTTCCTTCGTCATATCTTTGCGAAGCCTTCTGGCAATGGGAGTCAGCTCTTTGTTGTGCTTGCCGGTCATAAGTAATGATTCCTTTCGGTTTCTCGCAAGGCTGATGGACTGGAATCCCTCAGTCGCCTTATCGGCGACAGCTCCCTTTGACAAGGGAGCCTTTTTAATAGAACCCAAAGCTCGGCAACACTTCCAGGGCATCCGCCCACCAGGCGGGGATGGGCAGGCCGGATAGGGCCGGGTAGTAGAGCACAAACAGAACGGTCGCCGCCACGCACAGGCCGCCCGCAATGCGCCTAGCCCAGTCGCGGCGTTTCATGCGGGCCAGCACCAGGGCCAGCGCCGCCAGGCAGAACATGGAACTGGGGAAATAATGGTACAAAAACGTACACCGCGACACCAGCATCCAAGGGATCAGCTGCGTGCCGTACAAAATCAGCACGCCCGCGCCCTGGCGGCTGCCGCGCCCGCTGACCTGCCGCCACAGCAGGCCCACCAACGCCGCCAGCCCGGCCAGCCAGATGACCGGCCCGGCCATGCCCACAATGCTGGCCTTGGTGCCGTAGGGCAGATAGCCGTTGCGGTAGTACCACACCGGGCGCAGGCCCAGCAGCCAGGTGTACCAGCGGCTCTCAAACGGGTGGGTCGCCTTCAGCGTCGCGTGGTAGCTGAACATCGACACCTGGCACTGCCACCAATCGCTGAGGCTGAACGCCGGATCGCGCCACCAGTACGGCAAATAGGACCCAATGTAGAGGCAGAGCGGCAGCAGCACATAAAACAGCACGCCGCCCACCGCCGCGGTGCGGAACTCCGCCCGGAAGCCGGGCCTTTTCTGCTGCCAGCGCGCATAGAGCACGCCCAGATACAGCACGGCCAGCCCGGCCCCGGCGTAGATGCCGGTCCACTTGGCCGCGCAGCCCAGGCCGAAGGCCAGCCCGCCCAACGCCATCGGCAGAAGGGCGCTGTCCACGCCTGCCGTCAGCACCTGCTGGCAGTACCACAGCATGAAGTACGCCCCCAACAGGATGAAAAACGTGCCGTAGACGTCAATCGTTGCCAGGCGGCTTTGGGAAAAACGCATGAAATCCAGCGCCAGCAGCACGCCGGAGACCGCCGCCACCCATGGCTTGCGGGTCAGGCGGCGCACAAAGCACCAGGCCAGCGGCACCAGCAGCACGCCGAACAGCGTACCGGAGAACCGCCATCCAAAGCCGGTCATGCCGAACATCGCGATGCCCACCATGATCAGATCCTTGCCCAGCGGTGGGTGGGTCGTCTCGTAGACAGGCATCTTGTGCAGCTGCTCATAACCGGTACGGCCATGGTAAATCTCGTCAAAATACATACTGTTCAGCTGGCTGATAGTGTCCGGCACAGCAGCCTGCTCATCAAGCAGCGCACCGCCGCCCGCTGCCGGCACCAGCTGCCCCGCTGCGTCGCGGAAGGCCAGCTCAAACAGCTGGGCGTTCTGCACGGTCACGGTCAGGGGCTGCCCTGACGCGGCGGCCACATCGTTGGCCGTCCAGCTGAAGCAGGTGCCGTAGTTCAGTTCTTTTTCAAAGACCACATTGCCCGCAGCGTCGGTCACGGTCATACTGCCGCCGAAGGAAATGCCCGGGTACACCCACAGCGAGATCGCGTCGCCCTGCGGCGTCACCGTCTCAGTCAGTACGGTATCGGTGGCGTCCAGCGGGTTCTGCGGCGCGGTGCGGCTGCCCAGGTAGGCAAAGCTCAGCACCGCCGTGGCCGCCGTCAATGCCAGCAGTGCGCCCACCTCGCGGCGGGTCCATTTCGGCTGTGCGGCAGGCTGCGGCGGGGATTGCTCGGGTTCACGCTCCGGCAGGGGCAGCGTGTGGCTGTGGCGGGTGATATCCCACATGGCAAACAGCAGCAGCACAAAGCAGACCGTCTCGACCAGGCCGGTCAAGATCGCCACCGTGGAACTGGTGGCGCTGGTCAGCCATTCGTCGTCGGAGCCGGTCAGCGAGTAGACCGTGGCCAGGTTGATGAACCCGGTCAGCGACAGGCCCACCCCGGCCGCGTAAAGGCGGATATCGTTCCAATGCGCGGCGGCCAGCAGGGTCAGCAGCACGCCGGGCACCATGTAGCGCTCATGCATACAGTGGGCCAGCGTAAACACACCGATGCCGTAATACGCCGCCAGCAGCAGCGGCGAGAAGCTGCCGCCCCGGGCGCTGCGCACCGCAAAGTAGGCCAGGCCCGCCGTGACCAGCAGGATATTGAACCACCCCAGCTGCTGCCAGGTGATGCCCAGCAGTACCGTCTCTTCCAGGCCCTTCCAGTTGCCGCCCAGCGCCGCCATCCAGTTGAAGGCGTTGATGGTGGCGTAAGGGTAGCCGGACATCGTACCTGTGTACTTTTCTACCAGCTTAGGGAGCAACTGTGCGATGCCGAAAAACGGCAGCCCCGCCGCCAGCGGGGGCAGCAGTGCCAGCGCCGCACCGCCGAAGCAGCGGCCAAAGGCGCGGGGCTTATCTTCTTCCAGCGCGACAGCCGCCAGGTAGCAGGCCGCCAGCACCGGCCCGAACAATAGCGCCTGCGGCTTGATAGCCAGCGCCACGCCGAACCAGACGGCGGCGGGCAGGTAGCGGCGCTGTTCCAGCAGCAAAAAGCAGAGCAGCAGCGGCAGTGCGAATGCGCCGTCGATCTGCTTCCAGACGCCGGTGTCAAACAATAATAGCGGGTTAAACGCTGTGAACGCCGCCAGCACCAGCGCCATGTGCTCCCCTACCCTGCCGCGCCGGGCTGTGGTATAAACCAGCGCCGCCCCCGCGCAGTCGCAGAGCGACGGCACAAGCGCCAGCAGAAAGTAGGTCCATTTGGACTCGTAGGCAATGTGCAGCGCGGCGCGGATGGCCCCCACCAGCCCCAGCACACACAGGTAGCCGGGCGGGTAGTCGGCAAAGTAGCCCTCGCTGTAAAAGGCGGCGGGGCCCTCGGCGGCCAGCTTGTCACCCCAGGCCACAAAGCAGCTCATGTCGTAGGGGTAGCCCTCGGTTACAAGGGCCAGCACCAGCCGCAGCGCCAGCCCGCAGCCCAGCAGCAGCCAGAGGGTTTTGTTTTGTTTTTCGCGTTGTTTCGTCATATAATCATAAATCCCTGGTACAAAAGCAGGGGCCAGCCCGCGCACCCGCGCCCTGCGGCGCAGATGCGCAGGCCGCCCCTGCATCTGTTTTTACTTACAGTTTTGCGATTTTCGGGCCCTGGGCAGTGTCGGTGACACTCCAGCCCATCTCGGTCAGCTGGGCACGGATGGCGTCCGCACGGCCCCAGTCCTTGGCCTTCTTGGCGGCGGCGCGCTCCTCGACCAGCGCCGTGACCTCGGCGGGGATGCTGTCGGTCTTTTTGCGGTTGTACAGCAGGCCCAGCACGCCTGTCAGCTCGTCCATCGTCTTGGCGGCTTCTTCCAGCGTTGCCTTGTCGGAGACATCGGACAGCGTGTTGATGTCCTTGACCAGGTCGAAAATAGCGGCCAGGGCATCGGGGGTGTTCAGGTCGTCGTCCATGGCAGCCTTGAACTTTTTGCGCGCTTCTGCGCACTTTTCCACCAGCGCAGTGTCGGTGCCGTGGGCGTGCTCAATGGCGAAATCGAGGTTATCACGGCAGGTGTACATACGCTCAAGGCTGTTCTTGCAGCTCTCGATCAGCTCGACCGTGTAGTTCAGCGGCATGCGATAGCCCGCCGTCAGCATAAAGTAGCGGATCGGCTCATAGCCGTACTTGTCGGCGATCTCGCGCACCGTGAAGAAGTTGTTCGCGCTCTTGGACATCTTCTCGTTGTTGATGTTCAGGAAACCGTTGTGCATCCAGTAGCGGCTGAAGGTGCAACCGTTGGCGCACTCGCTCTGGGCGATCTCGTTCTCATGATGGGGGAAGATCAGATCCTGGCCGCCGGCGTGGAGGTCGATGGTCTCGCCCAAGTGCTTGCGGGCCATGGCGCTGCACTCGATATGCCAGCCGGGACGGCCGTGCCCCCAGGGGCTTTCCCAGTAGGGCTCGCCGGGCTTGGCAGCCTTCCAGACCGCGAAATCGGCGGGATCCTCTTTCAGATCGTCGTCCATGCGGCTGCGCAGCTCGCGGTTTCCGCTCTCGAGGTCGTCGAGGTTCAGATGGCTCAGCTTGCCGTAGCCGGGGTCAGACTTGACGCGGAAATAGACGTCGCCGTTGTGGGCCACATAGGCGTGGCCGCTCTCGACCAGATCCTTGACGATACCGATGATCTCGCCGATATGCTCGGTGGCGCGGGGGCGCACGGTGGGGGTCTTGACGTTCAGACCGTCAGAGTCCTTGATGTACTCGGCCTCAAACTTGCGGGCAACCTCCTGCATCGAGGTCCCCTCCTCCTGGCCTTTCTTGATGAGTTTGTCATCAATGTCGGTGATGTTGGAGACGTAGTAGACCTTGTTGCCGCAGTATTCCAGGTAGCGGCGCAGGGTGTCGAACACGATCATCGGGCGCGCGTTGCCGATGTGGATATAATTATAAACCGTCGGGCCGCAGACATAGATGCGGTATTCGCCCTCCTTCTGGGGGGTGAACTCCTCTTTCTGGCGGGTCATGGTGTTGAAGATCTGCATAGCTTGCACGTTCCTTCCTCTATATAGGGATACCTTTATTATAGCCAACACGCGGCGCGGTTGCAAGGGGGATTCAGCCGTTATTTGCGAATTGGGCGGCCAGCTCGTCCCACACGGCGCTGAAATTGTAAGGGAACCGCGCGTCCTCCTCGGCCAGATAGCTGCGGTAGGTGTCCAGCTCGGCCACAGTCGGGGCCTTGATGCGGCGGTAGGCCGTGATGGTGTAGCCGTTGCCCATGTCAAACTCCGCTGCAATCTCAAACGGCGCGTACTTTTCCTGGTTTTCCAGGAAAGCGGCGTCCATCTTCTCGGTGTGGTTGTTGGGGTCAAACGGCGTGCAGGTCAGCACGACCTGCGCCGTGAACAGTTCCTTCGGAAAGGCGTCGTTGCCGGGGTTGCAGACACCGTAGGGCAAGATTTCGCGGATCGTCTCATCCGGCAGCGCCGACACGCGGAACACATCGGGGCTGTACACAACGCCGTGACAAATCATGTAGGCGGAGTTCTCGCCGGTGCAGTTTTCCCGCAGCCAGGCGTTGACCTCAGCCACCTGGGCCAGGTCGGCGCGAGGGCTGTCCACATAGAAATACAGTCCGCTGTTGACAGCGTTTGGCAGAATGACCGGCAAAAGCTGGCTGCACGCGCCGAAGTTGAGGGCACACAGCACGCCCAGCACCGCAGCCGCGGCGCGGCGGGGCCACGCCCAGGGCAGGTTGGCGATGAGCAGCGCACAGAGGAAGCAGCCCAGCAGGTAGAACGGTGCGACGGCCAGGGATTGGTGGTCGTCCATGTTCTGCACCCGGGTCACAAGCAGCACGGTCAGCACCGCGCCGACAGCGGAGAGCACTGCCAGGCTGCGAGTCCCAGATTTATACAATCCGTATAGTATGCCAACAAGCATGATTGCGAACACGAGCCAGCCCAGATAGACGCGCTGGTTGTTCAGCTCGGCCAAAAAGCCGCCGGTCTGGTAGGTGGCGTAACGGTCGCTGTAATCTGCGCGGACGATGCGCCAGAACATGGGCAGCAGCGGCACGCCGACGCAGACCAGCGATGCCGCAGCAAATTTCACAAAACGCAGGGCCGCACTGCCCTGTTTGGCGCGGGCGGCCCGGGCCAGCGCCCAGACACCGTAGAGCAAATAGAACGCCACAACGGTAAACATATAGCTGCGGCGGGTCAGCATCAGCAGCCCGGTGAAGGCCGCCAGGCTGACGAGCCGTGCGGGGGCCGGGCCGCTGAAATCATACCCGACGCCCAGCGCAAACAGCATGAAGGCGAACGCCACCCCCAGCAGGTCCGGCATACCGCGGTAGAGTGCAATATGCAAAAGCGGCAGCAGCAGCACAAATGCCATGGACAGCGCTGTGAAGAGCCGCGGCGCTTTCGGCTGCATTTTTTGACGAAACACCGTCAGGAAAATCCACGCACTGTAATAGACCAGCGTCGGGATCAGCAGCGCACAGAGCAGCGCGAAGGTGTTGGCCGTGCGGGGCGTGAACATGAAAAACGGCTCGGCCAGCAGGTTGATGACCAGCGGCGCGTAGTCGTTGAACCAGGTTTTATAAATGGTGGAACCTACGCCGGTGAACACGCCGTCGGCGAAGTTGGATTCCAGCCGCACCTGCAAATTGTAGTAGGTGGCGTTGTCCCACAGGTAGAGGCTTTGACGGCCCACCATGGCGTGCAGGTAGAACGCCGCGCTGGCCGCAATGCAGATACCGAGAATGACGGCATCTGCCTTTGTCAGTTTTGCGCCAACGGCCCGCGCCGCACGGCGGTAGAGGCAGAACACGCCCAGCACCGCCGCGCAGGAGAGCAGCAGCAGCCAGATATCCACCGGATTGCGGCCGCTGCCCAGCATATCCACGGCTTGCAGCCCCGGGACAAAATGCGCCGCGGTGCTGCACACAAACTTGACTGCAAACACACATAACAAAACCAGGACGGCCTGCTCCAGGCGGGTCATCCTGCGATACAACGTATAAAGTTTCGTTCGGAGTTTTGCCATTATTTTGCCTGCATGAACAGCTTACGGTTCTGCCACAGGTAAATGCCGCCCGAAAGCACGGTGGCCGCGCCGCACAGCCAGCAGAGCACGACGGTCACAAAGCTGACAACACCCACATCCGTCGGCCCGGCCAGCGCACCACCGAAGTAGTAGAAGATGATGGTCAGCATCTGCAGAACGGTCTTGACCTTGCCCCACATATTGGCGGCAATGACCGTGCCGGTCTCGGCGGCCAGCATACGCACGCCGGCAACCGCAAACTCACGGAACAGGATGACCGCCAGCACGATGGGCGAACAGACGCCATCCGTAACCATATAAATAAAAGCGGCAGTGGTCAGGCACTTGTCGGCCAGGGGGTCCATAAACTTGCCGAAATCGGTGACAAGGTTATTCTTGCGGGCCAGGTAGCCGTCCAGAAAATCCGTGAAGCTGGCCACGGCAAAGATAATGCCCGCTGTCAGCATGAATGCGGCGTTGAAATCCGCCGTGCCATAGTGGGACAGTGCCGCAAATATCATGAACACAGGCACCAGAACCACACGCATCATCGTCAATTTATTAGGCAGATTCATCGTTTAATCCTCCAGCTTTTCTTCCACATAACCGTACAGGTCGTAGGTGTCGGAATCGGTGATGGTCACATTGTAGAACGCGCCGGTCTCCAGCGGGGTGTCGGCAGGAGTCAGCACATTGCCGTCAATTTCAGGGCAGTCAGCCTTGGTGCGCAACAGGTACATCCCGGTCTCCTCGTCGATGCCGTCGCAGATGCACTCGTAGGTGTTGCCGACCTTCTCGCCCTCGCGTTCGGCGCTGACTTCGGCCTGCAATTCCATGATGTGGTCGGCGCGGCGCTGCTTGGTTTCCTCGTCGAGCTGGTTGGGCATCTTCGCGGCCACGGTGTTTTCCTCGGCCGAGTAGGCAAAGCAGCCCAGGCGGTCAAATTTGACGGTCTTGACAAAGTCGCACAACTCGGCGTACTGCTCCTCGGTCTCGCCGGGGAAGCCCGCGATCAGCGTGGTGCGCAGCGTGATACCGGGGATGGCAGCCCGCAGCCGGGCGATGGCATCCTCGATCTCCTTGCGGCCGCCACGGCGGTTCATCGCTTTCAGCACGGCGTCGTCGCAGTGCTGGATGGGCAGGTCAAGATAGGGCACGACCTTGGTGTTGCGGACGAGGGCCGCAATAAATTCATCGCTGATACGTTCAGGATAGGCGTACAGCACGCGAATCCAGCGGATACCGTCGATTTCCTGCAAGCGATCCAGCAACTCACAGATGGCACCGGGTTTGCCCCAGTCCTCACCATAAGCAGTGGGGTCCTGGGCAACCAGAATCAGCTCCCGCACGCCCTCGCCAGCCAGCCAGCGGGCCTCGGCCACACAGTCGTTGATCTCGCGGCTGCGCAGCGCACCGCGGATCAGCGGGATGGCGCAGTAGTAGCAGCCGTTGTTGCAGCCCTCGGCAATTTTTAAGTACGCATAGTGGCGCGGGGTCGAGATGACGCGGGCACCGCCCAGCGGCATATCGCTCTTGGGGCCATAGCTCTCGGTCTGGCCTGCGCCGTCGGCACACAGGCGGCGCACAATGGCGGGCAGCGCGGCGTTGGAGCCGATGCCGACGACCGCGTCCACTTCAGGGATCTCCTGGATGATCTGTTGCTTGTAGCGCTCGGCCAGGCAGCCGGTGACGATGACCTTGAGGGCCGGGTTCTGCTGCTTATACTGGCAGGCCATCAGGATATTCTCGATGGCCTCGGTCTTGGCAGACTCGATAAATCCGCAAGTGTTGATGATGATGATGTCCGCCTCGGCCGGGTCGCCCACGGTGGTGTGGCCGTCCTTGATGAGGGCATGACAGAAAACGTCGGCGTCCACCTGGTTTTTCGGGCAGCCGAGAGAGATAATGGCAATTTTCATTGGGTAGTCCTTTATAATTGGTTTAATTTTTGAATATCGCATTGGTTGCAGGGTGCGGCGGCAGCGACGGCCTGCGGGGCGGCAGATGCTTGCCGGAAATTGTAGGGCGGTCAGCCCTCTGGCCGCCGCGGAGGGGTCAAGACCCCTCCCTACATTGCGAACCGGTAAGGGGATGCAATCGACAGGCCGAGGGCCGGGCATGCCCGGCCCCTACAGTGCGGTGCGGTTTACTCGTCGTCGGATAAGACCTCGCGTATGACCGCGTGGCTGAACCCGCGCCGGGCCAGAGCGGCGGCGACCTGGTCGCGCTTGCCCGCAGCCAGCTTGGCGGCGTACTGCCGCTCCACCAATGCCCGGGCAGTGGCGAGTTCCGGGTTTTCGCCGTCTTCGCCCTCGGCAAACAGCTCCTCCACCACCTCGGCGGCGGTGTCGCGGTCGATACCTTTTGCCGACAAATCGTTTAAAATTTCACGGCGGGATTTTCGCTTGCGCAGCAGCTCCGCTGCACGGCGGCGGGCAAACCCGGCATCGTTCAACAAGCCCAGCTCCTCCGCCCGCGCCACGGCGTAGGCAGCGCTGTGGGCGTCGAACTTACGGCAGAGCTTTTGGTATAGCTCCCCCGCCGCATGGTCGCGCAGGGCCAGGTAATCCATGGCCTTGTCCAGTGCGCGGCGGGTCTCGCTTTTCTTGCGCAGTTCCTCAATTTGCCACTCTTCCAGGTCATCATCCTGATGCAACCCGGCATCGGCAAAGGTGTTTTCATCCAGCGAGAATGCAAATTCACCGTCAAAAAACAGCGCAAGTCTGCCTTTTTTTGTCTCTTTGATTTGCGTCAATCGCGGCATGGGTTATTCATCGACCATAATATCGAGGTCTACCTCGCTGCCGGTGGTTTTGGCAGCGGGGGCGGCGGGGGCTTCACCGGCGGCGACCGGCTTGACGATCTCGCTGGGATCCAGCGGCTTGACGGTGCCCTTCTTGCCGGCGGCCAGCAGGCGGTCGGCGTTGGCGCGGACGATCTTTTCGATCTCGTCGGAGACTTCGGGGTGATCCTTCAGGAACTGCTTTGCGTTGTCGCGGCCCTGGCCCAGGCGCATTTCGCCGTAGTTGAACCACGCGCCGCTCTTCTGCACGACGCCCAGCTTGACGCCGAGATCAAGGATTTCGCCGATCTTGGAGATACCTTCGCCGAACATGATGTCAAACTCGGCCTCACGGAACGGGGGTGCGACCTTATTTTTGACGATTTTCGCGCGGGTGCGGTTGCCGATGAATGCGCCGGTGGAGTCCTTCAGACCCTCGATACGGCGCACGTCGATACGCACGCTGGAATAGTATTTCAGTGCACGGCCGCCGGTGGTGACTTCGGGGTTGCCGTAGACGATGCCGACTTTTTCGCGCAGCTGGTTGATGAAGATGCAGACGGTGTTCGTCTTTCCGATAACGCCGGTCAGCTTGCGCAGGGCCTGGCTCATCAGGCGGGCCTGCAGGCCGACATGGCTGTCGCCCATCTCGCCCTCAATTTCGGCGCGGGGCACCATGGCGGCAACAGAGTCGACAACGACTGCGTCAATCGCGCCGGAGCGCACAAGAGCCTCGCAAATTTCCATGGCCTGTTCACCGGTGTCCGGCTGGCTGACCAGCAGGCTGTCGATATCGACACCCAGGGCGGCGGCGTAGGTGGGGTCGAGGGCGTGCTCAACATCGATGAAAGCGACCTCGCCGCCCATCTTCTGGGCCTCGGCCAGAATTTGCAGTGCCAGCGTGGTTTTACCGGAAGATTCGGGGCCGTAGACCTCAACGATACGGCCGCGGGGCACGCCGCCGATGCCCAGCGCCAGATCGAGGCCCAGGCTGCCGGTGGGAATGGCGTCGACCTGCATCGTGACGTTGGCGCCCAGCTTCATGACGGCACCCTTACCGAACTGCTTTTCGATCTGCGCCAGCGCGGTTTCCAGCGCGGCCTTTTTATCGGCGGCAGGGCCTGCCGTCTTGGGGGTGGTATCTTTTTTAGCTGCCATGTTGCGTTTCTCCTTTTATATGCAAAGTAAGGTTATGATTTGCGTTTGCCTCTATTATATACGATTTACGAACAGATTACAACATTTTGTTGTGCATTTTGTGTCCCATAAAACGGATTTTCAGGCGGTTTTTTCAATTTTTTTGCAGCAAAACAACCCGGTCGTTGCCGCCGTAGTCCTTGCGGCAGCTGCCGTTGGCCCAGCCGTGGGTCTCGCCCAGGGCCAGCACATCGGCGGCCTGGGCATAGCCGATCTCCATGACCAGCCAGCCGCCCGGGCGCAGTGCGGCCTTGTAGCGGGTCGTCAGCAGGCGGTAAAAATCCAGGCCGTCCGCGCCGCCATCCAGCGCCATGGCGGGTTCGTGGGCCGTCTCGGGCATCAACGCCCCCATTTCCGGCCCGGTCAGGTAGGGTGGGTTAGAGATGATGAGATCAGCGCGCTCTTCGGACAGCAACTTATAATAGGTAAAGACATCGGCCTGCATAGTACGCACGCCGCTGTCCGCCGTGTTGGCGGTCAAATAGGGCCAGGCGTCGGGGCTTTTTTCCACGCAGGTCACGTCCGCGCCGGGGACATGGCGGGCAATGCCCAGCCCCAGGCAGCCCGTGCCCGCGCAGAGGTCGTAGACCCGCGGCGACGGCACGCCTTGCAGCAGCTCGATGGCCGTCTCGCAGACGACCTCGCTGTCAGCCCGGGGGCAGAGCACGCCGGGGCCGACCTTGAGCGAAAAGTCCATAAAATCCCACTCGCCTAAAATATATTGCAGCGGCTCTCGCGCAGCGCGGCGGTCGGCCAGCGCGGCCAGGCGGGCGGCCTCGGCTTCGGTAGGGCCGTCGTCCAGGCGCGGGTCGCGGCGGGTCACAAAGCGGTAAAGTTCCGCCGCGTCAAACCGGGCGTCGGGCACACCGGCAACGGCAAGCCGGGCGCAAAGGGCCTGAAATGCAGCGTTCACCAGCGGGCTTCCTCCTGATTTTCGGGCAGAACCGGCGTGACGGCGGCAATGGCGACCTCGATCATTGAGTCGTCAGGTTCAAAGGTCGTCATGCGCTGCATCCACAGCCCGGGCTGTGAGACGATCTTGGACAGCAGGCTGTCCGAGCGGCCCGCCCATTTCAGAATTTCATACGAAATACCGACCAAAAGCGGGAACATGC
>OLVX01002580.1_pt1 | contig 12947 bp, 9 predicted proteins | sample 1673271 | NCBI WGS metagenome assembly OLVX01 (sample SAMEA3178939, study PRJEB25190) | human gut metagenome | biome: human gut; feature: human-associated habitat; material: faeces | place: Austria | collected 2013 | reverse complement strand
TTACCAGCTTTTCTTCTTCACACATGGTAGACACCAGATGATGAATCTGATCCATTCACAGAATCGCAGATAGCAAGATCACAATATTTGACCATCATCTGCTCAGAAATCTTCCAGTATTTACGAATCGGAGCCGACCACTTGGCTCTCATCCATTCATGACCGCCCGATGTCAAGTCTTGGACAACATTTTTCACAAACTTCTATTATAGAAGTGCTTCCACACCCCGCCGCAAATCCTTGATTTTCCTTGATATTCCGCCATTTTTCTCTTTGGCGGTCTATTTTTTTGCCATAATCTTCATTTTTACCGCTGATGATCTAGGTTCTTCACCTTTTTCAATCATAAAAGATTCCTCGTTTAATCTTTTTCTGTGCTGCGCCATATCTTTACAGGATTCCATATCAATCTTTTCCAAAAATCCTGCTTATCTCTGGTTTTTCCATCAAAAGCAGAAATTCGATCCAACATGCCATCAACAGCCCGAAAAGATAGGTGTCAAAAATGCCCTGAGATTTTTGTTAAAAAAGACTAAGATTTTTAATTTTCGAGCAAGCGATACACTTTTCCCTCTCCATCATGTTCTTTGTTAAAAAATAGACATTCATTAAAAATCCGGCAAAGATTCATCTGATTTGTCAGGAAGATAGCCTTTTTCACAATAAAAAATCTCCCACCTGCAACTCAAAGTTTCCTTTGAATCACAAGTGGGAGCCACTACCAAATCTTCAAATATTATTCTTAGTTTTCTTTTTGTTCTGCTTCAATTTCAGATTTTTTTCTTCTGCCCCGGCGTTTCTTTTCTGTTTCCGGTTTCACATCCCCAATATCATAAATGACAACTTGCTCATCCGGGTACAAGGTTCCATTCAAGGTATAGCTAAGTTTACCACCGTTGTCATCCTCGAAAGGCAGCATTCTCCGAAACTCTACCTGGATAGCCGGCACCTTAATGCTGATTGCATAAGTCTGCTTGCTTTCCTCATTACTGAACTTGATCGCATTCGGATCTTTTTCTGAACAAGGCTGAATCGCAATCTGCCTGGTCTTTGCGTTGAGTAGCACCCTGATGTAAGGCGCGTAGTTTAACTCTACAGCTGTTGCCTTATTGAATTTCAGGCTGTTTGAAGTCACCGTCATAACAGACTCGCCTTTCGGTTGCTTTAGATTGATTACCTCAAATCCTTTCAAAATTTCCATTTCACATTCCTCGCTTTCATATTCTATGTGTACCTGCTCTGGCTTTGCATCAACCAGTGCCATCACCTTTTCTGTTGCCGTTTCCAATCTCTTGAAGGAAACAGCCTTCCATGTAGGTCTGATGGGAACGAATCCTAACAGCACTCCTTTTCGTAAAGGAATCAGCCTTTGCTGCTTGGGGCGAATGCGCCTCCGCTTGCCTGCAATCTGTTCCAGCCTTACCTGTGCCTTATCCCAGACCTCTCGCTCTACGATTGCGGGGTGATGGTCTGGTATAAAATACTGCTCCACCTCGCCTTCGTTTTTCTTGGTCTTGTGGGTCAAACAATCTACCGTATAGGTTTTCTGCATCAGAACGTCGCCACAGTATTTTTCATTCCGCAGGATATTCTTGACCGATTCACCCGTCCAGGGGTTATTTTTAATTGTCCTGATTTCCAACGCATTGAGCTTTTCTGCAATTTCTGCCGGGTGCATTCCCTTATCAAAGCTCATATAGATGGTACGAACAATTTCAGCTTCGTTGGTAACGATTACCATTTCACCATCATCGTCCGTATCATAGCCCAGCAGACTCGTCGTACTGATTTTTTGCGTTCCGGCTTTCATCCGGCTTCGAGTTGCCCACTTGATATTAGTGGAGATGCTTCGGGATTCCTCCTGTGCGAAAGAAGCCAGCATCGTCAGAAATACTTCTGCCTTTTCATCCAGACTATCCAAGCGTTCCTTGTCAAAATACACACTGACCGGCGGACGGAGATTCCGCAGCAATCGAATATTAGTCAGGCAGTCCACCACATTACGAGCAAAACGGCTGATAGACTTCGTAAGAATCAGATCAATTTTCTTAGCCTTTGCATCCTCTATCATCTGCTGAAACTGCACTCGATGCTTAACTTGTGTACCAGAGATTCCCTCATCCGCATAAATGCCTGCCAGCTCCCAGTCTGGATGCTCCGCTATAACAGTGTTGAAATGTGCCATTTGCTCTTCCAGACTGGTTTCCTGCGCCTCCTGGTCTGTGCTGACACGACAGTATGCAGCGACACGCTTTTTAGGTGGTTCTTCTGTTTCCGCCACGACACCCACTGTTGCAGGAATAATTTTTACATCATAGGTCTTTGTCAGGCGAGGTGTCTTTTTTCTTCCCTTTTCCTTACGCCGTTCTACCACAATCGGCCTTTTAGCATGACTATCGCTTGCCACATTCCCCCTCCTTTCACTTTTTCTTCCTATTACAAAGTTGCCCATGTTATAGCATTATCATTAATGTCATAACATGGGCAAACACTATTTGCAGACTCTCCATCTTACTTATTATACCGCATTGTGGGTATCTCCACAATATCCATTTGCATAACCAACCCGTATAATGAAATGTACAGAATGTTTTTTTACAAGCAAAAGTGGTGACAGCTTTGATTGATTTTACTCCTCTGTGGGAAACTATGCGCCGCAAGCAGGTAACACAGTACCAGCTTCTCAAAAACGGCTTGGACAACAAAACGCTGGACACTCTGAAAAAGAATCGGAATATCACATTATCTACATTAGAAAAGCTCTGTTTGATGCTTGATTGTTCTCCCAATGATGTCGTGCAGTTTATTCCAGACGATAAAAAATAATGCCGTCATAGTACCGTATAGTCGGTGGCTGTGACGGCATTCTATTATATATAGGTAGAAACGCTCACTCTATAACTATCACATTCCTGCGGAATGAAACACCCGCCTGGTCGAGAAGATTCACAAATCCCCTCACCCAGACGGGCGTTGTTTTTTCGTGCAGTTTCAAAGGCAGGCTATCCAGGGCGGTCATCTTATATGTACCATACCTGCCGAAGCATTACTGCCGCCAGTTCCAGAAGTACTACCACACCGCCGACCACCTGCGGTATCATAAAAACCACAAATCCGCCGATCAGCATTTGAAGTACTTCCATTCCTTGCGACTGATGCATGAGGTACGAAAGAATCGCCGTTGCCAATAGCACACTGCCCAGCAGATAGAAAATCCATGCAGAACAGTGATGCAGAAATACCACAAACCACTTTGCCAGCCATACAGCAAGGATCAGCGGCAGGGTTATCATCACCAACATCAATTTTAACAGCCATCGAATCGCTTTCATAGTGTCCTCTTTCCGACTGGTCCGTTGCCCATGTTATAACACACTCTTTGATGTTCCAACATGGGCAACCCAGTCCTATCTCAAATTCAGCCTGTCTGCAGTGCCTTTACAGTATCCTGTATGCTCTGCTCGTATTTGAACCGTACCACAATGCGCCCTCCATCATGCACAAAGACATTTTCAATAAAAGCCGACACCATACCTGCCGTGAGCCTCGTACCGTGCAGGAAATTCTCTGCCTGCTCTGCCGCTGCGCGCACGGTTCCCGGAACAACGCTCTGGACAGATTCTTCCGCTTTGAATTGTTCAATTTGCTCTTGCACCTCTGAAATTTGTCTATCACATTCCTGTTTTTTCTGCTTGTAGGTATCAAGTGGGAGTGTTCCGGCTGCATATTCTTCATACATCCGCATCTTCTCACCTTTCAGGTTTTTAAGTTCCTGCTCCATCAGAGTTTTACGGCGGTTTGCCTTTTTGTGGGCTTCCTTCAAATCCTGCTCTTCCTTTTGAATATCACCATAGAGGGCATCCAGCAGGGAGAGTTCCTTTTTCAGTGCCTGAAAGACGGCACTTTCAATATCACTGACCTGAAATATCTCAGATGTGCATTGGGTCTGCCCAATCAGTTCCAAGCCCTCTCTGCACCAGAATGTCGGCACAACCTGTTTGAAATTGTGCGCCATCACTCGTCTGCAATTTCCGCAGCGAACTTTGCCTTTCAATGGAAAGTCCACGCTGCCCATCAGCACTTTATGGCTGTTGCTCTTTATGACAAGCTGCGCTTTTTCAAATTCTTCACGACTTACGATTGCTTCATGGGTTGCCTCTGTAATGTACCGCTGCCCTTTGGGAACCGTTCGGATAATGCTTTTGCCGGAAATCAGTGTTTTGGTTTTGCCCAAAACCATCGCCCCGGTGTACACATACGCCGTGAGGATTTTCCAAACGCGAGAACTATCCCATAAGATCACAGGAGCTATGGTATAGGTCGTTTCCTTGCCATACGCCTTATTTTCTTTGTTATATACGCTCGGAACAGGAACACTTTCATCATTCAGCATCATTGCTATCTCTCTTGTACCTAACCCCAGAATCGCAAGGTCGAAAATACGCCGCACGATTTTTGCGGCTGGCGGGTCAATGATAAATGCGCCCTTTTTGTCCGGGTCAAACTGATAGCCGAACGGTGCAGCAGATGCCGTTGTAATACCCTTGCGCCACTTAACCTGATTGGCAGTCCGCAGTTTCTTTCCTGCATCCCGGCAGTACATGGTATTTACCAGATTACTGACGACCACATCCATTCCCAGCGTTGTACCTTTATAATTATTGCTGTCATAGTTATCGTTGATGGCAATGAGCCGGACACCCAGCAGGGGGAAAATCTGCTCCATGTATTCGCCCACACCGATATAATCACGGCCAAAACGGGAAAGGTCTTTCACGATGATGGTATCAATCTTGCCATTGCGCACACCATCCATCATCTGCTGGAATCCAGGTCTGTCAAAATTGCTGCCTGTGTAGCCGTCATCCACAAAATCCATCACAGGCACATTTTGCAGGCTTTCTTTGCAGGAGATATACCGCAGGATCAGTTCTTTCTGGTTTTCAATGCTGTTGCTCTTATCTTTGCCATCTTTGCCCAGATCGCCATCAGCCCTTGAAATGCGCTGATACGCTGCAATCATGTTTCTGCACTCTCCTTTCCAAGTTCTGTAAACACATCCCGAAATCCAAAAACAATCCGAATCCGCTTGTCCGCACTCACTTCGATTTTCTGCACAAGGGATTTTACCAACTGAATGTCAAATTCAAAGTTGTCCAGATGTTCTTCCAAATGAGAAGTCATATTCAGGTATTCTTCGATTTGCCGTTCCACTTCCGTTTTTTTGCTCTCCGCTTCCTGCAGCGCAGCTCGCAGGCCATCGTATTGTCTGGAATAATCTTCCCGAATCAGTTGGTAATCTTCGGAATCTACCACACCAGCCACATAGTCCGCATAAAGCTGTTCCCGCTTCTTGGCCATCTGGCTGACTTTATCGGTCAGGCTCATAATTTCACCCTTCGCCCGGTAGACGGGATTCTGCACATCCTCGATTTTCTGCAATTCTTCCAGAACCTTCCGTTTATCGCTCAGCTGGACAATGAGCAAATGCAACTGATCCATTATCAGGGCTTTCAGCAGTTTTTCTGGAATCTGGTGGCCGATGCACCTATCGTCAGCCTGCCTCGCTTTGCAAATGTAGTAGCAGACCTTTTTACTTTCTTCCGCTCCATGCGGCAGTCGCTCAAACTCCATCGGTCTGCCGCAGTCTGCACAGAACACCATTCCAGCAAGGTCGTTCTGGTACTCACTGCGAATCTGCTCCGACTTTGCTCTTACTGTCTGGAATACTGCTCGATTCTTGTCCAAGATTTTTTGCACCTTTTCAAAATCATCCCTTGCAATGATAGCCGGATGTGTGTCCTTTGCCACATACCACTGTTCTTTGGGAAGGTCGTGCCTGTCCTGTCCTGCGAATAACTTCTGTGTACTCTTATTGTTGATGGTATCGCCCACATAGGTTTGATTTTCCAGAATGTGCCGGATCGTGGTTACGCCCCACTTTTTACAGGTAAGCACTTCTTTTCCCTCAACCATTTTTTTATGCCACTCCCGTGGAGTCGGAACCTGCAGCAATGTCATTCGTCGGGCGATTTCAAAAATTGGTACGCCCATCAGTTCCCACCGGAAAATCAACTGCACATAAAATGCCGCTTCCGGGTCAATTTCATTACGCTTTGTCATGGGGTTCCGAATATAGCCATACGGAGCATCGTTTCCGACTGCATAGCCTGCTTCTTTCTTACGCTGCAAGGAAGTCCATATCTTTTTGGATATGTCTTTCGCGTACATTGCGTTGACCATATTCCGAATTGGGAGAGCCAGACTTTCCATGTCCTCTTTGCGGTTACTGTCAAAGTTGTCGGTAACTGCAATCAGCCGGACCCCCAGAAACGGGAACACTGTTTCGATATAATACCCCGCTTCTAAATAGTTACGACCAAAGCGTGAAAGGTCTTTCACCACAATGCACTTGATTTTCTTCTGCCGCACATCGTTCATCAGGCGGGTAAATGCAGGCCGCTTAAAATTTGTTCCCGTAAATCCATTGTCGAAGTAGGTATCCACATAGCTCAGTTCCCTGCTGCGGTTGATATAGTCCTGCACCAGTGCGATCTGCGTTTCCATGCTCTCTTCTGTTTCTTCATCCTCAACAGAAAGCCGCCCATAGATTGCCGCTGGTATCTTTGCTTCTTCCAGTTCCGGGAGCAGCACGGAAGTTGCCGCCTGTTCCGGCTGCTGGAGATTTTTTCTACTCTTTCGTGCCACTGTCTGTACCCTCCACTTCTATCCGACTAAGCATCTGTTTCCATTCATCCGTTTTCATGGTCAGGCTGATTTCTGCCTGTTCATCGTCCAGTAATGTAACCGTGACCTGCTCGATGTACTTTTTGACAAAATTACGGTCAAGTTCCTCCGGGGTCTTATACTGTGCCATCTGCTGAATCCATGGATTGCGCAGGCTCAACGCTCGTTCCCATACCAGCGTATCTTCCATAATTGTTGTAAGCTGTTCATTCAATTTCCGATGTGCTTCTTCGTAGTCCAGCAGTTCGGCACGATATTGTTCTTCGGTGATTTCATCGGCCATATAACTCTCATACAGCGGCACACGGCGAAACTGTTCCATATTCAGTTCAGCCAGAACGGACTTCATCTGCAACGACTTTTCGGCTCGAACTACCTCGATTGCTTTCTTGCCTGCTCCCTGCTGAATCGCTGCAGCCAGCTTTTCTTCTTCCAGATGTTCCAGTTCCAGAGCATCCATCACCTTTTTATAAATGGTAGCTGCCGGGACTTTCAGATTCTTTCCGTTTTCCTTGTGTGCGCGGCAGTAACGGCAATAGAAAAGTTCTTCCCCTGTTCTCTTATCCTTGTGCCAGCAGAGTGCGCGTCCACAGGTGCAGACAATGTGTTTTGCCAGCGGGTTCGGTTTTTTGTAGCTTTTCCGAATGGAGATTTTGTTCTCCCCCTCCCTCATATTGCAAGGGAAAGCATAGAACTGTTCTTTGGTTATGTATGGTTCGTGGCAGTTTTCTGCAATGATCTGGCGGCTTCCATTTGCCGTCGCACCTGTATAAGTCGGATTTCGGAACAAGCAACGAAGCATATCCGTTGTCCACTGGTCGGGCTCTGCATCATAAGGCTTTCCCAGAATTCTCTTTTTGTGTTTCATTGGGGGTTCCACGCCTTGCTCGTTCAACCACTTTGCAATATCACGCATTTTCTGGCCAGACGCATATCTGAAAAAAGCCTCGCTCAAATATGGAGCAACTTCTTCATCCTTTACCATATTGCTTTCGCCGTTTCTGCGGATGTAACCGAACGGCACAGAGTTTGTCAGCCGGAATCCTGCGCCTTGTTTCCTTCTCCACGCAAACATGATTTCCGCGTGCATCTCACAGCGTTTTGCTTCAAAATAGTCCTCAACTTCTTTTCGGCTGACGGCTCTGGTATCCAAACTCTCCTCCAGCACGATCAGGTCGATGCCCGCTGCATAGAGCGTTTCCTCGATTGCCTGCCGTGCCGCCGGGAAATCAGGCCCGCAGTAGTACATGGATGCCACAATGATGCAGTTAAATTTTCGCTCTACGCCATCATTGGTCATTTGGTCGAACGCGGTGCGCGCCTTTTCATCGTTCTTGCGGTCAGAATACTTTTTCTGCAAATCCAGTTCTTTATGTTCCGCCAGATATGCCGCAATGCGCTGATTCTGCTCGGCAATCGTCAGTTCACTTTGATGGTTCTTCCAAGGAAGTGTCCGGGTATAGCTTACACACTTCATACTGCACTTTCCTCCGTTTCTGCTGCCGGAACACTACTGCAATATTCCAGCACATTGCGAATTTCCTGCTCGAAGCGGTACTGGATATGAATGTGTTCCTTATCATAGACTGTGATGTTCTCTACCAGTTCCACCAGAACGCGGCGGTTCAGGCTCGTCAGGTTTTGGTAGGACTTGAAATCTTCAATCCACGGCAGATGTTCCACATCCAGATTGTTCAGGCAATCCCTCTGGCGGTTCATTTCTGCTTTGGCCTTACGGATAGTTTCAACCTTTTCATTAAAGGAATGGCTGAACTCTTTGTACTCCTCCTGGCTGACGATGCCATTGCTCATATCCTCATAAAGCTGGCGGCGCAAGGTCTGATATTTTTGTTCTTCCTGCTCCAGCATTTTCATATGCTCTTCCACCGATTTCAGTCTGCGTTCATTCTTGGGAATCTCATTGATTTCATCCAGACGATGTTCCAGTCCACTAATCTGCTGGATTTTTCCCTGCAATGCGGCCAGCACCACTTCTTCCAACTTACTTTCGCTGATAAGATGCGAGGAACAGCCAAGACCGTTGTGGTTTGTGACGCAGTGCAGATAAATATATTTCTTTCCGTTTTTTGATACCGTGCGCCGCACCATGTTCTGCCCACAGCCGCCGCAGCGAACGATGCCCGAAAACAGATTTACAGTCTGCTGACCTTTCGATGCGCAGGTGTCCAGCTTCAAAACTTCCTGCACCGTATCGAACAGCTTTTGCGGAATGATTGCTTCGTGCATATTGGGAACTCTGATCCAGCCGGATTCTTCCACATCCCGAATCTTCTTGATTTTGTAATTGATTTTCTGCCGTCGGCCCTGCACCATCGTCCCTGTGTAGACTTCATTTTTCAGAATCCGAAGCACCTGAATCGCCTGCCACTTTGCATGAGTGCCAGCTTTGAACCCACTATGGTAATTCAAACCGCACAGCCGTTTGTACTCGCTGGGGGCCAGCACATTCTCGCTGTTCAGCTGTTCGGCAATCGCCTGTGCGCTCATACCTTCCAGTTTTCTGCGGTAGATAGAACGGACAATATCTGCTGCATACTCGTCTACCACCAGACGGTTTTTGTTCCGTTCATCTTTGCAGTAGCCGTAGATTGCATAGCCACCGATGAACTCTCCTTTGCGCCGTTTCATGTCCAACTGGCTGCGCACCTTGATGGAAATATCCCGGCAGTAGGAATCGTTCAGAAGATTCTTGAACGGAACTACTATACTGTCCGAATCACTGCTCTCGGAATTTGCATTGTCATAGTTGTCATTGATAGCGATGAAGCGAATCCCCATCATCGGAAAAATCTGTTCCAGATACTTTCCCATTTCGATGTAGTTACGGCCAAGTCGTGACAAGTCCTTGACGATGATGCAGTTGATTTTGCCGGATTTAATATCCTCCATCATCCGCTTAAATCCCGGACGTTCAAAGTTGGTTCCTGTGTAGCCATCGTCAGCGTACTCTTCGACCAAATGCAGTTCTGGCCGTTCAGCAGCAAAATCTCGAATCAGTTCTCTCTGGTTGCCGATGCTGTTGCTCTCGGCCTTGTCGCCATCCTCGATGGACAATCTCAGATAGGCCGCTGCCCGTATGTCTTTATTCTTTTCCTTGTAAAAAAACAAAGCCATTAAACCTCCTGTCTCCACGCAAATTACATGGTAAAATCCAGAAAGTTAATGGCTTTTGATTGCACTATTCACTTAACCCGTCTGTATTTTACCAAGCTGCCGCACAAAAATCAAGCTGCTGCGCACATTTTTTCAGAATTTCAAAAATTGTTCTTGTTCAGTGCTTTCCCATGCTCTGTAACAGACAATCCCACAGTTCGCTGCCTTCTGACCGAAATGATTCATATACGGTAATGCCCTTGATGACGGCTTTTCTGTGATGCTTAGGCTCCGTATGCTCCTGATTGGGCTTTTCGTCAAATCGTTCTTTCTGCTTCATGGAAATCAATCCCCCTTTACTAATATGAATTCAGAAAGGCATTGGGGGATACAGTGTTTGAAAAAATTACAGAAAATTTTGAAAAGTGTATCCTGCATCGGGGCTTCGGATTCATATTTATAGAAGCAGCTTTTTTGATGGGCCTGCGGAATACGGTAAAATGCTGGGGCTTTTCTCTCTTAGCGCAAGATTCGCCCATAGTAACTCAAAACTCACTTTCGTGATTTTTCGTTCCCGGCAATCTTGATGGGGATTCCGTTCCCCATTCCCACGGTACGCACAAAATCTCAGATTTTTGCTGTCTGGCTCCACATGAATGTGTTCGCAGCCGAACGCCTACGGCTTATCGGGAGTTGCTTTGCAACTATAAAAACGCAGGAGGATCACACTATGGCACGACCAAAAAAGGAAGAAAGCATCAGACGCACCAGCAATGTAATGGTTCGTTTCAGCAGCATTGAATATGAACTGGTGGCCGGATATGCAAAAGATGCTGGTTATCCCATCTCCACTTTTGTGCGCAAGCAGGCTCTATCTGAAAAAGTGACTGTCAACTACAACATCGTTGCCGATATTGGTGAAATTCAGAAGTTGACTGCTCAGGCCGCTGGCATCGGGAATAACCTGAACCAGATTGCCCGCTATTTCCACGGCGGCGGTCTGGCTTCACGCGGAATGTTGGAAGAACTGAAAAAGTGCATTGCGGAAATCCGTGAACTGCGACAGGAAATCGTTCAGCTTGGAGGTGCATATCGTGGCAATTCTAAAACACATCGCAAGTAAAAATGCCAATTACGGGAGTGCCATCGACTATCTGAAATACCAGCACGATGAGTTTCATCTGGTTCCCGTTCTGGATGAAAACGGGAATATGATGCTCCGGGATGAATTTCACCTTGAGGGATTGAACTGTGATCCTGAAACATTCGACCTTGAATGCGAACTGTTGAACCAGGAGTATAACAAGAACAACACTTACGATGAAATCAAAAGCCACCACTACATTATTAGCCACGATCCAAAAGACAACACAGACCACAACCTGACAGGTGAGTGGGCGCAGGCCATCGGCATGGAATATGCAAAGGCCAATTTTCCAGGGCATCAGGCTTTGGTCTGTACTCACACCGATGGTAAAAATGGAACAGGCAACATTCACACCCATATTATAATCAACAGCCTGCGCAAATTTGATGTTGACCCGCAGCCATTCACCGAACGTCCTATCGACTGCAAGGCTGGCTACAAGCACCACCTTACCAAAGATTATTTGAAGCACCTGCAGAAATCCTTGATGGATATTTGCCAACGGGAGGGACTGCATCAGGTCGATCTGCTCTCCCCTGCAGCGGACAGAATCTCACCACAGGAGTATTACGCCAAACAGCGCGGTCAGCAGAATCTGGACATTGCCAACATGGAGCTTATGATCGAGGGCATCACTCCCATGCACACCACCTTTGAAACGGGCAAAGAAAAAATCCGCAACGCCATTTCGGACATTGCGGAACGTGCTACGTCTTTTGAAGAATTTCAAAGACTGCTGAAAGCGGAATACGGAATTTCAGTAAAAGACCACCGCGGACGATTCAGCTATCTGCCTGCTGACCGACAGAAGTATATCTCTGCCCATGCGCTGGGTTCCAATTATGACCGCGACAAACTTCTCCGAATGTTTGCAGAAAATGCAAGGACCGCAGAGCATAACAATCCTCATTGGGCAGCAGATGACCCTCTGGCTATCTTGTTCATCAAGTCTGATCTGCGCCTTGTGGTCGACTTGCAGACCTGTGTAAAAGCCCAGCAGAGCCGCGCGTATGCACAGAAAGTAAAAATTTCCAATCTGCAGCAGATGGCCCGGACCGTTGCCTATGTGCAGGAGCATGGATATGATTCTCGTGAGAAACTTTCCGAAACTGCGGATGCCATCTATACCAAAATGGCAAAAGCGCGCGGCGATGCAAAGCTTACTGAAAGCAAGCTGCGAAAAACAAACGAGCAGATTCATTACCTTGGTCAGTATCTCTCCACAAAATCCATTTACGGAGAATTTCTAAAAGCTCCGAATAAGAAGATTTTCCGTCAAGCCCACTCGGACGAACTTGCCCAATATGAAGAAGCACTTCAAATTCTGAAGCAGCACTCGCCTGATGGGAAGTTTCCTACCATGAAAGACCTTCGAGCAGAAAAAGAACAGCTTACGATTCAGAAGGACGCCCAATACGATACTTACCATTATTTCAAGGATTATCACAAAGAACTCCAGACCGTGTGTGCCAATGTAGACAGCATCCTCGGCACAGAACAAGAAGTGCAGCAGCACGAACAGCAGCGCACTCGGAAATATGAGCCATCCCTCTAATCAGTTTTCAAAGTTGCCTAAGAACAAAAATAGCCAGCGTATCATGTGGTACATTCCACACAATACGCTGGCTATTTTACTTGAGATTATCTAGCTGGTCTATTGACCCAAATCGTCAACAGATTTCATAATCTTCAGTTGCTGTCATTCCTGCAAACTTCTCAAGTTTGATATTCGTCATTTCCCTGCCATTGACCCTCAACCATATAGCAAATCCATTTTCTGAATGAAATCGCCCCAGTTTGGATTTTCCTGTTTTTCTCTCGAAGTTAAGTAATACTCATATTTATAAAGAAGCCGAAGTCCATCTTTTGGATACCTGTCTGTGTGATATAAATAGTATATCACATCATACATTTCCAGCAGTTCTATATCATCCAGACC
>OLVX01002579.1_pt1 | contig 12950 bp, 10 predicted proteins | sample 1673271 | NCBI WGS metagenome assembly OLVX01 (sample SAMEA3178939, study PRJEB25190) | human gut metagenome | biome: human gut; feature: human-associated habitat; material: faeces | place: Austria | collected 2013 | reverse complement strand
CGATCGCGCCCGAAGTGATCCTGCACGATGATGCCGATCGCCGCATGGGTGGCGGCATCCGTGTCGCGGTACCGGTCAAGGATCCATGCCATACGCCGGGCGTTCTCATCGGAGGCAAGCACCGTGGTGGGGCCTATCACATAGTCGCTCAGTTTCCCCGCTTCGATGCAGTAGTACTTGTTGCCCGAAGCGTCCAGCCCCGCGACACCGACGTAATATTCCATATCGTTGTATGGAAACGCCACGTGATATCTTTCGTCGGCGGGCGTCAACGTCGCGGCATACGCCGTATTCGCCGAGCCGAACACCACTCCCACCATTATTATCAGACCGGTCAGCATCGCTACGATGGCCATGCCCCGTTGCCGCCATGTCGTTATCATCATTCGTCCTTTCCTGGTACGTTTCCCCGCATACTGCACTGTGTGCGGGTAGGCCACGATCATGGCAGATTTTCATTCGCTACAGCCGGTTTTTCGACCTATGTGGTCCGAGCTTGCCGTTTGCCGGCGAGTTGTGGATAACTCTTCCGCCGAGTTATCCACCTCATGCGGTTGACCGAACGTTTACCTGATAGTTATCCACAATGCGCAACATATGTTCAAAAGCCCTTAGAATAGGGCCTTATGGCAGCAGTACAACATCGCGCGACCACGCGCACTAGTAATACCGATAACAGCACCACGAAAACGAAGTCAAAGGCGACTTCTGCCCGAAAGAGCCCCGCAACCAAGCGCAAGAGAGTCAGCGCCGAAACGGCACGCGCCGCAGCAGCGCTGAAAGGCCTGGCTGTCGAAGCCCCCGCACCGTCCATCGAAGCAAACGAGCCCGGCCAGTTCGGCCGCATCAATGTCATGGACATCACTCCCGCCGAGGAGCGCGGCATCTTCCCCGCCCGTGTGGAACTCGGCGAACCGTTTGAGATGACCGCCCAGGTGTTCATCGAAGGCCGTACCAAGGTGGGTGCCACCGCCATCGTGCGCAACCCGCGCGGCAAGGAAACCATGCGCCGGGCCATGACCTGCGTAAATCCCGGCCTCGATCGTTGGACCGTGATGGTCAAGTGCGGCGAGCACAGCGATCTGAAGCCTTGGGAGGATGGCTACGCGGCCGTCAAGCGTCAGCTCGGCGAATGGACCGTGACCATCGAAGGTTGGGAAGACGCGTACGTCTCCTGGCTGCACGACGCCCGCATCAAGGTGCGTGTGATGGACGACGTGGACAACGCACTCAATTCCGGTGCCGAGTTGCTGGCCCGTTGGGCCGAAACCCCGGACACCGGCCTGACCGCACGCGATCGCAAGACCTTGGAGAAGGCCGCTGAGACCATGGCCGATCAGACGCTGAGCGCCGAGGATCGTCTCGCCGCCGGCGACAACCCGACCATCGCCGCCCTGCACGAAGCGGGCTTGGACTGCAAGATCATGGTGGGCGGTGCCGTGCTCACCCCGGAATACGCCGAAAAGATCGGCGCGGACTGGTACGCCAAGGACGCCAAGCGCAGCGCCGACATCGCCAAGGAATTCTTTGGGGTGTGATTCCTGCAAAAACAGAGAAGGAGAAAACCATGAAAAATACGGCTTTCAGCCTGATGACGGCATTGCTGGCAGTGATGAACGAAAGTGAACCGAAAGACCCGTACTATGTGCTGGCGCAGTATTTTTTGTATCACTTCGACCAGCTGCGGGATCTGAACATCTACGACGTGGCGGATGCCTGCTATGTGTCCCGCAGCGGCATCCGGCGGTTCTGCCAGTCCATCGGCTTTGACAACTTTTCCGACCTGAAGGCTGAGGCCGATGAATGGAAGCGCCAGTGCAACTACTTCATCGGCTACAGCGTGCGTCCGGACTACAAGGAACACCTTTCCGGCAGCATCGGGGAGATGATGGAGGAGATCAACCGCATTGCCACTCCCGCTGTACTGGATAAGCTGGCCGAAAGCATTCATGCCAGCCGACATGTGGTGCTCTTCACCTCGGATTTTTCCGGCATGGCGGCTCGCAGCTTCCAGCAGTCCATGGTGGTCATGGGCAAGCTGGTGCAGATCGTGTCCGATGCCCACTATACGCTGGATTATCTGAAAGTGCTGACACCGGAGGACCTGCTCATTACAGTTTCAGCCACCGGCAACTTTGCCACCCTGATGGAGCCAATGGTGCAGAAGACTGCAGCCTATAAGGTGCTGGTGACGGTCAACCACGCCATAAAAATGTGGAAAAGCTACGATCAGGTAATCTACCTGAGCGAAAAGGACAACAGCGGTGCCCGCACGGTGTACTCCCAGTATGGTATGACCTATTTCTTTGATATCCTGTACAGCTACTATGTGAATAAATACCGGGAGACTGACCTGCTGCAGGGTCCAATTTCTGAACTGCCTTTGTCGGATTCTCAAAAAATGCGGGTGCAAAGATGTGCAGAATGACGGGTGAAACCGTGGAACTGCTCAAAAACAAAAGAATAAATTGTTCAACCATCCAAACGGGGTTCGCATCGCGAACCCCATTTTTTGTCGGAGATGTGTTACGATAGTCCTGCAAAGAATTGAACCCGCGGGGGCTTCTGCGACGGCAGAACAGACTGACAAAGATGGAAAGGATCACACTATGTATTACGGACACAACCCCAAATTCCCGGACAACTTCATGTGGGGCGCTTCCAGCGCTGCCTGGCAGGTGGAAGGCGGAGTCGCCGATGGCGGACGCACGCCGGCCATCATCGACCTGAACTCCAAGACCAAGAAGCCGTTTGCGGATAACACCTATGCGGCGGATCACTATCATCACTACAAGGAAGATGTGGCCCTGATGGCAGAGTGCGGTTTCTCCAGCTATCGTTTCTCGCTCAGCTGGTCCCGCATCATCCCTCATGCAGACGGCAAGGTGAACCCCGAAGGCATCGCGTTCTACAATGATCTGATCAATGAGCTGGTGGCCCACAACATCACCCCCATCGTTACCCTGTATCACTACGACCTGCCGGTCTGGGTGGATGAGCTGGGTGGCTGGAAAAGCCGCGACACCGTGGAAAGATTCGAGCACTACTGCCGCGTCTGCTTTGAGAACTTCGGCGACCGGGTCAAATACTGGCTGTCGCTGAACGAGCAGAATATGCAGATCTGCTATGGCAACTGGCTGGGCGTCAGCAAGGGCTGTGACGACTGGTTCAAGGATCAGTGGAAGATCAACCATATCATGAACCTGTGCCATGCCAAGGCTGTCAACGCCTGCCATGAGATGGTGGCGGGCGGCAAGATCGGCCCTGTGCCCGGCTGCGTGCCCATCTACCCGGAGACCTGCCGCCCCGAGGATCAGATCGCTGCTATGAACGCCGAGGAGTTCACCGAGAAGTTCTGGATCGATACCTATGTTTACGGCGAGTACAGCAACTTTATCAAGCACTACTGGAAAGAGAACGACATCGACATCGGAATGCAGCCCGGCGATGCAGAACTGATGAAGAGCGCCAAAATCGATTTCATCGCCGTCAACTGCTACCGCAGCAACGTTGCAAAGTATGCGCCGCATGACGCAAAACAGCAGGATTATCTGCTGAATAAGAACGGCGTCAAGGGCCAGATGGTGTTCCCCGTGGAGCCGGGCCGCTACGCTCTGACCCGCAATCCCTATGTCGAGTACACCGACTGGGATTGGGAGATCGACCCCTCCTGCCTGCGCTATGAGATGCGTTACCTGTGGGATCACTATCACCTGCCCATGATGATCACCGAGAACGGTTACGGCGCCCATGAGACGAAGGACGCCGACGGCCAGGTGCACGATCAGGGCCGCATCGACTACTTGCGGGAGCACATTTATCAGCTGGGCATGGCCATCGAGGACGGCTGCGAGGTCATCGCATACAACCCCTGGTCCTTCACCGATCTGCTGTCCACCGGCAATGGCATGGCAAAGCGTTACGGTCTGGTGTACATCGACACCACCGATGAGGAGCAGAACGCGGCCAAGAGCGTGGAAGAGCTGTCCATGAAACGTATCCGGAAGGATTCCTTCTACTGGTACTCCAAGCTGATCCGTTCCAACGGTCAGGACTGGGGAAAGGAGATGCTGAAATAATGGCAAAGAAGGATTATAAGGCCATGGCGGCCGGCATCATCAAGCAGGCCGGCGGAGCGGACAACATTGTCAGCGCGACCCATTGCATGACCCGTCTGCGCCTTGTACTGCGGGATAGATCCAAGTTTGACACCGATGCCGTCAAGCAGGTGCCCGGCGTGCTGAACGTCATCATCCAGAACGGCGAATATCAGGTGGTCATCGGCCAGGATGTCCCTGACCTGTATGAAGAGGTCGTCAAGATCGACGGCATCCAGGCCGGCGGCAGCGTGCAGGACGATGAGGCCGCAGCCAAGGATCTGGCACAGGATCACGGCAACATCGGCAACGCGATCCTCTCCTTCATCGGCGGCACGTTCGGCCCGGTGATCCCGGTGCTGGTGGCAGGCGGCCTGACTGGTGCGGTGCTGTCCCTGCTGACCAACGTGTTCGGCGTCTCGGCGGAGTCTGGCACCTACACCATCTTCTACGCTATCAACCAGGCGACCTTCTACTTCCTGCCCATCTTCATCGGCTTTGCAGCCGCTGCCCGCCTGAAATCCAATGGTTTCCTGGGAGCATTTCTGGGCGCGATCCTGCTGTACTCCAGCATCAACGGTGCCGAAGGTCTGGACTTCTTCGGCATCCCGGTGCAGGCTATCAGCTATAACAGCACCGTGTTCCCGGTCATTCTGGGCGTGCTGTTCATGAGCGTGGTCTACAAGTTCCTGCAAAAGCATCTCCCGGTCTTTCTCAAGACCATCGTCGTGCCGCTGCTGACCATGCTGATCACGGTGCCTGTCACCCTGATCGTTCTCGGCCCCGTCGGCAACACCGTGGGCACCTGGCTGGCAAACGGTGTTTACGCTCTGTACCAGGCAGTTCCCGCGCTGGCCGTCATGGTCATCGGCATCACCACCCCGCTGATGGTTTTCTTTGGCATGAACAACGCCACCTACCCTGTGGTCTTTGCCCTGATGGCAGCTGTCAACTCTGACCCGCTGATCTGCACTGGCATGGCTCCCGCAAACGTGGCCGTTGGTGGTGCCTGCTTGGCCGCATCCCTGCTGTCCAAGAATGTGGAAGAAAAGTCCGTCAGCGTTTCCGCCGGTATCACCGCTCTGTGCGGCATCACCGAGCCGGGCGTCTACGGTGTGCTGTTCCCCAAGACCTACCCGCTGATTGGCGCTATGATCGGTGGCGGCATCGGTGGTCTGTTGGCCGGTATCCTGGGCATGACCCAGTACGTTATCTCCACACCGGGCTTCATCAGCCTGCCTGCCTACATTGACCCCACCGGTTCCAGTTACAACCTTATCGTCTCGGTCATCGTGATGATTGTGGCTGTGGTCCTGGGATTCGTTGCAACCTACGCACTGGGCAAGCGCGCCGAAGCTAAGAAATAAGCCCCTGCAACAGGAAGAAAAGCAAGATCCCATCTGCAAAAGAAAAACCGCTGCATCACACAAGAGAACGACGCGGCGGTTCTTCTTTTTTCGGCCCTCACAGGGAAGTGCTGTGGTGGGCCGGTACCGTAAAGTGTGGCCGACAAAGCAAATAAAAACACCTTCCATTGGAGCCGTTCTGCTCCAGCGGAGGGTGTTTTACATTATACGCTTTGTTTTTTCTTGGACTTGTTTGCCAAGCTGTCAACGAGCCACGAGGCGAAGAAACCCAGTGCAATGCCCAGCACAAGGCCGCCCAGCACATCGGTGGGGAAGTGCACATACAGGTACAGCCGGGTAAAGGCGATGAAAGCCGCCAGCACCAGCGCGGGGACGCCCAACTTCCGGTTTTGCAGACAGAGCGCAAAGGCTGCCGCAAAAGCCGAGGCCGTATGCCCGGAGGGAAAGGAGTGCCCGTGGGGACGCTTGACCAGAATGGTGATCGCTGTGTTCACGTCGCAGGGGCGGGGCCGGGCGAACAGCGGCTTGAGGATGCAGTCCCCGGCCACCAGATACAGTACCAGCGCCGTGGCCATGGCGCACCCGGCCTTGCGGGTGCGGCGGAACAGCAGCAAAAGCAGCGTGAACGCGATCCAGATCTCACCGTGCTCACCGGCGTAGTTGAGAAAGACGGCCAGCGCATCCAGCACCGGGTTGTGGAACTGCTGCAGCCAGTCCAGAAATGCGAATTCAAACGGCATAAAGAACCTCCTGTCTGTTGATTCTATGGTAACACATCTTCCGGCCCACCACAACCCGGCAGGCAAAAAGCAGGAGTGCAGAAATAAGTTACGCCTGTTATATTGGAATGCGATATTACAATGCGGAAAACGAAAACGCCCGTTCCGACGGCAAAGGCCGGAACGGGCGCAGGATGCGAGAGAATCAGAGGCCCATCTCGGGCAGGGTGGGGTAGCTGTCGATGGCACCGTGCTTCTGTACGCTCAGGCCGCAGAACCGGTTGGAAAAGTCCAGGTACTCCTTCAGCTTTTTGCAGGACAGCTTTTCCAGCTTGTCCACCGTCACGCCGTCCCGGCTCAGCTGCCACAGGAAGGAGCCGATGAAGCCGTCGCCCGCACCGGTGGTGTCCACGGCCCTGACCTTCTGGCAGGGGGCAAAGGCATGGGCGGCGCGGGTGTAGGCGTAGGCCCCCTTGCTGCCGCAGGTGTACAGCACCAGCTGCACGTCCCCGGCAAACAGCTGGGGCAGGGCGGCTTCGATGTCGGCGGTGCCGGTGAGGAACTCCAATTCCTCGTCCGAGACCTTCAGGATGTTGGACAGCGGCAGGAACTGCAGCACGGTCTGGCGCAGCATCTCCCGGTCGGGCCAGAGGGGAAAGCGGAGGTTCGGGTCAAAGCTCACGATCGCACCGGCCTCCCGGGCGGCTCCGATGGCGGCCAGATGGGCGTGGCGCATGGGGCTGTCCACCAGCGAGACGCTGCAGAAGTGCAGGGCAAAAGCGTCGCGGAACCAGGCCAGGTCAATCTGCTCCGGGGCATACAGCAGGTCGGCCGAGGGCTTGCGGTAAAAGCTGAAGGTGCGGTTGCCGTCCTCCTCCAGGCTCACGAAGGCAAGGGCGGTGTTGGCCTTGTCGGTGAACACCAGATGGCTCAGGTCGATGCCACAGGCTTCCAGCTCCCGTGCGATTTTGTGGCCGAAGGGGTCATCGCCCAGCTGGGTGAGAAAGCTGCTGGCACCGCCCAGACGGGCAAAGGCAGCGCAGACATTGGCCGGTGCGCCGCCGGTGCGCGGGCTGAAGGACGGCACCTCGTCAAAGGTGCATCCCACGCGGGACGGGATCATGTCGATCAGCGCTTCGCCGATGGAAAACAGAGTATTGCCGGGCATAGAAAACCTCCAGATCACAAATTGCAGAGTTCACAGGCTGCCCCGGTCAGCTTTACGCTCACGTCGCCGGGGGCAGGGTAGTACCGGGTGCTGAACACCGTGGCTCCCCCGTTCAGGAAGATTTCCAGCGAGGAGCTGTCGCCCACCACCCGCAGGCTGCGGCAGGGGGCTGCCAGCCGGGCGCGGCGCACGGTGCGGCCGTCGGCCAGAGCGGGGTCGGTGAAGCGCAGGGTGCAGGTGCAGTCCTGTTCAGTATACACCAGCTGCACCCCCTGCGCAACCGTCAGGCAGAAGTCTCCGGCGGGTGCGGCGGTCAGGTCGAAGCGCGGGGCAAGGAACACTTCCTCGCCGCTGGCGGCATGCAGGGCGGCAGCGCTGCGCTGCGCGTCCAGCTCCGGCACCGGGTTCTGCAGCAGGGTGCCATCCGGCCCGGCCGTCAGCACGCGGGGCACGGTGAAGCAGTGCTGCCAGCCGTAGGCCACGGTGGGCGCGTTGCCGTAGTCGGCGTCCGGCATGCCCATCCAGCCGATCTGGATGCGGCGGCCGTTGCCGTCCACAAAGCTCTGGGGGGCGTAATAATCAAAGCCTGCGTCCAGCTCGTGGAATTCGCTCAGGGTGCAGTCCCCGCGCCAGTCACCGTGGATGGCAAACCAGCCGCAGCCGTAGATGTTCTGGCACTGGATGCCCTGGGGGGACACCGCCAGATACCACTGCCCGTCCAGACAGAACAGGTCCGGGCACTCCCACATGTAGCCGAAGGGTTCCGGGGTGGTCAGGGTGTTGATATAGGTCCAGCGGAGCTTGTCGGTGCTTTCCAGCACCAGCACTTCGCCCTTGTCCTCCAGCGTGCGGGCACCCAGCACCATGTAGTACCGGCCTTCGTAGGCGAACACCTTGGGATCCCGCACATGGCAGGTGAGCCCGGCGGGATAGTCGCGGTTAGTCAGCAGGCACTGCTTGCTGTCGAGGGTCACGCCGTCCTTGCTGACGGCCAGGCAGACGTTGTGCCCGCGGCCCTCTTTGATGTAATCGAAATTGCCGGGGTGCTTGACGTTGCCGGTGTAGTAGAGGTACATGGTGCCATCCTCCACCAGTGCCGAGCCGGAGTAGGCACCGTGGCAGTCAAAAGGCTCGTCCGGATAGAGCATCACCGGCAATTGCTCCCAGTGGAGCAGGTCGGTGCTGACGGCGTGGCCCCAGTGCTTGACCCCGCCGTTCACGTCGAAGGGGCCGTACTGGAAGAATGCGTGGTACTGCCCGCCGTAGACGCACAGGCCGTTGGGGTCGTTCAGCCAGCCTACCGGCGGCTGCAGGTGGAACCGCTGGCGGTGGGGGTCGGCGGCAACGGTTTCCTTGCCCAGCGACTCTACCAGAGGCACCAGCTTTTTCAGGTCGCGCTGGAGTGCGTTCATGCCTTGACCTCCTCAGGGCTCCAGATGAGCCAGGTCACGGCGAAGGACGCGCCGAAGGAGATGGCCATCATGATGATGTACTGCAGGGGCATATGCAGGTGCAGCAGGATGCCGAAGATGCCGGTGACTCCGGTGCCGGTGGCACCCAGACCCACGATGCTGGCGTACAGGGCACCGCAGGCACCGCCCAGCAGGCCGCCGAGGAAGGGCTTGAAGTAGCGCAGGTTCACGCCGAAGATGGCAGGCTCGGTGATGCCCATGCAGGCGGACAGGGCAGAGGGCAGGGCCATGGACTTGACCTTGGTGTCCTTGCTCTTGAGGGCCACGGCCAGAGCGGCACCGCCCTGTGCCACGTTGGCGGCGCTGGCCAGCGGCAGCCAGTAGGTATAGCCGTAGCGGGCCAGCTGGCCCAGGTCGATCAGGGTGTACATGTGGTGGATGCCGGCCACGACGGTGACCGCGTACAGGCCGCCCATGATGAAGGAGCCGATGCCGTAGGGCAGGGTGATGAGGGTCTGCACGCCGGTGATGATGCCGTTTTCCAACTTGGTGAACACGGGACCGATGGCGGCCAGGGTCAGGTAACCGGTGACGAACACGGAGACCAGCGGGGTGACGAACAGGTCAAACATGGCGGGCACCACCTTGTGCAGCCGCTTTTCGATCTGGCACATGAGCCACACGGCGATGATGACCGGGATGACGTGGCCCTGATAGCCCACCAGCGGCACCGAGTACAGGCCACCGAACACCGGCTGCATCACGTTGACGCCGTTGGAAACGGTCCAGGCGTTCTGCAGGTCGGGGTGGATCATGATCATGCCGATGACCGCGCCCAGATAGGGGTTGCCGCCGAACACCTTGGCGGCAGAGTAGGCGATGAGGATGGGCAGGAAGGTGTAGGCCGTATTGGAGAACAGCTTGGCGAACACATACACCGAGCCGGTGGTGTCGATGTTCAGGAAACCGTTGTTCACCATGAAGTTCAGCGCTTCCATGATGCCCATCAGGAAGCCGGAAGCCACGATGGCGGGGATGATGGGCACAAAGATGTCGCCCAGGGTCTTAATGGCCCGCTGATACCAGGGTGCCTTGGCGGAGGCCGCCTGCTTCACGTCCTCCTTGCTGCCGCCCTCGATGCCGGCCAGCTGGATGAACTCGTCGTATACCTTGTTCACCGTGCCGGTGCCAAAGATGATCTGCAGCTGGCCCTGTGCCTCAAAAACGCCCTTGGCGCCCTCGGCGTTTTCCAGCTCCTGCTTGTTGACCTTTGCGTTGTCTGCGATGACCAGACGCAGGCGGGTGGCGCAGTGTGCGGCCGACAGGATGTTGTCCTTTCCGCCGATGCAGTCCAGGACCTGTTGTGCTGCGTGTTTGTAATCCATAGTGCACTTCTCCTTTGCTTGATGCTTCCTCTTTCTGCGCTGCAGGGCAGTTTTGGAATTGACTTGACGCGCGGGGTGTGCTACAATACCGCTTTGTGTATGACAATTTCCGGGAAAAAGGGAAAACCAAGATGAATCTGACAAAGCAGTTCTTTAAATATGTATCGCAGAATATTTTCGGTCTGCTGGGCACGTCCTGCTATATTCTGGCCGATACCTATTTTATCTCGCAGGCGGCGGGCACCGACGGCGTGACCCTGCTCAACCTCTGCCTGCCCATCTACAACTTCATTTTTGCCATCGGTTCCATGATCGGTCTGGGTGCGGCCACCCGCTACGCCATCCTCCGCGCACAGGGCGAGGAGCGGGCGGCACAGCGGTATTTCTCCAATGCCGTCTTTTGCGCCTGCCTGCTGGCCGTGCCCTTTGTGCTGGTGGGCATCTTCTGCCCCGGCACACTGCTGCGGCTCATGGGCGGCGATGCCGGCATCGTGGCGCTGGGCATCCCCTATGCGCGCATCTTTCTGCTGTTCACGCCCTTTTTCATGTGCAACTACATCGTGTCGGCCTTTGTCCGCAACGACGGTGCGCCCTCGCTGGCCATGGTGGCCACGCTGAGCGGCAGCCTGTTCAATGTGGTGTTCGACTACATCTTCATGTTCCCCATGGGGCTGGGGCTGGCCGGTGCGGCACTGGCCACCGCCGTTTCGCCGATGCTCAGCATCGCCATCTGCAGCCGCCACTTCTTCCAAAAAGACAACACGGTGCAGTTCGTGCGGCAGCTGCCCTCGGCAAAGCTGCTGGGGCAGAGCTGCCAGCTGGGCATCTCCGGCTTTGTGGGGGAGATGTCCTCCGGCGTGACCACGACGGTGTTCAACTTCCTGCTGCTGGGTCTGGCCGGGAATGTGGCCGTGGCGGCCTACGGCGTCGTGGCCAACTTTGCGCTGGTGGCCACCGCCATTTTCAACGGTGTGGCCCAGGGTGCCCAGCCGCTGGTGAGCCGCTGCTACGGCCACAGTGACCGGGCCGGAGCCCGGAAGCTGCTCATTCTGGGCAGCTGCACCGCGCTGGCACTGGCGGCCGTGCTGTACGTGGTGGTGTTCGGCATGACCGACACGCTGGTGGGCTGGTTCAACAGTGAAAACTCGGCGCAGATGGCCCGGTTTGCCCACAACGGCATGCGGCTGTACTTCGTGGGCTACTTCTTTGCCGGGTTCAACATCGTGGCGGCGGGCTACCTGAGCGCCACCAACCGCCCGCTGGAAGCCTCGGTCACCTCCATCTGCCGCGGCGTGGCGGCCATTGTGGTCTGCTCGCTGGTGATGAGCGCCCTCTTTGGCATGAACGGCGTGTGGGCGGCCTTCCCGGCATCGGAGCTGCTGACGGCGCTGCTGACCCTGTTTTTGCTGTTGCGGAAGAAAAAGCAGACTGTGTGAGTTCCAGCGGTGAAATATCCGCAAAAAACAGAATGCTTGAGTAGAACGTGCAGACACCGCGATGTACCGGTTGAAGAACGAGAAAAAGGCAGCGGCAAGATCTTAAATATAAAGTTCCTGCTCGCGCAGAGCTTCTTCGGGCGAAAGCCCGGACTGCGCAGTGTGACCGGCCAGGGCCCGCCATTGTGCGGGGGACTGGCCGGTTTCTTTTTTGAACACCCGGCACAGGTAGTTGGCACCGGAAAAGCCGCACAGGCTGGCCACCACGTCCAGCGTGTACTCCCGGTGCAGCAGCAGCCGTTGGGCGGCTTCCACCCGCACCCGGGTCAGATAGCGCCCCGGCGGGATGCCCAGCGCGGCGGTGAAGGTGCGCACCAGATGGCTCTTGGACACCCCCAGCCGCTCGCTGAGCTCCTCCACGCCGTACAGGCCCGCGTAGTTGGCCCGGATGTCCGCGATGGCGGCCTGCACCAGCGGCGGCAGGGCGGGGGCGGCGCTGTCGGCGTCGGCCAGCTCACACAACAGGGCAAAGGCCAGCTGGCTGCGCACCCGGCCCGGCAAGTCCTGCTCCGAGGCAAGGCGGTCCAGCAGCTCGGCGGCGGCGGGGCAGGTCTCGCCCCGGGCCAGAAAAGGCAGCTCGTGCAGCCCGGCCAGAAACTGGGCGCTGGCCTGCCCGGTGAGCTGGACGCACAGCAGGTGGCAGCTGTCCTCCGGCTCCAGCACCAGCGGGGCGCGGCTCAGCACCAGATGCCCGGCCGGGACGCTCTGGGGCGGCAGAAGCAGCGCAGCCCCGGCAGGCAGGGGCCCGGCCGAGGGCACACTGGCGGTGCACCGCCCGCTGGAAACAAGGCAGACCCACAGCCCGTCGCCGGTCAGGGTGAGGGGCGCGCAGGGCTGCACGTCCTGCACCTGCCCGGGCGCGGCCACGGCATTCCAGTCAAACAGCAATATCCGACACCTCAAATCAATAAAATGCTATTTTATATCACAAAATAATCTGTTATTATAATACCAACGAACCGAAGCGCCGTCAAGGGCGCTGCAAACACAAGATTATGGAGGCAAACGATTATGGCTTCGATTAGCTGCCAGCACATCTATAAGATTTACCCGGGCGCTACCGCTCCTTCCGTCACCGACTTCAACCTGGAGATCCAGGATAAGGAATTCATCATCTTCGTCGGCCCCTCCGGCTGCGGCAAGTCCACCACCCTGCGCATGATCGCCGGCCTGGAGGAGATCTCCAAGGGCGAAATGTACATCGGCGGCCGTCTGATCAACGACGTTCCCCCGAAGGACCGCGACATCGCCATGGTGTTCCAGAGCTACGCTCTGTACCCCCACATGACCGTTTACAAGAACATCG
>OLVX01002573.1_pt1 | contig 12974 bp, 12 predicted proteins | sample 1673271 | NCBI WGS metagenome assembly OLVX01 (sample SAMEA3178939, study PRJEB25190) | human gut metagenome | biome: human gut; feature: human-associated habitat; material: faeces | place: Austria | collected 2013 | reverse complement strand
GCCGTCGTTAAGGGTCTGCGCGCCATGACTGACTTTGAGTACGAGCTGCAGCAGGCCGACCTCAACTATCGCCTGGATAGCGAGCTGGAGTCTATCTTTGTCATGAGTGCTCCGCAGTACGGGTACATCTCGAGCTCGGTGGTACGCCAGATCGCTTCGCTTGGCAGCGACGTATCGACGTTTGTGCCGCCCAACGTGGTCGAAGCGCTCAAACATCGCTTTTCGTGACGTTTTATATTGCCTGGTGGCATGTGGTAAACTAACACGATGATATGTTACCTATGAAAGGAGACCGGATGCCGGGCGAGAATTTTCCTGGCGACAGGATCGTGAGTCTTGTCGACGAGCTCGAGGGGCTCATCGAAGAGGCTAAGACGCCGTTCGGCAAGAACGCCCAGATGAAGGTTATCGACGCCGACGTCTTCTTTAACATCCTCGATGAGATCCGCATGAGCTATCCCGAGGAGTGGCAGAAGTCCCGCCGTATCCTCAAAGAGCGCGAGGAGCTTATGGCTTCCGCTGCCGCTCAGGCCGATTCCATCATTGCCGATGCTCAGCAGCAGGCGCTCACCATTGCCGGTGAGCAGGAGATCGTCCGCCTAGCCCAGCAGCAGGCCGACGACATCCGCGACCGTGCCCAGCAGTACGAGCGCGAGACGCGTTATGCCGCCGAGGATTACGCCGAGCAGGTCTTTACGCACCTCGAGGAGAACCTTAAGAGCCTGACCGGCACCGTTACTCGTTGCCGTCAGCAGCTCAACGAGGGTGCTGCCCAGCAGAACGGTCAGTGGTAATGGTTGAGTTCCCGAGCGTAACCGTCGATCTTTCCGAGCAGCTCGAGTTTCCCGGAGACTCATATCCGCTGACCGGCAAGGTCGATGTCGCCGCCTACACGGTGGGCGAGAAGGAGTACCAGCTGCAGGACGGTATTACCTACGACGTGGTCTTTACCAACGCCGGCACCGGCGTTCTGCTCTCGGGTATGGTCCGCGCGCACGTCACCGGTGAGTGCGACCGTTGCTTGGAGCCCGCCTCGTTTGATATCGCAGGCGAGATCGAGGAGTTCTACCTCTTTGAGGAGCCCGAGGACCCCGAGGCCTACGAAGACGGCTACGAGTTGCTGGGCGAGGATCGCATCGTCGATCTGGGTGAGCCCATCAACGACGCGGTAGTCATGGATACGCCGTTCGTTGTCCTGTGCAAGCCCGATTGCCGCGGCCTTTGCCCCACCTGCGGCATCAATCTCAACGTCGAGCAATGCGATTGCGCCGCCCAGGCGGAGGCCGAATGGGCGGCTGCCACGGAAAATCCATTTGCAGCATTGAAGAATCTCAAGCTTGACGAGTAAAACTGTGGTAGTATCGCTACTTGCGCGTAATCGCCACACTGGATAGTTCATAAGGAAGGTCACTATGCCCGTACCTAAACAAAAGCAGGGTCGTATCCGCACCCATACCCGTCGTTCCGCCAACATGAAGATCTCGGCTGCGGCTCAGTCCACGTGCCCCCGTTGCGGTGCTGTCAAGCTCCCGCACCACGTGTGCCCCAGCTGCGGTTTCTACAAGGACCGCGAGGTTATCGTTACCGAGTAACTGTATACTCTGGATGCGATGCCGTTCCAACTGGAACCACAATGGCCGGCTCAATGAGTCGGCCATTTTTGTATAAGGAGCATGTGAAATGAGTAACGTTCGCGTTTGTGTAGACGTTGTGGGCGGAGACGAGAAGCCCCAGGTTGTCCTCGACGGTATCGAGGCTGCGCTCGCGGCAGATCCCGAGATCGAGGTCTTGGCCGTCGGTCCCGCCGAAATCGTCAACCCCTTTGCCGCAGCGCATGCCCGCGTGGAGGCCTTGGAGGCCCCCGACGTCATCAGCATGGAGGACGATCCCATCCGCGCTGTGATGACCAAGCGCAAGTCCTCGATCGTGCTTGCGTGCCGTGCCATCAAGAAGGGCAATGCGGACGCGTTTTTCTCGGCCGGCTCGACCGGTGCCATGACCGCTGCCGCCACGGCCTACGTCACGCCGTTTAGGTATTTGGCAGAGGGTAAGAAGCAGCCGGTCCGTCCGTGCCTGACCAACGCACTGCCCAATCGCGCCGGCGGCTTGACGGTGCTGTGCGACATGGGCGCCAATCCCGATGTCACGGTGGACGACATGGTGCGCTTCGCCCAGATGGGCTCTGCCTATGCTCGTGTGGTTTTGGGCATTGAGCATCCGCGTGTGGGCCTGCTTGCCAACGGCACCGAGGATGAGAAAGGCTCCAACTTCACCAAGGCGTGCTTCCCTGCTATGAAGGCCGCGGTTCCCGGCTTTGTGGGCAACTGCGAGGGTACCGACCTTACGTCGGGCAATTTTGACGTCGTGGTTGCCGACGGCATGTCGGGCAATATTGCGCTCAAGGCCACCGAGGGCGCTGCCAAGTTTTTGCTGGAGGAGCTCAAGGGTGCCTTTATGTCTTCGTTCGGCACCAAGATCGCCGCGCTGCTCATCAAAAAGCAGATGCGCGAGATTAAGGCCAAGCTTTCGGGCGACGCCAAGGGCGGCGCGATCCTGCTGGGCCTGCGCGGTGTCGTGTTGATCGGCCACGGTGCCACGTCGGTCGAGGCCGTCAAGAACGGTACGCTTGCCGCGGCCCAGGCCGTACGTGCCGGGCTTGTTCAGGACGTTGCCAATTCCATGGACGGTATCGTTTTGTAAGAGCCCCGTTACGTGGCTCAACCTGTACCGTGTGGGGTAGAATCGGAGCCGTATTGCAATGCGGCTCCGATTGCCGTGTTGTGTTGTGTTCCATGACATACGAGAGGAAGCGCTATGGATCGCTCCGAAATCTTCGATAAGATCGCCGAAGTCGCCGCTGACGTGCTGGGTGTCGATGTCGCTGACATTAGCGACGAGACCACTTTTGACGATCTCGATGCCGATTCGCTCGAGCGTCTGCAGCTGGTGACGGCCATCGAGGACGAGTTCGATCTCGAAATCGATGACGAGACCCTGCTGTCGCTCAACTCTGTCGCCGACGCTGTCGACGCGATCGAAAACGCCAAGGAGGCCTAAGTCTTGGCTTTGTCTGAACGACTCACGCGCGCCCAGGAGATTCTGGGCCATGAGTTCAATAACAAGGTGCTGCTGCGCGCGGCGCTCACGCATCCCTCGGCCGTCGAAGGTCAGCCGGTCTCTGCCAGCTATGAGCGCCTTGAGTTTTTGGGCGATTCCATTTTGGGCGCCGTGGTGGCCCGTTCGCTCTTTGAGTCCTATCCCGAGTTTGACGAGGGCAAGCTCACGCGCCTGAAGGTATCCCTAGTCTCGGGCGCCACGCTGTCCGAGGTGTCGCACGAGCTGGGTATCGACGACATCATCATCTTTGGTGCCTCCGAGACCGGTACCGGCGCCCGCGGCCTGCATTCGGCGCTCGAGAACGTCTACGAGTCGCTCGTGGGCGCGCTGTACTTGGATGCCGGCTGGGATGCGGCAGCGGAGTTTATCCACCGTACGCTTAAGCCGCACCTGGCCTCCGAGCGTGCCGAGCACCCCGCGAACCCCAAGTCGTTCTTGCAGGAGTGCGTGCAGGCAGATGGCCACGAGCCTCCCGCGTATAAGCTGGTCGGCTCCGAGGGCCCCGCGCATGCGCCCACCTTTACCGCTGTGGTGCTCATCGACGGTATTCGCCAGGGCCGCGGCACCGGTTCCTCCAAGAAGGAGGCCGAGGCGGCCGCTGCGCTCGAGGCGCTCGACCGCATGGGCTACACCACCAACGGCGTGATTCTCAACAAGAAGCCTGTCTAAGCGAGGAACCGTGTATCTCAAGTCCCTCACGCTCAAAGGGTTCAAGTCGTTTGCCGACCGCGCCCATATGTCATTTGAGCCGGGCCTGACCGTCATCGTCGGTCCCAACGGCTCGGGAAAATCGAACATCTCTGACTCGATTCTGTGGGTCCTGGGCGAGCAGAGCGCCAAGCAGCTGCGCGGCCAGGCCATGGAGGACGTTATCTTCTCGGGCTCGTCGGCGCGCAAGCCGGTGGGTGTCGCCGAGGTCACGCTGGTGCTCGATAACTCGGACCATATGCTGCCCGTCGACTTTGACGAGGTCGCCATCACCCGTCGTATGTATCGCTCGGGCGAAAGCGAGTACCTCATCAACTCGAGCCCGTGCCGCCTGATGGACATTCAGGACATCCTGCACGATTCGGGCCTGGGTAAGGATACGCATTCCATCATTAGCCAGGGCAAGCTCGATGCCATTTTGCAGAGTCGCCCCGAGGAGCGCCGCGCCCTCATTGAGGAGGCTGCCGGCATCTCCAAGCACAAGCGCCGCAAGGAGCGTGCGCTCAAAAAGATTAAATCGATGGACGAGCACCTGACCCGTGCCCGCGACATCAATAAGGAAATCGCCCGTCAGCTGCGGCCGTTGGAGCGTCAGGTCGATCGCGCGCGCAAGTACAAAGAGCTGTCCTCGCGCGCGAACGAGCTTACGCAGATGCTGGCTGTCGATGAGCTTCGTTCGCTGCAGTCGCAGTGGAACGACCTGGAGAGCCGCTCCAAGGAAGGGGCCGCCGAGCTGGAGCTTGCGCAGTACCGCATGGGCGAAAAGGAGCGCGAGCTCGAGAAGCTCCAGGTCATGCTCGAGGAAAAGGGCCTGTTTGTGGGCGATCTGGGCGAGCAGCGCCGCCATATGCAAGACGTGGTCGGCCGCATCAACTCCGATATGCGCCTGCTCGAGGAAAAAGGCCACAACATGGTGTCGCGCCTGTCCGACATGCGCGGCCAGATCTCGAGCTCCGAACATCAGCGCCGTCGCGTGGTCGAGGAGCTCGAGGATGCACGTGCCCAGCTTGAGGAAGTGACCGGTGCGCGCATGCAGGCCCAGGACGACGTTGACGCCGCCGGACCTGCCGCCGCCCAGCTCCACGAGCATCGCGTTGCGCTTGACAATCAGATTTCGCAGCTCACGCGCGAGCAGCGCGATGTGCAGCGTGTGGCCGATAACGCCGCGCTCGAGCTCGCCAAGGTGAAGGACTCGCTGAGCAATGCTGAGGTCGAGGACAACATGTACGCCTCGCGCCTGGAGCAGATCGACGAACAGCTCGAGGAGGTCACGGCATCGCTTGATAGCCGCCGCAACCGTGGTGAGGAGCTCGAAGGCGCGCTCGATCAGGCTCGCCAAGCCCAGGTCGACGCGCGCGAGGCTACCGAGGTCGCCCGTGCGGCGTTGAAGGACCTGCGTAATCGCGAGAGCGAGGCGCGCAATAAACTGTCCGAGGTTCGCTCTGAGCTCGCGAGCCAAAAGAAGCTCGATGCCCGCATGGCCGACAGCTCGCCGCTGGTGAGCCGTCTGATGGGCGCGCTGGGCGATGATGTCTCGGGTCGTCTGGGAGATGTGCTCGAGGCTCCTCGTGAGCTTGAGGGCCTGGTCGAGCAGCTGCTTGCCGGCGATATCGACGCCCTGCTGTTTGATGACGCCGCCACGCTTGAGCGTGCCGGTCGTGCGGCTCTGGACCAAAAGAAGGCCTCGGGCGAGGCGCTGCTGGTGGGTCGCGGCGTGAGCGGCTCTGCTGCTGCCAAGGGCGCTGCCGGTTCTCGTTTGGTCGACCGTCTGTCCGTGCGTTCCGGGTATGGCCCGGTTGTCGAGGCCCTGCTCGGCGGCTATTACGTGGTCGATGACTTGGCTGCCGCGCTGGCGGCACCAGTCGTTGACGGTGTGACCTATGTGACGCCCGATGGCGCCCGCGTGAGCTGTGGCGGCCTGGTGCGCGTGGGACTCGATGCCGGCGAGGCTTCGGGTGCCTTGGAGCGCAAGCGCCGTATCCGTGAGCTGGAGGGCCTGGAGCCCGATTTGGCTGCCGTGTTTGAGCACGTGTCGGATCAGGTCGTCGAGGCCAATGCGGCCGTCGAGGAGGCGCGTGCCGCCGAGGGCGATGCCGCCGGCGAGATCGCCCGTCTTGAGGGCGAGCGCCGCTCGCTGCTTTCCGAGATCGGCCGCTTGGAGCAAAGCGCCAACAATGCCGAGGTCGAGCGCGTGCGCATCTCCAAGCGCCGCGAACAGGCAGCCGAGACCGTTCGCGCAGCGCGCCCGCGTGTTGACGAGCTCACCCGTTCGCGCGACGAGGCCCGTGCGCAGGCAAGCGACCTGGGTCTCCAGATTGCCGAAGCCAACGACGAGCTCGATCGCGTGCGCCGTGACGATTCCGAGGCCGCCGGCAAGCTCGCCGATGCCAAGGTCCGCCTGGCCCAGACGAGCGAGCGTCTGCGTTCGCTGAAGGGCCGCGTGCCCGATCTGGAGCATCGCCTGGAGGGCATCGACCGCCGTATCCGCGGAACGCGCCAGGCTTCGCGTTCACTCGAGCTGTTGCGCCTGCGCGTCGACCCCATGCACGAGCGCTATTCGGCCCTGCTGGAGCGCGCGTCGGATTGGGCCGCGCGTCTGCGTGACCAGGCTTCGCTCGAGGAGGCGGATTCGGCCTCGCTCAAGAAGACCATCGAAGACGCCAAGGCCGAGGTCTCCCGCGCCAAGGAGCGGGTCGATGCCGCCACCGCGACGCAAAACGAGTTCAAGGTCGCACGCGGCAAGCTCGAGGTGCAGGTGGAGGCGGCCATCAAGGCCATTACCGCCGATGGCACCACGGTGCTCGAGGAAGCGCTCATGCTTCCTGCGCCTACCGACCGCGACGCCGCCGAGCGCGAGCTCAACCAGCTCGTGCGCCAGATCAACAACCTGGGCCCTGTGAACCAGGTTGCCATGGAGGAGTACGAGCAGCTCAAGCGCCGCGCCGATTACATCGAGGAGCAGCTGGCCGATCTGGAGAGCGCGCGCAAGGCGCTCACCAAGATCACCGTGGCCATCGACCGCAAGATGCGTAAGGCCTTCCTGGTGACCTTCGAGAAGGTCGATGCGAACTTCCGCGAGATCTTCGCCATGCTGTTCCCGGGTGGCCAGGCACATCTGGAGATGACCGACCCTGAGCATCCGGCCGAGACGGGCATCGAGGTCGTGGCGCAGCCGCGTGGCAAGCGCATCACCAAGATGATGCTCATGTCGGGCGGCGAGAAGAGCCTGACGGCGCTCGCCCTGCTCTTTGCCGTGTATCGCACGCGTACGGTGCCGTTCTATGTGCTGGACGAGGTCGAGGCGGCACTCGACGACGCCAACCTGTCCAAGCTCATCGGCGCGCTCGACGTGTTGCGTTCCGATACGCAGCTCTTGGTTATCTCGCACCAGCGCCGTACTATGGAGGACGCTGACGTCCTCTACGGCGTCTCGATGCAAGCCGACGGCGTCAGCCGCGTCGTCTCGCAAAAACTCGATCGCGAAACCGGAAAGGTCGTGAATGCATAATGGGATTCTTCGATGCTCTCTCGCGCGGACTTGAGCGCAGCCGCGAGGCCCTCAACGAGGTCTTTTATTTTGGCGGTGAGGTCGACGAGGATTTTTGGGAGGACCTAGAGGACACTCTCGTCATGGGTGACATGGGTGCCGAGGTCGCGATTAAGGTGTCCGATGACCTGCGCGATGCCGCGGCCAAGAAGAACCTCAAGACCGCCCCGCAACTCCGTCGTGCCCTGGCCGAGCAGCTCGAGCAGCATTTTGTGCCCGCTGAGCGCGATCCGTTCGCCGACACGCCGAGCTGCGTGCTGTTTGTGGGCATTAACGGTGCCGGCAAGACCACCACGGTCGGCAAGATCGCGAGCGCCATGGCTGCCCGCGGCAAGAATGTCGTGATTGGCTCGGCCGATACCTTCCGCGCCGCCGCCATCGAGCAGCTCGATGTGTGGGGCCAGCGCGCCGGCGTCCCCGTCATCAAGCGTGACCGCGGCTCCGATCCGGCAAGCGTTTGCTACGACGTGCTCGACGAGGCCGATAAGCGCGGCAGCGACCTGGTGCTTATCGACACCGCCGGTCGTCTGCACACGAGCCCCGAGCTCATGCGCGAGCTTGCCAAGGTGGTCAATGTGACGCGTAAGCACGCCGCCAATATGGCCGCCGGCCCCATGCCCGTCTCGGTCGTACTCGTAATCGATGCCGCGACAGGCCAAAACGGTCTGAACCAGGCGCTTGAGTTTAACGAGGCGTTGGGTCTGGACGGTATTATCATGACAAAGCTCGACGGAACGGCTAAGGGCGGTATCGCCATGGCCGTGGCCGAGAAGCTCAAGCTCCCAATCCTGCGCATCGGCGTGGGCGAGCAGGTCGATGACCTGCAAGAGTTCAATGCCAAAGATTTCTGCCGCGCCCTGGTGGGCGAGTCCAATTAAGGAGTGACTAGTGTTTGATTCTCTGAGCGATCGCCTCAACGACACATTTGACCGCCTACGCGGCAAGGGCAAGCTGACCGAAGCCGATATCACTTCGGCCATGCGCGACATTCGCATGGCGCTGCTCGAGGCCGACGTCAACTTCAAGGTCGTCAAGGAGTTCGTCGCCAAGACCAAGGAGCGCTGCATGACCGCCGAGGTCATGGAGTCGCTGTCGCCGGCGCAAAACGTCGTCAAGATTGTGCTCGACGAGCTCACCGAGATGCTCGGTTCCACCGAGAGCAAGCTCGTCTTTAGCAACCGCATTCCCAATGTCATCATGCTCGTCGGCCTGCAGGGCTCCGGTAAGACCACGGCTGCCGTAAAGCTGGCCTACCTGCTCAAGAAGCAGGGCCGCTCGCCGCTGCTCGCCGCGTGCGATGTCTACCGTCCCGCCGCTGCCGACCAGCTGGCCACGCTCGGCGGAGAGATCGGCGTGCCGGTCTTCCGCGGTGACGGCGAGCATCCGGTCGACATCGCCAAGGGCGCCATCCAGGAGGCCGTCGACCACCTGCGCGACGTGGTCATCGTCGATACCGCCGGTCGTCTGCAGATCGACGAGCAGATGATGCAGGAGGCCGTGGACATCAAGAAGGCCGTCAAGCCCGATCAGGTGCTGATGGTCGTCGATGCCATGACCGGCCAGGATATCGTCAACGTCGTCTCGACCTTCGCCGAGCGTACCGATTTTGACGGCGTGATCATCTCCAAGCTCGATGGCGACGCCCGTGGCGGCGGCGCGCTTTCCGTGCGCCAGGTGACCGGTAAGCCCATTAAGTTCGTGAGCATGGGCGAGAAGCCCGATTCGCTGGAGCCGTTCTACCCCGACCGCATGGCCAAGCGCATTTTAGGCATGGGCGACGTCGTCGGTATTATCGAGAAGGCCCAGGAGGCGGCCGACGCCGAGCAGCTCGAGGCTGCCGAGCGTATGCTGCGCGAGGGCTTTACCATGAACGACATGCTCGACCAGATGAAGGCCGTCAAGAAGATGGGCGGCATGAAGGGCATTCTGGGCATGCTCCCCGGTGGTCAGCGCGCGCTCAACCAGATGGGCGGCAACCTGGATGAGGGCATCTTCGACAAGAACGAGGCCATCATCATGTCTATGACCAAGGAGGAACGCCTTCGTCCCTCTATCATTAACGGCCAGCGTCGCGCCCGTATCGCCAAGGGCGCCGGCGTGACCCCCACCGAGGTCAATAGCCTTATGAAGCAGTGGGGCGAGATGAATAAGATGATGGGCCGCATGCGCACGATGGCCAATCAGGCGCAGGCCGGTGGCAAGAAGGGCAAAAAGGGTAAGAAGGGCAAAAAGATGCGCATGCCCAATATTCCCGGTCTGGATGCCATGGGTCTGGGCGGCATGGGCGGCCTGGGAACGGGCGGTCCTAAGTCGGATATGGACCTGCTGCGCCAGATGGAAGCTCAGATGCGCAATAAGAAATAGCGACTGGTTGAGTCGTGTATGGCGAAGGCCGCCTGGATGGTACTCCAGGCGGCCTTCGCCGTTTGTTCGCAGGTTGTCACACACGTGGAAGCGTGCTTGCGCCAGGGCACGTGCCGCTAGTGGCAGCCGCAGCTCTCGTGCCTGTCGTGGTCGTGATGGCCGTGGCAGCCGCAGGACTCGCCGTGCTCGGACTCATGCTCGTGAAGCTCTTTGGCGCAAGGCTCGGGCTCGTCGCGTCGCTCGTGGGTGTGGCCGTGGTCGTGGCCGTGGCAGTCGCAGGTGGCCTCGCCGGTCTGCGCGAGCGTGCCGGCAATGAGGGCCTCGACGCAGGCGTCGCAGCTGCCCTGGGCGCCCGCATAGACCGTGATGCCGGCCTGGGTGAGCGCGTTGATGGCCCCGCCGCCGATACCGCCGCAGATGAGCGTGTCGACGCCACCGTTGGCAAGCAGACCCGCCAAGGCGCCGTGGCCGGTGCCACCGGTGCCCACGACCTGCTCGTTGAGCACCTTGCCGTCCTGGATGTCATAGATCTTGAACTGCTCGCTGCGGCCAAAGTGCATAAAGATGTTGCCGTTGTCGTACGTCGTTGCCACCCTCATGGTGCCGACCTCCTTTGCTGGCCATGCGGCCGTCGTCGTGGTGATGGGGGAGTATGCGATATTGCCGCCCTCGATACTGAGCGCCCGTCCATTGACCAGCGCGTTTGCCACCTTGCGATGTGCGCGGCTGCAGATTGCCGCCACCGTGGCGCGGGCAATGCCCATGCACTGGGCGACTTCCTCCTGATTGAGGCCTTCCAGGTCGCATAGGCGCAGGACCTCGAGCTCGTCGACCGTCATGTCGATGGCGTCTCCGCTGGCAAGGCCGTCGGGGGTAAAACCGCGATATTCGGGGATGATCCCTACGCGGCGTAGTTTCTCGCGTCTTCCTGCCATACACCCTCCAAATCTGACATATGTCAACAATAAGATAGCGCGCGAGCTGAACCGTGCAAGGCATTTTTGGCATATGTCAGAAAATGAGGGCTTATTTTTGGGCTGTGGGGCCGCGTGCGCCTGGGCTACAATGAATTTCGCTTATAGGCGACTGACAGGAGGGTCAATGAGCAAGGCTGATCAACAGTTTGTAACCATGTGCCGCGATATCTTGGACCATGGCACCACCACCGAGGGCCAAAAGGTCCGACCGGTGTGGGAGGACGGCACCCCTGCCTATACCATTAAAAACTTTGGCGTTACGGCTCGCTACGACCTGCGTGAGGAGTTCCCCGCGCTCACACTGCGTCGCACGGCGCTTAAGTCTGCCATGGACGAGATCTTGTGGATCTATCAAAAGAAGTCAAATAACGTCCATGACCTTAACAGCCATATTTGGGACGAGTGGGCCGACGAGACTGGCTCCATCGGCAAGGCCTACGGGTACCAGATTGGGCAGAAAAGCCATTATGCCGAGGGTGACTTTGACCAGATGGACCGCGTGCTGTACGACCTTAAGAACACGCCGTACAGCCGCCGCATTATGACCAACACCTACGTGTTTAGCGACCTGTCCGAGATGCACCTGTATCCGTGCGCCTACAGCGTGACCTATAACGTGACGCAGCGCCCGCAGGACGATAAGCCCACACTCAACATGATTCTCAACCAGCGCAGCCAAGATATTTTGGCCGCCAACAACTGGAATGTGTGCCAGTACGCCATTTTGCTGATGATGGTCGCGCAGTCGGTCGATATGATTCCCGGCGAGCTGCTGCATGTGATTGCCGATGCCCACATTTACGACCGTCATGTCGATATCGTCCGTGAACTTATCGAGCGTCCGCAGTTTGCGGCGCCTAAGGTAACACTTAACCCCGATGTGCACGATTTCTATGCGTTTACGACCGACGACCTGATCGTCGAGGGCTATGAGCACGGCCCGCAGGTCAAGAACATTCCCATTGCGGTGTAGGTGGCGCTCATGACGTGTAAGCTTTCTGCCATTGTCGCCGTGTGTGACGATTGGGGCATTGGGTGCGAGGGCGACATGGTGGTGTCCAATCGCGCCGACATGCGCCATTTTGTGGCCTGCACCAAGGGTTGCCCGGTCATCATGGGGCGCAAGACGCTGCTGAGTTTTCCCGGTGGGCGTCCGCTCAAGAACCGTCGCAATATCGTGCTTACCCGCGACGAGAGCTTTGCCCCCGAGGGCGTCGACGTGGTGCATAGCATCGACGAGGCGCTCGCTGCGGTTGCCGATGAGCCCGTTGCGTGGGTGATCGGCGGCGGCGATGTCTATCGGCAGTTTTTGCCGTATTGCGCCGAGGCCGAGGTCACGCACAACCATTGCACCCATGCCGTGGACACGTACTTTCCCGACTTGGACGCCGATCCCGCGTGGGAAGTTGCGCGGCGCGAAGGGGTTGCCACGATTGCCGCGGGCGAGGGCGACGAAGGCCTCGATTATGAGTTCGTGACGTATCGTCGCGTTGATGCTTAAATCTCCTATTTGCCCACGGTATTATCGGGTTGGAATGAAGAAGGGGCGGCGCCTGGCGTCGCCTCGTTTGATATAGATGCTGCTGTAAGAAAGGTACGGGCTGGCTGTTATGACTGATGCCGTTGAGGTGCTGCGAATCGAGTCGCTCGAAGACGAGCGACTCGACGCCTACATGCGACTGACGGAGCGTGAGCTGCGCTGTGTGCTGGAGCCGCAAAAGGGCATCTTTATCGCGGAGAGTGCCAAGGTTATCGAGCGCGCGGTTCGCGCCGGATACGAGCCGGTGAGCTTTCTTTTGGGCGAGCGCTGGCTCGACCAGATGATGCCGCTGTTTGAGCGCCTGGCGGTACGCGAAGGTGCGGGCCCGGTTCCCGTGTTCGTGGCCTCGATGGAGCTCATGGAGCAGCTGACGGGCTTTAACGTGACGCGCGGTGCGCTCGCGGCGTTCCGTCGTCCGCGTCAGATTCCGGTTGATGAGTTTCTCGACGGCGTCGTCGAGGCGGCGGGGGAGCGCCCGGTGCGCGTGTGCGTGCTCGAGGGTATTGTCGACCACACGAACGTGGGTGCGATTTTCCGCTCGGCCGCCGCGCTCAATGTCGACGGCATTCTGGTGAGCCCTACGTGCTGTGACCCGCTGTACCGTCGCTCGGCCCGCGTGAGCATGGGGACCGTGTTTCAAGTGCCGTGGACGCGTATTGGCAGTGAGGCGCGTGTGTGGCCGCATGACGGCCTGGCGGCGCTGCACGATGCCGGTTTTTCG
>OLVX01002565.1_pt1 | contig 12998 bp, 10 predicted proteins | sample 1673271 | NCBI WGS metagenome assembly OLVX01 (sample SAMEA3178939, study PRJEB25190) | human gut metagenome | biome: human gut; feature: human-associated habitat; material: faeces | place: Austria | collected 2013 | reverse complement strand
ACGGCGAGCCCCTCGCCCGCGCCGGAATACACGGCGATCAAATCCGGCACGGAGGGCGACGATGTGTTCGCGATGCAGCAACGCTTAGCGGAGCTTGGCTATCTGACGGTGGAATACACCGGCATGTATGGCGAAGTGACGATGGAGGCCGTAAAGGCGTTCCAGAAAGCGAACGGGCTTACGGCGACCGGCGAAGCAGATGCCGAGACGCTGACGGTGCTCTATTCCGCGGAGGCAAAAGCTGCAGACGGTGCGGAAGCCACGGCGACGCCGGAGCCGGAATCGGAAACGAGCACGTCGGAGGGCACCGTGACAACACACGAAGATGCGTAAAATTTGAGAGCTTGAAAGGGCGGCTTTGCCGCCCTTTTTTGTATTGACTTTTTCTCCGCTTTTTTTTATAATCAGAAGCAAGATGCGCTTTTGCGCGCTATTGTATTGAGTTTGGGGCGCAGGCCCCGGGGGAGGAAACATGTTTTTCACAAGAGACAAGAGCTTTTACAAAACGCTCGTCACGCTCGCGATACCGATTGCGCTGCAGAACGCCGTAACCTTTGCGGTCGGCCTTGCAGATAACGTGATGATCGGCACGCTCGGCGACAGTGCGATTTCCGGTGTGTATGTGGGCAGCCAGCTGCAGACGCTGCTGCAAATGTTCATCGGCGGCATTGAGGGTGCTATCCTCATTTTGGCTGCGCAGTATTGGGGTAAACGCGATACAAAAAGCATCCGCCGCATTGCGGCCATCGGTGTGCGGTTTGCTTTGCTCATCGGTTTGGTCATTACGGTGACGGCGTTTTTATTGCCGTCGCAGATCGTATCACTGTTCACGAGTGATGCTTCGGTCATTGAATCGGGCACGGTTTACGTGCGCGTGGTGAGCCTTTCGTACATTTTCTTCTGCATTTCGCAGGTGATGGTGGCGACGATGCGCGCGGTGGAGACGGCGAAGATCGGTCTTTACGTGTCATTTGTGACGCTCATTGTGAACGTCATCTGCAACTATATTTTGATTTTCGGTAAGCTTGGCTTCCCGGCACTCGGTGTGACCGGTGCGGCGGTGGCTACGCTGTTTTCGCGCATCATTGAAGCGGCTGTGATGGTCGTTTACGTGCGCTGCATCGATAAAAAACTGAAGCTTCGCTTTGCCGACCTCTTAAAGCGCGGCGGCGAATTGACGCGCGATTTCCTGCGCTACGGTCTGCCCATCATGGGAGGGCAGGTCGTATGGTCGGTGAACATGCTGGGGCAGACGATGATTCTCGGCCGTTATGACGCGGGCGTCATTGCGGCGGTGAGTATCGCGAATATGTTGCACAACATGATGTACATTGCAATGAACGGCCTTTCGAGCGCGGTGGGCATTATCACCGGCAAGACGGTCGGCTCCGGACGTATGGAAAAAATTCGCGAGTATGCCCGCACGACGCAGGTCATTTTCCTTGGCCTCGGCATTCTTTCCGGCATTGCGGTGCACTTCCTGCGCGACCCGTTCATCGGGCTGTACGGCGCGAGCGACGCGGCCGTGGCGTATGCGCGTGAGTTCATCAATGTCATTTCCGTTACGATTATCGGCACGTGCTATCAGGCAGCGTGTCTGTTCGGCCTTGTTAAATCCGGCGGCGACATTTCGTTTGTCTTCCGCAACGATACGATCTTCGTGTTCCTTGTGGTGCTGCCGTCTGCCATTATCGCGTCTTACCTCGGTGCGCCGCCTTGGGTGGTTTTTGCGTGCCTCAAATGCGACCAGATCTTAAAATGCTTCGTTGCCGTGGTGAAGATCAACCGGTATAACTGGATGAAGAACCTGACGCGCGAGACGAACGAAGTGTAAAACTACGACTTGAAGGGAATTTTCATGAAGCAATTTCGCGGAGCCTTGCTCCTGACGATCACCGCCCTGATTTGGGGCACGGCGTTTGTAGCGCAGAGCCTCGGCATGGACCATTTGGGCCCGTTTGCGTTTAACGGCGTACGCAATTTCATTGCCGCGCTGGCGCTTTTGCCCGTGCTGCTGTTTATGCAGCGCAAAGCGCCGAAAAAAACGCAGACGGACGAAGAGAGAAAGCAGAGCCGCAAGACCCTGTGGGTGGGCGGCGTGCTGTGCGGCTCGGCGCTTGCCGTGGCCTCTAATTTGCAGCAGTTCGGCATCAGCTTTACGACAGTGGGCAAGGCCGGGTTTCTGACGGCGCTTTACATCGTGATTGTGCCGATACTCGGTTTGTTCCTCAAAAAACGCGTGCCCGCAACGGTTTGGGTGAGCGTTGTTATCGCGGCGGCGGGCACGTATTTGTTGAGCGTGCAGGAGGGCTTCACCATCGCGCCGGGCGACCTGCTCGTCATTTTGTGTGCACTGGGCTTTTCCGTACATATCCTCATCATCGACCACTTCTCACCGATGGTGAACGGCGTGGCGCTTTCGTGCGTGCAGTTTCTTGTCTGCGGCATTCTTTGCACGGCAGCGGCGCTGTTTACGGAGACGTTCACGCTTGCGGATATTTTAAAAAGTGCAGGGCCGCTGCTTTTCACGGGCCTGATGTCGAGCGGCGTGGGGTACACGCTGCAAATCTTGGGGCAGAAGGATACCCCGCCTGCGGTGGCGTCCCTTATCATGAGCCTTGAATCTGTGTTTGCGGCGCTTTCCGGCTGGCTGGTCCTCGGCCAAAGCATGAACGGACGCGAGCTTTTGGGCTGCGTTTTGGTGTTTGCGGCGGTCATTTTGGCGCAGATTCCGCTTGAGGCGCTGAAAAAGGAAAAAGCGGTGAATAAGACGGCATAAAGTAAATTGGGGCATTTCCGGGAACCGTTTCGCGGTTTTCTGCGGGAATGCCTTTACTTTTGTAAATTTTATGGTATAGTTGTAGGTAGAAACTCTTTGGGTAAAAACGCGCACGGCATAAGGCCGGCGCTTTATTGTATTGAAAGGATGAATATTCAAATGCGCATTGTCAAAACGAAAACCTATGAAGAAATGAGCGCCATTGCAGCCGGCATCATCGGCGGCCAGGTGCTTTTGAAGCCGAACTGCGTGCTGGGTCTTGCAACAGGCTCTTCGCCGATTGGCGCCTACAAAGATCTTGTAAAGAGCTATGAGGACGGCATACTGGACTTTTCCGAAGTGCGTACCGTAAACCTCGACGAATACTGCGGTCTGGACGATACGAACCCGAACAGCTACCGCTATTTCATGAACGACCACCTCTTTGACCACGTGAATATCGACAAGGCGAACACACATGTGCCGAACGGCCACGCAGATGACCTTGAAGAGGAGGCTGTGCGCTATGAGAGCTTTATTCAGTCTCTCGGCGGCATCGATCTGCAGCTGCTCGGCATCGGTCACAATGGGCATATCGGCTTTAACGAGCCGACGGACAACTTCCCGGCGACAGTGCACACCGTACAGCTGACGGAGAGCACCATCAACGCGAACTCCCGTTTGTTCGAGCGCCGCGAGGATGTGCCGACGCAGGCCATCACCATGGGCATCGGCACCATTATGAAGGCGAAGAAGATTCTTCTCATCGCAGGCCCGGATAAGGCGGAGATCGTCGAAAAGGCTTGCTTCGGCAAGGTTACGCCGGAGGTGCCGGCTTCCGTTTTGCAGCTGCACCCGGACGTTACGGTTATCCTTAGCGCGGAAAAGTAATTTCGTTTCGGCAAAATTGAAATTCGGTAGTTGACTTTAAGATTAACTTATGCTATGATATAGACAGCAAAGCCGCAGGAAGCGGTAACGGTCAAAAGACCGCGCGGCGAAACGCCGTTTGAAAGTATTTTAAAGCCACTTTAAAAAATAGACCACGAAGGTCTTTTCGCTCGGTATGGGCGGAATGCTTCGTGGTCTTTTTGTATCAAGGAGGGTATTTCAATGAACCGTACAAACAGCAAATTTTCCGTTAAAAACCTTGTGCTCGGTGCACTTTTTCTGGCGCTTGCGTTAGTACTGCCGTTCTTCACCGGGCATATCCCGCAGATCGGCGCAATGCTGTGTCCGATGCACCTGCCGATTTTGCTTGCAGGCTTCGTATGCGGCGGCCCGGTGGGCGCGGTTGTGGGCTTTATCGCCCCGCTGCTGCGCATGGTGATGTTCGGCATGCCGCCGTTCTACGTCGCCATCGCTATGGCGTTTGAGCTGTTGACATACGGACTTGTAAGCGGCATCATGTACCGCAAGGTGTTCAAAAAGCAGACCGTCGGCACGCTGTACGGCAGCCTTTTGATCGCTATGGTAGCGGGCAGAGTTGTCTGGGGTATCGTGAAGGTGATTCTCAGCGGCATCGCGGCGGACGCGGGCGCGTTCACATTTGCGGCGTTCATCTCCGGCGCACTCTTAAACGCAATCCCGGGCATCGTGGTGCAGCTTATTCTGGTCCCGGCTGTCGTTGTCGCCTTGCAGAAAGCAAAGCTGATAGAAGCACTGAGCGCGGAAAAAGCGTAAGCACTATGGGTTCCCTGAAAGGGCGGCATTGCCGCCTTTTTTTCATGCACAAAGCTTGCACTCACCTCGCCATCGTGCTATGATAATCCCAAAGAGACAAAAAGCGGGATGGGGGAAAGACTATGTTTACGGATGTGTTTGGCAAAACCTGGTATAAGGGCAATCTGCACACCCATACAACGAACTCGGACGGCGCGTATACGCCGGAAGAAACGATTGCATTATACAAATCAAAAGGCTATGATTTCCTTGCGCTGACCGACCACTGGTTCCACGGTGAGGGGCGGCAGGAGGAAAATTTTCTCCTCTTAAACGGCACGGAGTTCGACGTGGGCAGTACCGTGCAGGAGGGCATTTACCACATCGTCGGCATCGGCATGGAGAAAGCGCCTGCGCTTACAAAACGCGCGCCGGGGCTTTCCGCGCAGAAGATCATCGATGAAATCCATAACGTGAACGGCATTGCAATCTTGGCACACCCCGCGTGGTCACTGGATCGCGCTTCGGAGGTCGCAAAGCTGTACGGCATTGACGGGTGCGAGATTTACAACACCACTTCGGGCCTGCCGTGGAACTGCCGCCCATATTCCGGTGTGTTTTTCGACGAAATGGCGCTTTTGGGACACTATTTGCCGTGCATGGCGGCAGACGATGCGCACCACTACACGGGTGACGAGACGCGTTCGTACATCATGGTGCAGGCGGATGAATTGACGCGCGAGGGTGTTTTGGCGGCTATCCGTGCAAACCGCTTCTACGCAACGCAGGGGCCGAATTTCCGCGTTGAAATTGAAAATGGCACGGTCACGGTGCATCCCTCGCCGGTGCAGGAGGTCGTGTTCTTCACCGATACCGTTTGGGCGGGCGACCGCGCGACGGTAGGCGAAAATGTGACCGAAGCGACGTATAAAGTGCAGCCTACGGACACGTTCGTGCGCGTGGAGCTGAAAGACAAAGACGGCAACTGCGGCTGGTCGGGTATTTATCCCGTCAACAAAAAGTAAAAGGAAAAGGTCTGCTCACCAAAACGGAGCAGACCTTTTTGCGTATGAATTTAAAGCGTGATTTGCATGCCGTCGTTCACGAATTTGACGGGCAGCGGAGCGAGCGTTTCCGCAAGCTGCATGACGTTCGGGATATTCCACGGCGCGTAGTGGTTGACGAGCACCTGCTTTGTGGGACAGGCGGCCAAAACGGGCGCGTAATCGGTCGCCGGGAAGTGTGCGGCCTCGCAGATGACAAATTCGGTCGGCTTTTCCTTGGCGATTTTCGGAAAATCGACGTTGGGATGCTTTAAGTCGCCCGTGAACAGCACGGCTTTGCCCTCGGCTTCCACGAAAAAAGCATGGGAATCCGGGCAATGCTGCGTGGGAATGGCGGTGACTTTTAAATATCCGTCGTCGAAGATCGTGCCGTCCGTGACCTTTTTAAAGCGCAGGTCGCGCATTTCGCAGTGATTCGCTTTGAGCCATGCACGGATGGCCTCAACGCCCTCCAAGTTCGGCAGGCAAATTTCGGGGTCGGCGGTTTTAAAATACCAGCTGATAAGGTCGACGAACGAGATGAGCCCGTTTGTATGGTCGCCGTGCATATGCGTGATGAAGATGCCCTTGACGTCCTCCACCTCGATGCCGCGTGTGCGCAGGGCATCGATGGCGTTAACGCCCATATCGATGAAATAATATCGGCCGTTCGTTTCGATCAAGGTGCAGGAGCAGCGGCGATTCGCCTCCGGCACGCCGTGGCTTGCGCCGAGAAAAGTGATCTGCATAGAGTTTAAATTCCTTTCTTTTCAATACTTTTAGTGCTTTCTGAGATTTTCAAGAATTTGCACTGCAAATTCTTTGGAAGACCCCCTAATTGGGTCTCCCACACTTTAACAGTCCGCCGGACTGTTAAAGCTCCCATCCTGATTTTTAGGTAGGCAAAAGAGTTTCGAACTCTGCGGAGTTCGACCAAAGGCGTTGCCTTTGGATTTCACGACCGAACCATAGGTTCGGTTTGACCTTCATTTGAAAAAGGTCGATCAAAAACTTTTGCATCGCTTCGCTGTGTTCAGTTTAACACGTTTATGTATCGACTGCAATGCGCCGAATTCACAGATTTTCGCTTTCGTTTTTGTCTATCACAGCTTTAGGGTTTCCAGCAGACGGTTCGTTTCTCGCTCTACATGGTCGTAGTCGACGAACGGGCGGTAGATGGTTTCAATCGCGTCATGTGTGCGCTTGCAGAGCCTGAGCTCCTCCACGGCCTGCGCAGTCAAGGTCTCGGCCTCCTGCATGGCGAACGGGATGAAGTCCGAAAGCGGGCTCAAAAGGAACTCGTTTAATGTGCTGCGGGTATCGTCCGCGGCACACAGCATGGTGTCGCCGATGCGCACGCACTGCGGTGCTTCCGGCGTGAGCGGATGCAGGAAAATTTCGGCCTGCGTATTCTGCACGAGCTTCATGGCTTCGTTTAAGAACACCGCGCCCAAAACGCCGGGCAGGTACACGGTGTTTTCGGCATCCTGTGCTTCCCGGAAATCCGCAACGCCGGCGGGCGTGGGGCTCGTTAAAAATAGTATGCGCGGTGTGCCTTCCTTCGGCAGTGTGAAACCCTCTTTTAAAAATGTGCGGATCATGGTAAGGTCGGCAGACCTTGCGGCTTCGCTTACGGCGGCACGGCGCAGGCTGCCTGCGGCGGAAAGGCACGCGAACGCGTTTTTGTAGTGCGCGCGGTTTTCTTCTGCAAGGACAAAAAGCTCTTCGCGGCGGCGTTTGAAGACCTCTTTGTGCAAAAACCGTCCGAGATCCAGCGTTTCGCCGTCGATCCCCGGCATGGCGGGGTCTATGGTGTGCGGCGCGGTGCCGTCCAGTAAGACGAGCCGCCGCTGCGGGATACGCACGGCGTCAAAGCTTTCGGGGTCGCTTGCGCAGCGAAATTCTTCGACGGTAAACCCGTTTGCCCGTGCGATGGCGGCGCATTTTTTCATCAATGTGCTTTTTCCTACCCCGGGGCCGCCCTTTAAAACGTAGGTGTAGTGCGGCTCGCTCCACGGCGGCACGATGCCCTCAAAATGCCCGATGAATCCGCGCCCGGTGTTGGCGCCCGGAAAATACCTTCTTTTGCCGTTTGACATAGGAAACCCTCCTCATTTCTCATCGGTGAGTTATATGCGAAAAGCCGTTAAAATAGTCGCCGCGGACAAAACAAAAAGTGGAAAACCCGTGCGGAAAATGGCTTTCCCACACAAGAAAAACCGCGCTATGTCACGAATTTTTTACAATCTCGCCGCGGTGATGCGTATTGAATTGCGCGCGCGCCTGTGGTATCATTAAAAGTATATTTGGGTAATTTTGCGGATATGTAAGAGCTGCCGAAACAGGCGGCATTTATGCGGTACCGGTATACGATGCGGAAAGGGTACCGCAGAAAGGATGAATCAACATGATGAGAATCGGTTTGGACGTTGGTTCCACGACCTTAAAGTGCGTTGTTCTGAACGAGCAGAACGAGGTGCTTTTCAAAAAATATGAGCGTCATCTTTCGCGCATCGTGGAGAAATCCGTTGAGATGCTGCGTGAAGTGGCAGAGCAGTTTCCGAAAGAAAAGGTGCTTTTGAGCATTTCCGGCTCGGCCGGTATGGGTCTTGCAGAGCGCAGCGACATTCAGTTCGTGCAGGAGGTATACGCGACGCGCATTGCGGTGAACCGCCTTGTGCCGGGTACGGATGCGGTCATCGAGCTTGGCGGCGAGGACGCGAAGATTTTGTTCCTTACGGACGGCAATAACGCCTCCGGCCTTGAGGTGCGTATGAACGGCTCCTGCGCGGGCGGCACCGGCGCGTTCATCGACCAGATGGCGACGCTTTTGAACATCACCCCGGATGCGCTCAACACACTTTCGAAAGAGCATGAGAAGATCTACACCATTGCTTCCCGCTGCGGCGTGTTCGCAAAGAGCGATATTCAGCCGCTTTTAAATCAGGGCGCGCAGAAAAAAGACGTGGCGGCAAGCATTCTCTACGCCGTTGTGAACCAGACCGTTGCGGGTCTTGCGCAGGGCAGAGAAATCGCGGGCAAGGTCGTATACCTCGGCGGCCCGATGACGTTTTTAAGCGAGCTGCGCGTGGCGTTTGATAAGACGCTCGGCATTACGGGCATCTGCCCGGAAAATTCGCTGTATTTCGTCGCGTTGGGTGCGGCGTTTGCGGCGGACGGCAATGAGACGACGCTTGCGGAGATCATCAACCGCATTGCGCATTACACGGCAAAGGAAGAATACCGCGCCTGCCCGCCGCTTTTTAAGGACAAGGCGGATTACGAAGCATTCACAAAGCGCCACCTTAACGCCGGCGTTAAGGTGCGCGACACACTGGAGGACGGCGAGCCGGTTTATATCGGCATCGATGCGGGCTCCACGACCGTTAAAGCCGTTGTGACGGATAAGGACGGCAATATTGTTTGTTCGCGCTATATGTCGAACAGCGGTAACCCTGTCCCGCTGATGCGCGAATTCCTGCTTGAAGTTTACACGCGTTTCCCGCAGGCGAAGATCTGCGCCTGCGCGGCGACCGGCTACGGCGAAGACATCATCAAAAACGCGTTTTCCGTCGATTACGGCATCGTAGAGACGATGGCGCACTTCTACGCGGCGCGCGCGTTCAACCCGAAGGTCGATTTCATCATCGACATCGGCGGTCAGGACATCAAGTGCTTCAAGGTCGAAAACGGCGTCATCGACGATATTTTCCTCAACGAGGCTTGTTCCTCCGGCTGCGGCTCGTTCCTCCAGACGTTTGCGGGTGCGCTGGGTTACTCCATTGAAGATTTTGCAAAACTCGGTCTGTTTGCGGATCGCCCGGTCGACCTCGGCTCCCGCTGCACGGTGTTCATGAACTCCTCCGTGAAGCAGGCGCAGAAGGACGGCGCAACGGTGGAGAACATTTCTGCGGGCCTTTCCATCAGCGTTGTCAAGAACGCGCTGTATAAAGTTATCCGTGCGGTCGATTCCAAAGCAATCGGCCGGGAGATCGTCGTGCAGGGCGGTACGTTTCTGAACGACGCCGTGCTGCGCGCGTTTGAGCAGGAGATCGGCCACGATGTCATCCGCCCGACCATTGCGGGCCTGATGGGCGCATACGGTGCTGCACTGTATGCACACGAAAAAGCACAGGCTGCGGGTAAGGCGACGGAGCTTTCGACGCTTTTGAGCAAGGAAGCGCTCGAAGAATTTACCCACAGCGTAAAGGCCATCACCTGCCGCGGCTGCTCCAACAGCTGCAAGTTGACGGTGAACACCTTTTCCGGCGGACGCAAGTTCATCAGCGGCAACCGCTGTGAAAAACCGGTGACGGGCGTGAAATCCACCGAAGCGCAGTACAACATGTTTGAAGAAAAGCGCAAGCTGCTCGCGCGCTATACATACAAAGACACGGGCAAGCCGGTCATCGGCATTCCGATGGGCCTCAACATGTACGAGCTTTTGCCGTTCTGGTATAAGTTCTTCACAACGCTCGGCTACGATGTGAAAACGTCACCGGCGTCGAACCGCCAGCTTTATTTAAAGGGTCAGCACACCATTCCGTCCGATACGGCGTGCTTCCCGGCAAAGCTGATGCACGGCCACGTGGAAGCGCTGCTTGACGAGGGCGTGGACGCGGTGTTCTACCCCTGCATGACGTATAACTTTGACGAAAACCTCGGTGACAACCACTATAATTGCCCGGTCGTCGCCTATTACCCGGAGGTCATCTCCTCCAATATCCAGAAATTAAAGGACACCGTCTTCATCGGCGATTACGTTGGCCTGCACCGCAGACACGACTTCCCCGGCAAGATGTACGGGATTTTACGCCGCCACTTCCCGAACGGTACGTTCACGAAAAAAGACGTGAAGAAAGCATCCGACGCGGCGTATGCGGAGTATGACCTCTACATGCGCGCCGTGCGTGCCATCGGCGACAAATTCCTCGCGCTCGCCGAAGAACAGCATAAGCCCGTTATCGTGCTGGCCGGTCGTCCGTATCATGTGGACCCGGAGATCAACCACGGCATTGACGGCCTCATCTGCGACTGCGGCGCGGTCGTTGTGACGGAAGACGCCGTTGCGTGCAAGGAGAAGAAATTCCCGACGAAGGTCCTCAACCAGTGGACGTATCACTCCCGTCTGTACGCGGCTGCAAAGTACGTTGTAGACCGTGCGGATAAGCGCGTGAACCTCATTCAGCTTGTCTCGTTCGGCTGCGGCGTGGACGCCATCACGACCGACGAGGTGCGCGGCATTCTGCACGACGGCGGCAAAATTTACACCCAGCTCAAGATCGACGAGATCACAAACCTCGGCGCGGTGCGTATTCGTCTCCGCAGCCTGTTTGCGGCGCTGGATTTACAGTAAGGGAGGCGCACGAATATGGCTTTTACCGATCGCGTTGAATTTACAAAGGAAATGAAAAAAGAGGGTTATACGATCCTTGCGCCGAACATGGCGCCCATCCATTTCCGTTTATTTGAAAACCTGTTCGCTTCTTACGGCTACAACGTGGAGATTCTCCAGACGCGCGGCCGTCAGATTGTGGACGAGGGCCTGAAATATGTCCACAACGATACCTGCTACCCGGCGCTGCTCACCATCGGCCAGATGATGGACGCGCTGCACAGCGGCAAATATGATCTGCATAAAACGGCGCTCATCATCACCCAGACGGGCGGCGGCTGCCGTGCTTCGAACTACATTCACCTTTTGAGAAAGGCGCTGGAAAAAGACGGCCTTTCGTATATTCCGGTCATTTCGCTCAACATGTCCGGACTCGAGAAAAACAGCGGCTTCAAGCTGACGCTGCCGATGATCCGTAAGGCGCTGGGCGTGCTTGCGTACGGCGACCTTTTGATGCTGCTGCACAACCAGACGAGACCGTATGAGAAAGAGGCGGGCGCGAGCCGGAAGCTTGTGGACGATTGGACGAAAAAGCTGACCGATATGTTCGCAAAGGAAAAGGGCTACTCCGCAAAGGAGATGGAGACGATCCTGCCGCAGATTGCGGAGGATTTTGCGAACGTGCCCGTGACCGGCGAAAAGAAAGTGCGCGTCGGTGTTGTCGGCGAAATTTACGTCAAGTATTCGCCCATCGGCAACAACGATCTGGAAGAGTTCCTGTTCAGCCAGAACTGCGAAACGATGGTGCCGGGTCTGCTTGGCTTCATGCTGTTTAAAGTCGATAACCGCATGGAAGATATTAAGCTTTTCGGCGGCAGCAAGGCGAAGTTTGAGGTTGTGAAGATTCTCTTTGACTACCTCGTCGGCATCGAAAGCCACGTTATCCGCGCCGTGGAGCACGCGAACACTGTTTCTAACCGCTTCACTGTGCCGTCCTCGTATGCGCACCTCAAAAAGCTCATCACAGGCGTCATCGGCTACGGCTGCAAGATGGGCGAGGGCTGGCTCTTGACCGCGGAAATGATGGAGCTTATTGAAAGCGGCTACCCGAATATCATCTGTGCACAGCCGTTCGGCTGCCTGCCGAACCACATCGTCGGCAAGGGCATGATCCGCAGCCTGAAAAACCTGTACCCGAAGTCGAATATTGTGCCGATTGATTACGATCCGGGCGCGACGAAGGTCAACCAGGAGAACCGTATCAAGCTGATGCTGGCGGTTGCAAAGGAAAACATGGAGCAGGCCGAAAAAGAGAACGCTCCGAAAGCGGAAGAATAACATAAGCTGAAAAACGCCTGTCCTTTTTGCGAGGATAGGCGTTTTTTTTGATAGACAACGTGAAACGGCGGTTAAAAGTCTTTGATTAAACTTTCTTCAGAAAGTTTATGGGGTCTCGGGGCAAAGCCCAGAGGCGCGCTTCGCAGAGTGCGAAATCTTTAAATTATTTCCTCAAAACCGGCAGCTTCTCCAGCAGCGGGAGTAAAACCTGCAGCAAAAGCCCGGTACAGATGCCGCAGACGACCGAATACAGCGCGAGCGCGGGAATATACCCCAGCGCGCCGAAGCCTGTCATCCATAACGCGACGAACAGCTGTGCGAAGTTGTGCCCGAACGCACCGCAGACACCGATGAAGACCGGCGTGAATTTTGTTTTTTTCCACAGTATGCCCATGATGAGCGTGCTCAAAAGCCCGCCGCAAAGGCTCATCAGCCCGGCGGAAACACCACGCGTCAAAAACGCAAACAGACCCTTGATCGCCGCAATAAACAGCGCCGCGGGCAGGCCGATAGCGCCGGCGGCGAACATGGTGACAAGGTTTGAAAGCCCGGCTTTTGCACCCGGCGGCATGCCCGGCAGCGGGGGCAGGAGATTTTCGAGGATTCCCAGCACCAGTGCCAGTGCACCCAATAGTCCGATGAGCGCGATGTGCTCTGCTTTTTTCTTCATGGATGTCCTTTCAATGTTGAGGTGCTTTTTTCGAAAGGCTCGCGTTGGCTCGCCCTTTCAAGGGACCCCCTAATTGGGTCCCTTGCGGCTAAACTGTCCACTGGACAGTTTAGCCTATCCTCCTGATTTTGAGGTAGGCAAAAAGATTTCGCCATTTGCGAATGGCGACTTAGGACGCTGCCCTAAGAACCC
>OLVX01002561.1_pt1 | contig 13009 bp, 14 predicted proteins | sample 1673271 | NCBI WGS metagenome assembly OLVX01 (sample SAMEA3178939, study PRJEB25190) | human gut metagenome | biome: human gut; feature: human-associated habitat; material: faeces | place: Austria | collected 2013 | reverse complement strand
AGTCGATGATATAGATACCATTTCTCTCTGTGTAGATGTATGGAGCCATTTTAGGGTTCCATCTTCTTGTCTGATGTCCAAAGTGAACACCTGCCTCTAATAACTGTTTCATTGAAATAACGCTCATGTTTCTACCTCCTGGTTTTTGTTGTTATAAAAAGCTGTGCGTCCGGCTTTTTATAAGTTGCTTCCATGTGTTTCATTCTTTCAGGCGACCATCTGGCACCAGCCTGTCGGTCCACACATGTGTTTACTCGGAATATTCTTTTATTCCGTCATAACCTTGCAAATTATAACACACGCCCCAACCAGAATCAAGTACTTTTTTCTGATTAGGGCGTATTTTTCTCATTTACTCTGTTTTATTGCTGCTGTTGTTCCATTGGACCGGCTTTTAAAATATTTGTAATTTCTTCATAAGATGCATGATATGGAATCTGGTAGGTTCCTGCACTGATAAAGGAAGCATAACCAACCTCACTTAAATATTTTCGCAGTCCTTCCGAATCATCGATCACACCATTGGCTGCAAGATTTTCGCACATTGTTCTGCACACATCCCCACGGTTTACAACCAGTGTGAACGGTTCCTGCTGTGTCTGTTCCGCGTTTTCTGCATTTTCAGTATCCGATACCACAGACTCCTGCGGAGTTTCTGTTTCCGGTTCCTTCGGCACTTCCATCTGTGTTTCTGTCTCCTGCTGTAATTCCTCGGCAGCTATCTGCTGTTCGTTTTTTTGCTCCGTCTCTTCCGGTTCCGTGGTTTCTGTTTCTGCAATTACCGCACTATTCTGTTCCGGCATAATCATACCAAGCTGTGCAGCCTTTTCTATAATCTGTTCATCCGTCATTTTAGGCTTCTGCATCGAAAAACAACTTACCAGAATGATCGTTGTGACAATAATACCTATGCCAAGTCCTCTTAAATAATATTTTAGTTTCACGAATCTGTATCCCCTTTATAAAGTCCAAGTACAAGATTTACCTCTCCGAGTCCTACCCCAAGTGCCTTTGCAATCTCAACACTCTGCATTCCCTTTTTACGCATTTCGAGGATCCTGCCTGTATGGTTTTCCTCCGTTTCAGGTTCTTCTTCCTTTTTTAAGACCGGGACTTCCTGCTCTTTTGTCTCCACTTTTTTTGCTGCCGGCTCCGGCTTTGGCACAGGTGCTGGCTCCGCTGCTTTTTTCTTTGCCATTCCTTCCTGTATGCTCTTGACATTTGCTGCAATCTTCTGTAAATCCGTAGCAAGACCTGTCAGTTCTGTGTGTTTGTCATTCAGCATATTATAAAGAAACATAATCTCATTATGCGTCTTATTCATATTTTCCATAACCGTGTCAGAATATTCGCTGATGGCCATGATTTTTTCATTTGTTTCTTTTTCCAATGCCCTCTCCACCTGTTCTGAAGAAGCATCAATCTGTGCCTCAATTGACTCTTCTACCTTGCTCTTAGCATCTGCTAAAGCACCATCAATGATCCTGCCCAGTTCATCTTTACTTAATTCTGCAATCTTATTTAATTCGGAAGGAGATAAACGTTCCGTGATAAAAAAGCTTCCAACCATAAAAACAACCCCCGTCAGAAGCAAAAAAAATACTATTCCAGTCATATCAACCGTTATGCCTTTCATTATATTTTGACATCAAAGCTGGTCCTGCGTTCCTTAATATGAACACTTCCTTCATCCTCATCCGGCTGGCCATGCTTTTTTTTCTTTTTTCCATTACCGCTATAGCTGTTATTCCCTTTTTCCCGGGCATCGTATCGGAATTCCTGATTGTCCTTCTGTTCCGGGTCCTGTACTTTGTGTGATAAATCAGATTCCTGTTTTTCCTGCCTTACTTCAATGTTATACTGATCTGCAACCGGTCTGCTATCCTCCGCATGCTTAATATTGCCAATATCCTGCGTTCGTTGTATCATACCGCTCAAATCAACTGGTCTTATCGACATAACATATCACCTCCGGACTTACTGTCAGTCAATCAGTATTCCCATATAGTTTCCCATCCTTTTGCGCATTTTTAACAACGCTTTTGTATGAAGCTGTGAAACCCTTGATTCCGAAACTTCCAGTATGCTGCTGATTTCTTTTAACGTCAGATCCTCATAATAATATAACAAAATAACCTTTTTCTCTTTTTCTGTCAAAAGCTCCAGCGATTCCATTAAAACCTTTTTTAGTTCTTCTTCCTGAACAGACTCCTCAGGCTGAATAAAATGCGAATTGTTTTTTGCATCCATCACAGGTTCTCCACCCTGTTCTACAAATTCATTCAGTGAGATAACATTTGTAACATTCAACTGTGTCTGCCAGTCATTTAATTCTTCCTCACCGATTCCTAATTCTTGTGCTATTTCTTCGTCCGAGGCATTTCGCCCTGTTTTGGTTTCAATCTGCTTGATCGCTTCCTCAATTTTCTTGCGTTTCTGCCGCACAATCTGGTGGAAGCCTTCGAATCCAGTCCATTTTTCTTATCTGGTCTAATATGGATCCACGTATTCTTAAGCTTGCATAAGTTTCGAACTTTACATCCTTTCCGCGATCAAATTTGTCTATCGCGTCTATCAGTCCAAATATACCATAGCTAACCAGATCTTCATACTCCACGTTATATCCGAGATACATGCTAAGCCGCCCTGCCACAACCCGTACAAGCGGAGCATACTCGATAATAATTTTCTCCCTCAGCTCTGCCGAAGGATTTTTCTGATACTCTTCCCAGAGCTTTTCTTTTTCTACCGTTTTCATATGAAGCCCCCACGTTTCAGTTATTTCTCATCCTGCTCATCGCTCTCCTGCTCTGGCTCTTCTTTCTCTTCTGCCTCTGCCGGAGTTTCTTCACCATCCGTGGTTTCTTCTTCCATATCCTTAAAATTCTTATCAATCAACAGTTTTACAATTCCGCCAATGATATAAAACACAATCAGGACAACCAGCAGCATTTTTACAAATCTGCCGGTTTCCATATGTCCCGCCATTCCTGCAATGCAGACCACAAGTCCTGCCACAAGCATAACGATCGCTGGTATCGGCTTTGTTTTCATAATGCATCCATGCCTTTCTATCAGATAATCTTTAACGGTTTGCCTACCGACTTGATATAAAATTCCCCGGTATCACAATGAAGTTCAACTGTGCGACCATAATTAAGTCCCGTATCTTCTGCAACAAGCCTGATTCCAAGCTGCTTTAATTTTGCTTTTGCTGCCTCTGCATTTCTCGCACCGATATTACCAACATCTGACAATCCACTTACCTCAAACATTCTTGCACCACCGGCAATCTTAGCGATCAATCTGCCTTTATTTGCTCCTGCTGCAATTACCCGACGTAATAATTCGTCAATCCCCGTATCTGCAAACTTTGCGATATTACTGTTATTTCTGACCTTTGTACTGTCCGGGAGCATATAATGAACCATTCCCCCAACTTTTGATACCGGATCATAAAATACCAGACCAATACACGAGCCCAATCCCAAAGTTGTAATAACATCAGGGGCTTTACATACATTCAAATCTGCCATGCCCACTTTTATTACTTCGCTCATATATCCTTCTCCTTACAATGAGATTCCAAGTGACGTTAATATCTTTTCATAGGATCCCTGCTCCGGCATCAGTATAAAATATCCGTTGATCGCCACGTCTGCGCAGATCTCGGTCTGAATCAGCAGTGCATTATCACCAAACTGTCCAAACTCAATAGCCGGCACACTTAAGATAGAAGCTGCCATATCCACCGCAATATATGGAACAGACGGAGAAATCACAAGATTTGTCATAGAAGAAAGAGCTGACAAATAAGAACCTGCAATGATGTTTCCTATTTCTTTTAATGCGGATAGTTCCATTTCGTCAAACGGTTTGTCCGCTGGCACATCTTCCATCATCAGTTTGTTGACAAGATAACGTGCCGATGGAATATCTACCAGAAACATCATACTACCCTCGATGTCATTCATTACCTCTAAGAAAATGCCAACAATTGTTTCATCCTCTGCACCGACAGCAGTTCCCAATTTTGATACTTCCATCAGTTTTACATTTGGAACATTCATGTCTATTTTCATGCCCAGCATATTTGCAATTGCCGTAGTTGCATTTCCTGCACCGATATTGCCAATCTCTTTTAAGACATCGAAGGCAGGCATCAGTGCCGCCACGGTTTTTCACCCACTAAAGGGAACGAGCAATGAACAATTTTAATCTCCATACCCCAACCCGCATTCTGTTTGGCAAAGACGCAATCGCTGACCTGCGTGCGCAGATCCCCGCTGATGCGCGTGTCCTGATCACCTACGGTGGCGGCAGCGTGAAAAAAACCGGCGTGCTGGATCAGGTTTACAGCGCCCTGGACGGTCTGGACGTGCGTGAGTTCGGCGGCATCGAGCCAAACCCGTCTTACGAAACGCTGATGAATGCGGTAAAAATCACCCGTGAAGAAAACATTACTTTCCTGCTGGCGGTCGGTGGCGGTTCCGTTCTGGATGGCACGAAGTTCATCGCGGCGGCAGCGCACTACGCTGACGGCGTTGACCCGTGGCACATCCTGGAAACCCGCGGCAGCGACATTAAAAGCGCAATCCCGATGGGCTCCGTGCTGACCCTGCCAGCCACCGGTTCCGAATCCAACAAAGGCGCAGTGATCTCCCGTAAAACCACCGGTGACAAACAGGCCTTTATGAACGAGCACGTGCAGCCTGTCTTCGCTATCCTCGACCCGGTTTACACCTATACCCTGCCTGCACGTCAGGTAGCGAACGGTGTGGTTGATGCCTTTGTTCACACCGTTGAGCAGTACGTGACCTACCCGGTGAATGCCAAAATTCAGGATCGTTTCGCGGAAGGCATTCTGCTGACGCTGGTTGAAGAAGGTCCGAAAGCGCTGAAAGAGCCGGAAAACTATGACGTTCGTGCCAACGTCATGTGGGCGGCAACGCAGGCGCTGAACGGTCTGATCGGCGCTGGCGTGCCGCAGGACTGGGCGACCCACATGCTGGGTCACAAACTGACGGCGATGCACGGTCTCGATCACGCTCAGACGCTGGCGGTGGTTCTGCCTGCGCTGTGGAACGAAAAACGGGATACCAAACGCGCCAAACTGCTGCAGTACGCAGAGCGCGTGTGGAACATCACCGAGGGTTCTGACGATGCGCGTATTGACGCGGCCATCGAAGCGACACGTAACTTCTTCGAAAGCCTGGGCGTACCAACGCGCCTGTCTGGTTACGGCCTGGATGGCAGTTCTATCCCTGCTCTGCTGGAGAAACTCGACGCGCACGGCATGACCCAACTGGGCGAGCACGGTGACATTACGCTGGACGTCAGCCGCCGTATCTACGAAGCGGCACGCTAAGCGTTTTTGTCCTCCCGACTTTCGTTTTTTGACATTTCGTCCAGACTTAATGCACACCCCATCGCCGGAGCCCCCCTCCGGCGATGCGCACCTGAAGGAGGAAAAATGGCAAACCAAACCGTAATCAAGCTGCAGGATGGCAACGTGATGCCCCAGTTGGGGCTAGGTGTATGGAAAGCCGGTAACGACGAGGTCGTCTCCGCCATTCATAAAGCCCTGGAAGTCGGCTATCGGTCAATTGATACCGCCGCCGCCTACAAAAACGAGGACGGCGTAGGCACTGCACTGGCCAGCGCCGGCGTCCCCCGCGATGAATTATTCATTACCACGAAACTGTGGAATGACGATCAAAAACGCCCTCGCGAAGCCCTGCAGGAGAGTCTGGAGAAACTTCAGCTCGATTTCGTCGATCTGTATCTGATGCACTGGCCGGTTCCCGCCATCGACCATTATGTTGATGCCTGGAAAGGGATGATTGAACTGCAAAAAGAGGGGCTGGTGAAAAGCATCGGCGTCTGTAACTTCCAGGTTCATCACCTGCAGCGCCTGATTGATGAGACAGGCATCGCACCGGTGATTAACCAGATCGAGCTGCACCCGCTGATGCAACAGCGCCAGCTTCACGCCTGGAATGCGACCCACAAGATCCAGACCGAATCCTGGAGCCCGCTGGCGCAGGGTGGCGAGGGGGTCTTCGATCAGAAAATCATCCGCGACCTGGCGGATAAATACGGCAAAACGCCCGCACAGATCGTCATTCGCTGGCATCTGGACAACGGCCTGGTCGTCATTCCGAAATCAGTCACGCCATCACGTATTGCCGAGAACTTCGACGTCTGGGATTTCCGCCTGGACAAAGATGAGCTGGGTGAGATTGCGAAGCTGGAGAAGGGCAAACGCTTAGGGCCGGACCCGGATCAGTTTGGCGGTTAAAAAAAGCCGGGTGGCGGCTTCGCCTTACCCGGCCTACGTGTCTAAATAAAAAACCCCGGATTGCCGGGGTTTTTTATTTACGCTTTGCGCTTCACGGGCTTCTTCGCATTCGAATTACCGTTCGAACGCTGATGCACAATCGGCGTGTGCTTGGTCAGAGCCGGGCGCGTATTGCGGTTCTGGCGACGCGCTTCGCGCATCTCATCCAGCGTCGGAGCGGGTACCAGGCAGTCGCGGCGTGAACCGATCAGGTGTTTTTTACCCATCTCTTCCAGCGCCTGGCGGATCAGCGGCCAGTTTTTCGGGTCATGATAACGCAGCAGCGCTTTATGCAGACGACGCTGTTTATCCCCTTTTGGCACCACTACCTCTTCACTCTTGTAGCCAATCTTACTCAGCGGGTTCTTGCCGGTGTAATACATGGTCGTCGAGTTGGCGAGTGGTGACGGGTAGAAGTTCTGCACCTGATCCAGACGGAAGCGACGCTGCTTCAGCCACAGTGCCAGGTTCACCATATCCTCATCACGCGTGCCGGGGTGCGCGGAGATAAAGTACGGGATCAGGTACTGCTCTTTGCCCGCCTGCTTTGAATACGTGTCGAACAGCTCTTTAAAGCGGTCATAGCTGCCCATACCCGGCTTCATCATCTTCGACAGCGGACCTTCTTCGGTGTGCTCCGGCGCAATCTTCAGGTAGCCGCCCACATGGTGGGTCGCCAGCTCTTTGATGTAGCGCGGATCTTCCACGGCGATGTCGTAACGCACCCCGGAGGCAATCAGGATCTTCTTGATGCCCTTCAGGTCGCGCGCGCGACGATAGAGATTGATCGTCGGCTCGTGGTTGGTATCCATATGCTCGCAGATGCTCGGATAGACGCAGGAGAGACGACGGCAGGTTTGCTCCGCGCGCGGCGACTTACAGCGCAGCATATACATGTTCGCGGTTGGACCGCCAAGGTCGGAGATCACACCGGTAAAGCCTGGCACCGTGTCGCGAATCGCTTCGATCTCATTGATGATCGAATCTTCAGAGCGGCTCTGAATAATACGGCCTTCGTGCTCGGTAATAGAGCAGAGCGAGCACCCTATAATTCTGATCATTTAGAAATTTTTTTGCGTTTAAAATCAATGAATTGAAAGATTTCATTTTTCTAAGTCTGATAAAACAGATGAAAACCCAACTGACTATACTCATAAAACTCAATCTTTGCGCTGCTGTACGATACCAGTAATTACAGGTGCCGAGTTTAACATCATGAAAAGTAGCCCAATAATGAATGACGCAACGCCAGCTGCGGTGCCTAACTTCTGACTGAACACCATTGAAACAAAGTACATATTTGGGATAAAAACGGACATAGCAATCACGAAAAGTAACTTATTCAGATAATTATTTATTCGGGTCTTAACCTCAACTCTATCATAAAAAGCCATCGAAACGTAAGCAGTTATCAGTGAATAAAAAGACCATGTCATATAGTTAACCGATTCATTAAATGCCTCTCGCAAAAGCAAAGCACTTTCTGTCATTCCCTACCTCATTAAATCAATAGAAAATAAATCTGAATAATTTATTTTTAAAAGAAAAGAACACAACATAACTTCAGTAGTTATGATTAATCCCTGAATGATTATTTCTTAGCAAGATATAACATGCTTAATGTATATCAGGCAATAAAAAAACTCCCAAAGACCACCGCTGTGGTCTTCAGGTATAGGATTTAAAGAACGAACTCAGTCCGGAAACGTATCACTATCTTCTGTAACGTCCGCTTTCTCTGGTAACATTCTGTTTTTAATATACTGTGAATTCCTGCAGATGAGAGGAAAAATCTCCGAGTTATTCATTATACAACTCGTTGCCGTACGGGCGTCCTCCGGAGACCATGATGAAAATGAAAACGTCTGACGGTCAAGCCATTGAGACAATAATACATTATCAACAGAAGCGCTAAACAGCGCCGCAATAGCCCTGCGTTCAACGGCCTTCTCAGGTTCAATAAACGACAACTCATTATGAAAACGGGTAATAATCGCAATACGGCTGTCAATACGAATATGTCTTTCAAGTAAGACATCGTGCAACTCATCAAGTACAGTCTCTCTCTGGGTATCGTCGAGGCAAGACCACAGAAAATGAATGTTCTCGGCATTTGTGACAACGTCTGGCTCTGCATCACGGAACCATGATGCAAAGATACCCACACTACCTTCCATCCGGATATGCTGCCCCTGAAGTTGCATTTGTTCAAGGATAAAGCGCATGTTCACAGGAAGAACCGTAAAACACTCAATAAGCCTTTCAGAAGAACTAAATACTCCACATGCCAGGGCGTTCAGCTTTTTCTTCAAAATATCAAACTGCTCACCTGACTGATATACGTCATGGAGAAATACTGGACCCATAGCATTCACATCAGACTCAATTATTTTCTCTGACAGTGCTTTTTGACGCTCTCGCACAAATATTAAAAGAGAGGTTGCATTTGTAGCTTCTTTGATGACGTCATACTGACCTTTAACAAAGCTCAGGACAGGTATATTCACCAGAAGACCTAAATCAACAATCCTGCCAACAGCATTTTTGATGTACGGCAGAACATTTTTATCCTTAAGTGCTATAAAGATACTCTCGGCAGTACGTAGATAACGAAGATATGCAGCCAAAGCCAGGTCAAACCGTTCCTCACCAATATGTTCACTGTACGACTCGATACCGGCATAGTTACCATGGAGCACCATGTGAGCAACAGCCTGTGCAGCAAATTCCGCAGGGAAGAGATTCCTCGTCGCCGTATTATTAAGATAATATTGATTTAAAACATTATTATTCCAGTCCGGGCTCAGAACAATTTTTCTGAAATGGATAACGTCCTCAACAACCTGACGATTTTTAAGCGTCATTATTGCAGAGCTAACCTGAGCCCCACCTGTACCATCATTCTTTCCAATTACGTTCTGTACCGCCTTCGATGCAATATTGATATGCCGGATAATTCCCGGATTAAAAAGGTCTATCTGAGGTTGCTCAGCTCCATAGCGTAACATCTCCTCCCGACCGTGATTTCCGATATCTAGTGTGCCAATTTTCAGGTTTGACAAGGTCTCTTCATTATTGACAAGGTATTCCACATAAAATACGCCATCTACAAAATTCTCCATTTTATTCAGTAGTGATTCACCGGCCAGAACAGAGTATGAATCAGCTTCCTGCAGCAACGTCTTCGTGGATTCAGCCTCCAATTTTTCTGAATCCTGAATTTCATCAAGTTTACTCACAATAAACGATATTTGCCTTTCGACGAAAGGCTCTAGGCTTATCCGCCCGTCAGCCATCAGTTTCTGCAGACTCAATACGAAACCTTCATCATTCTTTTCTCTGAGTGAAACAGCATAACTCTGATTCAGCATTTGCACTGCGACTTTGAGTTGCGGTTCGGCGAGAGCCTGACACTTCTCATCCATCCGGCTATAAGAAACCAGCCAGTCTCGCATCTGAATATGTGGTGCCACTCGCTGCCATGCTTCAGCGAAACCCCACAAGGCCGTCAGTTCTTCAAGCCGTGGGATATTTATAGCACCAATCGCGTCTTTAAGAGGCGTATCAAGCAACTCGCTCCTGGCAAGCTCCACCGTGGACTGATAGTGGATGCTCATCAGAAATTCGCTCCATCTTTCTGTATCGTTATTAAAAATTCGGGATATTTGTTGATAAGTTAGCGAGAGCATCTCGTCAAAATCATCCGGAGCAATACCGGGTTCGGTCTGACTAGCTTTGGGATCGCGAAGTAATACTTTAATATCTCGCTCCCCGTATCTGACCACCAGTAAGTAGAGAGCAATAAGAATATGGCGATGATCTTCTGTTGCAGGAACGGTAAGGTTCAGAATATGAATATCATTAACAAACTTCTTCATTAATCGCGGTGTGATACGAGGATACTCAGAGGGTTTCCAGCGCTCAAGCAACACCGTTGCTTCCCGGCACGCTATCCCTGCATCCTCATTTACTGTTTCTTTCCAGTACTGCCTTAACGCTTCCTGCCATCCTGCCGAAATAAGAGGAGGAACCTGAAAACTTACAGGAATCCGCTTTGCAATAAACTCACGCCCGCTGAAACCCGCCACAGAAAGTGAGGCTGAAACCTGTCTTGCCGAATAGGGCACCACTATCCTGAAGTGTTCATGAGTGGCTCCGGCAATAAGCTCCATATCACTCCAGAGCTCTTTCACTTTGTCTGCACTGATTCGGTCCAGATTATCAATGATAAGGATGAAGCGATCTCCATGGGAAATGACCTCTTTGGAGGTAAATCCCTGCAGAGCTTCAGCCAGCTCAATAGCTCCGACCTCCTTATTAACTAGCCAAGTCTCTTCAATCCTGTCAGTACTGTTGCGTTTGAACAAATCACCAATACTCGAATACCCTTTCTTTCTGTACCATTCCATGTTCTGCAGGCATGCCAGTCCTGCGACCATAATGGCAGGAGAAAGAAACGCGGCCACCTCAACATAAAAAAGCCACCCTAATAATGACTCCTTGTTAGTAAAATATTGATTAAGGTCTGTTAGCACATAACGAAGCATCTGCACGGAAAGCAATGACAGTAAAATAAAAACGACGGTCAACCAGCTTAGCCTGCTGCTGACCCTCTTGTCGTATTCAACGATGTTACCCAGAGCCAGATTTTTATACTTATCCAACACATCCCGGGAGCCCGGACATTGTAGGCTGACCCCGTGGTGGATGACATCGATAAGCGCTTTTTTAGTTGAGCCATGATGGTAACGTTCTGCATCAAAGTTAATGAACGTAAAATCATCTTTAAGCTTTTTCTGCAGGAACTTCAATATTGTTGACTTACCTGAACCCAGCTCACCTTCCAGACCAATAATATTGACATCAGGTGTCCTGATGATCTGAGCCACATTCTCTGCAACTTTTTCATGACTGCTGCCTCTAAACATATCCTGGTCAGCGGGTGATTCCGTCTGCAATCGTAGAGTCATTCAGCAATTTCCTTCGTTATAACGTAAGATTCTTTCACTATTAGACACAGTACAGAGCCCACAGCAACCAAATGACTGCAGCCGGGGCAGTTTAGTTTTAAGCATGCATAAGCCGATTTCGATGGAATCCCTTTCACACAATAATATTGAATTGAAGCAATGAAAACATTAATGTGTTTGTTGTGACTAGCTGCAGGGGCCTGGAAGAAATTCCAAAGCCTGACAAACCGGAACAGGGCTTGCTCTGCTCCGGTTTTATCCAGTTCATCTTGAAGCCCTTGTTTTTGTTACATATCCCTGCTCACTCTTTCAGCCATTGTTAAGCTTCTTGTGTGTAATCTGCGAATAATACGGATGCAAAATTGATGCAATGGATTATACATACCTACAGCGCACGTTACGCTGAGCTGAATCGAATTTCAGAGAACGTTCTTCGCTATTACCCTGCCCAGCCAGTTGAACACATTTTATCATCCGGCCCCGAGAGTGACATGTTCTCTGCCTGGTACAGCCTTCATCAGAGTCAAACTAGACGTTATTTACAGGCAAAAGAAGACAGCTACAGAGCTTAAGTCTGACATTATTCGTGGCTGTGTCTGCCTTCGGAGTTTTCAGCTTATCCCGATAACAGCGGTTTTGAAAAATTGACGTTTTTTACACCGGTACATTGCCCGAACGCAATCTCCCCCGTAGCGAAATACCGCCCCGCAGAAAATCGTCCATGCTCGGCATGCCCCTGGAACATCAGCATCTTTTCAATAAAGGTTTTACAGCCTATAGTCTGTATAACACAAAATACACCTTACCTGCTGTATTACAGGGCGGTACTCCCTACTCAGTCTGCGAGGCAGGTCACTTATGAATAATCAGTTCCCGATAAAAACGCTGAACCAGCTCAGACCTGTGCTAATCGGGTTTCGCAAAATCAAGGGCTTCACGCAAAAAGATGTGTCTGAGAGGCTTGGCGTAACGCAGCAAACCTATGCCCGCCTGGAAGCAAACCCTGCTAGCGCCAGTATTGATCGTCTGTACAAGGTATTCAGTATTCTGGGCGTAGAAATAACGCTGTCATCTATTTCCCCTTCACCCTTCATTTCCCACACAGAGATGAGGGGGGCATTTGACAGCACTCCCGCCAGACGGGAGAAATGGTGACTATTAGAAGTTTGCTAGTTTTGTCGAATGACGCCAACTACATGTCCGCATCCATCGAGTAGTGGCTTCAAGCCACGATTGTCACTGCCTCCGCTGCCTTTTTCCAGTAACTCTCTCCTTTTAATTCTAATATTTAGGGGTGTCAACGCAAAGCAGAAACGGCACCTTCTTTGCGAGACAGAAATGACCTGTGATTGCCTGGCCGATTTATGGCAGCTAAGTGCGAGAAGCGGATATAGCGAATTCGCCATTGTACGGGATTAGCAGGTTTACTGAAGCAACCTGCGATGGCGTTATGGCAATAGTCAGTCCCCTGTCCAGTCGGCATAGGTGGCCACCTCGTCACCGCCGGGGATAAACTGATTGAAGCCTCCGCGCAAAATCACTTATTCTTTTCCGTTAATAAAATGCAGGAGCAAAGTCATGACTGGCGAAATTCGTGGGCGAGGCAGGCCACGAAAAACAGAGAGTACCTATACAGGGTAAGGGTGCCAACTTACTGATTTAGTGTATGATGGTGTTTTTGAGGTGCTCCAGTGGCTTC